>Ga0315905_10007964_pt1 | contig 10711 bp, 5 predicted proteins | sample LakEriMetagenome_5_FD_203522 | JGI IMG/M metagenome (GOLD analysis project Ga0315905, IMG submission 203522) | Freshwater fungal communities from buoy surface, Lake Erie, Ohio, United States - Buoy 4 MA121 | ecosystem: Environmental > Aquatic > Freshwater > Lake | place: USA: Lake Erie, Ohio... | reverse complement strand
AGTCCGTAACTCGTCCCTCTTCGACAGCGCCCGGGGGATCTGCAGGCCTTGCGGACGCCGTTTCACGTGGAACGGCTCGAGCTTCGACTGCAGCCGCCACGACGGGGATTAGTTCTCTCGACCCCATCACCGCGGGCGATGGGTGTGGTCAGGCTGCCACTCCGGGAACCGATGGGTCGAACGGTGCTGGAATCGCGGGGACGCTTCCCTCCAACCTGGACGGTGCGATTTGGCAGTGCGAACCGACGGGGGCAGGATCGGCAGAAACTCCTGCACCCGGGACCAACCTGGCTTGCGTTTCACGTGAAACCAGCGCGCCCCCGGCGACTCGCTCCACGGAGGCAACTGAGGGGGAGTGTGATTTGGCACCGACTGTGGCAGACCAGAGTCAGGAGGAGTTGCCGCATGTCGAACAAGCGGTTCATCTCGCTGCCATCGCATCCCCTGGAAATGACGCGGGTCGCGAGTCTGCTGACAGCATCGGATCTCGAATCGCGGAACAGTCCTCATCACCCCAAGCTGCCGAGGTTGTGCTTTCGGGGGTCAAGGGCTTTGGCCACGGTTCCGTTCCACGTGAAACCAGCGATACTCCCGCGTTGGGGCGCGTGGTCTGGCGGGTGGCGCTCTTGTTGACTCTGGCGGTCGGGCTCTGGCTCCCCTGCCTGTGGGGGTTGGAGTCGGTGGGAGGTTACAGCGTGGTGGCGGCCAACCACCGCAGATACCTTGTGGGCTGGTCGGGAATGGCGGCCAGTGTTGTCCGCCAATTCGAAGCACTGATGTTTCTGGAAGATTTCCCCAGCCGCATTGCCTGGCTGTTAGGGCTGACCCTGCTCTGGATCAATGCCCCCCGGCGTTCCGTCCCTGTTTGGGGGTGGTCACTCCTGGCAACGGGAGGACTCTGTTTCGGCACACTGCCCATCACTTGTCTGGCGGCCATCGCGCTGCTGGTTTGTTTGGTTCGACGAGCGGGTTGGTCGCGTTGGAGAGAGTTCCCAGTCTGGCTGCTCTTGGCCTGGTGGGTCTCATTGACCATTGCGACGCCCGGCTACACCCCCTATCCACGGCTGACGTTGCCGTGGCTGGTGGCCAGTTGGCTCGTAGCGGGAGCCTGGGTGGCAGGCTGGTTGATGTCCAAGACGGACAGCCACACACCAATCCGGGCAGGTTCGCAGTCGTGGCTAGGCCGATTGGGGGCGGTGGGTCTCCTGCTGGTAGCGGCTTTGGCAACAAGCCGCGCCTGGCAGCGAGACTGGCTGCTTGGCCATCCGCAGCGGGGATTGGCCGACGGGGCCCGGCAAGTCGTCGAGGCGATCCAGCAGAGCCTGGCGATCTCGCACGAGCAACCGATCGACGCCCTGATCTACGTCTATGCCGAGCCCGCCCTTGTGTTCCATCTGCGGGCGCACGGTCTGCCTGTGGTGCAGCCCGTGCAGGACCTGGAGTTCACCCGGAAGCCAGGAGTCGACCGGGCCCCCACCTTTGTCATTCTGGGAGACCGCAGCCGACATGAACCCGGCCTCCAGGGACCCCCAGCGGGTGATGCGCGATGGCGACCGGTGGCCCAACTCGAATTGGCCGTCCCCCCGTTGGTCTGGCTGGACGAGGCGTGGCAGCCGGTGACCGACGGCGGTCTCGACCGACTCTATCACCTCGAAGTCTGGCGGGTCGGCTCGGCCCCCAATCCCTAGGGATCGGCTCCGCGCGAATTCAACCACCCGGACTCTGCTTTCGGAGATGGCCAACGGGTGGTCGACACCAAATCCCCAACACCAAATCCCCATTCCGAGTCCAGCCCAACTCCCGAGGCCCTGGCTTGGACTGGACCGTCTGACTAATCCCCAAGGTTGGGTTCGGTTGGGGTGCGCGGGATGCGGCGGTAAGTGGGAGAAGCGGTCTGCGTCGAACAGCGGTCCGCTGGCGGTAGTTGGCCTCCCTGGGATTGGTTACCGGCGGTGCGTCACCGCGGCAGTGGCCCGGGACGACCTGCCCAGCACCGTCGGTCCAGCCAGTCGCCCAATCAAACTGGAAGTCAATCGCGCTCGCAAGACGACCAGCGCGGGACGAGGTGGGCAGTCTTCCCGCGGCCAATTCGTCTTGCCCGATCTTCCAGCCAGGGGATAGTCTTCCCGGGATCGGAAGGATTCTCGTCCCTTCTACTGAAGCGCTGCTGGTCTGCGCGACGAAATGAAAGGGACTGGGAGCTCGCACTGTCACGCCCCTGGTTGCCTGGACACTCGTCATGGAAGACGCACAGATGAACTTGCCCGAATCACTCGATCCCCAACTTGCCTCCCGTCGTCGTCTTGGCCGGGGGCTAAACGCTCTGCTGGGAGGGGGAGAGTCTCCCGTGACCGAAGAGGCGCTAGGCTCGGCCGGGGGGGGGGCGTTGGGCACCCCCGCGTTGGCGGGAGGCAGTACCGAATACGTTCCGATTCCCGTCGACAGCATTGCGCGGAACCCCTACCAGCCCCGCACCGAGTTCGACAGCGAAGAGCTGGCCGAGCTGGTGCAGAGCATCGCCCAACATGGGGTGCTGCAGCCGCTGTTGGTGCGGAAGGTGGCGGAAGGGTGGCAGCTGATCGCCGGCGAACGGCGGCTGTTGGCGTCGCGTCGCGTGGGCCTGGCCGAAGTTCCCTGCCGCGTCGTCGAGATGGACGACAAATCGGTCTGCGAGGTGGCGATTGTTGAAAACGTGCAGCGTGCTGACCTGAACGATCTGGAAAAGGCCACCGCCTTCCAGGGCTATCTCGACAAGTTCGGCGGGTCGATCGAAGAACTGGCCCGCAAAATGGGGAAGGACCGGTCGACAATCAGCAACTGCCTGCGGTTGCTGGAGCTTCCTGAACAGGTCAAGCAGGCGTTGGGGCGGGGGGCAATCTCAGCCGGTCATGCCCGAGCCCTGCTGCCGCTGGAGGTCGAATCCCATCAGGTCGATCTGTGTGCCCAGATCCAGGCCGAAAGCCTGAGTGTGCGGCGGACCGAGGAGGTGGTCCGCGAGAAGCTACTTGCCGGCGATGTGCTCCCTTTCGCCGCCACCGCCGGCGGAGGAAACAAGCCCAAGGGACGCACCCGGGGGGGATCGATTGGGGGGGCCCATGTTCGCGACCTCGAACGCCAACTCCGCGACGCCCTGGGGACCAAGGTCGAGATCAGCCTCAAGGCAAAACAGGCGGGGAAGCTGGTGGTTCACTTCGCAAACAACGAAGACTTCGAGCGGATCTGCCACTTCCTTAAAAAAGCAGGCTGATTCCCCTCCCATTCCACTGGGCAGAGCACCGCCTAGAAACAATATTTGGATGCGGGGTGGGGTCGGTCGATGCTGTGGGTTCGCGACGCGCGTAATGCAGGGGCTCTTCACGCCCCCCCTCGCAGCAAACCGATGAGTCGAGGGGATTGTTCCTGTGCACTCGGGTGACTTGGGTCTGGAGCAGCGTCCTGGGAGAGGTGGCGGTTTATGGATTGGGATCCCGCAGTGGTGCGACAAGGGGTGGATCATCTGCGACACCATGATCCGGTGCTGCGTGGCGTAATCGATCAGGTCGGAACCTTCGCACTGCGACTGAAGAGGGCCCGATTCCCAATGCTGGTGCAGTCAATCCTGTCGCAGCAGATCTCTGGCAAGGCGGCCCGCTCGATCGAGATGCGCCTGCGCGACCGGCTAAGACCGCGGCGGGTCACCACCGGGTCGATCCTGAAACTCAGCCCTGACGAACTGCGGTCGGTGGGCGTGTCGCCCCAGAAGGCCCGCTCGCTGCACGACCTGGCCAGCCGCGTCGCCGCGGGAGACGTCCGACTCTCCCGCATGGCCCGGATGACCGACGACGAAGTGATCTCAGAGTTGGTTCAGGTTCGGGGGATTGGGGTCTGGACAGCCCAGATGTTTCTGATGTTCTCGCTCGGTCGGACCGATGTGTTTCCCCACGACGACTTCGGCATTCGGTCGGCGCTCAAGCGGCTCCACGGATTGCCCCAGTTGCCCGACCGGCAAACCGCGCAGCAACTCGCCATTCCCTGGCGGCCGTATGCTACCATCGCCAGCTGGTACTGTTGGCGCAGTCTCGAATTGCCCGACGCCGCGGATCTGAACAACATGTAATTATCATTCTACCAAAGCAGTTCTTCGGCCCCCTGTGACCCGCCCCCGCTTGCCTTTTGACGGAGCACCTCTGATTCGTGATGGATCTTGATGACCTGCGCCGCTCGGGGCTGTTCGCCCATGTCGAATGGCATTCCGAAATCGGCTCTACAAACACCCGGGCGCTCGAATTGGCCGGCAGTGTCAGCCTGCCGACCCCCACCCTTGTTGGGGCCGACCGGCAGTCCGCTGGACGCGGACGGGGGGGAAACCGCTGGTGGTCGACCGGGGGGGCCCTGACCTTTTCGCTGGTGCTCGATCCCACTCAGGATTTCCTGGGTCCCGATGTTCCAGCACTGACCCCCGCCCACTGGCCCCGACTATCCCTGGTCGCGGCCCTCGCGTTGTGCCACGAGCTCGACCGGCTGCTGCCCGGGGCCACCGCCCAGTTGAAATGGCCCAATGATGTGCATGTGGCTGGTCGCAAGCTGGCGGGAATCCTTGTCGAAACCGTCCCCGGGGGGGCGACCGCACCCCGGCTGGTGTTGGGCATGGGGATCAATGTGAACAACTCGCTGCGAAACGCACCCCCGGAACTGCAGGGAACAGCCTGCGCCCTGGTCGATATTTTGGGTGGCCCGGAACAGAGTGGCGGTACCACGACGACCGCCGGCTCCGCCGTCGATTCTCTGCGCGTACTGTGTGGTTGGATGCGCGAGTTCACGGAGCTTGCCCAGGGACTTGCCCAGGGCGATCCGCTGCTTCCCGAAGGCTGGCGGCAGCGTTGCCCACTGGCGGGCCGACAGGTCTCGCTGCAGGCGGGGGACCGCACCGTGTCGGGACTCTGCCTCGGCATCGACGACTCGGGGGCCCTATTGGTGGAGACCCCCTCTGGAACCGAGCGCTGTTTTGGGGGGGTGCTGGTCCGAGTCCAAGCGTAGTGCTGGCTGGTGTCTGAGTTGGTCGACCGCCTCTACAATTCTTCAGGTCGGCACTTCTGCCGAATTGCACTTCCCTGGTCAGTTTGCGACTCGTTCAGACCCCGCATGATTCCCCTGTCGCTTGATGGCAGTTCCCCGTCCCCGGTCGACCCAAACGCCTCCGCCGTGTTATTGCTGACGCGCGATCTGATGATTGAGTCGCGCATTGCGGGTGCGGCGGCTGCCGCCGGTTTGCGGTTTCTGTCGGCTCCCGATCCGGGGCGGGCGATGTCGGTCGACACCCCCCGGCTGCGGCTGGTGATGGTCGATCTGCAGACTGGAATAACCGGATTGGCCGCAGTGGTACAACAGTTTCAGACCAGTCGCCAGATTCCCGTGGTGGCGTTTGGTTCGCATGTGGCTACCGCCCTGCTCGACGAGGCCCGCAGCGCGGGCTGCCACGAGGTGCTCCCCCGCAGCCGGTTGCACGCCGGGCTCGACGAACTTCTGCGCCACTATGCCTTGGAGTGTTGAACACCGGTGGATTCGGGACCAGCGCTTCGACGGGCCCCAGTATCCACCTCCGAATGACGTCTGACCCTCCGCGACCTTGGCGATGTGGTATACTTTCAGCCACCGAGTTCGTTTCGCCATTCTGCGACAGGTGATTACATGTCTGGCACCCTGCTGTTTGTGCCGCACCTCAGAAGCGGTCGGCCGTTGTTGTGTTGCTGGCTGTGGCTGGGATTCTGGAGCGGAGTTCTGGGAGTCCAAACCCGTACTTATGGTCAGGTCGGAGGGGTAGCGTTTGATCCCAAGGGTGAGGTGCGGTTGGCCAAACCCTTGAGCGAGAACGAACGCCAAGCCGCTCGTAAGTCCCTCCCTTCACCCCCCGCCGAAACAGCCCGAACTTCAACACTCCGTGTGATTTCCCTGCGACGGCTTGAAGTGGCCCTCGACCGGCATCAGGCGGCGGGCGGGAATCTCGACTGCGAGCAACTGCCCGGTGACCTGCGCTTCCTGGCCGGGATGTCTCAAATCGATTGGGTGCTCTGCCCCCGCGACACTAACGACATCTGGCTCGTGGGTGGGGCTGGGGCGTGGGTGGCCGACGAGACTGGACGCCCAGTCGCCACCCCAGGAGGGCGGCCAGTGCTGGAACTGGACGATCTCGTGGTCGCGCTGCGGTATGCCTTTCCCGATCAGCCGACCGACGATTTCATCGGCTGCTCCATCGATCCCACGGCCGCCGGGTTGACGGCTGTTGAACGTCTGCTGCGTCAATACCGACGGATGGAAGCCTCGCGGGCGAGCACGCTGGCGCGGGCGCTGGAACAGGCGGCCGGTCCGCAGGCCATCACTCTCTTTGGCATTCCACCCGAGACCTTGTTCGCTCAGAAACTGGTGAGTGCCGACTATCGGTTGAAGCGGCTGGCACTGGGGCATGATCCCCCCCCGGTCCCAGCATGGAAGTCTTTCCCCGATCTGTTGTCGCAGCGGGGTGCGATGGGACAAGTGCCCCAACAACGCTGGTGGTTCGCCCCCACCCCGCAGGCGTTGCGGGTGTCGGACGACAGGGAGGCGTGGCGGATTGATTCCCAGCTGCTGGAGGTGCAGACGGCCCGCCGACTGGCCGACGGCGAACTTGCAACCCCCGCCACCCACGAGGCGACGCAGTTCGCCGAGCTGGCCACTCGGCTGCTCCCGGACGTGGTGGCCCGGGTGCCCGTCTTCGCCGACTTGCAGAATCTGCTGGCTCTCGCCCTTGCGGCCGAGATCGTTCGGAACCGTGCCGAGAACTCAGATCAGGCCTGGCGACCTGGTCTGTTGCTGGACACGGCGCGAATCCAGATCTGGCAGGGGCCCATCCCCCGCCACACCTCTCCTTTGGTGCAGGTTCGGCTGGGAAAAAAGGGGGCGTGGATCTGCACGGTCAGCGGGGGGGTGGAGTTGCGGCCCGAGGAGTTGGTGGCCGAGGCGGGCCCGATAGCCGAGGGGGGTTTGATCCCACGGCTGCCTGCCCCCCCGGAACAAGCCAATCAGTGGTGGTGGGATGCCCCATCGGCAGCGGCCGAAGCGAAGTGAACCGTCCCCGAAGGAATGGTACAGGACCTCGGGCTGGACCGGTCGCAGACTGCCTGCCGGGCGATGGAAATTGTATCGTAATGTCCAGCTCGGTTGAGGCGGCGATTTCCCCGATCAGGATCTAGCCGACCCGGATCTGCCCAGGGGTGGAAAACGCTCGATGCCCGAATACACAGCGGAACAAAAACAGGCGATTGAGGCCCGCGGGATCTCGGTGGCACTATCGGCGGGAGCCGGGTGCGGCAAGACGTTTGTCCTGACGCAGCGATTCCTGGCACAGATTGCCCCGCTCGAGCCCATCGCGGGCAAGGGGCATCGCAAGGTCTCGGCTCCCCCCCCGGTCGACCTCAGTACGGTGGTGGCGATCACCTTCACCGACCGGGCGGCTCGCGAAATGCGCGAGCGGGTCCGCCGCACCTGCCGCGAGCGTTTGGCCACCTGCCCCAGCGAGCAGGTCGAGCACTGGCAGCGTCTGGTTCGAGATGTCGACGCTGCCCGCATCAGCACCATCCACTCGTTCTGCATGCAGTTGCTGCGCTCGAACGCCGTGGAGTCTGGCATTGATCCGCAATCGCGTCTGTTCGACGAGACCACAGGGGCGGCATTTCTCTGGAATTCACTCGTCCGTACCCTGCACGATCTGGTAGTGGAACGGGACCCCGATGCGCTCGCTTTGGTGCTGGCCTTTCAATGGGAGGGGACCCTGCAGCGGTTGGCGAACCTCGTTCCGCAGCGCTATCGACTGGAGGGGGCCGAGTGGCGGCAGATGTCTCCGGGGCAACTTGCCGCGCATTGGCAGGCGATCTGGAATTCCGAAGTGGTCCCCCGGTTGATCCGGGAGTTTGTGGAGTCGGCTGCCGTGACGTCGCTGCGGGAACTTCTCGAGGCACATCAGTCGACCAACGCGGTGATGGCCGAGCGCTGCGAGACGTTGCGCAGTGGACTGCCGCGATTGGCCCGTGCCCGCGATGTGGAGGCCGATGCGCGGCGTCTGGCCGACGCGGCGGGAGTGAAGGGAGGGGGAGGCAAGCGCGATTGGCGGAGCGAAGAGATCTACGAAGAGGTCAAGAATGCGCTCACGGAGGTGCGTGAGGGTCTGCGCAAGCTGGCCGACAAAATCGCGCCTGACGCCGAGGCCGCGCTCGATTCGGCCTGCATCAGTCTGGCCGCGCTGCGCGTGGTCGACCGGGCCGCGGCTGAGTACGACCGCCGCAAGCGTGAAGAGGGTTGGCTCGATTTCGACGACTTGCTGACTGGGGCCCGTGACCTGTTGCGCGATCACCCGGCCGTGCGGGCACGCGCCGCCGCGGGGATTTCTCTTTTGATGGTCGATGAATTCCAGGACACCGACCGACTACAGGCCGAGATTGTTCGGCTGCTCTGCGGCGATCAGCTGACCACCGGCCGGTTGTTTCTGGTGGGAGACATCAAGCAGTCGATCTACCGATTCCGCCGGGCCGAGCCGCAGGTCTTCCGAGAACTGCGGGGAGATCTGCCCCAGGCCGGTCGACTTCCCCTCACGGGAAACTTCCGCAGTCAGCCGGCGGTGCTGAACTTTGTCAACATGCTGTGCGACGGTGCCTTGGGGGGCGAGTACGAACCGCTCACCCCGCAGACGCCGCAGGTCTCCAGGTCGCCGGCAATCGAGTTTCTATTCGTCACCGGGACAGGCCACGAGGGGGCCTCGGAGGAGTCGGACGAAGAAGAGCCCAACGCCCGCGAGCGGCGGCGTCTCGAGGCCGACTGGATCGCGCGGCGTCTGCGGCAGTTGCTGACCGACAATGTTCCACGGATCCGCGAGAGGAGCTCCGCAGGGGACTGGCATCTGCGGACCACCCAGCCGCGCGACATTGTGGTGCTGCTGCGCGCGATGGGCGACGTGCCGCTGTATGAAGACGCCCTGCGCGAATGGGACATCGATCACTACGTGGTCGGGGGCAAGGCATTCTTCGCCCAGCAGGAGATTCATGACATCGTCAATCTCTGCCGGGTGCTGCATGAACCTGACGACCATGTCGCCCTGGTGGGGGTGCTGCGGTCTCCCTTCTTCTCCTTGACCGACGATGAACTTGTGGTGGCGCACCGGTCGGGTCTGCTGGGGGCTCCCCTAACGTTGTCGGAAGTACCGGCTGCAGAGGGGACAGAGTCGGCGTCGGAACCAGCAACCCTGCCGGCCGATGCCGATCCCGCCGACCCGGGCAGCGCCGTTCGGGTGCGCGAGGCGTACCAGATTCTGGCCACGTTGCGGCAACGGGCCGCCCGCACCTCGGTGGCCGAGCTGCTCCGCGGGGCGATCGAAGAGACCGGCTACGATGCCTCGCTGCTGGGGGAATTCCTGGGGGGACGGAAACTCGCGAACCTGCGCAAGCTGATCGACATGGCCCGCGATTTCGACCAGGCGGGACTGTTCTCTCTGTCCGATTTCGCCCGGCACCTCCAAGAGGCGGTGACCGAGGAACCCCGCGAATCGCTCGCCGCCACGCATCCCGAAAGCAGCAATGTGGTGCGGGTGATGACCATCCACCAGTCGAAGGGACTGGAGTTCCCCGTGGTGGTGCTGGCGGATATGAACCGCAAGGTGCAGGGAGACCGGGAGACGGCCCGCATCGACGAACGCCTCGGGCCCCTGGTGGAACTTCCCAAGAAATTCGGACGCAAGATCCCGAACCTGGGCCGCCTGGTCTACGCCGGGCTGGAGGATGACGAGGCCCTGGCCGAAACCCAGCGATTGCTGTATGTCGCCACCACGAGGGCGGCCGATCTGCTGATTCTCTCGGGCACCCTGCTGCAGGGCCCCCGGGGATTGAAACTCGAGCATCCCTGGCTGCGTTTGCTCAACGAACGGTTCGATCTGCGGACTGGGCAACCCCGGTTGGCTCCCGGAAGCGCGACTGGTTCGATCCTTGCGAAATACTCTCGCCACATCCCCGAGATCCATGTGCATCAGAGCCAGCCCAAGGTGGAATCGCCCACCGAGGCGGCCCATTCCCGACGCCTGCCGCTGGGCCAACTGCGAGACAGTGTCGAACAGGCGTCACCGGCTGAGCTGCCCGAGTCGCTACGGTCGTTTGTGGACCGCCTGTCGGCCCACGAGCGGCTCAGTGTCTCGCGACTGGAACAGTTGGTCGAACAGCGTCTCCAGCAACTGGGGCGCGATGACCTGGTCCAACTCGCCCAGCTGGCCCAGGTGACGGTGCACGAGGGGCCCGCGATCACTTCGACACTGCGTGTCCCCGAGGCCGACTCGATCCTGCTGGGACACCTTGTCCACAAGGTGCTGGAACTGACCGGGAGGAGACCGCTCGAGACGCTCGAGCGGGTGCTGGTCGGCTGGACCCCCGAGCCCTCCTCCCAGGTGATTGCCGTGGCCCGCGAGTGCCTCGCCCGCTGGCCGCAGTCGCCTCTGGCCGCGCCGTTGGCCGAACTGCCCGCCAACCTGCGCGAAGTCGACTTTCTGCTACCGTGGCCGGTCTCGGCCACCACGGCCGACGCTCCCCGACCGCTGATCGCAGGGCAGATCGACGCTCTCTGGTCCACCGACGACGGCTGGGTGGTGGTCGACTACAAGACGGCGCCCAGCCTCAGTCTGGCTACCATAGTCGAATCGTCGTTGAGAAAGTATGGCCTGCAA
>Ga0315905_10007963_pt1 | contig 10711 bp, 14 predicted proteins | sample LakEriMetagenome_5_FD_203522 | JGI IMG/M metagenome (GOLD analysis project Ga0315905, IMG submission 203522) | Freshwater fungal communities from buoy surface, Lake Erie, Ohio, United States - Buoy 4 MA121 | ecosystem: Environmental > Aquatic > Freshwater > Lake | place: USA: Lake Erie, Ohio... | reverse complement strand
GGGGGAGGCCACGTAAAACCATTTTACGTTTGCCTCCGGCGGCTGGGGTACCCCCCAGACCCCCACTCAGGCTGACTGAGATGGAAGACCGGCGTGCGACAGTGACAGACGCGTTACAGTCAACAACATTCAGGTTATACTCGTCTGCGGCCCGCCCCGGTGACCGGGGCGGCAGAGGACGAGCCGTAGTGGGTCATTTTTGCGGATGAGAATCGAATTGTCAAATACCGGGGAATTTTATTACTAGGCAGAAATTGTGACTTTTTTTTTTGTGACCTCACACTCGCACGGGAAGGCACGGATGGAGGCGACCGATCGCGCTGGGGCGGCGAGTCTGGTGCAGAAGCAGATGGAGCAGATTGAGCTCTCGGGCGACGGGCGCGAGCGCGGCTCCATGGTGCTGGTGGACAGCTTTATCGGGGACGAGGGTGCTGTGGTCGTCACCGAGGCGCTACGCAGCAACTATACTGTGCGGTCGCTCGACATGCGCGGGTGCAATCTCCGCGCCGACGGCGCAGGTGCCGCCTGCCCGCGCCTCCGCCGTGCACGCGTGATGCGGCGGTCCCGATCCTGCTCCGCCCGTGACGCCTCGCCGTGCGCTTGGTGCTGGCAGTGGCGCTCGCGGAGCTGGTGGAAAACAACGTGCACCTGCAGAGCCTGGGCCTGGAATGGAACTCCATCGGCATGGTGGAGTCTGGGATGCAGCGCCTCTGCCAGGTGAAGCCGCGATGCCACGTGCACGCGCCGCCAGCACGCGTGAAGAGTGGGGCGGCATGCGCCCAGGCCCGCGCGTTGGATCACACCCTTTGGTTCGACAGGCCCTCGCGCGCAACTCGTCGCTCACGGAGCTGGATCTGCGCAACAACGGCATTTCCTCGACCGGGGCAGGGGCCCTTGGTGAGATGCTGGCCAAGAACACCTCGCTCAAGCGCATCGACCTCCGGTGGAACAACCTAGGCGCGAGTGGCGGCAGAGCACTCCTCGACGGCCTGCAGCGCAATAGCAGCGTCATAGAACTGACTTTGGCAGGTAACAAGGTGGCGGACGAGACGCTCAGGTCCATTGAGCATCTCCTGCACAAGGTGAGAGCCGCTGCTTTCTCTGCCTGTGCCTGGCACTGGCCGGGCGAGCTAATTACCAGAATTATGCCGCCCGTGTGCAGAATCGCGGACTTGTGGTTGAATACATTTCCGACACCGTAATGCTAGACGGAGATCGATCTATGCTGGGTCGACAAAGCTTTTCACCTGTCGGAGCCAAGTCTGTAGCCTACTCCTCCTCCTCCACCCTCGGCAGCCCGTCTCGGCGCTTGTCGCCGATACCCAACGGAAGTCTGCAAGTCGATGTACATAGCAGCGGGCGGAAAGCAAACGGAATCAAAACGTTCACGACGCCACGCGATCATGATGTGTCGCACCTAATGATCCAGTCAAGCCATCTCAGGAATTCAGTCTGTGGTGAAGTTCTCGAGCAAAACTTCCGGGAGAAGCTGGCGGATCTCTCTCGCGCACTTGTGTCGGAAAAAGAGGCCAATATTTCCTTGGAAAAGCGCTACTGTGACGAGATTGAGTATCGCGGATCGCTGGAGAGTAAGATGCTTGAATACGAGCGCCTCTTGCGGGTTGCAGAGGAGAGTCTCGTGAGCGAGAAATCCCGCGCGGAGGCTCGCGAGGAAGACCTCATCTCAGAATTGGAAAAGGAGAAGTCGTACCGGCATCTGTCAGAGCAGCAGCTTATTGCGACAAAGGTGCAGCTTGCTGAGTTGAGCAAGGAACACCAGGACCACACGCGCGAGAGTGCGCGCAAAGTGTCGGAATTAAACTCTGAGGTTTCACGCCACAGCCACCAGTGCTCCGTGATGAAAAAGGAGCTGGAGGAGCACAAACTTGCTGCAGAACGGAGGCAGCAGCGGCTGTTGGACGACCTGCGGCAGACAGACGACCAGCGCGAACATCTCAATAAGGTGTACCACGCCAGTGTGGCCAAGGTTGCGGATCTAGAGTCTGAGCTAGCTAGCGTCCGCCAAGACCTCAATGCGCAGATCAAGGTACTGAAAGAGAAACTCGAGAAAGAACATGCGGATCGCATTCACATGGATGATTTACATCAGCGGGAGGTTCGAACTCTGAATGATCGCATCAGGTCGCTCGGAGACTCATTGCAGGGGGAGCAGGATGTGCTCACCAAGACGAAAGACGACCTAAACAGCACGACTCTTGCGCGGGATAGGCTCCAGGCGCGCCTCAATCATCTCATGGACGAAGCCACGGAGAAGCGAAAGGAGTATGAGGCCAAGCTCAAAGCGGAAATCGACCAGCGCGAGAGGCTAGAGACGCACTTGACGGACAAGAACTCCGAGTTCGAGCAGGTGCCCTGCTCCCCCCCTCGGACCTCGTTCAAACTCTTCTTCCATCTTGAACGTCTGATAGAAACGCTGAATGTAAAACAATCAAACCATTCGAAGAAGCAACATTTTTTTTCGAAACAAATTTGCCGTATGGGAATTTTTTTCACAGCACATTGTTTTTTCACAGAACATTTTTTTTTATGCTCCGATCCGGGAACGAAATTAGCTCAGTAATCTACTTTCAAAATCACTAAAAAGTAACACAGTTTTACACAACGTGAATTCATCACTCAGTCTCAATGTGATGCATTCACGTTTTAAGATTTGGAAGTTTTTTCGGACCATCCTTTCAGTGTTGTTGTCGAATTCTCAGGATTCTGAGAGTACATTATACTAATATTTTACGCCGGAAGAGCACAGAAGGATGAACCCCAATCGGAGCCTTTTCAAAGAGTCCGGCGCGCACTGACTCTTTAAAACCCAAGCAGAAACGATGCATGTAAAAAGGGCAAAATCCAGATAATGACATTTTAGTATACTACTTGTTGTGTTCGGAACTCGAAATTAGTGTGACACTAGTTTTGCAGCTGTGTGACGGCTTGATGCTCGGTGATGCAGCTATCAAGCGACCTGTCGCAGGCTCGCCATAAGATTTCCAATCTGAACGGGGCCATGGAAAGGTACAACCTTCCGAACAACAATTTCACCTGTTGATCCTATACGCGCCGGCTCTTGAGAAACACGCACCAACTCTGTATATCGTACCCAATGCGCCGTCACCGTGACGGAAAGTGCCGTCCAGACTGCATTCACGCATTACATCGCACGTTCACTCCGTGCGCCGTCACCGTGACGGTGCTCTGAGCGCCGTCATTCGTAAGCGACAAATGGGCAGTTGCCGTGTTAGCAACAAAGCCTAGCGACAAAGCCTTACGGCTGTGTCGCTAACAAAAAAACACGTAGTGAACGTGCGCGTGCACGGCGCTCTGGATGCTTGGTTCTCAAGATACGCCGTCCGTCTCGTATGCACCTCTGCCATGGCGCATGCTCTTGCGATTACCTGACCGTGGCTACGCTTGCCCCATGATACATGAATATTGGCAGGCTGGAGCAGCAGGGCAAGAACAGGCAGCTGGCGCACGACGACAAGGTCCAGCAGCTCATGCAAGGTTTGACATCCCTTTGCCTGCACCCAGCTTCCTGTTCCACACAGATGGAATGCCGCATTTAACCTTTGCAGAGGCGATGGAGTCGTTTAAAAGTCGTTTTGATTGTCAATCAAAATTTGATATGCGAGCGTGTATCCATCAGAAACCAACGAAGTGCGCGAGCACTATGACCGGTATAAGGAGAACATGGAGAAGCGCAGCAATGACATGGAGAAGCGCATTGCTGCACTCGAGAAGCAGCTCGTGACCAAGGACCACGAAATTGCGAAGCTCAAGGAGGAGGAGGCGCGCCGCATCTTGACGCTAGAAGACCGCCTGCTGCAAAGTATGCGTGCCGAGATTGCGCGAGCGTCCCCTCCCGCCAAGAAGGGATCGCCGGTTGACTGACAAAAAGTTGTGACAAAAAGTTCTGGGCGAGGCCTTGGGGAGCAAGTGCCTCCTTTTCTCCCGCCTTCAGGTTGGCGGAGGTACTCTTTGGAGCAGGTCCATACACGGGCAGAGGTGCAGTAGCGAAACTTAGTCCGTACTATCAAGAAACTTAGTCAGTACTATTAAGAAGCGAGAGGAGGAGGCGGAGGCGGTGAGGAAAAGGTACAGAGGGTCTGGGTGGAGTAGAGGTAGGTGGAGCGTGAGGTAAGGACACGCGAGTGTTGAAAGGATTTTTTTCCTCATAAGGTCAATAAACCTTGATTCGCTCTCGATGAGGGAGAGAGAGGAGAGAGAGAGGGAGAGAGAGGGATAGAGAGGGATAGAGAGTGAGGGAGAGGAGACGCTCCCTGTCGGTCCAGGGGCAACCACGGCGGGCCGCACACAGCGGAGCCCCAGCACATCGACGGGGACCCTACCATGATGATGATAAATAAGAGGTTCGTGTTGAGAGGATTCTTTTCCTGATCAGTTCAATAAACCTCGATTCGCTCTCGACGAGGGAGAGAGAGGGAGAGAAGAGGGAGAGAGAGGGGACCTAAACCAGGATTTCCAGGAGCAAAAGTGCAGCTCCGCTGCACTTGTGACCCTGGAAATCCCGCGTAAGCCTTGGCCGTGCACCTTTTTCGTGCAGCCCGCCCTGGGAGGAGAAGAAAGACGTGCACCTAAATCGTGGCTGATCCGAGTAAGGTTGCTTGTGCCGGCTCCGCCGGCGTGGGCGGAGGTGGTGAGGGGGGAAGGTCAAGGGGCGGAGGAGCAGGAGAACTGCATCACGGGTTTCCGCTAGGGAGGCCAGATAATCATTTTGACTTTACTTGAAGAAGAGATGCGGACTAGGGTCTCGCACCTGAGCAAGGACAAGGAGCGGTCTGGTTCAGACCGCTCCTCACTTCCCTCCTCACTTGCGCACGGACCATTCCTTCACGAACTCGTACACCGTGACAATCATGATGGAGCTGGGCACGGTGGCCATGATGCGAGGCTGTACGCCTTTCAGCAAACTCTTGGGACCTTCTTCCTTCCACAGTGTCCTCAGAGCCCCTCGCAGCGTGCCGGCGCTACCGGCGGCGGACGCGCCCTCGACCTGCAGACGCGTGCGGGCCACGTCGATTGGGTTGGTGGCGAGCGTGGCGATAATGCCTGCCATGGCACCCGAGGTTGCCTGCACGTTGTGCTTCGAGGGAGTCGTGTTTGTCAAGACCGAGAGCTGCGTCAACTTTCGCCGCATAAAGCCGTAAGAACTCCACCATATCGCGGACGATGGCGCGTACACCTGGCACAGCCGTACCCACGTTAGTGTCACCACCACCACCGGCGCCGGCTGGATGCACGTTGAGGGGAAAGGGGAATACCATGACCGACGCAAAGAAGCCCCGGTAGAAGCCCATTGCCCCCTCGCGCGCCATTATCTCTCTTGACAGCTGTATCATAGACGGCGGCTGCTGCACCTTGCTCATCATCATCTGTTTTTGCGAAACGATGTCCACAGGAACAACCACAGTCTGGGACAGCAGGGAGGCGGTGCCGCCCGCCACCCCATTCCTTATCACGTCCATCGTATGCGGGCTGAAGACGCGGTGCGCGTCGTTGACGCGCTTCGCCTCCTGCCGGATGATTTCGTAGGTGGTGATGTAGAGCTGGCCGGACACGATGCCGATGCACGAGACTGGGAAGCCCTTGAACAGACCCCTCGGGCCCTCGTGCCGCAGGATCTTGCCAAACGCATCGAATGTGCCCGTGTAGCGGATACAGTCGGCAGCCGCACCTGCACCAATAGCCGCACGCGCGGCGCTCTTAGGGCGCCCGGGCACGCGCGTCAAGTTGGGATCAATGCCCTTCTGCATCTGCAGGCGCGTCTTCACGAGCGAAAACGGGTAGAGCAAGAAGCGGCACACGAAGGCGCACGCCGGCCCGATCGTATAGTACTTGAACTTGTCCAGGTCATCGTAGTCGATGTCGCGAGCCGCGGGCACGTCGTCTGCGGGCAGACTCCAAACCACGTGCCGCCGCCCGTCGCACGAGGAGTCGAGGGCAGAAGCGGTCTGACTCATTTAGCGTGCACGCCCTGGTGGACAGTCCTAAGCCTGACTGCCCGCCACGATGCTGCCGGTACGTAGGGCCTCCTCGCTCCCCTCAACGTTCGAACGTCCACTGAACTTGGGCAGCAGCCTTCCAAGGGCAGCCTCTCGAAGTTCGTGGGCCTCGTCGGTCCTCTGTCGGCCGCGCTGGCTGCGGAAGGGACCAATGAAGTTCAAGAGCGCGCCCCTCGAGGGCCACACGCAGTTGGCGACGGCGGTGGGCCTTTCGACCCAGGGCACCAACGTGTGCTCCGCCAGCGCCGACGGCACCTGCCGCGTGTGGCGCGTCGAGGAGGCGATCTGCATCTTTGAGCTCCCTGGAGACAAGCGGGTGGCGTGCTGCAACTTTAGCGCGGACGGCCGCATGATCATCACCGGCGACTGGGGCTACCAGACGCGGATGTGGGATGCGGTGGAAGGTCAGCTAGTCATGTCGCTAGCGGGGCACAGCGGCAAGCTGACGGCGTCGCGCTTCCGTGCAGACGGTAACCTCATGCTGACCACGAGCGAGGACAAGCACATGCGCACTTGGGACCCCCGGCGAGGCGTGTCGGTCGCGTTCCAGGCGCCCGACGAGCTGCTCGACGGAGCCTTCGCCCCAGACATGACCACGCTCGTGGGCGCCTGCAAAAACGGGAAGCTGCTTGTGTGGGACGTGCGCAAGCCCGACGCGACGAAGCTCGAAATTGCCGCGCACGGCACCGATTGGGTCACTGCATGTGCCGTCGCCCCGGGCGGGTACAAGGTTCTAACGTGCAGGTGTGGACGGCAGCGCTGGCGCCCTGCCCTGCGTTACTGCGGCATGCTGTGCGCTGGCCCCTGCGCTGCGGGCTCCAGGAAGCATGCTGACACCACTCGCCGGCCGGCAGTACCGATCGAACGATGAAGCTGTGGAACCTGGATTCCGGCGCTCATCTCCAAACATTTGAAGGCCACCAGGTGGTTCTGCAGACTGTGCTGTTTATTGCCATGATTATGCCCTTTGCGACTTAGAGGTGTTAGCGTCGTGGGAGCCTGCGACTCAGCGCGACCTGGTAAGATGGTAAAATTAGAGGGATGGCAACCTTAATAAGGATTTGCGCATGGAAAACAGGAAGCCGTCAACGGGTGCCGTTTCTTGGAGGATTACGTCGTGTCGGGTGCCGGCAACCGCTTTTGGGGCTCAAAGGACAACACGTTGATTGTGTGGGATGCGAATACCGGCCAGGCGTTTCGCACGCTGAAGGGCCATAGCGATGCTATCATGGGCATCGACACGTGCTGGTGCGTCCCTGTCGGCTGAAACCGACCTTCTTGCCGGAGCTCGGGTGTGCTCGACACATGATACTGACCCGTTGCCTCCACAACAGTTACAACGGCAAGCTGATCGTGGCGTCAGCAAGCATGGACAAGAGCGTGCGCATTTGGAACGGTGTTTCTCTGCCGACCAAGAAGAAAGACGAAGGTCGGGTCGGTAAGGGTTCGAATACAGACTGCAGATTTGGATGTGGCATCCAGCTGCCGATAGACAAGATGGCATTCCACGAGGAAAGCTGCCCACAGCGTTCGAGACCGTGTCCCGCTTGCCGAAAAGAGATGACGGCGCGGGAGCTCGAGGGCCACCTTTCGGAATGCTCCGAAAATCAGTACGAGTGCGTCTGCGGGGTCAAAGTTCGCAACAAGGATCGCAAGCGTCACGAGCGCGAGGAGTGCCCAGAGCGCGAAGTGGAGTGCAAGCGTGGCTGCGGGATGCTGATGAAAATGTCAAGCATGGACGAGCATGTTGAAAAATTCTGCCCAGAACGGTTGGTGAAATGCAGGTTGTGTAGCTCCTCGGTGCCTGCTAAATCCCTAGTCTCGCACCAGCAGAATGGGTGCCAGAAGCGCGAGATCACCTGCGACCTCTGTCGTGCCACATTGCTGGCAAGTGAGGCGGACCAGCACAGGCGGAGGCACTGTCCCAGGCGACAGGTGCAATGCCGACTAGGCTGCGGCGAAAATTTTCCGGCAGAGGAGACGCAATCCCACGAAGAAAAATCTTGCAGAATGCGCCTTGTCACGTGCACCAAAGGCTGCGGCCAGGCTTGCGCGGCCAAGGACTTGCCTGGCCATGAGCGCGCCTGCAAGGGACATGCGGTGGGCGACGCCTCAATTTTCCGACTCGGCCACCCACTTTCCAGCGTGCGCCGCCCGCCGCCCTTAAACACGCCCGAGGACTCATTGTCTGAGGGGACGTCCCCCGCATCGTCGCTGGGGTCGCCTCTCTTGCTACCAGAGATTGAGTCGCCAGGGCGCCGCCTGCAACAGAGACTGAATTGCAGCAACGCCGAATCGCCCCTGGCGAGCAAATCCAAGTGCTCAGCCTGCGGTCACAGTGAACGGCACTGCAGTTCTTGTTTAGGGCCTTTCTGTTCACGCTGTCTGGTGCGCTCAGGTGCGGGCACCTTCAATTTTTCCCCCTTCATTTGTTTCCTTCCAAACATTCCTCCGCTCTCATTTGATGCTTGGCGGTATCGTGGAAACAAACAGGATTCTCTGACAGCACTGTCTCTGGCGATCTACAGGACTGCCCAAGAGCAATCCGCCGCTGTGTGCCACGTGTTCGCGAGAAAACAACCAGCGTACTCGTGAGCTGAATGCGCGGAGTGGCCCATCTCCCATGAAGTTTGGATGACCTCAGGTGTTGCTAGTCCTCGTTGGTTCTCCTCTGATGCAATATTAGATCTCTTCCTACTGTTTTTTGCTTAGTCTTTTTTGTTTCAAACTCTGACACATTTGCGAACCGTACAGTGCCCCAGCGCCCACGAAGTTGCGGTAACCTCACCTTCTCGCGATAGCATGCACAAGGCCCCGTCTAATCGTTGCGCAAGCGCACGTGCTCGGAGATCAAGCCCGGCAGCCTGCGCGCTTAACCTCTCAACAAGCGGAGGCCGTCCCCACGCCGCAACACCGCTGCAACGCTCCCCCGCTCCCATGGGGGTGATTGCTTTTCGGTCTTTGCCTTTTCCGGCCTCCACCAGCTCAAGTGGCCCTACTGTAAATAAACACACCAAAACGCCCAGAAATGGCCACAAATATAGATTATGTTGAGTGCAGGAAAGGCCGCCGGACGCAGCGCGTGCGTCTAATAGGGGAAACAGCACCAAGTCGTGCCCAAGACTGCTTTCTGTATACGAGGACAATAGCTATGCAGTCTGTATATATCTCAAAAGAAAATCCCAAAAGAATTCTCAATGCAATCAAAAGTTAAAAAAATGATAAAAAAGGTACTAGTATGCCTCCATATACACAGAAACTCGGCATAGAAGATAAAGAGACCCAATACAGCACCAGAAGAGGCTACTATTGTTAGTGGTCCGTGAGTGAGCGGCGCTGACACGCCAACAACACGGCCGTGTTCTCTTTCCCTCCGTTGCCGTGCGGCCAAGCAATGGCTCCTCCTCCTCATCCTTCTCCTTCTCCTCCTCCTCAGCAATGAGCCCAATGCCGTGCGCAAAGAGGGGAGGAGTTTATGTGTACTCCATGATACCATGAGGGACATGGCGCTACGCGTTGCTCTCTCTACCTTTAGTCACTTCTTGATTGTCAATAACACTCCTCTCTCTCTCTCTCTCTCTCTCTCTCTCTCTCTCTCTCTCTCTCTCTCTCTCGGAAAGTGGGGGTATAGTGCTGGCATATGGCAGCCGCTGCCGCAGCGCCCAGCGATCGTGTTACCAGCCGTGTCACCCGGCAGGGCGTTGCGCTTCTCGATAGAGGACACATTTGCTATATAGAGAACACCTCTCTCTCTCTCTCACGCACACACACGCACACACACACTCTTCATAATCTCCTGCGCTCACGCAAAAAACTGCTTTCGGTTGCGGATTGCGACGTCGAGCGCCGCTCGACTGTCTCCTAATACCTTGCGCTTTTCCCTGTGTGAGAGAGGAAGCGGGAGAGAGAGAGAGAGAGAGAGAGAGAGAGAGAGAGAGAGAGACATGAGAGCGAGAGAGAGAGGAGAGAGAGCGAGAGCGAGAGCGAGAGAGAGAGAGAGTGAGAGTGAGTGAGAGAGCGCGCGCGCAGCTCGGCAGCCTGCGAACACCTAGTGCTTCTCCCTGGGTGTGTGCGCGCAAGCGAGCGTGCGTGCGTGCGTACGCGCGTGCGTGCGTGCGGGCGGGCGTAGGTACGAGTGAGAGCCTCAGCCTCTCTTCTTTCGTGTTCCTCGATCCCTTTCCCTGTCGCCCTCTCCCTCTCTCTTTCCCCCCCCCTCCTTCACCCCCCCACACCCCTCCATTCAGCCCCAATTCCCGCGAAAAGCCAAAAATCCCGACAAAACTTATTTCGCAAAACATTTGGATTTCCACACCCAAAATTAGAGTGGAAAACCCCTGTGAAAAAAGCACAGCCATCATCTCATTGTCACCGAACCCTAAACCCTAAACCCTAAACCCTAAACCTGCGAAAAAGCACAGCCAGCATCTCATTGTCACTAAGTGCCTTGACCCCTTTCCCCCCATGCGCCTCCCCCTCCCCCCCTTTCCCCCCCACGGATACGGCGCCTCCACCTGAAAGAAGAGCTGTGTCCTTTTTGACTGATCCCCCGTATTCTTTGTCCACGTGCGCGGCAAACTGCGACATGACCTCCAGGACTGCCATCTGCCCCCACGTCAACAGAGGAAAAAAAGAAACAAAAATGAGGTGATGTGTGTGTGTGTGTGTGTGTGTGTGTG
>Ga0315905_10007961_pt1 | contig 10716 bp, 8 predicted proteins | sample LakEriMetagenome_5_FD_203522 | JGI IMG/M metagenome (GOLD analysis project Ga0315905, IMG submission 203522) | Freshwater fungal communities from buoy surface, Lake Erie, Ohio, United States - Buoy 4 MA121 | ecosystem: Environmental > Aquatic > Freshwater > Lake | place: USA: Lake Erie, Ohio... | reverse complement strand
CATGATGTATCAGGTCAAAGTCGGACAATTGTTAGGTCGCGACGCCTTGATCGGCATGTTGTGCCAGTTGATGTTCGAGAGGAACGACATCGCATTCGGTCGTGGCAAGTTCCGGGTGCGCGGCGATGTGGTCGAGGTCCATCCCGCGTATCTCGAACAGACCGCAATCCGGTTGGAGTTTTTCGGTGACGAAATCGAACGCATCAGCAGCATTGATGCGCTGACCGGCTCGATCATGGAACGACTCGAGACGTATATCTTCTTTCCTGCGAAACAGTTTGCCACACCAGGCGACAAGATGAAAAAGGCGATGGTCACGATCCGCGAGGAAATGCAGGGCCGCATTGCCGAACTCGAGTCGCAGAACAAACTGCTCGAAGCCCAGCGGATCAAAATGCGCACGGATTACGATCTGGAAATGATGCATGAAATGGGATTCTGCCAGGGCATTGAAAACTACTCCCGCCACATCACCGGTCGCGATCCCGGCGCGCGACCCTACACGCTGCTCGACTTTTTTCCCGAGGATTATTTGTTGTTGGTCGATGAAAGCCACGCCACCATTCCGCAGATCGGCGGTATGTACGAGGGCGACAAATCCCGCAAAACGGTATTGGTTGATCACGGATTCCGCTTGCCCAGCGCGCTCGACAACCGACCCTTGAAATTCGATGAGTTCATGGAAATGACCCATCAACGCGTCTATGTCAGTGCCACGCCGGGGGCTTTTGAGCAGGTGAATTCGCGCCCCGACAACAAAGGATACATCGCGGTGAAAACCCGTCCGGACCAGCGTGGGTACGTTGACCGCAAAAAACTACAGATCAAACCAAGCGGAGCCGACGAATCCATCGAGTCCTTCGCCGTCAACAAAGCCGGCTTTCCTTTGATCGTCGAACAAATCATCCGTCCCACCGGATTGCTCGATCCCCTGATTCACCTGCGGCCGTTGAAGGGGCAGATCGATGAAACCATCGAACTCTGTCGCAAGCGCGTGCTCATCGGCCAGCGCGCGCTGGTGACCACGCTGACGAAAAAAACCGCCGAGGATCTGACCGACTATCTGAAAAACACCGGGCTGAAAGTGCGCTACATCCATGCCGATGTGGACACTGTCGAGCGGGTGGAAATCCTGCGCCAACTGCGCGCCGGCTCCTTTGACGTTTTGGTGGGCATCAACCTGCTACGCGAGGGGCTCGATCTTCCGGAGGTGTCGCTGGTGTGCATTCTCGATGCCGACAAGGAGGGATTTCTGCGCAACGACACCTCGTTGATCCAGACCGCCGGTCGCGCGGCCCGTCACGTCAATGGGGAATGTTATCTGTTCTGCGATGTTGTCACGGATTCGATCCAGGCGTTGCTGTCGATCACCGAATCGCGCCGCATCCGCCAGCATGCCTACAACGAAGCCCACGGCATCATTCCGCAAAGTGTCGTTCGTCCTGTCCAGGAATCCCTTCAGCAACATGCGACCGCCAGCATGAACGATGAGGCTGTTGTCGCTGATGACGAGGTGGTTTATGACAAAGCGCGGGTCATTGCCGACCTGGAAACCCAAATGCGCGAGGCATCGGCGATGTTGGAATTTGAACTGGCGGCCCATCTGCGCGATCAGATCAAGGCGTTGCGGGACGATGCTCCCGCAGCTCCGTATCAGGCGGTTCCATACAAGCGGAAAAAATAGCTTGTGCCGCGGCAAGCAATGCTTGCCATCATTTCGCCATCGGAGTATCGATGCGGCATGGCAATCATGAAAGCGGGAGTGGCGGGGGCTGGTTCGATGGGTAGAAATCATGCGCGCATTTATTCCCTGCTGCCGGGTGTGGAACTGGTCGCCATCCACGATGCCGATTTCACCCGAGCTGAAGCAGTTGCGGCGGAGTTTGGCGGCAGGGCCGTGGCATCGCTGGAAGAACTGGCGGCGCTGGTGGATCTTGCCAGCGTGGCGGTGCCGACCGTCGCGCATCGCGAAGTCGGTTGTTTCCTGCTCGATCACGGCGTGCACGTGTTGATGGAAAAACCGATAGCGGCTCACGTTGTCGACGCGCGCGCTCTGGTGGACACCGCCCGGCGCTGTGAAAAGCTACTTGCCGTCGGGCATGTGGAACGCTTCAACCCGGTGCTCAGCCAGTTGGAGTCGAAGTTGACCCGTCCGCGGTTCATCGAAGCGCACCGGCTTTCGCCATTCCCCAACCGCAGCATGGACATCGGCGTGATCCTTGATTTGATGATCCACGATTTGGAAGTCATCCTTCATCTGGTCAAAAGCCCGGTGGTGGGAATCGATGCCGTCGGGGTCTCGGTCTTGACCACCACCGAAGACATCGCCAACGCGCGGCTGCGGTTTGAAAACGGCTGCGTGGCCAACGTCACCGCCAGCCGGATCAGCCCGGAACGCATGAGGAAAATCCGCGTGTTCCAGGAGGACTGCTATTTGTCGCTGGATTACCAGGCCCAGGAAGGCCAGATGTATGGGAAGGATGCCACCGGCATTGTGAAATTCGATGTCGAGATCGACAAGGGCGAGCCGCTGATGATGGAGCTGAAATCCTTCGTCGATGCCGTGGCCCGCGGTGAGACACCGACAGTGACGGGTCAACAGGGCATGGCCGCACTGGAACTGGCGCTCAAGGTCACCGAGCTGGCGCGACTGGGCATGGAGTCGGCCTAACCAAACGCCTTGAGGAAGGCTGATTCGACAGCAATTTGTTCCTGGGCGTTTGTTTCCAGAGTGGCACGAAGATCCTCCAGCGCCTCGACGCGCGACAGCATCGTACTGATGTTTTCCGTTAGGGCGATTTTCTCGATCAGGTGTGCCACCTCGGGAAAGTCCTCACATGGGGCGCCGCTTTGATAACGCAGGGCATCGGCCATCCATGCCATGAGGATGTCGAAAAACCGCGATCGTTCCGCGAGATAAGCGGAGCGCGAGGCGGCTTTGTGAAAGTCCTCGCGATCCTTCAACCAGCGTCCATCGGTGCTTTGCGCGTAGTGTTTTTTTTCCGCGGCGTAGAGTTGATCCTCGTGGCTTTCCAGTTCCGCTTTTCTGCGCTCGATCACCTGTGTGAAGGCGTTCTTGATCGTCAGTGCGCCCCAGGGCGTGCCGAAGCTTGCCGACGCCACCCGGTTGAGTGTCTGGATCAATTCTTGTCCGCCATGCGCGCGGTAGTCGGTTTTGCCCATCAGCGGCAGTTGCAAACAGCGCGACAGGATTGTCGGCAACAGTGCTTGCGGCTGGGATGTGAGCAACATCAGGATTGTATTGTCCGGCGGCTCTTCCAGAGTTTTGAGAAAGGCATTCTGGGCCTGGGCATTCATGCGATCGGCATGGACGATGACGACGATTTTCCAGATGTTTTTGCCCGATGCCTTGTGCAGGCGATCCTCCACCTCGCGGATGCGGTCGACGTTGACGATCCGCGAGAGTTTTTCGGGCCGCACGACCTGCACGGCATCACATTCCTGCTCTTCGAGTGGTGGAGCTTCGATGCTGATCGATTCGCCGAGGAGATCCAGTCCCTGGGTGGCTTTGCCTTGCAGCAACCAGGAAATCTTTGCCGCCAGGTTCGACTTTCCCGATCCTTCGGCTCCCGAAATCAGCAGCGCGTGGGCCAGTCGTCCATGCCGGTGTGCCGTGGCGATGTGTTCATAAGCGCGCTCTGCGGAATAGGCCATCGCAGCTCAAGCCTTGCGGGACAAGGTGGTTGTGGCACGTGGCAGAAATGGCTCCGCGAATGCCTGCGGGAACGTGTATACATCCACGAAGTCCTCCTTGCTGTCCGACTCTTGTTTGCCAAAGACCTGTTCCTCGATCAACAGGAAAACCATGTCACCGACATCCGCCGTACTGTGAATGCCCCATTCACTGAGCAGGGTGATGGCCATCGGACCGAACTGTTGCAGGGCGAGATCGCGGAAGCCGCCCAGCAATTCCGCACCGCTGACATGGCGGGGTTTGCCTTGAGTGGCGTCATTGACTTGTTGCAGCGTGAAATCAAGCGCCTCCTTGAGGAAAATGTAGGCACAGGGATTGAAGCGCGGGTCGCGTTTCACGATCGATTCGATGGCATGCTCGTAGGGCAGTGCTTGCATGGGGAAATCATTATCGCAGTTTTGTGGGTTCGTAAAGATGTTAGCTGCACAAAAGGCGCATTTTTATTTTTCGTTAGCATGGCGGTGCGGCGAAACAGCGGCTTCGGGCGCGCGGGTGCTGCAGTTCCTGTCGGCAACTGGGGAAAGCCTGCGGCATCCGACACGGTTTCCAGAAGTCATTGCGGAGGCCTTTCGCTTCGTTGGCTGTCTTTGCGGCTCCGTCTGCCCGGCTCCTTCAGCAGGTCGTATTTGGTTCCGCAATACATGCAAGTGAGCCTCTGGGTGAAAGCAATGCTCAGCACTGAGGTATAGCCGTGATTGAACGGTCTCAGACAAAAGGAGTTCTTGTGAGCGAGCGCGCCGGAGTTGAGCAGCGGTGTGCCGCGGCAGAGCGGGCAGCGGGCATTGCGGCGTGTGAAATAGGAAATCAGCAGGGTGGTGGTCACCACAATGACTCCCGCAAGCACGCAGTACAGGTAAAAAACGGATCGCGGCTCCTTGTGATGACGCAAAAAAAGGAACAGTGCAATGGCGGTGAGGACGACACTCAACACGTGGCAGAGGGTCCAAAACGTCGCGACGATAAACGTTCCACGATAGGGCATGGAACGTGCGCGGGTGGACTGGGTTTCAACTGGATCAACTGTCGCCATTGTGTTCTGCAAAAGAACTGCTGCGACAATTTAAAAAAAAATTAAAATTCGACAAGTACAAGATAAACAAACCTGATTATTTCCTTTGCTCACAGACCGTCATCATGCCAATTGGGGAATTTTTCGGCGAGTTCCCTGCGGTATTTGGCCGCATTGGTCTCATCTTTCAGTGTTTCCAGTGCTGCAATCAGGCGCGAGATCGCGAGTGGTTTCAGGCGTGCGTCTTCGATCAGGACCGCAACACCGGCGTATTTTTCCTTGGCCTTGGCCGGGCTGCCTTCGGCCATGCAAAGGTCGCCGAAGAGAATGCTGGCCTCGGCTTCCAAAGCACCCTGGGGTTTGAGCGCGAAACACTCCTCGATGGACTTGCGGGCCTTGGGCAGGTCCTTGAGAGCAAGGTGACAACGACCCTGGTCGAGCAGGGCATCGGCCTTGGCAAGCGGGTTGTCTTCGACAGAGAGAACGTTTTCAATCGCCGGCAGTGCGCGTTTGTAATCCTTGCAGAGGATCAATGCCTTGCCGAGGTGGCGCCAGACATCCCGCGGTGTGCCGCGAGGTTCCTCGGGATTGGCGATCAGCAGGAAAAATCGCGCCGCTTGTTCGGCTTTTTTCATGCCCAGCGACTGCACGCCGGCCCAGGAAACCAGGGCAGGGGAGACCTTGTCGGAATAGCCCGAGTCGATGGCACTGTCGATCTCTTTGCACAGCGGATCGATCTGCTCAAGTTGGAAATAACAGCTGATCAATAGGAGCCCGGCGCGTTTCCCGTAGGTCTTGCTGTCGAGTTCTCGGGCTTTTTCCAGATGGGCGATGGCTTCCTTGTTGTTGTTTTGCTTGTTCAGTCCGTAGCCGATATAGAATTCCGCATTTGCCACCGTTTCAGCGGGCAGATCCTTGAATTTTTCCAGCAGCTTGGTGTAACATTCGATCATTCCCGGCATGTCGTTGCCCAGTTTCTTCACCACGGCGGACTTCTGCCAGGCGAAGGAAGCGAGTTTCGGTCCGGGATTGAGCCCGATGAGCGTGTTGAAGTCCTTGAGCGCGGCATCGCGGTCCGACGTTTCCAAATACGATTCTCCGCGCAGTGCGATCGCTTCGGCAGTGCGTTTGTCCGCGGGGTATTCCTCCACGAATTTCGTAAACGAGCGGATCGCGCCCTGGTGGTCGTCGGCATTGGCAAGGCACCAGCCGCGCTGGTAGAGAAGATTGGCGCGGTTGCTTTCCGCGATGAGGGTGCTGTCGATGAGATTGTAGGTTTCCGCCGCTTCCTTGATCTTGCCGTCGTTTTGCAGGGCACCGGCTTTCATCATCCGCGCCGCATGGATGCGCGGGTGGTTTTTCTGCGACTTCCCGTAAATTTCGATGAAGGCGTCCACTTGTTCGACGATGTGCCTGCCGTCGATCTTGTAAAAGCACAACAAGCGGTTGTAGGAGGCATCGAAGGCGATGTCGGAGTCGGGGGAGATTTTCTGCACATCAAGAAAGAGCGGGATCGCCTCGAGGTAATGGCCCAGCAGCATGTGGGAGCGCGCCGCGACGTTGGCTCGTTTCGCCTGGCGTTCGTCGCCCGAGTTGAGCGGGTTGGAGGCGTAAATCTGGACCACCTCGGCGTATTGTTTCTTGTTGAAACGAATCTGCATGATCGAGGTCAGTGCGTCGGCATGATAAGTCCGCCACTCATCGCTGCGATTGCTGAGGATCGACTGGAAATTTTTTTCCGCTGCCGCTTCGTCCTCCAACTGCAGGTTGGTGATGCCCGCATACAACGTGGCTTCGGCCTTGGCGTTCTCGGGCGATGGGGCTTTGATCACGTCCTCGAAATACGGCAGGGCTTCCTTGGGCTGGCCCATTTTCAACAGCAGCGCTCCGGCGGCGTTGCGACACAGATGCAGGTGCGGACTGGTGGCTGCCTCGGGGTCGGATATGACCTTGAGATATCCGGCCAGCGCCTCCTTCTCCCTGCCCCGGTAGTGTTGGGATAGGGCCTCGAAGTAAAATCCACGCATGCGGTCGGTGCCGCGCTGTGCGTTGGCCGACATCCTGCTGTAGAGCACCGCCGCGGTGGCGTAGTCCTTTTTTTCAAACGCATCGCTGGCCATGACCGAACAGGCGGCGGCGACATACGGCCCGTTGCGTTGGTTGCTGATGATCGTCGAGAAAATGCGTTTCGCACTTTCGATGTTGCCCGTGTTGTAGAAACAGAGGGCATAGTAATATTCCGCAGCTTTGGCGTTGGCATCGCGCGGGTGTTTGTCGAGAAAATCCTTGAAGACCTCGCTGGCTTTGGTGAAATACTCCACGCGTTGATCGAGGTTGGTGCTGCTGTTGCCGGCGTTGTAGAGGTTTTTGGCGCGATTGTACAGACCATCGGCCAGATCCGCCTGCGTGGCTTCGGGTCCCGCTTGCTGGGCAGAGCACAGCCCCGCTGCGATGAGGCAGCCCGACAGGATCAGGTGTTTGATGGGAATGGCTGGCATGAATGGATTGCCTTGAGTTTTGTGATGGTGACTTACTTTTCGGGGGTGGCTTTCGGTCTCTGGGTGGCAAAGGAGATATTCCAAATCCCCGCCTTGGTGCAAGTGGAGATGACATCGATCACATGCTGATATTCGGTTTTGGCATCCGCACGAAGGCGGATTGGCTGGTTTTTGTACAACTCGGCGAGGTTTTTCATGATCGCATACAACTGATCCTGATCGAGCGGGGCTTTGTCGATGATCACCGATCCGTCGGCGAGAATGTTGATGATTTTCTCGCCCTGCACGCGCGTTGGCTCCGCCCCTTCCGCCGTGGTGGGAACGGAAACATCGAGTTCCATTTCATTGCGCGACCAGGTCCCGGTCACGATGAAAAACGTGAGCATCAGGAACATGATGTCGATCATCGGCGCCATTTGGAATCGGGCTGGCTCCATTTCTGTTTTTAAAAATTTCATCTTTTCCCGGAGGTTGCGTCTGAATTAGCCCATTTGCGGGTTGTTGTCGTTCGAGCGGCCCGACTGCGGGACAGGGGCTCTCACGGTCAGTGTTTGCAGCAGGGCCACCAGATGGCTGGAAGCCGCTTCCATTTCGCCGATGTAGCGCTGGGTGCGGGTGCGGAAAAAAGAATACGCGACGAGAGAGGGGATCGCCACGATCAGACCGCTGGCGGTGCCGATCAGGGCGACGTAGATGCCCGATGAAAGGGCCATTTGCTTCACGCCCTCGCCGCCTTGCGACAGATTGAAAAACGCTTCGATCATCCCGAGCACCGTGGCCAGCAAGCCGAGCATCGGCGCGATGTTGCCGATGTCCGATAGGTAACTCACCCGGGTTGTCATGATGCCGGCCTGGCGCGAGCCCTCGGACTCGGTGATTTCGCGCACCTCGGCCAGGGTCACACTGGGATTGGCGATGATGAAATCAAGAACGCGCTGGGTGATGCGCGCCATGCATTCCGACTCCCGCCTGCAATACGATGTCAGCCCCTGCAAGTCGCGGGCGCGGATCATCGATTCGGCGCGGTCCATGAAGCGGTCTGAAACCACCGCGTTCTGGCGGATGGTGAAAACATACAGAATGCAGAGGCTGGCGGCCACAATCGAGAGTGCGACCAGAGGATACATCACCCAGCCGCCCGCATGAAACAGCTCGAAAACATTCAGTTCCTTGAGCTTGCTGACCGGCTCCGCGGCCTGAGCCGTGCTGATCATTGCCAGAGGAATGATTGGAATGAAAAAATGGCGGCTGTTCATCGTCGCGGAGGATTGTATCATGGATTTGTGCAAGGGCAATGCCCGATCTTGCATCCCAGGGTTCCGGGGCGGGAATCAGTTTGTGATTTTCAAGGTTTGCAGTAAGGTCCGCCAGGAGAACGGCCACGGCGCTTGAAGAACAGTGATGGAGAAGGCGGATTTCAGAGTAAAATTGCGGGAGGTGCCCCATCAGCCCGGGGTCTATCTGATGAAGGACCGGATCGGGTCGATCATCTACGTGGGGAAGGCGAAGGATCTACGCAAGCGAATGTCCGGGTATTTCATGCCATCTCGAAAAATGCGTGCCGATATCAAAACCCGCGCCCTGATCGATGCCATCTGGGACTTTGAATATCATGTCGTCCGCAACGAGCAGGAGTCGCTGTTGTTGGAGGGAAAACTCATCAAGGACTATCGTCCCCGCTACAATGTCAGCTTTCGCGACGACAAGCGCTTTTATCTGGTGAAGATCAACCCGCACGACCCCTGGCCGCGGCTGGTGATGACGCGTTTGAAAAAAGACGACCATGCCCGCTACTTCGGGCCCTTTGCCCATTCCAGCGCGCTTAGGGCTTCGGTCGAATGGCTGAACCGCAAGTTCGGACTGCGGGTGTGCCGCGCCCACGAGCCCGGCGAAAAGGAATACAAACACTGCAACGCCGATGTCATCCGCAACTGCTCCGCGCCCTGCATCGCCCGGATCACGCGCGACGAATACCATGCACGCGTCGAAGAAGTTTGCCGCTTGCTTGAAGGAAAAGGCCGGCGGGAGGTTTTCGACGAATTGCGTGAGGAGATGGAGCGGGCAGCCGGGGTCATGGACTTTGAAAAGGCCGCACTGCTGCGCGACATGATTCAAAACCTGGAACTGACCTTGAATCCCACACGCCAGTTCACCCGAGGCCGCGGACTGCCCGGCGCGATCAAACCGCTCGAGGACATTGTCGAGCTGGGAGAAATTCTCGGACTCCCCGGCCCGCCGAAGGTGATGGAGTGTTTCGACATCTCCAACGTGTCCTCCAATCACATCGTCGCCTCGATGGTCCGTTTCGTGGATGGCGTGCCCGACAACCAGGCCTACCGTCGTTATCGCATCAAGACCGTCAGCGGGCAGGACGACTTCGCCAGCATGGCCGAAGTGGTGCGACGCCGCTATTCGCGGATTCTGTTGGAAAATGCGGCAGCGAATCCAGAAATCGCCGCGGAGAGTCAGGAGGGCGTCATTGACATCCAGCGCCGACTCGCCAAAGAGGGAAAAGCCCGGGTGCTGTTGCCCGACCTGGTGATCGTCGATGGTGGCAAAGGCCAGCTCGGCATGGCGGTCACTGAATTGCGCAAACTGCAACTTCACGAACTGCCGGTCATCGGCCTCGCCAAGCAGCGCGAGGAGGTCTATCGACCCGGCGAAAGCGAGCCGCTGGCGATTCCGCACGACCGCGGCGCCTTGAAATTGCTGCAGCGGATTCGCGACGAAGCGCACCGTTTTGCCAATGCGTACAACTCGCTGCTGATGCGGCGTCGCATGAAGGAAAGCCTGCTCGACGACTGTCCGGGCATGACCAGCATGAGAAAAAACGCGCTGATGAAACACTTCGGCTCCCTCGCCGAACTGCGCCGGGCCACCTGCGCAGAAATCGAGCAATGCTACGGCATCAACAAACCATTTGCCCAAACACTCCACAACTGGTTGCAGCGCTAGAGGCGTTTTGAGGTTGAAGGCGAATAAAAGTTAGTCAGGCAGAGGCGGGGATTCAGCTAGTCTGGTTTTACAACAAACGCAAGCGGTCAGTCTGATATGGAAAAACGCGATGAAAATTTCCTAACAAAAGTCTAACATATTACCGTGCGAGGGCCGACCCCTGGGACATGTTTCTTCAAATCGCCGACTTCATGAGGAACCAGCCCGAGGCGGCCCCGTGAATCGTTGCCATGGGCTGAGTGCTGTCGGGCCTCAGGGGTGTTGCACCGCAAAAATCAACCGGGCAGTAGCGGAGTAACAGGCTTCGGAAAACTCCGAATGCTTTCCGTCACAGTGTGCACTGATTTTCAGACTCACGCATGTTCCCCCGCGTGCGCATTTCTCGGTATTTAAATCTTGACGAGTAGAAACCGAAACACAGCCGTCCCACAAGATAAATCAGTAAGACGGAAAGCGGGCTGGTGTTAAGTTGAGATTCCTGCCACTCGGTAGGGGTGTATATGCAAAACAAAACACCAACCCGCGCCAATGTAACCGTC
>Ga0315905_10007960_pt1 | contig 10716 bp, 9 predicted proteins | sample LakEriMetagenome_5_FD_203522 | JGI IMG/M metagenome (GOLD analysis project Ga0315905, IMG submission 203522) | Freshwater fungal communities from buoy surface, Lake Erie, Ohio, United States - Buoy 4 MA121 | ecosystem: Environmental > Aquatic > Freshwater > Lake | place: USA: Lake Erie, Ohio... | reverse complement strand
TTGTTAGATAAAACAATGGATACGCATTACTGGTATAATTTACCGCACAATAATTATTTAAAAAGACATACTCCATTAAATCCTTCATCTTTATCATATACACAAATAAGAACCAAAAACTCAAACTTTAACCCCGCATTCTATGCGAAACCTATGAATACAATATTGAGAACTGATTTAGATGAAGATTGGGATGTTAAACAAGATTGTCATAATAAATACCCGAGTATGAGTTATGCTGAAATGATGAATAATGTCCCCTTAGTATCAGTAGGTAGAAATGGCTCACGCCTAACTGACCCAAAAAGTATATCGCAAGGTGTAGCGAGTACAGATAGGACTTTGAATTATATGACACCGAATAATTACCTCGCTATAAAACAAGGAATGCGACAACCTTCGGGGATGGTATATTAATAATTATTTTTTTTCTTGTATAATATTAAATAGAAGATATGGAAGAAGAAGGCAATGGTGAAAAAATTGATGTAAAAACTGGTAATAAAGCAAAAGGAAACTCTAATAGAACCCCTTCGCAAATTGAAGCATTTGAACGAGCCAGAGATAAGAAAAGAGAGATAGCAAAAATCAAGAAAGACAACACAGACGCTATAAGGATAGAAAAAGAGATTGATTTACAAGCAAAAAAACTACAAACCATAGAGATACAAAAGAGAATAAATATGTATAAAAGCGAAGATGAAGAAGCGGAGGAAGAGGAAGTAGTAATAGTACCTAAAAAGAAAGCATTAGAAAAAGTATCCTTACCAATTCCTGTCGCAAAACCCAAGAAGAAGAAAATAATATATCAAGAAGAGGAGAGCGAAGAAAGCGAAGAGGAGATTATTATAGTGAGACCCAAGAAATCAAAGGCAAAACCCAAGAAGAAGAAAATAATATATCAAGAGGAGGAAAGTGAAGAAGAAGAAGAACCCAAAAAAAACTTACCTCAACACATTCAAAAAAACGCACAAGAACAAATGAAGTATGATTTACATACGGAGAGAATAAATAGTGCCTTGCGTTCATTGGGATATATAGGATAGGTAAAACCTATTTTTATATCTCTTATTATTAATAATGATAGGTGAAATTAATATCCCTAATTGGGATAACAAGCCAGTACCAATAAAAGATAAAGTAATATATCCTCAATGTAGGGACATCAACGCCCCTAATAATTTCTATGTGAGTATCTTCTGCGGTAGTCGTGGAACTGGCAAGAGTTATCAACTCGCTAAAATGTTAAAAACAGTTGAGGAAAAGGGAACATACACCAGTGAAGGTAATAAAATAGATAATAGAATTATATTAATATCTCCTACCAGTTTTAGCCCCAGCAATAATTGTTTTAAATGTTTAAATGGTTTAGATTGGGAAAAAGATGTAATGGATGATTATGATGAAACCGCTTTTAAAGATAAGATAGACGAAATAAAAAAAGACCAAAACGATGCGAAGGAATACAGCGAATATTGTAGATGTTATAAGATATTTGAGAAAATAGATGATGTCAATAAAATGAAAAAAGAAGATGTTATGATATTATTTAAAAAAGACTTTATAGAACCAGAAGAATTAGAAATACCGAAATACCCGAACGGATTTATAAGATTGATCAAGCCAAGAACTGTACTTAGGAACCAATGCGGCAGATTATCGAGAGTCGTAACTCTCACCAAAGTGTCGTTGAGGGTAGACGAGTGCCGTGGAAGACAGCTTAAGAGGCTGGCGCATCGGCGTGGAAGGGGCGCGCGCTCTAAGATTCAAACTATTCAGTAAAGAACGTGTAAGTCTTGGGTTGCTAAAGACTCTCCTTGATACAGGAGAACGCTCAAACTTTCACTGCCCTCGCTCAGGCGAATGCGGGAGGCAACGGCGGTGGAGGTGTGGGGTGTGTGGAAAGTGGAGATGTGGCTGAAGGGATTCTTGGTGTGTGTGTGGGGGGGGCGGTGGTTGGCCGGAGGGGACGGCCGAATAGCGTGTACAAGAAGTTTGTCCCTCGTAACAGCGTGTGTAACCAACCGCAACTGTCAATCCAGTGAGGCGGAGAGGCGTGGGCGGGGCTCGGAGTGAGAGCGGGCCCGGGTGTGTTAGACATATTTTTTTATAAAAAAAACGACTTTTGTATTTTTTGGTTGTTCGATTTAGACCTGGCTGTGCCCTGGTCCGTCACGGAGGGATCATTGACAACCATAGCATAAGGATGACACATCCGCAATGACCCAATAAAGTTGAGCCTGTGACTATCTCCTCTTCCTGATCTATAATGCACACAAAGTCTCGTCTCAAAACCGTCCTATCTCTGGAACGGGAGTTTTTTTTCTTTCTGGAACGCTCCCGTTCCAGAGATAGGACGGTTTTTGTGGTCAGCCGAAAAATCTCAAGTGATTTCACGGCGGGAGCCCCAGTTTTTCGGGTCTTAAAAAGGCACTTGTCCACCGTTTGAAATGAGGAAAACACCGAAATGATCCTCTCCTCATTCGCATTCAGTTTTGCTAATGGTACAAAACCACAGGACAATTTCTTCCATACGCTTTTTTGGTATGAAGTCTTACAAAACCCATAGTGTCTATGGACACTATTTCGTAGGGATCAAAGGGATGGTGTCAAAAGAGGGCTATCTGGGAAGGTCCCGGTTATTCGAGGCGCAGGAAACGGTGGTCAGCGACAGCGACGTCGAAAATTTCTTGCTCGCCATCGTCGTACTCCACCACATGCGCCCCTGAAGACGGGTCCAACGATACCACTCTGGCCCTGTACCACCTGTCGTCGTGCGCCCAGTAGACCGACAGCAGCCGACCCACGAACTCATCATTCACCGACGTCTTCTCCTCCTCTTGCAATCTGTCGTCCTCGCCCCTCGTCTCCTTGCGAACAGCAACATCTGACGAGGCAGGGAGGTCTCGCCCTTCCTCGGACCCGCCACGTGCGCCATTGCAATGCTTCAACACAGCGTTGGGGTGCCCGTGAGCGCTGTTTCTCACGGTCCTGTACTCGCCAGTGACAGTACATGGGTCGACAAAGCGCACCCCCCCATCCCCGAACCCCTCCACTATTCGGTGCAGATAGTGCGTCTCGGGGTAGAGCCCGTCCGAGCCATAAACTGGGAAGAAGCAAAAGGAGAGAAACCCGGACAGGAGCACGGGCACTGAGTCGACCTCGGGTGTGCCTGGCAAGGTTCGTGATCTTGACTCTGGGGCCCATTCGGGCCCGTCAACCTCTGCCCCCGGCGCACCCGCAAGCCGTTGCAACGCGTCCCTACACCCCAAAGAGTCAAACACAGCGCGAAGATCGACATCTAAGAGGAGTTTGAGCGGAATCACTGTGTTCAATACCCACGCGATGGAGCGTGCGGCGATCCACTGATCGACCATGACCGCGCCGACCCGCTCCACAGCAAGCGTGGAGCTTGTGGCGGGAACCAGGCTGAGCAGCACCGAGTAATTTGCCCAGTCGTGCTCCCATACCGTGTCCGTTCGGAGTCGAATCACGTGTGAGTACCTCACCTTGTGTTGCCGCTCGGCGATCAGCATAAACGGCATGAGCGCGCGGCCCCGCAAGGCCGCAAGGGCTGTGGATGAAATGCCGCCTGCTGCTGTGGCGTTGACACAAAAGGGCCCTGCAGAGGAGGCGAAACATTCTTGGGCGTCGTCGGACAACGGCAGCTCGTCCGCCTGGAGCCGAAGCAGGTCGGGTGAATCCACCAGCGCATCTGATTTGTTCGTGACGACGACTGTCCTCAGCTGCGTTTTTCCGATAATGGCCGTGTACACACGCTTGATATCCTCCTCGGTTTCATTTGCACCTGCTGAAGTGTGCACAAACACATGCGCATTGTTTAAGTGTCGGATGACGTGCTGCTGCACCGAGCTGATTGCGGCTGTGGTTCGCTCCCGATGCAGTCCTATTATAAAGACCGCGACGTTTTTGCCAATAGGCAGATCCAAGTTGGGCTCTTCGGGATTGCTAGCAACATGACTGCCCGCCCGCGCATGCGAAAATGTGCTGTGCTCCCTTATTGTCTGTCCCGCGGCGCGATTATTTTTAGATCTTCGCACACAAATGGGCGTCATGCCCAGGGACCCGCAATTGCCGCTGCATCCCCCTGTCGCATGCTTGTTGTAAAATGTGCCTCGGACATCGAAAATGCAGCCTCTGGGCGCGTTCCCCCAGGAGTCGGACGCGTGGTACGGCAGCTTCCCAAGGGCCGTTGATGCTGACTTGCACTCGCTCTCTTCGGAGATGAGCACGTCGTCGCCGCAGCTGTTTGCAGTTGCGCGCCCCGCGACATACACCGGCGATTGTTGGAACATGGCATGTGCATCTGGCACGTCGGGGTTGGAGCCTGCCCAGTGCTTTCTTGAGCTCCTGGGATCGACATCCAGAGGCTGGACGTTGTTGATAAAATTGGCCATTTGCTCCTCCTCGAATGGGGCAAGGCAGACTTTGAAACAATATGTGAGATGTTTTGCAAGATCAAGCACGTCCGGTTTGCTGCTAGCACAGCATCGCAGAAAAAGGTCCTCGGTCATGCCCTCTGGCGTCCAGTGAAATCGCCTTGGTGCACTTGTATCGGCGCTCGCGAGGCATATTGCACGGAAGATGACACACAGCGTCAACAAAGTGCTCCTAGACCTTGCCCGAGCTACCGCCGCGCAAGGAGAAGGCTGGCACAACTTCGGCAGGCGGCAAATATGTAAGGCGTGACGAGAGAGTACCATCACCTTCCGCATGCATTGACTTTGGAGTATTACCTGCAAGACCCAGACGTATACATGCAGGTGATCACAAATACAAAATATTGACTAATTTCTCCGCGGGAGATCTGTGAACTTGAACTATGCGACGTCGGAGGCAACGCGACCAAGCATGACTCCTGGATCGGCCACGGGCGGCGCCGCCCGTTTGCCCGCGTCCCGGCGCAGAATTAGCAAGAGGCTTTTCCTCGCACAGCCAAAATGGTCTTGCCCGCTTGATCGTTCGCGCTCAACCACGTCCAATCGACCTCGCATGCGCCTCTGGCTCCCGCGTCCGTCAATCAACGGGTTGCCATTTCTACTGTTTGCGATTTTTGCGTGCGACGCGCATGAGGGGTTGACAGATGAAGAGGCGATGGTGGCTCGGAGAGATGGCAACTTGTCACTTGTGCGAAAGGTCAACAGAATAAACGCCTCTGCTGGCGAGGCAAGGAACGACACTGAATGCTCCTCGAGGCTACCGGAGTGGGCAGTCTGGGGGCTCCTCGAGGCCACCGCGGTGGCTGTCGACTGGACGCAGAGGGGCCGCGAGCGCTGGCTGCAGCAGGAGGGCGCCGCAGTGCAGGCTGTGTCCGATCGGCGCGGCGTGGCGTTCGATGTCCCCGCGTATGTGATGAATCTCGCCCGCAGGCCAGACCGGCGAGAGCACTCGGCCGCGCTACTGCGTGCACTGGGCTTCAGCCGCGTGGTCTTCCCCGAGACCATTTCGGCGGCCGAGCTCGACGTGCAGGGAGCCCTGGCGCAGGGCTGGCTGACGCCCGAGAGCTTGCGGGGCTTCGACGACCGCGTGCACCTCAGGAGGGACTCTGCAAAGCGCGCCTACATCGCAAACACCATAGGCCACCTCTCCGCGCTCCGCCAGGGCGTTGGCTCGGGCAGCGAGGTGTTTCTGGTGCTGGAGGACGACCTGCTCCCGGCTGCTCCGCTACTCAAGGTCAGGGAGAGGCTGCAGGACATGCTCGACGAGATAGGAGCGGCGCAGCACGAGGGGGCTGACATGCTGTATCTGGAGTACTGTTTTGAGGCCTGCAACCAGACGCATTTGCACCGGCACCGACGCTGGCACAATGGGGTGGGGGCGCCGGCAAGCTGGCTGGTGCAAGCGCACAATCCTTGGTGCTCAGGTGCCATCGCCTACACACGCGCCGGCGCCCAGCGGGTGCTGGAGCATTGCGTGCCCATCTTTGACGGGATCGACGGGATGCTCCCAGCCCTCGTTTCTAATGGCTCCCTCCGCGCCCTTGCTGCTGCCCCGCCCCTCTTTTACCAAGACGGGTACTGGGGCACAGACGCTGGCAGACTTCGAGGCCACAGTGCTGTGAACTTCACGCAGGACACCGCCAGCGCGCATGTCACGAAGGCACAGCACTTCATCTACCTCTCGCCTTGCATCTTGCTCACAGACAGTAACATGTCGCTCATCGGATCCAACCTCGTCAACTCACTGCGAGGCCAAGAAGAGGGGGGCTTTGTGGACGAGGCGCTCACTCGGCGCATCCGTGTTCCTGCGGCCGCACCGTCGTTGATGTTGAACAATGTTCAAGTGCACGGACCGGAGCAAGAGGCCTACTTTGCTGCTCGAGGATCGAAGTGCAACGCGGACGCTGTCGGCGTCTTCTACTCCCACTCAGCGGGAACAGCACCCTGCGGGACGGGCGAGGGCGGCGGAGAGGGAGCATGTGCGCAGAGCGTTTCCCTGGATCCTGCAGGCTTCGAGGTCCCGGTGGGAGCCTGGAGCTTGACGCAAGACCTGGTGCTGCACGTGCCGCCTACGAGCGCGTGTTGGAGGCCTGCAGACAATGTGAGGGTGCTGTCGATGTGCCTGTTGAAGCTCGTCTGGCACTCGCACTCGGGGATCGACCTCTGTTATCAGAATATTCTCATGTTCATAAAAGGCACGGCGATGCTTGGCGGGGATGAGGACAGAGGCGGGCAGGAGCAGGAGGAGCAGGAGCAGGAGCAGGAGCAGGAGCAGGTGTGGAACGTGGTAGGGGCTGGTGGAGTGCGAGGGGAGGCCATCTCGCATGCGGATTCAGATGAGTGCATTGCATTCGTCGGGGACTCGTCGGCATGTAGTTTGTTGCCCAGGTCCTCGGGCTCCGCTACTATCGCCATCGAGGCGATGCGAATGGCCGGGGTGTCGAGTACAGAGCTCCGGGGCATGCCTCGTGACGAGCTGCGCGACTTTGTCAGTGATTTCGTCGCCGGGGATGCTGCGCCTGGCAATGCAGAGAGAGTAGACACGGTTGCGACGGTTAGCGGCCAACAGCAGGTTGAGGGGCATGAGAGACTAGAGGAGCCGGATCGACCGGGACCCGCTGGGCCGTGGGGTGCGAGCAGTGAGTGGGTAGCAGACGAGGTTGCAGCAGAGGAGGATCACCTGTCGTGGTATGCAGCGACGCTCGCGACCCTCGAGCAGGTAAATCGGCACGGCTTTCACGCTTCATGGAGGACTGACCTCCCGGTTGACGCGCTCGGCATCCCCGTCTTGATCCTGAACCATGATCCCTCGCGGCTCGCGGCTACGCGTGAGCAGCTCGACGCGGTGGGGTTGACGGAGACAGAGGTCGCGGCAACGTGGACGGCCGCAGAGGGGATGGACTTGGGCGAGCTCCAGGCTAGAGGCTTGCTGTCCCCGGACTGGCATCACGACCGCGAGCAAGGCATCACCAAACAACGCTATATCGCACACGCACTCGACTATCTCGCGGCCCTCGAGGAAGCAGAAGCAAGGTGGCGGGGCGCTGGAGGGGCAGGAGGGGCAGGCAGGCGGGGCAAGGACTGGGGGGAGTGGGTGGCGATTGTCGAGGATGATCTCTTGCTTACAACGTCGCCGCAGGTGGGGCGCGAAAGGCTGCGGGCTGCGCTGCGCGAGTTGCCGCTGGATGCGGACGCGCTGTACCTCGAATGGTGCTGGGACAGCTGTCGGCGCGCGCGGTTCAGTCGGGAGAGGAGGCAAGTCAGCCAGACGCTGGCGCCCTTCTGCGTCGCGGCTGTGCTGTATTCGAGGGAGGGGGTGAGAAAGCTCATCCCGCAGTTGGCACCGGTGTTTTCGACCATCGACGACATGGTCTCGCTCGCGTGCTCGGCTGGCAAGCTCAACTGCTACAAGATGCGGCAGCCGGTGTTTGCGCAGGACTTGCGGTGGGGCTCGGCGTTCGATGCGGGCAAGGGCGCGACGGGTGGTACTGACTTAGCCAACATACTTATGATTTAGCCAACATATGTAGGCATGATTTAGCCAACATACTTAGGTCATACTTAGGTACATATACAGGTTACTGACTTAGTCAACATTCTTAGGGCACAGTATCTACCGCTTCTTCAACCGCGCGGATGGAGGGGGAGCAGGGGCGCTCTGCAGCGACATACGTGGCGTCTACCCGAGGGCAAGCATGTGGTTGACCAAGTACAGCGGTCGCATCATCCGGCACCCGGACGATGCCCAGCCGATCCTTCTTGGTTTCTCGCGCTGCGCGCGCAGTCTAGGCGCAGAGGGAGCGGGTGGGGACGTCGAGATTGAGATTCAGGTTCAGGGGCTCGTTGCGAGGGCGGAGTACACGGTGCAGCTGGTGGTGCAGAGCGCCGATGGAGTGTGGCCTGCGACACCGCTGCATAAGATTGCTGCGGGACCGGACGAGACGGTGTTGCAGGTGCAACTGCAACTGCCAGCGGAGGTGCTGCGCGCACGGGTAACAGCTCCCGTAACGGATATCAGGATACACCTTGTTGATGGCTTTCCGGGGCTTGGCGAGGGCGAAAGCTTGCTTGCCACCATGCCGCTGCCCGACCGCGCCCGATTGTGCGCGGCAAGTGGATAGTCTGCTCCCCGAGACCGAATGGAACAGGTGTTATTCAGGCCTCGCATCCTAGCCGGCTCAGGTGGCCAGGGGCCGGCTGAGATGCCTGGGGCCGGCCGAGATCCTGAGGGGCCGGTTGAGATTCAGTTGAGTCTCAGACTCTCAGTCTCGCAGACCATCACTAACAGACTTCACTACAGTCATAGTGACTTCAATAAAACAACAAAGCAGTCACAGGGACTTCAAGCGGAATCACGGCGCAGAGCTGCAGCAGCACCCAGTGCTTGTCTTTTCCATAACCCTAAAAAAGAGAAAAAGAGAGTGCGTCCACCACTTTGGATCATCCTTGTACTTCACGCTTGACTTGCCAGCGTGAGGGCCCTTCTTGTCAAAGGTCTTGATCGCTCCAACCTCCCATCCACTCTCGAACTTGTGTGCGATGTGTCTTCCCTGTTGCACGCGCACACACAAACAAAAATCAGAAAATGCAAATACAAATTCGGTGTGGCATTTACATCGACAGAGCCGTCAGGTGATAGCTTTTTGAACCGTTTGGCAGAAGGTGCCGGAGCATCCATGGAAGTCTGCGTCATTGAACTCGAAATATTTGCATCATTTTGCAATTTGTGTAGCAGCTGTAAGTAATTGTCCACATATATCCTTTGACATTATCAATCCTTTTTTTCAAGATTTTTTCAATTACAGGACCCACCAAATGCTGTTTAGTTTTGGGTATGAAGAGTAGTATAGATAGTCGTTTGTAGAGGCGTGCGCTGTGGGCTGCGTCTTGTCTAGGGGGGTGGGGCTGGTGCTGGTGCGGGGAGGCTGCGCATGCCGCGGGTCTGTGGCGGCCTGCGCAGGCCGCAAAAGGGGGTCGCCCTCGTCGACGTCCGCCTCGACGTCGTGCCTCTCCCGCCCCGTTCTTCCTCGCCGACTGTGGCGGGTTGTCGGTTGGGTGGGTATCTGCTAGACGTGATCGGTGGGGTAGAAAGCGCATTGTGGGAGGGATGTTACCCTGCATTAACATGGGCGCCAACGTGTGGGGCAAATCGAGCATCATGACAGGTGTTTATCAACGCTGGTGCTCGTGTACTTTGCACATCGGATGGGATTTGTGTGATCGTGTATATCTAGTTCTCGAGTGTAGGGGCAGGTACGGTTTGGGGGGGTGTTCTACTCTTCATTCCGGGATCGAATTTGGGCGGAGTAGGACCGGTGAGGTCTTCGGGGGGGGAGGAAGAAGGGGGTGGTGTGAGGAGTAGGCCAGGAGCGGCTAGGACCATCCTACTTTTTCATATCATTAGTGCTAGGCCCTCTAAACAGCCTCGTATTAAGGTACGTACCTTCCTGAAGGGACACACGCGGCCTAGACTGGCGTATCCACTGCGGTGTAGAGGTTACTGAATCGAGACCAATAAACACCAGAGAGAGATGATGTTGTCTGTATGAGAGAGAGATGATGATCACTTATCATCACACACACGCACCAAGGGGGGGGGGTATCGGTTGTTTATTTGTGACATTTTATTTGTGACGTGACATTATTACTGTGTGTTTCTTTGTTTTATGTAATCGACACTGGTTCAACAGGGCCCCGGGCCCGGAGGTGGCCGAACTGGGGTTGCCTATCTAGATAGGCAACGTGTGCCCCCGCTAGATAGGCAACGATGTGACCCTCCACCAGATCCTAGCCGTAATGATCACCACCACGTGATCTGATGCGCAAATACCTACCCCATTCTGAGACCCATCACTCAGTGCTGTGTCCCCCTCCCCACCAGACTGGGCGCCGGGAGTGGACTCGTAGGGAGGGCGGGGCTTCCCTCAGGCTCTCCTCTCCTCATCCCCATATCATCATCACATAGCCAGATCATCAGGGCTGGCTATGTGCAGGGACATGGAAGTGCGGGGCTCCGATTCTTGTGGGGAGATGTGAAAAGAGGCGCCCGAGCCCCTGGGACTGCAGAAAGAGAAGGGGGTGCCTCGAGACGACCTTGGATGGTAACAGAGGCGTGACTGTCCCAGAATCAGCAGCGGTACCCGTGGCGCTGTAACCGTGAGGGAGAGAGGGAGAGAGGGAGAGAGGGAGAGAGGGAGAGGAGGAGAGAGGGAGAGAGGGAGAGAGGGAGAGAGGGAGAGAGGGAGAGCGGGAGAGC
>Ga0315905_10007956_pt1 | contig 10718 bp, 4 predicted proteins | sample LakEriMetagenome_5_FD_203522 | JGI IMG/M metagenome (GOLD analysis project Ga0315905, IMG submission 203522) | Freshwater fungal communities from buoy surface, Lake Erie, Ohio, United States - Buoy 4 MA121 | ecosystem: Environmental > Aquatic > Freshwater > Lake | place: USA: Lake Erie, Ohio... | reverse complement strand
CATCTTCCGCTACACCTCCTACAACCTCGACACCGTCGAGCGCGTTGAGGTCATCAAGGGACCGGCCGCCGTCTTCTTCGGCCAAGGTTACCCCGGTGGCGTGATCAACTACATCAGCAAGCTGCCGCAGTTCAACCGCACGCAGGGCTCCATCACGATGACCCTCAACGACAACTCGGGTCAGAAAGTCGTGCTCGATCAAAACGTGGCCGCCAGCGACAAGCTCGCCCTGCGCGTGCTCGGCGTGTGGGAAGACACCCAAGGCGAACGTCGCTTTGAATTCCGCCGCAATTACAGCGTTAATCCCTCGATCGCCCTCGTCCCATTCGAGAGCGGCAAGGTCAAGATCACCGCTGAAGGCGAATTCACCCGCGAGCGCTTCATGCTGAATGATTACGACTGGATCTGGAGCGATTTCGCCGGCTGGAATGAGGCCGCCCGCACCGGACGGTTCGGATCCTCCACCGCGACCCTGTCCAACACGATCGCGGCCAATGCAGGCAATCTTCTGGCGGCCAACGTCGTTCAGAACACCGCGACCCCAACGCTCGCCTACGCTACCTACATCAACAACAAGCGTATCGCGAACAGCGATTGGACCCTGCCAGCCTACACCAGCGTCCAGCGCGGTGCCTACATCACCGACAAGAACGGCAACCGTTATCTGGACGAGGCGTTCAACTACACCAGCCGCGGTGCTGTCTTCAACAACGCGATCGAGAACTTCTCGGTAACCACCGACCTCAGCCCATTTAGCTGGCTCGATGTTCGCTACAACTTCTTCCAAGAGAAGTCCGAGAATTACACCGTCGGCCAAGGCGGCGCACTCACCACGCCCTACGCCAACGGCACCAACTGGAATGTCGGCACCGGCAATCTTTCCGGCTATTATCGCTACGGTCAGACGCACAACGTCGACGCCGTGGTGAAATTCGATTTCTGGGGCGTGAAGAGCAAGTTCCTGCTGGGCGTCCAAAAGATCAGCCCCTACCAACAGTTCCTCGGCGGTCAGACGGCCACTGACTCGATTTGGGCCTTCCTCCCGGGCGCGACCAACCCGACGTCCAACCCGGATTATGCCGGCACGAATCGCACGATCTACAACGCGGGTGCTGTTCCGGTTAACCAGGTCATCCGTCAACGCGACGGATCGATCAAACCCGTTCGCCAAATCTTCTCCAACTTCGATCCTGGCGCGGAAATCTATCCCGACATCACGGCGTATCACCAAGAGGACCGCAACGCCCTCGACGGTTACAAAACCAAGCAGATGTCGGCCTACATCAACTACCAGGCCTCGATGTTTAAAGATCGGCTGACGTTGCTCGCCGGCTATCGCGAGGAAAAGCAATGGGCCCGCGGTCAGTTCCAATCGAACAATTATCCGTGGTATGTTTACTTCCCGGACATGCACCTCCGCCCCGACCTCTATCCTGAGAACGAATGGGGTCATTCCATCAGCTACCAACGCGGCCTGCCGCAGGACCAAAAGGGGAATTCGTGGATGGGCGGTCTGTCCTTCGCGCTCACTCCTGAGCTCAGCCTCTACGCTTCGAACTCCAAGACCTTCAAGTTCAACTCCGGCCGCGTCGGCGGTCTGTTCGTGGGCGACGAAGTGCTTTGGTATAATGAGGCCCGTGCATTCGGCTTTGGCGGCACCCCCGGTGCTTCCTTCCGCTACCTCGGTCAAACGGTTACCTCGCTCAGCCAATTCCAACAGATCCTCGACAGCCGCGGCGTCTATAACCTCATCAAAAACGAGCAGGGCATGAACTGGGAGTTCGGCGCCAAATATTCGAGGCAAGATGGCCGTATCGTCGGCACCGTCTCGTTCTTCCGTGGCGAACGCGAAAATCAGATGTTGGATGACGGCGCCAAGCAGGCGAATCTCGAAGAGCCGCTCAACTTCAGCACGGATCTCTTCCCGGTCGGCTCGCCTTACCGCAACACCCGTCTGCTGCGTTGGCGCACGACCGATCTCATGAATCAGGTCGAGGGCACCGAAGCCGAAGTCATCTGGACTCCGGTGCGCAACTACCAGGCCGTCATCAACGGCTCCTGGCTGTGGTCCGCCAAGACGGTGTATGACAAGACCCGCGCCGCCCCCGGCACGGCGGTTTACAACGCGTCCACTCCGGCGGCCAAGGTTGCCTCCGACATCTACTACAACGCCCGCCTCGAGAACGTCCCAGAGTTCCGCTTCAACATCTTCAACAAATACACCTTTGTTGATGGCGTCGTGAACGGCATGGCCCGCGGTCTCAACGTCGGTCTCGGTACGCGCTACTCTTCCGAGACGGTGGTTTCCCGTTCGGTGGACTGGAATCCGTTCAACGGCGGCTATCAAGCCGGTGACTACCTCGTGTTCGATGCGACGGTCGGCATGCCTTGGGAACTGTTCGGCTATAAGTTCAACAGCACCCTCGGTATCTACAACCTCACCGACAAGAAATACTCCGAAGGCTCGTTCGCGCTCTCACCCGCGCGCAACTTCATCTTCCGGACCACCCTGTCGTTCTAAGGTTTCGGACCCTTCAAGAGTCACTTCATCTATCGGCGGAGCCCTTCACCGGGCTCCGCTTTTTTGTGCCCAGATTTTCCGAACCTCCCGTCCGAACCATTGACGCGAATTTTTCTTGGATCGTAGATTGGGCTCCGTCGAGCGACGCCCCCACATGATCTTGTCCCCTCCCTGCTTCGCCTCCCGGTTCGCATGAGCAACTCCGGGAAATCGCTCGGGCCGTTATCGACCGCATGGCACGCCGTCAGGGATTTTTCAGGTCTTGCGCCGCGTGCCAGCACCCTTTGGCCGCGCTGGGCGATGTTGCGGGCGGTGGGGATCGTTTTCGTCGTCATTTTTTCCGGGATCATCGCGGAGAGCGGCGCGCTCATCGGGTCAAAGGGTTTGCTGCCTCTGCCCCGGCTCCTGGAACAAGCCCGCGCCGAACATACCGGCGTGCTCGATACCGTGCTCCATCGACCCAGTCTGTTTTGGATCAATGCCGATCCGGCCATGATCGCAGCCGTCGAGTGGGGCGGATTGCTGGCCGCCGTGGCCCTCGTGCTGAATTTCTGTCCGCGACTCGCCCTTTTCATCTGTTGGCTGGCGCTGCTCTCATTCGCCCGCGTGTGGGTGATTTTTTCCGAGCCGCAGTTGGACTGGCTGATGCTCGAGGTCGCGTTGTTGTGCATTCCTTTTGCGCCTGCCGGTCTTCGCCCCGGATTGGGGGGAGCCTCACCGCCGTCGCCCCTCGCCTTGTTCATGATGCGCTGGCTGTTGCTCAGGGTCATGTTCGGGCCTGGGCTCGCCAAACTCATCTACGGCGATCCGCACTGGCTGAACTTCACGGCCATGGACGTGCTCTACGAATCGGCCCCAAGCCCCACCATCGTCGGCTATTTCAACCACCACCTGCCTCACGCATGGCACGTGGTCGAATGGGTGCTCACGTTTGCCGCGGAAATCGTAGCTCCGTTGCTCGCAGTCTTTGGCGGTCGGAAGGGGCGATGGATCGCGCTCGCGAGTTGGACCGCGCTTCAGGCCGGCATCCAACTCAACTGCAACTACGGCTGGCTCAACACCGCGGCGATCGGACTCGGCCTGCTGTTGCTCGACGATCAGATGCTGGCCCGGACCACCGGATTTCTTCGCCGGCGTCTTCCCGCTTGGTCGCTACCTGCTCCCGCCGCACCCACCCCCGCCGCCACCGGTATCGGCTGGAAGAAAGTCACGATTGCCGCGGGCCTTTGGGCGCACTTCGCGCTCTCCATCGCGGTTTATTGGGACAAAGAAAGCATCCCGCCCGTTCTTCTCACCCACGGCAGCAGCAATGCGTTCAAACTCTATGCCCACATCGATCCCGTGCATCGCGTGACGGAGTTTACCGGCTCCAACGACGGCGGGCAGACTTGGCGAGCCTACGAGTTTTTTCACTATCCTCAACAATTGGATCGGATGAGCGGCTTTATCGCCCCGCACTTTCCCCGCTTTGAAGGCACGCTTCAAATCGTGCTCGCGACCCGCCCCGAGCCCCACTCGATCTACGCCATCGTCGCCGGCCATCTGCTGGCCCAGAACCCCGAGATCGTCCGGCTTTTCCAAGAGAACCCGTTTCCCGACCGGCCACCGCAGATGATCCGCATGGCGACCTACCGGTATCGCTTCACCGATTTGGAAACTTATCGGACCACGGGAAATTTTTGGCGCAGAGAGTATGAAGGTGATTACCTCCCGATGATCTACCTAAACGAGCGCCAAGAAATCGTCCGGGCAGAGTCGGAAATCGCGGTCACTCGGATCAAAGCTCACTACCAGAACCCGGATGCCCAAAATCGCCTCGGTCTCCATCTCGTCAACGGCGAGCTCGGCCTCAGCCGCGACCCGGTCCAAGCCGCCGGTTGGTTTCGTCGGGCGGCGGAACAGGGTTTCGCCGATGGGCAATTCAATCTCTCGCTGTTTTTGCTGAATGGCGACGGCGCCCGGCCCGATCTGCCGCAAGCCGCCCTCTGGTGCCAACGCGCCGCCAAACAGGGTCTGACGAACGCCCAAGACTTGCTCGGCCTGATGTATGCCCGGGGCGACGGCGTGCCAAAAGACCCGGTCGAGGCGCTCGCTTGGTTCATGGTCGCGGCAAATCTCGGCCACCAGGAAGCGGCTCGCCGCAGCAACTTGCTGAAAGCGGAATTGCGGTCTGATGCCGTGGCGCGCGCCGAGAGTCGCGCACGCTCCCTCCGCACGGAAATCGAAGCTGCGAAAAAATCGCCGTAAACCCGCACGCCGCCGACCGAGTTCTATCGGGTCGGCGATCTCGTTTCGCCCAACCGCGCGCGCAATTCCGGCGCGAGCGTCGCCGTGGCCAACCACGCGCGGGCGGCGGCGGGGGCGTTGTCCAGCCAACGCGCATACGCCGCCATCACGGCGGCCTCGCGGGCGGCCGGCGCCACGAGCGTCTGCGCCCAAGCGATCGTGGCCGCGGGATCACGCTGGGCGAGTTGCGGCGCGACCGACGCGGCGGCGGCAGGTTGGCTCGAGGCCGGCAACTCGCTCACGAATTTCCGCACGGCAGGCGCGTCAACCAGCAACCAGTAGGACAACGCGCCGCCGAGTGCGGTCGTCGTCGTCGGCCCCGGCGGTTGCGCACTCGCCCAACGCGATGCGGCCGGCGCGTCGGCCTGCGCCCAGGTCGAAGCGATCCGGATCAACGCCGCATCGCGCGCACTCGAGGCTCCGAGCGAGTTCGCCCACGCCAACGCGTTCACGGGATCACTCGCGAGCAGCGCCGCGAGGTGCGCGGCGGCCGCGTCTTGCGCCGCACCGGCCGGAAGCCCGGCGACATACTGGCCGGCGGCGGCCGGCGCCGTGGCCGCCCAGCTGGTGAGCGCATTGTTTAGAGCCAAGGTTTGAGCCGGACCGACCGGGAGTTGCCCGACGAAGGCGAGAGCCGCGGCGGGATCTTTCATCGCGAGACCACGCGCCACGTCGAGGGCCGCGCGCGTCTGAGTTTCCCCGGCGGGCAGGAGCCGCACCAGCCCCGCGGCGGCCACCGGATCGGCGGCGGTCATCAGTTGCAGCGTGTGAAAAAGCGTTCGCTCCAGCGCAGGACCCGAGAGCGACTGCTGCGCGAGCTCGATCACCTGCAATGGATCGCGCCGGGCGAGTTCGAACAATGCGCTTTCCATGGCCGGGGCCCGATCGGGGTCGGGCAAGCTTTTCGCCCACGCCAGCGCGGCCGGAGCATCGGCCCGCACCCAGACGGAGGCGAGCGCGCGCAGGGCGTTTTCTCTGCCGGGACCCGGCGGGACCGCCGCCAGTCGCACCACCGCGAGCGTCGGATTATCCCGCGCAAAGGTGTCAAAAAAAAGACCGTAAACCGCCGCCTGTTCGCGCGTGTCCACGCGATCGCGGGCCTGCGCCAGCGCAGCCTCGGGATCGCGCCGATGCAACGCATCGAGCATTACAAACAGCGACGCATCGCGGTCCGGTCCGGGCGGGCGCTCACGCCACTCCTCCGCCGCAGGCACGGCCGCTCCGGCGACCGGCTGCACCGCCGCGGGTTCGTTCTCGCGCGGCGCTGCCTGCGGTCGCCGCAGCCACACCCCGAGACCGACGATCAGGGCGATGCCCAGAAACCCGGCGAGAACCCAGCGTGATTTCACGGCAATTCGTAAACCTCAACCAGCGCGAGGCCCGTGGTATCGCCGATGCCCGAGACCTGCGCGGTGTAGGCGCCGGGTGCGAGCGTCACGATCATCGCGGTGTCCGCGCTGCCGGGAGCAAAGGCAAACGCACCCGCCTGCGCGGCCGCCGCGGCCAACGCCGCCGCATCGGGCGACGTGCTCCAGCCCGTGTTTTGCAACACCGGCGTGAGCCTGGAAAACAGCGTGAGCTGCGGCCGCGCGAGCAGACCACCGAGGTTGAACTGCGCGAGCGCGGGACCGGCGCCGCGGATCAACACGCGCTTGGGCGCGGGACCGGCAATCGTCAGGCCCAAGATCAGCGCGTCCGCTCCCGGACCGGCAATCGCCCGGGTCGCGAGGCTCGGCAAATTTGCGCCGGGCGCCGGTGCCGCCAGATCGTAAACTTCCAAGAGCCCGACGCCGGCCGCGCCGGTGCCCGCGCTCATGAGCACCGTGTAACCGCCGGGGGCGAGCGTCGTGAGGATGGCGGAATCCGCACTCCCGGCCGCAAACGCGAACGCTCCGGAACGGGCCGCGGCCGACGAAATCTCCGCTGCGTTGATCGCCGTGTTCCAACCGGCATTGGTCCTGATTTCCGTGGAGCCACTATAAAGTTCGAGCCGGGGTGCGGCGAGCGCGCTGCTCACGCCGAGCGCGCCCAACGTGGGACCGGCGGCGCGGATCAGCACCGGCTTCGCAGCCGTGCCGGCGATCGAGAAACCGGCGATGGCGGTCTGGTCGCCGTTGGCCGTGCGCGTGCGCGATGCGAGGCTGGCGAGGCGCGAATCGGCGGAGTTCGGCACGGTGAGACCGACCCCCGTCGTGAGCGTGACCGCGAGATCGTCGATGCGCCAGTTGGCGGTGCTCGTGCCGGCGTTACCCGCGCCGCCGCAGCCGTAGAGGCGGAACGTCACCGGTGTGGCCACGGAGCTCACGACCGGAAACAGCGTGGGCGTGATCAGCGTCCATGCGCTGTTGTTGGCGAGCGGACCGGCGCCCACGAGCACCGGTGCCGCCGTGCCGTTGATCGCGAATACCGCGTAAGCCTGCGGGCCAGTGCCCGTGCTGCGGGCCCCGAAACTCATCCCGCTCACCGCGAGCTGACGGCCGGCGACAGGGGTCAGGGTAAATTCAAAAAACGCCGAGCCGCCCTCGGCGAGATTGAGCGGGCCGACGCGCGCGGCCGCGCCGGCGTTGAAGGTGCCGGTCGCGCCCGCGTAGCCGCTCGAAACGGAAACCGTGGTAAGCGTGAGCGTGGTGCCGTTGTTGTTGCGTTGCACGACCGTGCCGCCGGTGACATCGGCCGGCAGCCCGCGGACAGGCTCCGCCGCCGAGAAATCCCACGCCACCACCGGCGGCGCGGCGACCGCGACGGTGAGCGCAAACGGCGCGCTGGTGACGGCGCCGAGGGCGTTGGTGATGACAACATCGTAGCTGCCGGCGTCGGCCGTCGTCGCGGCCGGAAGTGCCAGCGTGGCCGTGGTCGCGCTGGCGTTGCCGGCGATCGCGACGCCGCCCCGGCGCCATTGGTAAACGAAGGGCGCCGTGCCGCTCGCGACGACGGTGAGCGTAGCCGTGGCGCCGGGTGCAACGGTCTGCGCGACGGGCGCGACCGCGATGGTGGGCGCAGCCGGCGTAACCGACAGCAGGGCGGCGGCGCTGGTGACCGAGCCCACGGAATTCGTGATCACGACATCGTAGAGCGCGGCATCGGCGGCCTGGGCGTTGGGCAGAACCAGTGAGGCGGTGGCTGCGCTCGTGTTGCCGGTGATCGCAAGCCCAGCGCGGCGCCATTGATAAACGAGTGTCGGCGAACCGCTCGCCACGACGGCCAACGTGGCGGTCGCCCCGGCCGCGACCGTGCGCGCGGGCGGGGCGGTCACGACGACCGGCGGCAAGCCCGTGAGCACGAGCGGCGCGGCCGCGCTCGTGACGGAGCCGACCGAGTTTCGCACGACGACCGTGTAGTTGCCGAGGGCCGTCGCCGCGAGGTTGGAGAGGGTCAGGGTGGCGGCGGTGGCCCCCGGAATTTCAATTTCCTCGCGCGACCATTGATACGTGAGGGTCGACGCACCCGCGGCGACGACGGAGAACGAGGCGCTGCCGCCCACGGCGGCCGTCTGCCCGACCGGCTGCGTCGTGATCGTGGGCGAACCGGCCGCCGGGGCACCATCGGCCCTCACCCGGAGCGCGGCGGCGACGTTCTCAGGCAGTTCACTGAAGAACGTGTAGCCGGTGTCGGCCTGGATCTGCGCCGCCGTGGTGATATAGTTTTGCCACGGGTTACTCCGGACGCCGGCGATATTGGGAATCTTGATGGCGATGACGCGCGTGGTGGCGGTGATGCGGCTGAGGGCGGTGCCGGCACCGGCGGGAACGACCACCGCAATCTTCCAGGTGAATCCGGCGACCGCGACCCCACTGGCGATGGTGGCGCCGGAGAAACCGCTCGGTCCGGAAATGATGAGCACCTCGTTGCCGGCGGCGGCGAGCGTGCGGCACTCGCTCTCAAAATTCGCCCACACGCCCTGATTGTTATCGGGGGCCTGCGGAATCATGTTGGTCATGAAAAACGTGGCCTCGTTGTCGGCGACCGTGACGGTGCGATCCCCCGAGGGACACATGTGGCCGCGATCAAAGCCCGAGCCCGAGTAGTCGGTCGTGAGCACCTGGTAAAATCCGGCGGGCAGCGTGGTGTCTTGGAAAAAATTATCGGAGCGGCCGGACGATCCGACGTCGGCGGTGGTGAGGTTCCAACTGACCCAGTTGGGCTCTCGCGTGGTATTGTTGTAAGCGAGCGAATACTGGGGCCGGGCAATGAGGTAGTTGGTGGTCGCGGTGGCGACGGCGGTCGCGCCGCTGGGGTTGCCGAGCTGACTCTGGAGCGCGGCGCCGATCGTCGCGTGGGCGATCCCCGCGAACTGAAGCACAGCCAAGGCGAGCAGGACAAAACGACGCGAAAAGTTCATCGATAAAGCGTGGCGCAGTCGGCGCAGGAAAAGCAACTGCGACGGCGGAAGTTTGGCGGTCGGAGCGGGTGTCCGAAGAATCCGATGTGGGTCCGTCGTGGCATGGGCGTCTCGCCCATGTTTCGAAATCACGGGCGGGACGCCCGTGCCACTTAGAGCGTCTCCGCGATCACGGCCTCACCCCAACCGTGCGACGAGTTTCGCGCGGCTGTTGACCGCGAGCTTCACGAAGATCGACTGCAACTGGTTTTTGATCGTGCCCACGCCTTTGTGCAGACGGCCCGCAATCTCCTCGTTGCTCAGGCCCTCCCGCACCAGCAACGCCACCTCGCGTTCGCGCGGGGTGAGCTGGCCCAACACCGTCAACTGCCGCTCCTGCGCCTCGGCGCTGGGGGCGCCCAACCCGGTGTGGTTGATCAACTGGGCGAACAGATACGGACGCGTGAGCAACGGGTCGTCCATCGCCACAAGGCTGAGATCGGCGCGCAAGCCGGGTTGATCCGGGTGCGCGAGCTTCCGCCTTAGCCCGCCCTGCGCTCCGCCCGGGGCGAGCTCCTGCGCGTAGTGCTCCGCGAGCAGTTCTTCGTAGGTCTCCAGAAAAACCGGCGGGATCGCAAAGACCGCGCGACTGTTCATGCGGCGCGCAACCACCGGACCGAGGTTCCACCTCGCGCAGGTCTCGAAGGCCTCGGGATTGGCGAAGACGAGTTCGCGCTTCGCGTTCACCAAGAGGACGCCTTGGGGCAAGAGATTGATAAACTGCTGGAGCGTGCTGCGGCAGACGCGCTCTTCTTCCTGCTGCTCAATCCGACGAAGATTGCGGTCAAAAATCGGGTGCAGATCGAGCAGCAGGTTCATCTCACCGCGGGTGAACTCGGCGTGGGCAAACGCCCGGCGCAGCACCAGAATACTTTTGCGCTCACCGCGTTCCCAAGTCGTCAGGCCGACGAGTTTGTCAAAACCTTCGGGGCGGAGCACATGGCGGTAAAAGTCCGTGCGCCGCCGCGCGCGCAGGTCGTCCGGCAGCATCTGCTCCAAGTTGTAGAGTTTAATGCCGGGGTGATCGTTGAGGTAGGCGTGGGTGGGCGTGAGCTTGGCGCGGGCCCGCCACCAGGCGACGGGCCGCAGCGAAGGCTGCGAGTGGAGCGTGAGCGCACCGGGAATCTTCTCCTGCGCATCCAGAAAGAGCGTCGCCGAGTGATGGTCGGGCAACGCTGCGCCGATGAAGCCGCGCAACGCCGTCCAAAACTCCGTGATGTTGGCGGCGGTCTCGAGACCGATTACCGACTGTTGCAACGCCGGATCATCGATCCGCAGGGCGCGGTCACGGACATCGATGGTGGCGGCTTTCTGGGTGGCAGGCAATGCACCCGCGAGCCAAACCCGTTTCCTGCCCGGGCGCACGGAGAAAAACGGGACGTTGCGCGAGGGGGCGCGCCAAGACGGGCTTCGTGCAGGGCCTCACCTTGCGTGAGGCCGTTCCGGCTGCAGCGGAACGGCCCGACACAAGGTCGGGCCCACCATCCGAGATCAATGAAGATACAGTCGACCCTTTCGACGGGCGCGGACCAA
>Ga0315905_10007952_pt1 | contig 10720 bp, 10 predicted proteins | sample LakEriMetagenome_5_FD_203522 | JGI IMG/M metagenome (GOLD analysis project Ga0315905, IMG submission 203522) | Freshwater fungal communities from buoy surface, Lake Erie, Ohio, United States - Buoy 4 MA121 | ecosystem: Environmental > Aquatic > Freshwater > Lake | place: USA: Lake Erie, Ohio... | reverse complement strand
CCATGTGAGGTCGTAATTGGGCTCGAATTTCGCTAATCTGGTTCATGAGGGTTTCTTGGGTTTTCTGCTAACTCCTATCAAACCCTTTCCCTCCCAGCTTTTCAAGTTTTTGTCCTGTACTGAGGCTGCCAATATTTTCAATAGTTTTTAGGTATTAAGTCCCCTGACGCTGCCGCAATTCCAAGCTGAGATGGGAGCGATCGCCCATCACTTCAATTAAGGGGCCATGTTCCGACATGGTAATCACGCTCACTGCCGCAACGGGCATACCAATGCGATCGCGGTAACGGCCAATATCAATGCCAAGCAGACTACACAACATGATGCGAATGGTGGACTTATGGGAAACCACCAGAATATTTCCCGTCTCAAACGTGTGTTCAATTTCCTCTAGCACTTCGGAACTGCGGCGGGCAATATCGATGCCTTTTTCTCCCCCCGATGGCGCATTCCAACCTGGATCAGCTAACCAGCGCACATAATCATCATGGAATTCGTGGTTGACCGCTTCGGGGGTTTTGCCTTCCCAAGCACCGTAGGCAATTTCCTTTAATCCTTCCCGGCATTGAATAGGTAAACTAACGCGTTCGCTTAAGGGGGTAGCGGTGGCCATGGTGCGATGGAGCGGGCTGGCAAAGATGGCTGTCCACGGCAAATCCTGGTAGGCAGCGGCAAATTGTTCAGCCATTTGATAACCAGAGGCGGTCAAGTCAAGATCCAGCCGACCACAGTAAGTTCCTGTTTGGCTAGAGGTAGTTTCACCGTGGCGTAAAAAATAAAGCTTGAGACTCATGGAAGTTGTGGCCTGCTAATTTAGCTAAGAGTGTGCCATTTCCGACGGCAAATCACAAGAATCGCTGTAGACAGGCCAACATTTTTTCTGTTTGCAAAGGTGACAGTGCGCCAGGGGTAACAAAGACTGGTTAAGCCAAGCCAACCAATTTTTCGCTCAAATCCCACATCCGCTGCGCTTTTTGGGCATCACTCCCCTGTTCAGACAGTTCTTGCACAAAGGCTTCTCGCCCCGCCTGTTGACGGTTACCCCAACTCCAATGCACACCGGAATCTTTAAATTTGGGATCGGCCACTACCATTGCCACCCGTTCCCCAGCCAAAGCCTGACTGACATAGCCTTTAGTCACATTTTTTTGGAACCAGGGGAAAATTGTGCGGAATAAGGAGTAATGGTTACGGAATAGGGGGGTATCGGCCACACAACCGGGGTAAAGGGAATTAAAGACAATGCCCGTTTCCTGATGAAAGCGGCGGTGCAATTCGCGGGTGGTCAGCATATTACACAGTTTGCTGTCTTTGTAGGCTTTACCGGACTTAAATTCCTTGTTGTTAATCATGGCGATCGGTTTTTTAAAGCCCGCCTCAAACCCTTCAAAATTGCCCAAATCTGGCGGGGCGGGAATAGGAATTTTACCCCCTAGTTCCTTACTGTTGGCGGTGACGGTTCCTAAAATAATTAAGCGTTTATCGGCATCAGGACAGGCTTTTAAATCTTCTAACAATAAGTTACAGAGTAGAAAATGTCCTAAATGGTTAGTGGCCACGGACAATTCATAATCATCTGCACTCCACAACGGTTCCTTGAGCAGGGGAAAATAAACCGCCGCATTACAGACCATCGCTTTCAATGGTCTGCCCAATTCCCGAAATTTGTCCACGAATCGACGCACGCTAGTCAGGTCACCCAGATCCAGTTTGAGAATGGTGTAATTTTCCTTAGCAAACCCCAATTCATCGGCAACTTTTTGGGTTTTTTCGAGATTGCGACAGGCCATAATGACGTGCCAGCCTTGGTCAATCAGCGACTTAGCGCCATAGAGTCCGACTCCGGAAGAGGCTCCGGTAATAATTGCTGTGGGTTTTTGGGGCTGTTCCATGATGGTAAAAAAGCTGATAAAGCGGTTTGTTAAACAAAATTTGACAATTTCTAGAATCGCATATCCTTGAACCCCGAATTGTAACGGAGCTTAAAGCCCCGATGGGCAAATTGACTGGCTTCTAGGGCTGATTCGGTGGCCCTTCAATGGCAACTCCGTCAGGAATATCTAACTCAATTTGAGGACCTCGGTCGAAAATTTCAATATCCCATTGCCCCCGACGGGCGGTTTCAAAGGCAACATAACGGCCATCGGGACTGATTTTGGGGTTTCTCACCCATTGACGGTAGTTGAGAGTTAACAGATCAGTTTTGCGGGTAAGACGGTCATAGAGCGCCACATCGGGACGACCTTGCACACTGGATAGATAAACCAAATAACGTCCTGTCCGACTCAAACTAGGGCTTTCAGCGATGACATTGGCTTGGTTTAAACCCGGAAGGGCTACCAGTTGGTTATTGCGGAGGTCATATACCACAATTTCGCGGGTGCCATTGCGGTTTGACACTAGGGCTAACCAGCGCCCATCTCCACTCAGGCTGGGTTGTTCATCGTTAAAGCGGCTATTGAGACTCTGGGCTAGGGGAGGACGGGGCGTGAGGGCATCGCAACCGCCCAACCCCATACCGATCGCCATGATACCCAGCCAGAGCCATTGCCTGTGTTGTTGCTGACCCAAACCTGACTTCACCTGCAACGGATTATCTAAAACACATTTGACCAAAAACCTGGAGCGGGATCAATAGTCGAACTGATTATTGGGGTCGGTGTCGTAATCATCGGCATTCTGGGGCGATCGCCGGGGGGAATCACCGCGTTGGTCATTCACCGGCTTTTTATCGGGAGCAGTATCCCGAGGTGGGGCAGTATCTTCCTCTTCAATCGGTTGATAATCCACGTAGGCCGCTGGGGGCTCATCTTCATAGGGACGGGCGGCACGGGGAGAATTGCGGTCATTCGGGCGATCGCCACCACGGGCAGGGCGATCGGGACGGGACGGGCGGGCAGAGGGAGGACGACTAGGGGGATTACTCTCTTGACTTCCATCCCTAGTAGGACGGGGGCGACGGGACGGGGAACGACGGGACGGGGGCGGCTCATCCCACATATCAGTGCCGCCTTGATCCCAGCCCGCAGATCCTTCATCGTAGGGATCGTTATAGTCCGCAGGGGGACGGCGGGATGGTCGAGCGGGAGAAGCTGGGGGGCGTCTATTGGTTTTGCTACTGGGAGAACGACGGGGACGGGCCTCGGTTTCCCCATAACTATCGGGGCGAGTACTGCGAGGATCATCGTCATAGCCCCTTAAGCGGCGATTGTTGCGAATGGGTTCTTCCCCTTGCTCCGGCTCAATTTGGTCTAATTCTGCTTCGGTATAAACTCGGGTTTTGCTAACACGGCGATCGTCCGCATAAGGAGTACTGCGTCGGGCTTGTTCCGTCGTAATTCCCCGCAAACGGATGGTTTCCGCCGCAAAAAACACCGTCGATCCCGTCAACAGTAATTGACCAAACTGTAAAATCGGGTCAAGTCGCCAACCTTGAAATAACAAAATTAACCCACAGAGCAAACCCACAGCGGAGAAGAAAATATCATAATCCCGAGAAACTTCTGGTCGCACAGACCGCAAAAAATATAACCCTGCCCCCGCTACTGCGAGAAAAAGACCCAGGATACTCGCCGAATTAAGCCCGAAATTTACCATTGACTTGCAAGAGCTAATGTTTCTTCTGCTCCATGGTAGCTACTTTTGGAGATTCCGTTAATGGGGCGAGTCAAGAAGAAGGGCTATATTGTTCAGACGTGACGAAACCGAGATTCGGATTTATAGCGTATAAACTTGGCCATCCAGAAAAATTCGGGTAATGCCCTTGGCTTTAAGAGACCGGGTTGTTTTGCGAAATAACTCACTGTCCGGTACCTTAATTACTCGTTGGGTACGCAGGGAAAAACGACGGGCCACCCGATGATTATCAAAAATCGGCAGGGTTTTTTGTCTGACTTCCGTTTCGGGAATTGTACCAGTGGGGGTTAATTCCTTGAGGGGACGGACAATCAACTCTGACAGGCGATCGATCACCAAATAACAATTTCTGGGTAAGACTGCCTCCTTGAACGGTTTGACAGAAACGACATTGCCATTCTTGCCAATCATCATTATTGGCTCATCATCATCATCCTCTTCCTCATCATCATCCTCCTCTAAATCCTCTAAATCGTCTTCTAGCTCGTCATCGTCGTTACTAAAATCATCATCTAGCTCTTTGACAATTTCATCTAATGCCGCTGATTTAATGGCCACAATTTGGGGACGATTGGCCACTTTTGTCGGAGAGGTTGGCACGGGGGTCGGGGTAGATACAGCGTGATGCCTGGGGACAATCAAAGAGGGAGAGGGGATAGACGGGTCACTGTCGGCCACGACTTCGCTATCAATGATTGGCTCTGGTATTGGTTCTGGTATTGGCTCTGGGGCAATCATCGACCCTGTTGAGGTTTTGGTGGAGCGAGTTCGACGCCGTTTTCCGATTATGTTGGGAGCGGCGGGAGACGCCGGGATTGGCGGTGGAGGCGCTGGCATCGAGTCAACCATTTCTACCCGGTCGGGAACGCTGGGGGGGGTCAACGATAGGCTAAGTTGAGCCTCGGTTTTATTAACCCGACCGGCTCGTTTTTCTTGGATTAAGGTTTCATATTCCGATGTAGAAAGGGCATTTTTCAACAAGCGGCTGACCGTGGAATTACTAACCCCAAAGCGCTCTGCCAGGGTAGATGAGGTTGCCGGAGTTTGCCGGTAGAGGTCAACCATTGTTTGTTTATCAGCGTCACTTAACTTGGCAGGACTCATGGTAGTAACCATCAGGACAATTTGACATTTGCGGAATAGACGACGGGGGTGAATCTGTTAATATGTGGTTGATTCAGTGGCGGGGTCTTTTAAACCGTTGGTTTGAAATGGCGATTAATGGTAGTCGCTTTCAGTCAATCAACAGCCTTCTAAGTTTCTCCGTGGCGCGTTTCAGTCTTCGATTCCAGCTAACTTGCAATATATCATTATGCCAATTGCTACGGCTAAACCGGCTCTTCTTGTTCTTGCGGATGGCACTGCCTATTCTGGGTTTTCCTTCGGTGCGGATGGTACCACGGTGGGAGAAGTTGTTTTTAACACCGGCATGACAGGTTACCAGGAAGTGATGACTGATCCGAGTTATTGCGGTCAGATTGTCACCTTTACTTACCCAGAATTGGGCAATACTGGGGTTAATCCTGAAGATGAGGAGTCGATTCAGCCCCACGTTAAGGGGGTTGTGGCTCGTAATATTACCAAGCGTCCCAGTAATTGGCGATCGACCCAGTCTCTGCCGAATTATTTGATTGAGCATAAAATCATCGGTATTTATGGCATTGATACCCGTGCGTTAACCCGCAAGTTGCGATCAGTGGGAGCGATGAATGGCGGTATTTCCACCGAAATTTTGGAACCCGAAGCGTTGTTGAACCACATTCAAGCGGCCCCCAGCATGGCGGGTTTAAATCTAGTTAAGGAAGTCAGCACGAATGAGGTCTATGAATGGACAGATCCCACCAGTGACCATTGGCAGTTTGGCCCGGTTGATGCCCAAAAAGATCAAGCGACCTTGACGGTTGTCGCCCTAGATTTTGGGGTAAAACGCAATATTCTGCGCCGTTTAGTCAGTTATGGCTGTCGGGTAATTGTGGTGCCTGCGGGAACGCCCCCGGAAGAAATTTTGAAATACAATCCAGATGGCATTTTTCTATCTAATGGCCCGGGTGATCCGTCGGCGGTGCAAGAGGGAATTGTGACGACAAAGGCATTATTGGAAGCTCAAAAACCCACTTTTGGTATTTGCATGGGGCATCAAATTTTAGGGTTATCCCTGGGGGCAGAAACCTTCAAACTGAAATTTGGCCATCGGGGTTTAAATCAACCCTGCGGTTTGGCCCAGCAAGTCGAAATTACGAGCCAGAATCATGGGTTTGCGGTGACAGAAGGGTCTTTGGTGGATGAAGTAGAGATTACCCATTTCAATCTCAATGACAAAACGGTGGCGGGTTTACGGCATAAAACTTTACCGTTTTTCTCGGTGCAGTATCACCCCGAAGCGAGTCCTGGCCCCCATGATGCGGATTACTTGTTTGAACGTTTTGTCGATTTAATGAGAGATCACAAGGTTCAGGCGGACGTATAAGGGATTCGATGGTACGGATTTTTTTAGTGATGCTGAATGACTGTCCCTGTACCAAGAACCTCAGTTTTCGACAAAAAATCCCCCTTGATTGCAAGAGGGATAGAAAATAAGACAAATTTTTAATCAACCTCTATCCCGCTTATTGGAACTTTATTTCAAGGCGGAAAAGGGAAGATAGGCATTATTGGCGTCATACAAATGACACTTTTCGCTAATTTGTTTCATTAGTGGCCAGTTGAAGGTGCGTTCAATAATGACACTGCCCCAGTTTTGCTTGATACTTTCATGCGCGAGGCGCAAATTATAGGACGGGACTGCCACTGATAAATGGTGGGGAATATGGACGTTAATGTCGTGGCAGAGCACTTCTACCCAGCGGGGGTAATCGCAGTGAACGGTTCCCATTAATTGGGCTTCTGCGCCACTCCATTCGGCGGCGGGACGAAATTGAATTTCGGGGATGGTGTGGTGAACAATGGTAAAGGTGCTCATCCAGAAGTGATAGACCAACCAGGGCATTAACCAGAATTTGACAAAACCCCAAACCCCGGTTGTTAGGATTAGCGAAGGAAAGACGATCACCGCAAAAATCATAACGACGGCGATCGATAACTTGACTTTACCGTGATCCCGTTCTGCAAAATTGGAGAGTTTAAAGTGGGTTAAGGCCCAGTGAAAGATTGACCCTGTCCACCATAATTTGCCCCGGATGGCACGGTAGAAAACCCGCACGATCGCCGGACTTTCTTGAAAAGCTTCCACTGTCCAAGGAGCCCAGGCATTATCTTCTTCTAACTTGTTGGTGTGGAGATGGTGATGGTCATGACCTAAACGCCAACAATGAAACGGATAAATTAAGGGCGCAAAGGCAATATGACCGACTAAATCATTGACCCAACGCCGTTTGGCAAAGGAGCGGTGGCCACAATCATGGCCAATCACAAAGGCTCCTGTTAAGGCTGTCCCCGTCCAAATCCAGGTCAGAGGTAGGCAATACCAGGGTAAATAAATAATACCGAGATAACCCACAACGGTGGCTGCTACGGTAATTAAAACAGAAGCCCAGGCTTTGCTCGCGTTTTTCTCGAAGCATTCCTTGGGCAGGGTTTTGACGATGTCTTGTAATTTTAAGGCCGCCACCTGAGCGGGATCTGTCGGGAAATTACCGGGGGTTAGCGTTGGGGTCAACGGAGGAATCGTTGCAGTCATGTATCTGGGTCAGTCTCCACAATGAGAGGGGGTTGAGTAAGCCGTTAAGAGCTGTCATGGCGCAAGCGAGTAGATTTTCCCTCAAATCCCCACACAAGTCTAAGCCTAGGAATTTATACTCACGAAACAATGCTTAACAAACTTTTACTTTTATAACATGTTGGCGCGGTTGGATAGCGATTTTCCGTCATGGGCTGAGGGGATGTATTGGTTGATGATGGATCGCAGTTGTTCGTTTCTCATCATTTCTAAGAGGCTGATGTTGAATTTTTGCCGTCGGGGATCGTTCAATCTGAGGGCAAAGCCATAGGCGATCGCCACGGAATCTAAGTCAATCAATTCGTAACGACGGTCGGGTTGGGATTGCTGAAAATAGGCGAGGGCATCGTCAAAGTAGAGAATGCCGGTGACTTGATCGGTGTTAAGAAGGCTGACGGCTTCGTTAAACGTTTCGACCTGTACGAGGGAAATAGGTTGATCTTTTAAAACGGTCAAGCTGAGGGTGTCTCCAATGACGGCGATTTTTTGGCCGGGGTGATGGCGGATTAAAGCTCCCGTCTCTAGTTGTTGGGTAACAGAGAGGGTAAATCCCGAAGCGAGGGCAGCGGTAATGGAAGAGGAGAGCACCATGCCGACCCACATCCATACAAAGGTAAGGCGTCGTCCGAGACTGGTAATGGGCACGGTATCGCCATAGCCCACGGTGGTCATAGTAACAGCGGCGAACCAATAGGCTTGTCTCATGCCGTCCCAATAATTGGGGGGGAAATGGTCTGGATTAGTCCGACGTTCTGCTAACCAAATTAAATGGGCAAAGAGGCTGATAAGTAACAAAACTACGACGATCGCCGTTAGGGCCGCAATTTTGAGGAAGGGGTGGAAATAAGTCCAGAAGGGCAGGGGCGAATGTTTGACGAGGAGGGCGGCATCGGAGAAATAGTAGGGCTGGCTGAAATCCGCCTGACTGAGACGTTCTGGGGTGATTTCAAGCCCCCCTAATAAAATGTCTAATCGACCCGTTTCCAGATCGGCCATGCCATCATCGACGGTGTCATAAATTAAATAATCGTATTCCCATGTTTGGGCAGCGGCGATCGCCTCCCAGATGGCAATATCAATACCCACAAACTCTAAGCGTTGTTTGGTCGCTAGGGATGGGGAATCGGCGGGGACAGGAAATTGGATGGAGCGATTAATGACAAAAGGGGGAAGGATTTTAACGCCGACTTTCAAGCGACGAGTGGGCAGGGTCTTGTTCTCGGTCGAGGGAAGTTGGGCTAAGCTACGGGACGGATAAATTCCCCCTAGCCAAAAACCGGCGGTCAAAACGCAAAAAATAGTCAGCCAACGAACGGCGATCGCCATAATTACATCGAGTTAATATTTTCCCACCATCAAACCTGGGTCAATGTCTGGGGAGGACAAATTGGCGTTAATTGCTTGGGCTAAAAGAGCATGGCCCGCCGCCACCGATTCCACCCGTGATAGCTGTTCCCGCAACGTCGCTGCCCCCGGAAAATCCTTGCAATACCAGGTTAAGTGTTTACGGGCTTGGTAGAGTCCCCGCTGTCCTTTATAGTCCCACAGGGCTTGTAAATGGTCTTGGGCACAGGTTAAACGTTCGGCGATCGTGGGAACTGGTCGTTTTTCCCCAGTGCGTAAATAATGCTCAATTTCCCCCACCAAAAAAGGATAGCCTAAACTGCCCCGGGAACACATCACCCCATCTGCCCCCGTTTGTTCTAAACAGGTGATCGCCGCCTCCACCGAAAAAATATCCCCATTGGCAATTACCGGAATCGAGAGGGCTTGTTTCACCTGACCGATCCAATCCCACCGGGCCGCACCGTTGTAACCCTGGGCGCGGGTACGGGCATGGAGGGTCAACATTTGCGCTCCGGCATCCTGTAACCGTTGGGCAAATTCCACGATCTGAATTTCCTGATCATCCCACCCTAAACGGGTTTTAACGGTGACTGGCACATCCACCGCCGCCGCCACAGTGCTCACAATCGCCATGGCGATCTCCGGTTGCCGCAATAGGGACGAACCACCCCCTTTTTTGGTGATTTTATTGACCGGACAGCCCATATTAATGTCCACCGTTTGCGCCCCCTGAGCCACCGCTTTTTGCGCTGCTTCCGCTATAAAATCGGGACGACAATCGAATAACTGGATACTAATGGGCGTTTCGTCAGGGTCAATTTTCATTACCTGGGGTAAATGGCGGAGATGGTGTAATTCCGTCGCACTAACCATTTCCGTATAAAGCATCGACTGGGGAGCATAACGCCGTACCAAGCGCCGGAAGACTAAATCCGTTACCCCCGACAAAGGCGATTGAAATACCCGACTTTGTAAGGTTAATGAACCCACGTTTAGCGGTTGAGACCAGGACGTTAATAAAGATGAATGGGATGACTTTAAACCAAGATCACTAGACACATTAGCCACACAAAAATTAATAGCGAACTTGGGCATACGCCGCTTCAGAAATGGTTGGAATTTCGGCATAACGACCCAACAGGGACTGGACAATGCTAAAACCACTGGAAGCCAAAGCCCCTAGAAATGCAAAATTATACAAAGTTTCGGTGATCAAACTATTACCGAAAGCGGGCTTAAACACATAGGCTAAAATCAGACCAAATAATGACAACAAAATACCAATCAAAATTGCCTGCATGGCATTAAAACGAATGAAGTGGGAAATATTGCTATTACGAACTACCGCCATAAACAAAATGAGAAAGATAATAAATGAACCGAAGGGAAACTGATAATAAAACTTGAGCAATGGGAGAATCGGCAAATAAAGAAAACCTAAAGCTGGAAATTGCTGAAAAAGAAACTCGCCAAATACAAAAGCATCGAGCAAAGGAATCAGATAAACCAAAGCGCCAAAAAGTTTATCTTTGACATCAGCCGTACTATTAGTGGACATTTAAAGCTCCGCGAAAGAATAGTTAGTATTATTTTCTGGTTTCATTTTAGGTCGTATTAACCCCAAAGATCATCCTGGGCAACGAAGAAAGCTTAACTCAAAGGTTTTTGAAGACATTGGCGGAGGGCGTTTCAAGAGATCCGCTTCGCGGTGGGACTGGGTCATTGGAGAGAAAAGTTACGATCCTGACCTGTTTTAACAAGGGCATTGTGATCGATAGCGAAATTCCAGTAATAGTCTTTTCCAGCCGTGGTGATTGATGGCGATCGCCCAGTTTACAGAGATTATCCCTGGCAAATTACTATTTAAAATTGGCGATCGCCTAGGTTACTTTGGGTATTATAGTTATTTCAACTAAGGGTGAAACATTAGGCAACGCAATAAGACCGAATAATCTCATCTAGAGATGTGCCGATAGGGGCATACATTCTGATTCTTTTTAACGCACTAAAATCATGCTCAAT
>Ga0315905_10007951_pt1 | contig 10721 bp, 8 predicted proteins | sample LakEriMetagenome_5_FD_203522 | JGI IMG/M metagenome (GOLD analysis project Ga0315905, IMG submission 203522) | Freshwater fungal communities from buoy surface, Lake Erie, Ohio, United States - Buoy 4 MA121 | ecosystem: Environmental > Aquatic > Freshwater > Lake | place: USA: Lake Erie, Ohio... | reverse complement strand
TTGGAAGTTCTTTTGCTATCGCTGTTCTCAGCTCATCGTCCAGCATATCATTTTTGCTGACGGCGATGATGAATTTTTTATCGAGCAGTTCCGGATTGTATTCCTCGAGTTCATTGAACAGGATTTCCAGTTCTTTTTTATGGTCCTTGCTGTCCGCAGGGATCAGGAAAACCAATACAGGGTTTCTTTCGATATGGCGCAGGAAGCGATGGCCGAGACCCTTCCCTTCAGCAGCACCTTCAATGATACCCGGTAAATCTGCAATACAAAAGGATTTCCCATCGCGGTATTCCACCATGCCCAGTTGTGGGGTAAGGGTGGTAAATGCATAATCTGCGATTTTGGGCCTTGCGGCAGTCAGCGAAGAGAGCAGGGTTGATTTTCCCGCGTTGGGAAAGCCTACCAGTCCTACATCCGCCAATACTTTTAGTTCAAGGACTTTCCATCCCTCAAATCCTTCCTCTCCGGGTTGTGCGTATTCCGGTGCCTGGTTGGTGGCTGTGGCAAAGTTCTTGTTGCCCAATCCACCCCTTCCACCTTTTACCCAAATGAACTCCTGGCCATCTTCCAGGATTTCACCATCCTTGTCTCCGGTCCCTTCGTCCACAGCTAAGGTACCGAGTGGAACTTCGATGATGATGTCATGGCCATCCCTGCCGGTCATGTTGTTTTTGTTGCCCCCCTGTCCATCTTCAGCAATGACGTTTTTATAATAACGCAGGTGAAGCAGTGTCCACAGGTGCTTGTTTCCCCTCAGGATGATATGACCGCCACGGCCTCCATCGCCTCCATCTGGCCCCGCCTGGGCATTGAATTTGGTCCGCATGAAGTGCTTGCTGCCCGCCCCACCGTGTCCGCTTTTGCAAAACACCCTTATCTGGTCTACAAAATTTGATTTTTCCATTGGGGGTAAAGGTACGAAATGCAATGGACAAGGTGCTGAGGTTCAAGGACCGGAAAAATATCCTAATTTTATGCAATCAATGAAGCTCCTCCGTATTGTCAAAAACAAGTTTGTGCTGGCCTCCATTTTATTTGTGGGGTGGATGCTATTTTTCGACCACAACAACCTGTTCCTGCACCTCCAATACCGGGCTGAATTGAATGATCTCAAGGAGCGTAAACAATATTACAAGGATCAGATCGAAAAGACGAAAAATGATATCGACCTGATCAAGACCAACCCGCTCTGGATGGAAAAAATTGCCCGAGAGCAGTACCTCATGAAGCGGGACAACGAAGATATATTTCTGGTCAGGGAAAAATGAGACCCAGTATTAGTAGTCAAAACTATTGACGGGCAATGCAATATCAACCAATTATTTCCGTTTTAGGGAGGTCAGGTGAACGTGCAATCAAGATCTGATAACCATTCCATACTTCTATCCTGTCAATGACCATCAAATCCGACTATCCTTTTTCAATCATGTCTAATTGATAAAAGACTGATTATGAATTTATTAATATTCGAATCCATGTTACGTTACCTTTACAGTGAAATGTCTTCTGAGGAGAGTGCCCACTTTTTATTATTCGTCGAAAACAACCCGGCCATGATGGAGCAATACGCCCGGATGAAGGAGGGTTTTGATGTACTCAACAATATCAAGCTCAGTCCTGCTGGGAGTTCAATTGACCACATCATGTCTTATGTTGCATTAAAGGGATTCTCCATGCAATAAGAAAGGGCTTGGGATTTTCAATTCTCCCTCTCACCCAAAGTGCAGAACAAACAAGAGAAATGATGGTTTCAAATCTGGTTCGCCAAGAGGCGTTTACATTTTGTTATTGGCCTTGTGGTAAAGACAGATGGCTGTCAATCCACATTCACCACATTTGGGGCTTCTGGCAATGCAAGTATACCTGCCATGCAGGATCAGCCAATGGTGGGCCTTGTGCACCAACTCTTTCGGAATATTTTTGATCAATTGTTTCTCTGCTGCCAATGGGGTTTTGGCTCCACGGGTAAGCCCCAGCCTGGCAGATACCCGGAACACATGGGTATCTACCGCCATGTTCGGCTGTTGGTCAATCACGGAAGTGATTACATTGGCTGTTTTTCTGCCAACACCAGGCAGCTTGATCAGTTCTTCCACCGTCATGGGCACTTCACCATTGAAATCGTTCATCAACATGTTGGCCATTCCAATAAGGTGCTTGGTTTTGTTGTTGGGATAGGAGATGCTCCTTATGATGGGAAAGAGGGTGTCAAAATCAGTTGCAGCCATGCTTTCAGGGTCTGGAAATTTTTCAAAAATGGCTGGTGTGGTCAGGTTCACCCGCTTGTCTGTGCATTGCGCAGAAAGGATGACAGCCACCAGCAACTGAAATGGGTTGTCATACAAGAGCTCTGTTTCCGCTTCCGGGATGTTCGCCTGAAAATGCTCAATCACTGTATCGTAGCGTTCCTTTCTTTTCATCTGAAATTTGTGGATGCAAATTACAACAATCCCTGAGACAGTCTTCCAGCAATTGATGCCCCACATCCAAATTATCTTTATCTTGGAATCATAATTTTTCACATGAAATCAATCACCAGGATTCAGTTATCGCTCATGATGTTCATGCAATTCTTTGTATGGGGTTCATGGTACGGTCAAATGAGCAAGTACATGACCGACCAGTTGCATGCCACGGGCGAGCAGGTGGGCAGTGCCTACGCAGCATTTTCCATTGCCATGATTGCAGCACCTTTTTTTGTAGGAATGCTTGCCGACAGGTTCTTCGAAGCCCAAAAAGTGTTGGGTGTTTTGAACCTTGCCGGAGCAGCCCTGCTCTATGTGTTGACCACCATCACAGATGCCAATACATTCTATTGGGTGATGCTCGCCTACTGCTTGACCTTTGCACCAACCATCGCACTCACCAGTTCCATTGCCATGCGTGCCATGAACAATCCTGAAAAGGAGTTTCCTGCCATCAGGGTATTTGGAACATTGGCATGGATTGCAGTGACCAACCTGGTTGGTTACCTGGGTGTGGGAGACAATGTCATGATCTTTCAAATTGCCATGGTCTCGGCTCTTTTGCTGGGACTGATGTCTTTTTTCCTTCCCAAAACATCACCCACCGCAACTGGCCCCAGTACCTTCGGACAAATCATTGGCAAGGACGCATTTGTATTGTTCAAAGACCGTTCTTTTCTCATCTTTTTCATCTCCTCGGTATTGATTTGCATTCCCCTTTCTTTTTATTATGCCTGGGCAAACCCATCGCTTACGGATGGCTATAAAATGGCATTCCCATCAGCCGATCCCAAAACATTCAGGATAGAAAACATCATGTCTTTGGGTCAGGTTTCTGAAGTGTTGTTCATGCTCTTGTTGCCCTTTGCCTTCGGAAAATTTGGGGTTAAAAAAATATTGATCGTAGGATTGCTGGCATGGATTCTCCGCTTTGTATTTTTTGGATACGGCGATCCTGCTTCTAGTCAATGGATGTTGTATGCTGCGATACTCCTGCACGGCGTTTGTTATGACTTCTTTTTTGTGAGTGGAATGATTTATACCGACCAGAAAGCCGGAGAAAAAATCAAGTCTCAGGCGCAGGCACTGATCAGCCTTGCCACCTATGGCATTGGCATGTATATCGGTTCCATCGTTTCAGGGAAAGTCAAGGATCAGTACACTACCGATGGTGTAACCGATTGGTTGCATGTATGGCTTGTTCCTGCAGGCATTGCAGCTATCAGCCTTGTTTTTCTGGTATTGTTTTTTAAGGACAGGAAAACCACATCAACCTCCTAAACCCCTCAACCTCTAAACCATAAACAATGGTAAAACTTGCCATGCTCGGCTCCGGATTCATCGGAAGATTTTATGCTGACTCCATTCAAGGATTAAGAAGCCGCGACAAAATTGTTTCTATCTATTCAAGAAGAGAAGAACAGGCAAAGAAGTTTGCCGAAGATTACCAGTGCGAACATTATACCACAGTGATGGAGGAGGCGATTGCCCATCCCAATGTAGACATGGTTTGCATCTCTCTCCCGAACAACCTGCATGAAGAAGCGGTGATGCTCTGCATCAAGCATAAAAAAGCAGTGATTTCCACCAAGCCCCTTGGCCGGAATGCTGCAGAAGCCAAGCGCATGCTGGAAGCAGTTGAAAATGCCGGCATCTTCAATGGTTATCTTGAAGACCTTGTGTATACACCAAAATTTCTCAAAGCGCACGCCAGTGTTCAAAGCGGTGCACTCGGAAGAATACTGTGGGCAAAATCACGAGAGGCCCATCCTGGCCCCCACAGCGATTGGTTCTGGGACCTGGAGCAGGCAGGAGGCGGTTGTATGCTTGACCTGGGATGTCATTGTGTAGAAATTGCCAGAAGTTATATCGGCAAGGACATCAGGCCCGTTGAAGTGATGTGTTGGGCCGATACACAAGTGAAGCCCATTGATGCTGAGGATCATGCTATCGGCTTGGTTAAATATGAAAACGGGGCCATTGGTCAGTTTGAAGTGAGCTGGACGTTCAGGGGTGGATTGGATTTGCGTGATGAAGTGATGGGAACCGAAGGAACCATCTGGATCAACGGATTTTTGAGAACAGGCTTTGACATGTTCACTACTGGAAAAGGCGCCGATTATGTTGCAGAAAAAGCGGAAACCAATACTGGCTGGTTGTTTCCGGTTGGGGATGAGTTGAACGAACTGGGATACAACCACATGTTCTTTGATATGTTTGATGCCTATGAAAAAGGCAAAGCACCCAAAGAAACTTTTTACGATGGATACATCGTCAATGCAGTCTTGGATGCCGCCTATAGAAGTGCCAAATCAAAAATTTGGGAACCCGTTCAATTGCAGGACTGGCGTGGACTTGAAGGGCAGACCAAGCAAGGAACCCTTGTTGAATTTGATGCAGACCATTATCTCGTTAAGGAAGAGATGACCCATTATGGCACAAAAAAACTGATCCTGAAAGAAAAGGCTACAGGGAAGATTGTGGAGAGAATCTTATAAACCTCTACACCTTTACACTCCTAAACCCTAAAGATATTTCCTGATCTCCGCCACCAACTCACCCTTGGTAATCGGAGTGCCCTTGATCTTGTTGTATGGCTTGGCATCCACCAGGTATACATCACGAAGGATCTTGATCAGTTGTCCATTGTTGATCTCTGGAACAATGACAGTATCAAACTGCTTGATGATGTCTCCGAGATTCTTTGGGAAAGGACGCATGTACCGGATATGCGCATGTGAAACCGCCTGGCCTTCCAGCAACAATTCCTGTACAGCACTTTTGATGGAGCCATAGGTACTTCCCCATCCGAGCACCAATACTTTTCCGGAGGCGGCACCGCTGTCAATTTTTTGTTCGGGGATGTATTGAGCAATCATATCCACCTTTGCCTGCCTGGTTTTCACCATGTGTTCATGGTTATCAGGTTCATAGCTTACGTTGCCGGTAATGTCTTGTTTTTCCAATCCTCCAATCCTGTGTTCAAGTCCTTTTGTACCAGGAAGTGCCCAGGGCCTCACCAGTTTCTCATCGCGCTTGTAGGGCTGAAACCTTTCCTCTCCTTCATCCAACGCAGTTTTGAATTTGACGGTAATGGCGGGAAGGTCTTCAGCTTGAGGGTACATCCACGGTTCTGCACCGTTGGCGATGTAGCCATCGCTGAGGAACATCACTGGCGTCATGTGCTCCAGGGAAATCCTGACGGCTTCATATACGGCACTGAAACAATCGCTGGGAGTAGAAGCAGCAATCACCGGCATTGGGCATTCGCCATTTCTTCCATAATATGCTTGCAGCAGATCGCTTTGTTCTGTTTTGGTGGGAAGCCCGGTTGAAGGCCCGCCCCTTTGTACATCGATGATCAGCAGAGGAATTTCAAGCATCACGGCCAGACCCATGGCTTCTCCCTTTAAGGCAATACCAGGGCCTGAAGTGGTGGTAACGGCCAATGCACCGCCATAGCTGGCCCCAATGGCTGCAGTAATGCCCGCAATCTCATCTTCTGCCTGAAATGTTTTTACGCCAAAATTCTTCATCTTGCTCAGGTCGTGCAGGATGTCCGAGGCTGGTGTGATGGGGTAGGTGCCCAGAAAAATCGGCAGTCCACTTTTTTGTGATGCTGCCACCAAACCCAATGAAACTGCCTGATTTCCCATGATTGACCTGTAGTTTCCAGGCTTCATCTTGGCTTTCTCAACCTTGTATCTTGTGGTGAAGGTTTCAGTAGTATCTCCATAATTGTATCCTGCCTGCAATGCTTTGAGGTTTGCATTCAGGATATCATCTTTCTTGCCAAATTTTTCGTTCAGGAATTTCAGGGTACTGTCCATGTCTCTGCTGTACATCCAGTAAAGGAATCCTAGTACGAACATGTTCTTGGCCCTGTCTTTTTCCTTGGTGCCCAGGGTGATGTCTTTCAATGCCTCCCGGGTCATTTTGGTGACATCCATTTTGATCAGTTCAAAGCCTTCCAGGGATCCGTCTTCAATCGGGTTCACGCCATCGGGGTAGTTGGCGAGACGAAGGTTTTTTGAATCGAAACCATCCACATTGGCAATGATTTTTCCTCCTTTTTTGATGGCTTTCAGATTGGTTTTCAGGGCAGCCGCATTCATCGCCACCAGCACATCACAAAGGTCTCCGGGGGTATAGATGGCATCGCTTGAGAAACGAAGCTGGTAGCCACTCACGCCAGGAATGGTACCTTGTGGCGCACGGATTTCAGCGGGAAAATCTGGGAATGTGGCGAGGTCGATTCCCATCAAGGCAGTATTGTTTGTGAATTGACTTCCCGTCAGCTGCATGCCATCTCCGCTATCCCCTGCAAATTTGATCACGATATCGCTGAGCAGTTCTTCTTTTCTTTGGGTCATGTTAAATGTTTGTCGCCAGTACCTTTTTTTGGGTCATGCTTTGGCTGATTCAACTGAAATTAATTAATTTACACTACAAATTTACCCATTATGGCGCTTTTCAATTCAAGTAATCCTACACTTTCAGAAAAATCTTTCAACAGGTCAATGGCTGCCCCTGGATCTGGCATCATGTCTTTCCGCGGCACCCTCAATAAATTTGGTTTTCTATTCCTCATGGTGATGGCAACTGCCTTCTATGTATGGAATGAAGCCAGCGTAGGCAACAACATTCAAGGATACCTGATGGGTGGTGCCATTGGTGGTCTGGTTATCGCATTGATCCTGATGTTCAAGCAACAATGGGCCCAATACCTTGCACCTGCCTACGCACTGCTGGAAGGCCTGGTTGTGGGTGGCATCTCGGCCATTTACAGCAATGCATTCAGCAAGGTGGCTCCGGGTATCGTAACACAAGCCGTGGTGCTCACTTTTGGAACTGCCATTGCCATGTACCTGTTGTATACCTTCAGGATCATCAAGGTAACAGAAAGGTTCAGGTCGATCATGTTTGCTGCCATTGGTGGCATTGCCCTGTTTTATTTGATTACCTGGATTCTTTCCATGTTCAATGTAAACATTGATGGCTTGCACAACGGAAGCCTGTTGAGCATAGGCATCTCCATTGCCATCACTGCCATTGCAGCACTGAGCCTTTTGTTGGACTTTGACAGGATCGAGCAGGGTGCTGCCATGGGTGCACCCAAGCACATGGAATGGTTCTGTGCCTTTGGTTTGCTGGTAACCATGGTATGGTTGTATGTTGAAATTCTTCGCTTGTTGGGTAATCTTTATGGTCGCCGCAACTAATCGCAAAACATATTCAAATAAGAAAGCCGGTCTCCTGTGAGCCGGCTTTACTTTTTCAATCTATTTGCTGTTTTTGAATGACTGGAATTCAATTTAGTACCCGTCTCCATCCAGTATGTTCCCCAGTCCGCCAAGAATACTTCCTTCCTCTCTTCTGTTGGTCGTTCCATAAGACAGGACCCTGCTGGCAAGACGGCTGATGGGAAGTGTTTGGATCCATACTTTACCTGGTCCTCGCAGGGTTGCAAAGAAGAGGCCTTCTCCACCAAATATGCTGTTCTTGATGCCACCTACAAACTGGATATCATAATCAACTGTTTGGGTAAAAGCAACTACGCAACCGGTATCAATTTTCAACACTTCGCCGGGGGTGAGGTAACGTTCAAATACATGTCCGCCAGCGTGTACAAAGGCCATACCATCACCTTCCAGTTTTTGCATGATGAATCCCTCTCCGCCAAATAAACCAGTGCCCAATTTTCTTTGGAAGGCAATGCCAACGTTCACCCCTTTTGCTGCACACAAAAACGAGTCCTTCTGGCAAATGATCCTGCCATCCAGTTGTTGCAGGTCCAGTGGAATGATTTTGCCTGGATAGGGGGAGGCAAACGAAACCCTTTTTTTGCCATGTGCCATGTTGGTGAACGCGGTCATGAAAAGGCTTTCACCGGTAAGCAGTCGCTTTCCTGCAGAAAACAGTTTCCCCAGGACACCCTTGTCTTGTCCAGATCCATCACCAAATATGGTTTGCATTTGAACCCCATCATCCATCATCATGAAGCTCCCTGCTTCTGCGATGGCTGTTTCGTTGGGGTCTAATTCCACCTCCACATACTGCATTTCTTCACCAATGATCCTGTAGTCGATTTCGTGGTTCGATCTTGTGTTGTATTGTTCCATTGTTTTGGTTTGATATTTACAATAGGCACTAGACGACGGACGCTTGCAATAGGTTGCATGTGCAACGCAATATTTCGTCCATCATCCAGTGTCTGGTATACATTATTTTTTCAACTTGCCATTCCAAACAGGTTTGCCCTGGATTCTCCTTACAAGGTAAACAATACCAGTTAACAGGAAGAATAGGGGGCCTAACAATCCGAGGATAGAGATCCACTTTCCCTTGAAGAATTTGGTCATTGGCCTTTTCAACCGCTCAGCAATGAGGTACATGGCTGGTACGATAAGCAAGGTCATGAAGAAAGCAAACAACAATCCCCAAATGATGGTGAGTGACAAGGGCTTCCAGAATACAGCGTTATCTCCTCCAAAGAAAATATGTGGATTCAGATCGGTGAACAGGGTAACGAAGTTGATGTTGAAGCCTACCGCCAATGGGATAAGGGCAAGGATGGCAGCAAGCGCGGTAAGCAATACCGGTACAATCCTTGTTTTCCCGGCCTCAATGACGGCTTCTCTTGTCTTCATGCCCCTGCCCCTCAATTCGTCAGCAAATTCTATCACAAGAATACCATTCTTCACCACAATGCCGGACAGCCCCACAATACCGATACCTGTGGTTACCACGGCAAAGGTGGACTCTGTAATGGCATAGCCCAACAATACACCAATCAAGCTGAAAAATATTTCAGAAAGCACAATCATGGTTCTGCTGTAAGAGTTGAACTGCAAAATGAGGATCAACAAAATCAATCCTATGGCAGTGAACATCGCTGTTCTGAGGAAGTTGGCTGTCTCAGCCAATTGTTCCCCTTCGCCTGTTTGCGCAATGGATACACCTTCTGCTTTTGATTTGAATGCATTGATGTGTTTCAAGATTTCTTCATTGACGGCCTGAGGCGTATAACCCTGTGAAGTCAATACATTCGAGAAGATGTTGATCACACGTTTCTGGTCCTTTCTTTTGATGCTGCCATAGGTATTGCTGAGGTCTGCTTTAACAACAGAACTGATGGGCACCTGCTTGATCTGACCACTCGTGAAATCGCGGTAGGTGATGCGCATGTTCAGGAGTTCAGACAATGATTTTCTTTGTGAAGCATTGTTGCGGATGATGATATTGTATTCCTCTTCACCAATCTTCAACTTGGAGATTTCCTTACCGAAAAGGGCTGTACGGATTTCCAATCCGATTTGACCGGTTGAGATGCCCTGCATCAAAGCCCTTTCCCTGTCGATGGAAATGCCAATCTCTGGGTTGGAGAAGTCTACATCAATTTTCAATTCTTCTACACCCGGGATGTTCTTGTCGCTGAGGTAATTCCTGAGGTTGATGGCTGTGCTGGTGAGGTCTTCGAAATTATCACCGGAAACCTCGATGTTGATGGGAGATTGTGTGGGAGGGCCATTGCTCTCCTGGGCAACGCTTATTTCTGCGGAAGGAATGTTCTTCACAACAAGGCGGATACTATCAAGGTACTGCTTGGTACCAGCACCATTTCTTTCTTCAAAAGGCACAAAATTGACCTGGATCCGACTAAGCTCTGGCCTGGTGCTCCTGTCTCCACTGTTGGGATCACTGGCACCAACAGCCACATTGGCAATCACACTCTCCACCAATGGGTTTTCTTTTTCATTCTCCATGCCCAACACCTTGTTGATCCTGCCTTCCAGCAGTTTTGTTACAGAATCCGTGTAGGTTACTTCTGTACCAGCGGGCAACTTGAGATAAACATAAATGGTATTGGGATCGCCCTGCGGGAAAAGTACGATAGGTACATTTCTCATGCCAAAGAAAACAAAGGAGAAAATCAATAAGGCAAATGTGGCAATCAGCATTTTGACCGGTCTCCATCCTTGGGTGGTCCACTGCAGAAGTTTTTCGTATTTGTTCATCATGGCGGGCAGCCATTTCTCCTGGAAAGTTTTGATGGCACCAGTGAGCACATAGGCGTTGAGCACCATCAGTAAGCCGAAGAATACAAGCATGTTGCCAATGAAACGATAGGAGGCCTGGTCATTGCCATATCCCACGAGGTCAAACAGCATACCTACGATGATGAAAATGAGGAACAATGGATTTTTGAAAACAGTAGACTTCTTTTTCTTTTCGTGGTCTTCGTGTGCCATGAAA
>Ga0315905_10007950_pt1 | contig 10723 bp, 7 predicted proteins | sample LakEriMetagenome_5_FD_203522 | JGI IMG/M metagenome (GOLD analysis project Ga0315905, IMG submission 203522) | Freshwater fungal communities from buoy surface, Lake Erie, Ohio, United States - Buoy 4 MA121 | ecosystem: Environmental > Aquatic > Freshwater > Lake | place: USA: Lake Erie, Ohio... | reverse complement strand
GAGACGCAGCGCGTGTGCGACGCGGTGATCGCCAGCGCTCGCGATCGCCAGTGGAAGTCGGTGTAGCAAAGCGACGATCTCTGTGTCCCAAAAGCCCGTAGCGATCTATCACGAACATCCGCACTGGTTCCTTCCTTTGTTTGCGGAACTGGAACGTCGTTCGATTCCCTACGTCCGTTTGGATCCGCGGTCGCATTCCTACGATCCGTCGGAACCGGAGTCCCCGTACTCCTTGGTGTTCAACCGCATGAGCCCGTCGGCATACCTCCGAGGAGGGCTCGCAGGAATGTTCTACACGCTCAGTTGGTTATCGCATTTGGAGCGGTTGAAAATCCCGGTCGTCAATGGCTTGAACGCCTTTCGCGTCGAGACGAGCAAGGCGTTGCAACTGACGCTTCTGGAGCAGCTGCGATTGGGCTATCCTCCGTCGCGCGTCCTCAACCATGCATCTCAAATCCCGATGGCGTCGGAAGGGTTGCGATTTCCGGTGGTGTTCAAGGCGAATATCGGAGGGAGTGGTGCAGGCATCGTCCGCTTCGACACACGTGACGGATTGCTTCGAGGCGCTGAATCTGGTGCCCTTGATTTCGGCGTCGACCATACCGCCCTGCTTCAGGAATACGTATCCGCCCGAGATCGGCATATCGTTCGGGTCGAGCTGCTCGGCGGTAAATTCCTGTACGCGATCAAGGTCTTTGTCACTGGAGAGACGTTCAATCTATGCCCGGCGGATATCTGCCAGCGGAGCGACGGGGTGGAACTGCAGCGATCGGCCTGCCCGATCGACGCCCCCAAAACCGGGCTGCGCGTCGAGGGCTATCGGCCCCCCGACGACGTCATCGATGCGTGCGAGCGAATCATGCAAACCGCCGATATCGATGTGGGTGGTATCGAATACATGGTCGATGATCGCGACGGGCGACTCCTCTACTACGACATCAATGCCCTCTCCAATTTTGTAGCCGATGCTACCAATGTCGTCGGCTTCGATCCGTTCGTCAAATTGGTCGATTACCTCGAACAGCGGGCTGGGTGAGCGCGATGCGATTCGGGTACTGGATGCCGGTGTTCGGAGGTTGGCTTCGCAACGTCGATGACGAAGGGATGGACGCGAGCTGGCAGTATGTCAAAAAGCTCGCGCAGCGCAGCGAGCAGATCGGGTTCGATCTGAGCTTGATCGCCGAACTCAACCTCAACGATATCAAAGGGGAGGCTGCCCCTTCTCTGGATGCATGGTCTACGGCTGCCGCGCTGACGGCGGTCACCGATCGCCTGGAGATGATGGTGGCGGTGCGACCGACGTTTCACAACCCCGCTCTTCTTGCGAAACAAGCGGCGAACATCGACCATATCGGTGGCGGAGGACGGTTGTCGCTGAACGTTGTCTCCAGTTGGTGGCGCGATGAAGCCGAGAAGTATGGCGTCTCGTTTGAACAGCACGATCGACGCTACGATCGAACCTCCGAGTGGCTCGATGTCGTCGATTTGCTCTGGTCTCGCGATGGCGACGATTACGACGGGGAGTTCTACCAAATCAAGAATTCGACGATGCAGCCCAAGCCCCTCTCGCGTCCGCGGCCTGTTATCTACGCAGGGGGCGAATCCGAGGCTGCCAAAGAACTGATCGCCCGCAAATGCGATGCCTATGTTATGCACGGCGATCCGCCGACTCGCATCGCGGAAAAGATCGCAGACATGCGTCGACGGCGCGAATCATTGGGCTTGCCCCCGATGATCTACGGGGTCGCGGCCTATGCGGTCGTTCGCGACAGCGAATCCGAGGCTCAGGCCGAGGTAGCGCGGATCACCGATGTGCAGCAATCGGCATCGGGCTACAAAAACTACCAGCAGTGGCTGGCAGGGACCCAACTCGAGCAGCAAGTGAGCCTCGAGGATTATTCGGTCAGCAATCGCGGCTTGCGATCAGGATTGATCGGCACACCGCAGCAGGTGTCGGACCGAGTCGGTGCGTTCTCCGATGCAGGCGTTGACTTGCTTCTCCTGCAGTGCAGCCCGCAGTTGGAGGAAATGGAACGTTTCGGCGAGGATGTGATCTCGCGATGCTGAGCCGTAAGGAAGAAAAGCTTTCTTATCCCTGGATCGATGCATGAAAAGTTTATGGTCTATCGGATTGACCAAAGCATCGTCGCTGGAGACCCTGCAACACGGATTGCACATCGATCCTATCATTCAAAACAGCAATCTCGAGGAATGGGGCGGTGTCGCCGCCGCCGATCCTTTTGCGATCCAAGTCGATGGAGTCTGGTTCGTTTTTTTTGAGATGTTCACTCGCTCCGCCAACGCGGTGATCGGAGTTGCCTCCAGTGAGGACCTCGATCGGTGGACGGTTCACGGGACATGTTTGCGCGAGTCGCATCACTTGTCCTACCCGTTCGTCTTCCGACACGGGGAGGACATTTTCATGGTTCCCGAGTCGAAATCGGTACGGCGTGTCGATGCGTATCGGGCGATCGATTTCCCGATGCGATGGGAGCGAGTCGCCACGCTCGCCCGAGGACGACTGATGGACGCGACGATGGTTCCGTGGCGAGGTCGTTATTGGCTCATCTCGTGCTGGCATTCGTATTGGTTGCGAGCCTTCTGGTCGGATCATCCTCTTGGCCCCTATCGACCGCATTGGCTCCCCGTGGTGCGGACCTATTCCAAGCGCAACGTACGGCCCGGGGGGAGAATTGTATCGGTGGACGGCCGTTTGATCCGACCCGTACAAGACAACACCGAATGTTATGGCAAACAGTTGCGGGGGATGGTGATCGAGCGACTGGACCGGGGTTGGTTTTCGGAACGGCCTCTGCAAGCAACGCCGCTACTGCAACCGTCGGGTACAACCTGGCATTCCCAGCGGATGCATCATCTGGATCTACATCCCTTGGGAAAAGGATGGCTCGGTTTTGTGGATGGCTACAACTAGCACCGCCATCGCTGCTCTATCTTTCAAGAAACCCGACAGTTAAAATACAGGCTCCCTTCCTACCCCTCGCCTCGGTCGATTTCCCATCCCGCCATGGCCGACATTGATATCACCTTGCCAGCCCTTTCCTGCATGCGTGGTTCCCGCGCGGGGGGATGGTGTATCGCGATCGTTGGGATGGTTTGGTTTTCGTCCATGATTGCTGCCACCGAACCGGTTGAACCGGTGTCGCCGACAGAAGCATTGCCCGCGGTTCGGTTTGAACTCGATGTTCAACCGGTGCTGACGGCGCGCGGGTGCAACTCCGGGCCGTGCCATGGCAAGTCCCGTGGCCAGAACGGATTTGCCTTGTCCCTGCTCGGTTTTGATGCCGACATGGATTACCGATCGATTGTGACCGACGCCCGCGGCCGACGCGTTTCCCCCGCGTCGCCGAGCGACAGCCTCTTGCTGCGGAAAGCAACCGGTGCCTTGCCGCATGGTGGCGGCATACGATTTCAGCGCGACAGCGAAGACTACGACATTCTGTATCGATGGATCCAAGCTGGTTTTGCGAGGACCCTTCCGTCGGATCCTGTGTTGAGGCAGGTGAGCATTCAACCCGAGCCTCGATCGCTTGCGCCCGGTGAAGGATTGCAGCTGGTCGTCGCGGCCCATTATTCGGACGGTTCGGTGCGCGATGTCACTCGCTCGAGCGCGTTCCAATCGAACGAACCAGCGATTCTACGCGTCAGCGAGGACGGAAGCATTCGAGCGGGCGAACTCCCCGGCGAAGCAACCGTCATGGCGCGCTACATGGGAAACATCGCCACGTGGAGTTCCGCGATTCCGCGGCCGGAGGTCGTGCCCGATGAGGTCTACGCGAATTTGCCGCGAAAGAATTTTATCGATGAATCGGTCTATGCCCGCTTGCAGCAACTGCGAATCATCCCGAGCGGTCCCGCTTCCGATGCGCAATTCCTGCGACGAGCGACGCTGGACGTCCTCGGCCGGCTTCCCACGATGGATGAAGCCGCCGCATTCCTTCGAAGCGATGACCCTAACAAACGGGAGACGCTGGTCGATCGATTGCTCGAAATGCCTGAGTATGCGGACTACTGGGCCAACAAGTGGGCGGATTTGCTGCGGCCCAATCCCTATCGCGTTGGCATCAAGGCGGTCCTCAGCCTCGATGGCTGGATCCGAGACGCGTTTCGAAGAAACGTGCCGCATGATCAGTTCGTCCGGGAGTTGCTCACTGCCACAGGGAGCACGTGGCGCAATGGGGCGGTTACTGTGTTTCGGGATAGGCGCGAGCCGGATGAAATCGTCACCATGGCGAGCCAACTGTTCATGGGGGTGCGATTGGAGTGCGCCAAATGCCATCAGCATCCCTTCGAAGTCTATGGCCAAAAGGACTTCTACTCGCTGGCTGCGTTCTTTGCCAAGATCGGATACAAGGGTGTCGGACTCTCTCCTCCGATCTCCGGGGGCGAAGAAGTGATCCTGGTGCGCGGTGGGGGCGCCGTCAAGCATCCGCTCACCGGTCAGGTTCTGCCCCCAACCACGCTCCGGGGCAACGCGGTCGAGATCGCCGAAGGGGAGGACCCGCGCGGCGCGTTGGTCGACTGGCTGACCAGTCCATCGCACCCGACCTTTGCGCATGTCGCCGTCAATCGTATGTGGGCTGACTTGTTTGGAGTCGGCATCGTCGATCCAGTCGATGATTTCCGCGCGACAAATCCCCCGAGCAATCCCGCGTTGCTCGACGCGCTCGCATCCCATTTCCGCGAACTGGGTTTTGATAACAAGAAGATGCTCCGAAGTATGCTCCTTTCGCAGGTTTACTCCCTGGACAGCACTCCCAACGCGACAAACGCTGCGGACAACCGCAATTTTTCTCGCCATTATCGTCAACGGATGCGCGCGGAGGTGCTGGCCGATTCGATTGCCCAGGTCACGGAGACAGCGCATGCCTTCTCGCGATTGCCCCCCGGCACACGTGCGATGCAGTTGTGGACCCATCGCACGGAGTCGGAATTGCTCGATGCCTTTGGCCGACCCGATCCCAATCAAGACCCTCCCTGTGAGCGGCTTCCCGAATCGACTGTCGTCCAGGCACTTCACTTGATGAATGCCCCGGCGATTGCGAGCAAGATTGCGTCGGAGGACGGGCGTTGCCAGCGGCTTGCGAAGAGCGATCGTACCCCCGCACAAATTGTGGAAGAACTCTATTTGGCCACCTTCAGCCGATTTCCGACGCCGGAGGAATTAAAATCGCTCGAGGCGGAGTTCGCGAAACCCGATCAAAACCGCGGGGTGTTGATCCAGGATATCTTGTGGTCGATGTTGAATTCCCCCGAGTTTACGCACAAGGATTGAATCATGCTCAGACGCCATTGCTTGCAGTTGGGAATTGCGGGACTCGCCGGGGGCGGTCTGAGCGGGCTGCTGCGACTCCGAGCCGCCAGCGCCGGAGAATCCCCCCTCAAGAAACCGAGCAGTTGCATCCTGATTTGGATGGACGGTGGGCCAACCCATTTTGAAACCTTCGATCCCAAACCCGATGCACCGGTCGAGATCCGCGGCGATTTCCGTCCGATTTCCACCAGTGTCCCCGGGACAATCATTTGCGAGCATCTGCCTCAACTGGCCCAGATCGCGCACAAGTATGCGATCGTTCGATCCGTTCGACACAATCAAGGGAACCACGGGGCAGGCAACCACTATATGATGACCGGTGCCCCTCCGAGGATTCCCGTTGGTTGCGGTGCCTTCGTTAGCTTCCATCCGAGCATGGGTTCGGTGGCTGCCAAGGAACGATCGGCACCGCATGGATTGCCCGCGTATTTCTCGATGCCGAGCATGTCTCGTTCCGGCGGCCCGAATTTTCTAGGAGCCAAGTATGCTCCCTTTGTTGTCGGCGGCGACCCGAACAAGCCAAGCTTTCAAGTGCGCGATGTGGAACTGCCGCAGGGGATCGGCGAAGATCGTTTTCGCTCGCGCCGCGACCTGCGGCATCTCGTCGATCGATTGCCTCGCTTCAACGATCCTGCGACTGCGGATCCAGCGGTGGCCGTGGATGAGTTCTACACGCAAGCCATCGAGTTGGTGACGACCCCCGAAGCGCAGAAGGCGTTGGATTTGGGCTCCGAACCGGACGCAGTGCGCGAGGCCTACGGGAGGAACAGTTTTGGACAACGTGCCTTGCTGGCTCGACGACTTGTCGAAGCGGGGGTTCCCTTCGTGACGCTCTACGACGGCGGATGGGACCATCATTCGGACCTCTTCGGTGCATTGGAAAAAAGATTGCCTTCGTGGGATCAAACCGTGGCTACGTTGATCAACGATCTCGATGCGCGCGGGTTGCTCGAAACCACCATGGTGATCGCGCTGGGAGAATTCGGAAGAACGCCGACCATCAGCACGTTGCCCGGTCAGAGCAAGCCTGGCCGCGACCACTGGGCCAGCGCCATGTCGATCCTTTTCGCAGGAGGGGGCACACCGGGCGGGCAAGTGGTCGGTGCTACCGATCGTCAAGGGCATTCGGCGGTCGAACGGATCCTGTCTCCGGAGAATTTCGTATCGACGGTCTATCTCAAGCTGGGAATCGATCCAAACAAAATCTATTACACGCCCGCCGGTCGCCCGACCCATCTGGTGAGCGATCCGACTCCGATCAGCGAATTGATGTAGAGCAACACGTTTGATGAGATCGCTGATATTCGCGTTGGGAGTCCTGGGCAGCATGCTCGGCCAGTGTGTTGGCCAAGGGCTTGAGGGAGCAAAGATCTTTCCGATGGGAGGGGAACGCGGCTCTGAGGCCAGCGTGGAACTGCAGGGTAAGAACGAATCATGGCCTCCCGGTGTTTGGTCCAGCCATCCCGGGATTGCGTGGAAGGCACGGGAAGAAAAAGGCAAGATGCTCGTCGCCATCGCTTCGGACACACCGACCGGTTTAGCCTTCGTTCGCTTTTTTGATTCGCACAGCGCGTCTTCTCTCCTGCCTGTCGTCGTGAGCAGATCCTCGATTTTAGTCGAGGCCGAACCGAACGATGCCTACGGTCAGCCGCAAATGACCACGGGAGCGGACTGGGGCTTCCATGGAATCTTGGACAAGTCGGGGGACGTCGACCACATTGGAGTCCCGATGCGCAAAGGGGAGCGATGGTGGTTCTCGTTGGACGCCAGCCGTTCGCTGCATTCGCCGATGGATAGCAGTTTGCAAATCCTCGATGCCAGGGGGAATATCCTTGCGCAGAACTTGGATCGATTTGGATTGGATCCAGCGATCGAATGGGTTTGCCCCGCGGATGGCAACGTCTCGGTTCGAGTCTTTGCGTTTCCCGAAACGCCCGATAGCACGATTGGCTATGCCGGTGGCGATGCGTTTCGTTACCTGTTGTATGGAAAGCAGGGGGTGGATTCCGTGTGGGAGGAGTTGCAGCGCGATGCGGTAGCCATCACCGAACCCAACGACCGCAATGCCCCAGCGATCGCGGTACCAACCCCCACGCCATCCAAGCTTGCTTATTTCGGTACTTTGGAAACCAGGGGAGACGAGGATGCGATCGTCTTGGAGACCGTCCAGGCGGGGCATTGGCGCGTGGCCGCGCGGTCTCTCGAGCTGGGTTCGGATGCCGATCTGGTTCTGGAGATCCTCGACGCCAACGGAAAGAGTCTGGCCAAGCAGGGAGAGTCAGGCGAGATCCGGGATCCGGTCCTTCGGGATCAGATGAAGGCGGCAGGAAAGTACACGATCGTTGTTCGCGATCTGCATCGCGCCTTTGGCGAACATCATCGCTATCGGATCGAGCTGGTCGATGAGCGACCGAGCGTCCTGGGAACGACTGCCAAGGATGTTTTCGTCGGCGAGGTCGGCAAACCGATCGAGCTGGAGATCGCTCTCGAACGAACATTCGATTGCGCGGACGAAGCGACTTTTCGTTGGGAGGGGCTTCCCGAGGGAGTCGTCAGTGAGCCGGCGATCTCGCGCGGCGGAGATGATTCGGCGAAGAAGGTGGTTCTGAAGGTGACCGCCAATCAACCATGTTCGATCCCTGTCCGAGTGCGTATCGAACAAGCGGGCCGTACGGAGGCGGACTATGCGACCAGCGGACTGCATCGGCAACCGCACTTGTGGCTGATCGTCAAGCCAGCGCAATAGTTATCCAGATTCTTCAAATCTTGCCGCCGCGGTTGCGGGCTCAACGCAATGAGAGCCGAGCAGCGCAAGCTGCCGGGTTGAGCTGTGGTAAACATCGCATTGTTCAGTTCGCTTCCACCATGATGCTCGCGCATCTCGGCTAACAAAAACCATCAACCTTCAACGGCCTCTGCTTTTTGCCCTCCATCTTTTGCCCTCTCGACCGCGCATTGGTGTCCCTAGCCTGCGGGTGAAACGATCGACGTTGGATTTTGCTCCTAACGCTTTCCTGTGATCCATTCCAGATCGAATTGGGCATGTTTCATGCTTTTTCCACCTTCGACGAAGTAGCTGTAGATTGCGTGCAGCTTTCCATCGCGAGTCTGAATGATCGCGGGATAATGGAACGAGCCGCTTGGCTGATCCTCCAGGTGGCGAGTGTGAGGCCATGTTCGGCCTTCGTCGGTGGAGACCGAGACGGCCAGCCGATTGCGGCCCTGCGTAGTGTCGTTGTAGATGAGCACCCAGGGCCCTTGAGCGAGACGCACCACGTCAAGCCCGGAGCCTGGATTAGGAAGCTCGGAAGAATAGACAGGGCCCCATGATTCTCCACCATCGGTCGATTCGCTGACTCGGATCCGGTCGGTGAATCCGTTCTCGCGCATGTAGGCTACCAGGCTACCATCCTTGCGTTCGGCCACGCTGGGTTGGATATTTCCTAGCCCGAGGATCGGTTTGCTGGCTCGCCAAGAGTTTCCCTCATCATCGCTGATCGCCATGATGGAAATGGAGTAAGTGTCGGTGTAGAGAGGGAGCAGCATTCGACCCGACGAGAGGACGACCGGTTTGCAACGCGGTTGCCAGCCCAGACGCTGCGAAAGTTTATCCCGCAAGTGCTGTCGGATATCCTCGATTTCCACAAGTAGTTTCTCAGGGATCTGCTGCTTGGACGTGCGGACCAACTCGTCCAGCATCGCCAGCGCGGGTGGGCTGAAATCCTCAGGCTTTAGCCACAAGCTTTCCCGTCGCGTCCAGGTCGGGCACCCGGTTCCAAGTGGATTGTCGGAGACCAATTGCTGGGTGATGCAGGATTCCCACGTGTTGGCCAAGATCAACGGCCAGAAGAGCATCAATCGCCCTTCGCGATCCACATGCATGCATGTATTTCCATCCGGGAATCCCGGGGTGTCGACCATCAAGAACGGTTCGCTCCACGTGGTCTCACCGGGTTTCTTTCGCGACCCGAGAACTCGCACATCGTCCGCTTTGCGTTCCCCCGATCCGCGATACCAGGAAACCAGCAACGAGCCATCTTCGAGTTCGACAATGCCCGGTGCATGGTTGTGTTCCGCATTCAACGGGAAGACGAGTTCTGATACCACCTTGGGATCCTGCGCGACGGCAGTTTGTCCAAACAGTATCGCACAGGCCGCAAACGATCCTGCGACCACCAACAAAGAAAACGATCGGGAAATTCGGGAATGGCAGGTAGTCATAATGAAGAAAACTCATGGTTGAGAATGAAAACGAAGAGCCATGATTATAGCGTAGGTTCGGTTTCGGTTGATCCGAACCGAGAAAAACGTACCATCGCGATGACAATCAGAATCAGGCAAATCGCGGAAGCGATCGCGCAGGAGGTCAGAAACCAGGACACGATGTTGCCTGCCTTCTCGGAGGATTTGAAAAAGAAATTCTTCCCCAGCATCAAAGCCACATAGCCGCAGTAGCCGAGGGCATCGGCCATGTACATCAAAAACCCTACGTTGGCGCGGTCGCGAGTCAGGGCGATGATCCGTTCAAAGAGGGTGGTGTGAACGGCTACGTAGGGCAGATAGAGTCCGGCTCCCACCATGATCATCATCCCCTCCGGAGACACGGGGGAGGTCCATTGCAAAAGTACAGCCGCGAGCGTTACCGCGAATCCGAGGCAACAAACGCCGAGGGATGCTTGCAGCGCGCGGCGATTGTTCGCGATGAAAACCGACGAACCGTTGGCGACCATCGCGATCAATGCGACCCAGAAGTCGATGGTCGCATACGCGCTCGGTTTCACCGTCGCTCCGAGGCCAGCCAAGATCTCGGGAGCGAAGTCATCGCGAAGGCTTCGCAGGATCGTCACCAGGAGGTACATCAACGAAAGGGCTGCCAGGCCTCCGGCGTAAGTCCGCACGATCCGCTTCCTGTCTTCGCTGGTCATCGGCTCTCGTTTGCTCCGCGCCGATTCGTCCTGCTCGTTGGGAGGCGGGATGCGGCTCAGCATCCAGATGAAGCATGCAATCGGTATCAGAAACAAACAACCAGCGAGAAATGGCATCCATCGTTCCGACTGAGGCACTGTCCATTGCCAGGATCGCTGGGTGAATTCGAGGACTGTTTGACCAACAGTTTTTGATACGCCACCCGCGAGGATAAAGCTCGCGCAGAGACCCGCCGTCAAAGCTTCGGTCATGCGGCGGCCTTCGAGAAATCCCAGGACCAATCCAAAGACGATGCCGAGAGGCAAACCGTTGAGAAAGAGGCAAACGATATGCCACGGAGCGGGTGCGATGGCGAACAACAGGAGCGATACGTGGGCGAGAAGGATGAGGGTCAGAAGCAGCCACGCTCGCTGATCCTGCCGAACCTCCGAGACAACTCGGATGCCGATAATCTTGGAGATCAAG
>Ga0315905_10007947_pt1 | contig 10725 bp, 21 predicted proteins | sample LakEriMetagenome_5_FD_203522 | JGI IMG/M metagenome (GOLD analysis project Ga0315905, IMG submission 203522) | Freshwater fungal communities from buoy surface, Lake Erie, Ohio, United States - Buoy 4 MA121 | ecosystem: Environmental > Aquatic > Freshwater > Lake | place: USA: Lake Erie, Ohio... | reverse complement strand
AGAATCCTTACAATCTTCCTGCATCTGATGAGGCAATTTATGAACCTTATCAACTTGATGCAAAGAGGTTACTGGTATTATCTGACATCCACATTCCTTATCATAGCATAGATGCATTAACCTGTGCTTTTGATTATGCCAAAGGAGAGAAGCCAGATGCCATCCTTTTGAATGGTGATACCTTAGACTTCTTTGGATTGAGTAGGTTTGCTAAAGACCCAAAGGCGAGGTCATTTGCACACGAACTAAAGACCTTCAAGGAGTTTATGGACATCCTTAAAAAGACATTTGATGCTAAGATTTACTTTAAGATTGGTAATCACGAGGAAAGGTACTTCCATTTCCTTTGGATGAAGGCACACGAGATAGTCGGAGTTGAGGAGTTTGAACTTGAGAATATAATTAAATCAAGGGCAGAAGGAATTGAGATAATTAAGGATAAGCGGATTATGAAAGCAGGTGATCTAAACATTATTCATGGTCACGAGTTTGGAGGATCAGTCTTTAGTCCGGTAAACATTGCAAGAGGATTGTTTTTAAGGGGAAAAGTTAGTGCTATGCAAGGTCATAATCACCAGACCTCAGAGCATACGGAAAGAGATATGAATGGTCGCATCACTACTACATTCTCAGTCGGTAGCCTATGTGAATTGCATCCGGCCTTTTTGCCCATAAATAAATGGAATCATGGTTTTGCGATAGTTGACATTAATGGTCAAGATTTTGAGGTAAGAAACAAACGTATTCATAACGGTAAAGTTTTGTAATATGGAAGATGATCTTGTTTTAGGTGATGAACAAGAGGTCGAGGAGATTATAGAGGAAATATCATACACAGAATACATACACGCATCAGTTGAAGTTTTGACGATGCTTGAGAGTGCAAACCCTATGACAAAGAGTGAAGTCAAAAGGTTAGAAAGTTTAAGAAATATGTGCTTTGAAATGCTTGAATTTTCTGTAAAATCCATGCACGAAACATTGTTTAGCAGTTAGGTTTGAATGATTGTTTTTCCCCTCCTTATGTCTATAAGGGGGGTTTTTTCATATTATAAAAACAAATATATATAAAGTTTGTACTTTGTATATAAAACATTCATATCTTTACTTTATAAAACAAAAACAAATCACATGAAAGAAATTAGAGAACTAAGAAAAAAGAAAGGCATTAGTCAAGAGAAGCTTGCATCAATTAGCGGTGTCACAACAGTTACAGTTAACAGAGCCGAGAATAGTGGGAAGGTGCGCCAGTCAACTTATCTTAAATTGATTAACACTTTAAACACTCTCCAAGATGTTGTATCTATGCCTGTTAATACTGGGTTGTAGTCTCGTTGGAATAGTATTGAAAAATTATGACAAAGTATCCTCACAAGAAATGGTACAACGTAGAACCTTATATCAAATCCCGTCAGCCTTCTGGGATGAATACAATAGCATCACCCTTGACATCTACTATATGTCAAAGGCAAGTTCAGAAGCAATTAGATACAAAATTGAGGATTTTGAGTACAAGTACAGCCAAACTGTTGACCAAATGGTTTACAACGATAAAATGGCAGAGATACTTAGGTGCTACCAAATGAAGCAAGAATTTTTAAACAATAAAACAAAGAAAAATGGGACTAACTAACAGTCAACAAGGCAAAGTGTTTCTAAGCATTAGCAACGGAAAGCTCGTTCGTAGCTTTAAAGAAAAGACAGAGGGTGCGGTTTCTCGCATCAACAAAGCAGGTCGAGAAGTATTTGAGATGTTCTATGACTCTCTTGAAGGGACAATCAAAGAAGTCGGAACAAAAGAGTCCGACTATGGAAAGTTCTTGGTAGTGCAAGTTGAGTCAAATGGTGTGAACTACCAACTTGAGATGAACTTCTCATCTGGTTATTCGGCATCTTTTCTCAAGACTCTGCCAAATGTAAAGCTTTCTGACAGGGTACAGATTACCCCAAAGCTTACCATTGAAGGTGACAAGAAAAAAAGTGTATGCTTTCTTAATCAAAATGGTAGTGGGTTAAAGTGGGCATTTACTCGTGAGAACCCCAATGGGATGCCTGACCTCGTTAAGATCAAGGTAAAAGGCAAGGATACTTGGGATGACTCAGATAGGATGGAGTTCCTTGAGAATAATGCCAAAAGCCTATTCGGTGCGAAGGCTGAAGAATCAGATGAAGTACCTTTTTAGTTAATTGAGTCAGGTGGCGGAAGGATCGGGGAGTCCCCGGTCGTGGTAGACGCTATACGTAGATAACAACCGATAATAAATAGGGCGTGTTATCATACAGGTTCGAATCCTGTCCTGACTCCTCACTTTTAAACAAACACTATGCAAAATTTCAACATTGACATCAACAAAGGCCGTATTGAGTTCGTTGACAATCGGTTCTATGCTACTGAGAACGGCAACTATGTCCCATCGGTCACAACAATCTTAGAGGCATATCCAAAGGATGCAGCCTTCTTTAAATGGCTCAAAGATGTAGGCCAAGAAGCTGACACCATTCGTGATGAGGCAGGTAGGAGAGGGTCACTTGTGCATGAGTTGACTGAGAAGTATGATCAACATGAGGAGGTGACATTTGTCAACCAATACGGAAAGCCTAAGTACAAAATGCTTGAGTGGGCAATGTTCGAGAGGTATGTTGACTTTTGTAATACACAGACTCCAAAGATGCGAATGATGGAGATGCACTTCTCGTCTGATGTGCTTGGGTTTGCAGGCACAGTTGACAGAGTGCTTGAGATAAATGGCAAAGAGTACCTGGTTGACATCAAAACATCCAACAATATGCACGAGTCATATTGGCTTCAATTGGCGGCTTATAATGAACTATTGAAGGAATATGATTACTATGTTGAGGGAGTGGCTATATTGTGGCTCAATGCCAAGACAAGGACTGCCGGAAAGGGAGGAGCAATACAAGGCATCGGTTGGCAATTGCTCACCAGAACACTTGAGGAGTCAGCACAAGATTTGAGAACATTCCAAACAACATTCTCACTTTGGAAGTCAATCAACGAGGACATCAAGCCAAAACGCACATCTTATCAATTAACACATCAAAAGAATGAAGGATAAAATTGTAGAGCAAGTGGTACAGAAGTTCAACCAACGATCACAACGAGGTATTGAAAAATATGGGTCAACCTTAGAGAGAAATGACCTTGATGTGGTTGATTGGATGAACCATTTGCAAGAGGAACTTATGGATGCAATACTTTATTTAGAACGTATGAAAAAAGACATCAATGGGTAGTAGCGTTGTATCGTGTATCCATCATTTAAAGTTAGCTGATGAGTATGCAAAGGACTTTGTTCGGTCAGCACCTGGCACTCGTGGGGCCACAATATTTGCCAATTATTCGTTAAAGCTAAATTGGATACTTAGAGATGTTGTAACTTACCCTCACTTTGGAGATGATGTTCGGGAAGGGATGAGAAAGGAAATTGCATCAGATGCATTTTCCTATGACTCGCTGACTGAGAAGTTAGCACTACTCAACCCTGACCAACGTGAGGAACTTGATGGACTGTTAAGCGATATTCTTAGAGGTAAAACAATTGAAGTAACAATAAAATAAACTATGGAATCAGGAATCAATTATTTAATTAGTCATGCATTTTGTAAGAATTGCAGTTACAAATGGACTGCGGTAGTTGAAGTTGAGTACATACAATTGACAGAAAATAAAGAATATAAAATGCCTGAATTTTTAGAATGTCCTGAATGCAAATCTGAGTTTGCTGATTATAGCGGAATAATTACTGATGAAGAATTTAAAAACAAATATTTTAAAAAATGAATAACATACACAGTAGAATAGGATTAAATAATGTTATAAATAGAAAAGTAAAGGTTTATGATGTATTAAAAAAAGAATTGATTCTTGAATTTGAATCAGCGAATCAAGCAGGAATAGCACTTGGAGTTAAAAATGTTATACCATACATTAATAGTAAAAGTAAGTGTTATAAAAATAATTTAGGTATTGTAATATGTTTTAGATAAAATTAAACTATGGCACACCACATTGATGAAGATGGCAAATTGAAAATAGAAATATTCACAATAAGTCCTGAGTACAAAGAATTAAGCAAAGATGATAGGATGGAAGTATTGAGATTGATAAAGGATTGGTTAGATGTTGAAGTAATTAAAATACAGTTTGAAGATTAAATTATGGCACAAATAACGGCATTGGAATTGTTTTGGATTCAATTAGATGATAGTATTTCAAAAAAATATTATGATTTATTTCAACAATGTAAAGCAATAGAAAAAAATCAGATTCAACAAGCATTCATTGATGGTGATTGTGGGTATAATCCTGACAATGGCAATGTAGAAAGAATGGCAATTGATTATTACAACGAAACCTTTAACAAATGACACCTTATGAACTCTGGCAACTTGAAAAATATGGCAACATTATCAAAGAAGATGAAGCTCAACATGATGTTGAAACCGATTTGGATTAAATGCCGATGCTGTAAATCTTTATATACAATAACTTTAAAAAAACAAAGCTTATGTCCCAGATGCCTTTGCCTAAATGGGGTGACCTCAGCACCTACGAAAGACACAAACTCTTAGGAGAACTTATTGATGCCATGATTTATCATGGCGAAGCCGTACAACACCTGCAATCAACAGTAGAGAAGTTTAGAATGTTAGGGTACGTTAAGTCTGTTATATTACCAGAAAATGTTGAACTATGAAATCAGCAGTAAAAGAAATAATGGATGAAATCGTTAAGAACGGCAATCGCGTTGACTTTACAAAGTATCTGCAAATGGAACGTGATCAGATACAAAATGCCGTCATTCATGGTCTTGAGCAGTTTGCTCATGGAAGCGATTGGAAAGTATTTATAGCACAAAATTACTACAATGAGCAACACCTTGGAATTAAGGGACTACCAGAAGGAGATAAGTGATAAGGCCGTTAGTCTACTAAATAAGTATAGAATTGCTTACCTCGCAATGCAAGTTAGAACCGGAAAGACTCTTACTGCTATGGCAACGGCCCACAAGTTTGGTGCAAAGTCAGTGCTATTTGTAACCAAGAAGAAAGCAATTACTGATATTGTCAACCAATTTAGTGATAGTAACATTAAGATAGCTATATATGTTACGAACTTTGAGCAACTTGCTAACGTAAAGGACTCATTTGATCTTATCATTATTGATGAGGCACATAGCTTGGCTGCCTATCCAATACCATCAACAAGGGCAAAAGAGTTGAAGCGCATTTGCTTTGGTAAGCCTATTATTTATCTTAGTGGTACACCAAACCCTGAGTCTTTCTCACAGCTTTACCATCAGTTCTGGGTAAGTAGTTACTCTCCGTTTGACCACTATCAGAACTTTTACAAGTGGGCGCAACAATTTGTGAACATAAAGAAGATGAAGATAAATGGTCAGTCCTTTAACAATTATGATCAGGCTGACAAGAAGATGGTGATGGACTTGTGTGGGCATTTGTTCCTCACGTTTACTCAGGAGGAGGCAGGCTTTGAGTCATTTGTACAAGAATCTGTACATCACGTTGAAATGCTTGAGTCAACCTATACGCTTGCAAATAGGCTTAGGATTGATAAGATAGTTAGAAACAAAGAAGGGCAAGTCATTCTTGGAGATACAGCTGTCAAGTTAATGCAAAAATTGCACCAACTGTATTCTGGTACTGTGATAGTAGATGAACCGGAACGAATGGCAAAGGTGCTTGATTATAATAAAATACAATATATTAAGGACAAGTTTGCAGGTTTAAAGATTGCTATATATTATAAGTTCATCGCAGAGGAGATGGCAATTAGGTATGTGTTTGGGTCTGATAGGATTACAACGGAGGCAACTATGTTCAATGAGTCAACCAATTTAGTGTTCATTTCTCAGATTCAGAGCGGTCGCGAAGGGGTCAACATCTCAACTGCTGATGCGCTGATCTTCTTAAATATTGACTTTTCGGCAGTTAGTTACTGGCAAGCAAGAGCAAGGATACAAACGAAAGATAGGGTCAAGCAAGCAAATATTCATTGGATTTTCAGCAAAGGAGGCATTGAGGACAAGATATATCAGGCTGTGATGAACAAGAAAGATTATACCACTTACCACTTTAAAAAAGATTTCAATATATGAAAATCTCCATTTACTTCCTAACGATAATTTATTTTTTCATTGTATCAATTCCCGTATTTATTATTATTTTTATCCTCACTCACACATTTTATACACTTAAAAAACTTTACAATGCCTACTGCAACATTCACATTTAATCTATCAGAACCAGAAGAAAGAAAAGAATATTTAAGACACGTTCATTCTTCAGATATGGCAAATGTACTATGGGATATAGTACACAATTTAAGAAAGCAAATGAAAGCAACAATTGAATGGCAAATTGAACAGAAAAAAGTTTTGACTTGCGATGAAATAGTTGATCAAATCTTTGATATAATTAATGAAGATATTTATGAACACTCAATTAACATAGATAAACTTGTAGACTAATGGATCAGAAAAAGACTCACTCAATACATGAGTATATAAATGGCAACCAAGCAAGGAAAAATGTCAGATGGCTACTAAAAGATGGCAACTGGATGTTCGAAATTCAAACAAAAATATGGTCATCAGAAGAAATGTTTGACTTATATTACCCAAGCTATGAGTTCGTTAAGTTTAATGACAAAGGAAGCAATCCGGATAAAACTAAGATAAAATGAAAGAATCAACACTCCAAACAAAAATAGTTAAGCGACTTAAAGAGCATGGGTGGTTTGTGACAAAGCTGATCAGCACCTCAACACCTGGTATTTGCGACTTGATGGCGATTCGTAGGGGAACAGTAATTATGCTTGAGGTTAAGACTGACACCGGAGTTGTGTCTGAACTGCAACAATATATGATTGACAAACTGAACAACATGGGCATCTTTGCCAGAGTGGTTAGGGATGTCGCTGATGTGGATGTTTTTTGCTATAAACTACAATAATTATGAACTACTTACAACTCGGCATCAATACTATTGCTGTAAATGAAAATAAGCAGGCTATTTTCCCTTGGAAGGTCTACCAAGAGGAAATGATAAAGGAGGAAGAATTAAGCCGTCAAATGGCAGATAATAGGGCAAAAGGTGTGGCTATTATTTGTGGGGCTGTTAGTGGCAATCTTGAGGTGATTGACATAGATACAAAGTATGAAACTTATGACCTATGGGAGGCTATACAAAGTGCGATTCCGCAAGAACTGTATAGCAAATTACACATTGTCAAAACAAGAAGCAATGGCAAACACCTCATCTATCAATGCGAGGCGATTGAAAAGAATCAGAAACTCGCACAAAGATTACCGACATTGGAAGAAAGTAAGAATAACCCTTCCATTAAATCTTATACAATTATTGAGACGCGGGGAGAAGGTGGATATGTGGTTGCACCGCCTACGGATGGCTATTTTGTCGAGCAAGAAGGGATAAATGTGATATCGTTGGATGAAAGGGAGGTCTTGTTTGAGATTATGCGCTCCTTCAACGAAATATTTGAGGAAGCAATAATTGAGGCTCACCAGAGGCCATCAACCAAAGATTATGGGGTTTCGCCTTTTGATGACTATAATCGTAGAGGAGATATTGTTGACTTGATGACTCGCAATGGTTGGGTGGTAGTAAAAGAAAACTCTGAACGTATTTTTTTTTTAAGACCAGGGTCAAAGGCTGAACATAGTGGGTCATGGAACAAAAAACTTTTACTTTTTAGCGTTTTTTCGGTTAATACCCCATTTTTGGTTCAAAAGGGATACAAAATGTCGGCTGTTTTCGCCGTAATTGAGTGCGATAGTGATTTTAAACTGGCAGCACGTAAGCTGCTTGACCAAGGATTCGGAGAAAAAAAAACATCCTTCGGTGATAGGGTTGAGAGAGAGTTGTTTTCCAAGAAAAATGATGGGGCAAGTAAGGATGATCTTGTTACGATTTTGGTAAAAAAGCACAACAAGAGTCTTGATGATGCCAAGGTAATGGTTGATGAGCTTGATGCTCGGTGGGGAGATGAGATTTGCACGTTCTGGGATGTTGATGATAAGGGAAAGGCATCAGTCAACAGGTACAAATTGCAAGTATTTTTGACCACAATTGGTGGGTTTAGGCTTTACTTCTATGATTCTGGGTCAACCATTTACAGATTGGTTCGAGTTAAGGATGGATTTGTGGAGGAGGCATCAACTGAGCAGATAAAAAGATTTATCAAGGATTATGTGGATAAATTACCCGACTCGTTTGATGGTGGGGTCACACCTCAAGACTTACTTGAGTTGATTTATAAAGGTGCGACTGTGCTATTCTCAGATGCGTTTTTTGAGTTTTTTGAACGCGCTGATCTTAGCTTTTTGAAGGATACAAAGAATGAAGGGTTTTTCCCGTTTAAGAATGGTGTTGTAGTGGTTGGAAAGGATAAGATTGAACTAAAAAGCTATGGTGAGTTAGGAAAAGTAGTATGGAAATCGCAAGTAATTGACCATTTTATTGTTATTGATGGAGATATTGAGTTAGAGAAGATAGAATATTTTAGGTTTATTGAGAAGATTAGTGATAGCGATAAGGATAGGTACATCTATGCTTTAGGGTTGATAGGCTATTTATTGCACAATTATAAAGACCCATCTCGCCCATTTTCGGTCATTCTTGCCGAAGAAACAGAGAAGGAAGCCAATGGAGGAGGAACAGGAAAGGGAATTTTTGTTAAGGCATTGGGTTACCTTTTAAATATCGTTCGCGTTGATGGTAAGAATTTTAAGTTTGACAAGTCATTTGCTTTTCAAAGGGTCGACCTCGATACAAGGATATTGGCGATTGAGGATACGCGCAGGAACGTAGATTTCGAAGGTTTTTACTCGATTATTACTGAAGGCATCACAGTAGAGAAGAAAAACAAGGATGAGTTGTTTATACCCTATTCGGACTCACCAAAGGTGATGTTTACCACTAACTACACCATCCCCAATTCTGGCAACCACGCTAAAAGAAGGCAGAAGGTATTGGAGTTTAGCGGATACTTTGGGCCGAAGCGTACACCAGAGGATGAGTTCGGTCACAAATTATTTGATGATTGGGATAAAGATGAGTGGAATAGGTTTTATAATTTGATGTTTGACTGTGTTCAGGGTTACCTTGAATTTGGAGTTTTAGAAGTTGCATCGTCTGAGAAAATTAAACGCAAGCAGATCAGAGTCCAGTTCGGAGAGGAGTTTTTGGAGTATTTTTTAGGGTTTTTGGAGGAGGAAGTTGGATGGATAAAGTTAGAACAATTATATAATGATTTTATGACAATGTCGGGTTTTGATAAGAAGGATTATAGCGTAAAAAGGTTCACCAAGGGAATTGAAGAATCGTGTACCATTTTAAATATCGCGTACCTAAATAAGCGAGAAAAAAGTGCCGGAGGGAAAAAGATGTATAATTTTAATAGCGAAAAAAAAACACATTATGATTTATTTTAATATGATATATAAATTGGGTACGTCATTTTTGGTCGGGAACGTCAAGGGTACGCGATTTTTACACGATTTTGCCTATCTAAGTGGTTGATAATCAACACGGATACGTCATTTACACGATTTTTTCTGTTTTTTAGGGTATATCTGTTTTTTTTTTGGATTCTTATATATATAGAGAAAGAAGAAAAGATGAAAATATCGTGTAATCGTGTATCCAAGGTTTTTTGTTGATAGGAGTTTTTGGGGTTTTTTTTGGAAGGGGTAAACCAGGGATATACATCATTACATGATTACTTAATAATATACTTTTCATTGATAAAAGGTCAATTCAGTTATAAGAAGAAAGGGTACTATGCAATGCAAGGTACTATTAAATACACTTTAATATTTTAATATGCTTACTAAGGAAAATTTGCTGTCAGTTATTTCATTTGTTAGTGGTTTACCAGAGAATGCGATTAGAAGCCAAAATAGGGCGCGTGGCTTGGTTTTGTGCCGTCATGCTTACTATTACATTGCCAGGCAAAATATGGGCCTTAAATTGGCTGAAATAGGGGAAGTTTTTGGTTCTGATCATACTACGGTGATTCATGGGGTACAAAAAGTAAAAGATATGCTTTCAATTGAGGATGAAATAACTTTAAATTTTATAAATAATATAAATTCTTGCATAAAAGAAAAATATTTAATCCCTACAATCCTAATGGTTAGCATCCCAAGCGAATTGGATTTCAACCAGGTTATTGATAGAATTAAAGAAATGGGATGTACTACAGAAATTATGAGAACAAACTTTGATGTTTAACATACATAGCAATACAGTAAAGCGTAAAGTTTACGTTTTGCTTGTTATCGTAATTAAGGTAGCTGATTTGTAATGCAGAATAATTCTGGTTGATCCAATCGTAGAGTTTTTCGTAATGTTCCATTTTGTTTGGGGTTTTTTGTTAATTGGGAATTTTTGGCGGGGTTTTTTGGGGTTTTTGGGGTTTTTGTGGCGCGGAAATTTTTGGGGGTTTTTGTTTTGTTCACTACGTTCACAAAAGATTTTTGGTGGTTAGGGATTTTTGGGGTTTTTGTCCGCATAGCCTGCCCTTAAGCCTTATGGGCTGCATAGCATAGCCTTAAGCCTTATGGGCTGCATAGCATAGCCTTAAGCCTTATGGGCTGCATAGCATAGCCTTAAGCCTTATGGGCTGCATAGCATAGCCTTAAGCCTTATGGGCTGCAT
>Ga0315905_10007946_pt1 | contig 10727 bp, 1 predicted proteins | sample LakEriMetagenome_5_FD_203522 | JGI IMG/M metagenome (GOLD analysis project Ga0315905, IMG submission 203522) | Freshwater fungal communities from buoy surface, Lake Erie, Ohio, United States - Buoy 4 MA121 | ecosystem: Environmental > Aquatic > Freshwater > Lake | place: USA: Lake Erie, Ohio... | reverse complement strand
CACCCCCCCCACCACCCCCCCCACCACCACCCCCCCCACCCCCCACAACCCCACCCCCCCCCCCCCCCCCGCCTCCTCCCTTTTTGTCACAGGCGCCCGAGCCCCTTGCTTTTTGTCTTTGTGTAACACAGCAACGCGTTGCCACCATCATTCCTCCTCGTCGTCGTCGTCGTCCACGCTCACCACCACGCCGACCGCCGCCGTCGCCGAGCCGAGCCGCAGCGCGACGCGCCCGAGCGCGCGCATCGGCGACGACGCGCCCGCGGCCTCGATCGGCTCGAGGGCCACGGGGCGCGCGAGCTCCACCTGCACGAGCGCCGCCTGCCCGGCCGTCAGGAAGCGCGGCCGCTCGCGCAGCACGGCGCCCGTGCGCGGGTCGAGCAGCGCCTGCAGCGCCGTCACGCGCGCGGCCTCGCGCGCCGTGTGCGCGTGCAGCGTGACGGCCGCGCCGCGCAGCAGCGGGGCCTTGAGGTCCGGCAGCAGCAGGACGCGGAGGGTGGCGCGCGTGGCGGCCGGCGGCGGAAAGTCCGGGTGGCACAGCACGGCGCCCGCAAACAGCAGGCGCGCAACCGCCTCGGCCGTCGCCGGGGACGAGGACGATGCCGAGGCGCCGCCACCCCCGCCGCTCGGCGCGGGCACGAGCACGACGTCCACGTTGTCGCCCGCGCGCGCGACCGCAGCGGAGACACCCCCAACCTCGAGGCTCTTGACCATAAGGATCGGCGGGCCCGGGGGTCCACCGCCGCCGCCCTTTTTGGCGGCGGAACCGCTCATCGCCACCACCCCGCTCCCGGGCACCACTGCGACGCGCGTGCCCGGCGCCAGCGCGCCGCACTCGACCTTGCCGCCGACGACGACGCCGCCGCTGCCCGGGCCCGCCGCGCCCCTGCCGCCGACGTCGTGGACGGGCATGCGGAGGGGGAGGTCGGTCAGGCGCGGGCGCGGGTCGAAGGCGTCGATGGCCTGCACGACGGTCGGCGTGGGGCCGCCGGCGCCGGCGCCGCCGCCGCCGCCGCCGCCGCTCCTTCCCCACCACCCCAAGGCGCCGCCGCCCTCGCCCCTCGCCACCAAGTTCTCGCCCGTCGGGCCCACGGCCGGCAGCCACTGCACGGAGGCGTCGCGGAAGCCGCACGCCCGCAGAAATGGCGCCACGGCGGCCTTGATCGCCTCGAAGCGCTCCTTGGCGCTCGCCCGGCTCGCCGGCGGCGCTGCGGCCCCCGCCGCCCCTCCTGCTGCTGCCCCTCCTCCGCCCGCCGCTGCCTCCCACGCGTCCAGCTTGGTGACCACCACGGCCAGCTGCTCGATGCCCATGCCGCGCGCCAGCTGGGCGTGCTCGCGCGTCTGACCGCCGCCGCCCGACGTTGCCGCTGATGCGCCCGCTCCCGCCGCCGCCGCCGGCCCCGCCCCCTCTGCCGCGCCCCCGCCAAAGCCCGCCTCGAACGCGCCCGGCGACGCGTCCACGAGCAGCAGCGCCGCGTCTGCCTGCGCCGCGCCCCCGATCATCTCCGGCACAAAGTCGCGGTGCCCGGGCGCGTCGAGCAGCGTCACGCGGTGCCGCGGCGTCTCGAAGCGCGCGAGCGCGACGTCGGTCGTGACGCCCCGCGCGCGCTCGTCGGGCCTCTCGTCGAGCGCCCAAGCCCACGCGAACGAGGCCTTGCCCGCGGCGGCGGCGTCGCGCGCGTGGCGGTGGGCGTCGCGCGCCGAGGTGCGCCCGAGGTCGTGCAGCAGGCGGCCCATCAGCGTCGACTTGCCCGCGTCCACGTGGCCGAGCACGGCCAGGTGGAGCGGCGTCTTTTTCGCAGAGGCCGAGGGGTCGGCGGATCCCGCCGCCGCCGCCGCCGCCGCCGCCGCCGCTGAACCTGATCCTCCTCCTCCTCCTCCTTTCTCGGCCTCGGCCGCGGCGGCGACGGCCTTGGCGAGGGCCGGGTCCGGGCGGTACTCGCTGACCGGCCGGCGGCGGCGGCGCGACGCCTCTCCGCCGACGGCCAGGCGGGCCATGGGCTCGGCGATGCTGCTGCCTCCGCCGCCCTCCTCGTCGTCCTCGCCGCCGCCGCCTGCCCCCGGGCCGCGCCGCCGCGGCAGCGACGAGGCCGTCGGGGTCTTGGACGGCGCGAGCTGGATGCCCGCGGGCGCGGCGCGGGGCTTGGGCCCCGCAGCGATGGCCGCGTCGTCCGGGGACGGCTGGTCGAAGGCGAACGGCGGGCGGGCGGCGGCGGCGGCGGATGCTGCCGCTGCCGACGGCGCCAGGCCGTGCATCGAGGCGGCCGGCGGCCTGGCGGCGGCGCCCGGCTGGAGCGAGCCGTCGCCGCGCCGCGGGGGCGGGTCGCAGAGCGCCTGCGCGAGCGCGGAGGCGCCCGCGGCGGCCGCGGGGGCCGCGGGCTTGGGCCGGACGGCGGTCACGGGCGCGGGGCCGCGGCCGCCGGATCGCCCCAACGCTGCGCCGCGCCCTCCTGCTCCTCGGCCGCCGCGCCCCGCCGCCGCCGACGTCGATGCGGCGCCGCGCCGCTGCTGCGGGTGGTCGTCGTACGCGTCGTAGGCGTCGTCGTCGTCGTCGTAGTCGTCATAGTCGTCGTCGTCGTCGTCGTGGCCGTCGTCGTAGTCGTCCGCTCCGACGAGCGGAGGACGGCGCGGGGGCATGATCGAGCGGCGATCGAGGGGGAGAAGTCCTTTGCTGGGGCGATGGATCGATCGGTCGTCGGATGAATGAGGAGAGGAGTGTTGCTGTCTACGATGCGAATGTCTGGGGGTGCGTCTGCTTGTGACAGCCTGGAAGAGCGATTGGTGGGCGGAGAAGGAGGGGCGAGCGCAAAGTGGCGGCGGCGACGGCGCGTGCGCGCGCGCCGGGAGACGCGCGACGCCGCACCCGCGCCCCGTTCGCCAACCGCCTCCAATCGTCGTCGTCCTCCTCCTCTGCCTCTTACATCCATGCCCTCACGCCGCCCCGTCAAGCTGCAGCTTGCTCCAGTTCAGGAGCGCGTCCACGTCAAACTCCTCGTCCTCGCCCACCTCCTCCTCGTCCTCGAACAGCGCGCCGCCGCCGCCGCCGCCGCCTGCCCGCTCCCCCGGCGCCCGCCGCTGCGCCCCCCGCTCCTCCTCCCCCTCCGACTCGCGCACGCCCGGCGGGAGGTTGGTGGCCGCGTGCAGCGCCGCGATCTCGCGGGCCAGGTCAAATGCCGGGGGAGGGCGCAGGCGGTGCCGGCGCGCGCGCCCGCGCGCGTCGAACCACGCGCTTGCCGTCGGGGCAGCAGCTGCCGCCGCCGCCGCCGCCGCGCCGCCGCCGACCCCGCCTCTGCCGCCGCCCCCGCCGCCCTGCCGCCAACAAGGCGCCCGGCTGCCCAGCACCTGCAGCCGCTTGAAGGGGTCGCACGCGGCTCCCAGCGACCCGGCGTCGTCTCCCAGGGTCAGGTCGAGCGCTGCGGCGGCAGATCCGGCGCTCCTGCGCCCCAGCAGCCCCAAGCGCGCGGCCTCGCCCAGCAAGGCGCCGGCCTTGCCCGCCTGCTGCCGCCGCGCCGCGCTCGCCGCGGCGTCGGCCGCGGCCGCCGCGTGCAGCAGCCGCTGCCCGCCCAGCAGCAGCAGCGGCCGCCCTCCTCCTCCTCCTCCTCCTCCGTCGCCACCCCCAAAGCCCCCGGCGCCGCCGCCGCCGCCGGGCACCACGACGACCGCCGGCGCGGGGCTCGCGCGCAGGCGGGCGCGCCGCACGGACGCCACGGCGCGGTGCGCCCCGCGCGCCACGAGGCCCGCCGCCGCGAGCGCGACCGCCCGTTCGTGCTCGGCGGCGCCCAGGAGAGCGCGCAGCGCGCGGCGAAACTCCCCGACGGGCTCGGCGCCGTGCGCGGCGAGCAGGTGCGCGAGCAGGGCGGGCAGCGGCACGGCGTCGGCGGCGGCGGCGAGCGCGCCGTCGAGCAGGGCGCCGGCCGTCTCGCAGAGCGCGCGGCGCGCGGCGGCTGGGCCCGCGGCCTCGGCGCGGAGGCGCCCCGCGAGCATCGGGGCGTCGTCGGCGTCGGCGCTGCTGCTGCTGCTGTCGCCGGGGGGCGCCTCGAGCGCGGCGACCAAGGCCGCGAGGCCCGGGTCGGGGACGATGATGGCCAGGAGAGGCGGCGGCGGCGCCTCCGCCCTCTCCTGTCCTTCCTCGCGCATCTGCTGCCGCGCGCGCCGCAGGCGCTCGACGCACGCGCCGAGCAGGCGGAACCAGCGCGCGTCGGACTCGCGGCGCTCGGCGGCGGTCGCAGGGTCGTCGGCGGCGGCGGCAGCGGCTGCGGCAGCAACAGCGGCAGCGGCTGCTGCGCCGCCGGCGGACGCCAGGCGCGCCTGCTGCTGCTCGGGCGTGTTGCGCTGGCAAAAGGCCACGGCCCCCTCGAGCGCGCGCCAGCACGCCGGCAGCTCGCGGGGCGGGGCGGGCGCCCCGCCGCCGCCCTCGTTGTCGTCGTCCCCGCCGTCGAGGCTGGCGACGGCGGCGGCGGCGCCGTCCGACCGCAGGCGCGGGGGCGCCGCGAGCGCGAGCCACCGCCGGGGCTCAAAGTGCGCTTGGACGCGCGACAGGGGGGGGCTGGGTCCCAGAGGGGACGACCACGGGTGCTGGCGCGACGACGACGACGACGACGAAGGGGCAGCTGGTGCGTTGCTGCTGGGCTCGTGCGGCGGCGGCGGCGGCGGCAGCGGCCCCTCGGGGTCTTGCTCGAGCCAGGCCAGCAGCGCGCGCGCCGCCGCCCCGGCCGTAGCGCCCTGAACCTGTCCCTGCAGCTCAGCCCATCCCGTCACGCGCACGAGCGCGGGCCGGCAGGCCGGGGAGGCGCCGGTGGCAGCAGCAGCAGCGGCGGCGGCGGCAGCACCGGGCGCCGCCCCGCCAACGAGGCCGAGGGCCGCAGCGTAGGCCCCCGAGGCCTCGGCCACGTCCGCGAGGTGCAGGCCGAGCGCGGCGTCCAGGTCGCCCAGGCGCTCGAGGAGGTAGGCCTCGGCGTCGCGCACGCCAAAGGCGCGGCAGTGGCGCGCGGCGGTCTGCACGTCGAAGCGGGGGCGGAACTGGCCGCCGCGCGCCCCCGACGGCGCGCGGCGGCGGCCGTTGTCGTCGTCGCCGTCGTCGTCAGCGTCGTTGTCGCCGGCCGCGCCCTCGACGTCGCCGTCGGCCGCCTGCAGAAACGGCAGGACGGCGGCCGGATCGAAGCGGCAAAGCAGCTGCAGGTAGCTCTCAAAGACCTCGGGCAAGTCCAAGATCGATCGAGCAGGAGCAGAGGACGGCGCCGCCGACGACGCCGGCAGCGGGGCGAGCGCCGCAGCCCGCGCGCGCGCGCGCTCGGCCGCGACCAGCGCCCCCAGCAGCGTGAGCTGGAGCCTCTGCGACGCCTCGGGGCCCGCGATCTGCTCCTCCTGCGCCGCGGCGGCGTCCAAAAAGTCGGCGCGCGCGCCGGGCGAGGCGAGCGTGGGCCCGTGCGCGAGCAGCAGGGCGCAGAGGGCGGGCGCGTCGAGCGATGCGAGGCGCGCCGCGCGGTCGCGCAGGGCGGCGAGGACGAGCGATGCCGCCGCCGCTGCCGCGTCGTCATCAACATCATCGTCGAGCAAGACGGCCGCGGCGTACGTAAACGCAGAAGGGCGCGGCGGGCCCAGAAGCGCGGCGGCCAGCGTCGAGGGGCGGGCCGCGACGGCGGCCAGCGCGGCCTCGGCCGCGCGGCGGGCGCGCGCCTCGCTGCCGTCTGCTTGTTCCTGCTCCTCCTCCTCCTCCTCGTGCGCGTCGGCCTGGCTCGGCAGGTCGAGAAGCTCGTCCAGGGCGGCGGCGTAGTCGCCCATGACGTGGTGCACGGCGGCCGCCGCGAGCGCAAAGCGCGCGCCCCGCGCGAGGGCCAGCGCGCGCCGCGCCTGCTCCCGCGACAGCAGGGGGGCTTCGCCCGCCGACGCCGCCGACGCCTGGCCCTGCCCCTCCGCCTCAACGCCCACCGCAAGCACGATCCGCGCAAAGTCGCGCTCGCGCAGGGCCGCCGCGGCGACGGCCGACGAAGCCGCGGCGGCCGAGGCCGCCGACGCGGCCGTCGTGGCGGCGGCATGGGCGGCCGTGGCCAGGTGCTCGAGCAGCCGCGCGGCCACGGCCGGCGCGACGCCGACGCGCCCCGCGCTGAGCAGGCGCACGACGTGGGCCATCACGGCCGCCTCGGCCGCGGCCGACGCCTCGGCGGTGGCGGCCGCGATCGCGCTGCCGCTCTTGGCACCGCCCGCCGGGGGCGTCGCCGGTTTCGGCAGCGACGGCTCGTGCGGCTGCTGCTGCTGCTGCTGCTGCAGGGCCCCGGCCTCCACGAGCGCGACGAGCGCGTCGACGAGCGCCTGGGACGCGGTGACCGCGCCGCCTCCTCTTCCGCCGCTAGAGGAAACCGCGGGAGACACCCCCGCCGCGGCCCGCAGGTCGTCGTCGAGCGCGTCCCAGCCCTCGGTGGCGCCGCCCAGGGCGGCGACCGCGCCGGGAGGGTCGGCGCGCAGCAGCAGCCGCAGGAGGGGCGCCGGCTCCCCCTCGGCGGCGGCCTGCGGCTTGCCCGTGACGTAGAGGTCGGCGCCGAGGGACGCCTCGACGAGCTTGCGCATGCCGGGCGTCGCGGGCGGGGACAGGCTGGAAGGTGCAGCAGCAGAGGGCGACGACAGCAACGACGCGCGACCTGCCATGTCGGCGGCGGCGGCGCCCGCGGCCGCGGCGACGGCCGGCGCGGCGCCCGCGCCGACGGCCGCCGCCCAGGCCGCGCACGCGCACGCGGCGCCGCTGCGCGCCCACTCGCGCGCGAGGGCGTCGCGCGGGAGGTAGAGCAGGGCGCCGAGGACGGTCGCGCGGAGGTCGTCCGGGCTGCCGCCAAAGGCGGCGGGGGGGTGCGCCATGGGGCCGCCGCCGCCGCCGCCCTCGTCGTCGTCGCCGCCGCCGCCCGGCGCAAACGGCCGCCCCCGCAGCGTCGCGCCCACGTACGCCAGCAGGAGCGCCGACGCCTCGGCCGCCTCGGCCACGAGCGCCGCGCGCGCCGAGGCCGTCATCGATGCCGCGCCCGCCCCCGCCGCCGCCAGCGCCGCCCGGGGCGCCGCCGCCGCCGCCAGCAGGTCGGTCAGCGGCCGGCGCGCGTCGCCGATGCGCGAGAGCACGCTCGCCTGCGCGGCCAGCAGGCGGTGCCGCTCGCACAGCGGCAGGAGCTGGTTGAGGTCGAGCGCCTCGAGCGGCAGGCGCAGGACGACGCGCTCGACGCGGCGGGGGTCGCGGCGCGCCTCGGAGAAGTGCGCGACGAGCGCCTGCACGGCCTCGGGCGCCAGCGTGCGCAGCGCCCCGCCCAGCACCGCCGGCTCGAGCGCCTCGGCGAGTGCGGCGCGCCGGGCCGCGGGCAGGAGCGCGAGGAGCGGGGCGGCGGCGGCGGCGGAAGGGGCGGCGGCGGAAGGGGCGGGCGGCGCGAGAAACATGGGGCAGACGCGCTCAAAGACGGCGGCCTCGGCCGCCGCGGCCGGGCGGAGGAGCAGGCATCCGGCGACGGCGCTCCGCGCGGCGCGGTGGAGGGCTTGCTGGCGCGGGTGGCGCCCCGACGCGGGGGGCGGCGGTGGCGGGCGGCGCCGCTCCTGCTGCTGCGGCAGCTGGGCGTCTGCGACGGGTGCAGCGGCGGCGGCGTCGCGCAGCTCGGCGGCCGCGAGGCCGAGCGCGAGGCTCAGCAGCCACTGCTCGACCTGGGCCGGGTCGGCGCCGGCGCCCCAGCAGCGCGCGAGGGTGCTGATCTCTGGCGCGCGGCCGGAGGGAGCAGCGGCAGCGTCGGCGCTCGCCGCCAAAGCTCGAGCCGCGACGGCGCGCCGCCGGCACTCGAGCGCCAGCGCCACGCCGACGCGCCATTTTTGCACGCCGCGCAGCGTGGCCAGGCGCTCGCTCCACGACATGAGCCGGCCGCAGTAGAGCGCGCCGTCGGTGCCGAGCAGGAACAGGCGCGGGCCCGCGCCGGCCACGGCCGCGACGCACGAGCGCGCAAACGCGCGCTGCTGCTCCAGCAGCTCCAGCTGCCCGTCCGCCGCCGCGTCCGTGTCGCCACCGCCACCGCCTCCGCACGCCCCCGAGGCGCGGCGGAAGCTGGCCATCCAGCGCAGGTGCTCTCGCAGGGGCGCGGCGCCCAGCGGGGGGTCGGCCCACTCGACCGACTCGCCCGGGCGCAGGACAGGGGCGGCGGCGGCGGCGGCGGCGGGTGGCGCTCCCGCTGCTGCTGCTGTTGCTGGTGCCGCCGCCGCGTCCAGCACCACCATCTGCGCGCACAGCCCCCGCTGCCTCACGGCGGCCAGGGCGTCGCAGTCGAGCCAGTGGAGGGCGAGGATCGGGTTGCTGCTGCTGCTGCCGCTGCCGCTGCCGCCCTCGGCCGACGGGGGCTCCTCGTCGCCGCCCTCGTCCTCCTCCTCCTCGTCGCCGCGCCACGCGCCGATCAGCCGCGCCGGGAAGAACGCCTCGAGCTGCTCCAGCTCGCCCGCGTCCCCGAGCGCGCCCTCAAGCCGGCGCTGGTAGATCGGCGGCCGCGGGCCGGCGAAGGAGGTGCTGCCGCCGCCGCCGCCGCCGCCGCCGCCGCCCGCCTGCCTGCCGCGGTCGCGCCACCGGCGCCGCCCCCCGCGCTGCTCCCAGTGGTCCCCGAGCAGCGGCACGCGCCACAGCGCGACCCGCGACCCCCGCGAGACGGCGAGCACGGCGGCCGGGACGCGCGCGTCGCCGTCGGCCAGCACGGCCGCCGCCGCGCCGGACGAAGCCGCGCCCGGGCGGTGATGCGGGGCCCACGCCGCCGACGCGGGCTCGAGCGGGGGCAGGGGGACGGCGGCCGCGTCTTCCGGCGCCGTTGTTGTCCCCTCTTCGGCCTCCTGCCCTGGTGCTGCTGCCGACGCCGACCCCGCCCTGCCGCCCAAATCAGCACCTCCTCCAAGAGGCAGGCGGTGCAGCTCGACCATGTCGCCGGACACGGGGCGGAAGCGGACGACGTGCACGGCGGACGGCGTCACGACGGCCACGGCGCCGTCGCCCGCCACGACGGGCGGCTGCGGCGCCGGCGGAACCGGCGCCGGCTCGGCACCGCTGCCGCCACTCAGCGCGGCGGCGTCCGGCGCCGCGCTCGCGACGACCACAAACGGAGCCAGGTGGTGCACGGCCAGGACCGGGCCGCCGAACCGGCCGTCCTCGGCCACGACGTGCGACAACGGCGCGGCCGCTGCTGCCGCCGCCGACCGACCGGCCGCGCCGCCCCCCGACGCCCCCCCAGCAGCTCCTCCCCCCCCACCGGCCCCGCAGAACGCGTGCAAGGCGACGCGCCCCCGGCGGTCCGCGGTGAGCAGGGTGAGCGTGTCTGGCTCGTCGGGGGCGGCCGCCGAGGAGAGCGAACCAGTGGGAGGGGAAGCCGCCGCGGCGCCGCCGCCGCTGCTGCCCGTGGCCTCTGCCGCCGTCGTCGCCGCCGCCGCCGCCAGCGCCCCGCGCCCCGGGAAAAAGGACGCGTGCGACACGGGCGCCCGGCCCGTGTGCGACGTGAGCCACGCCACGTGCCGCGGCTGCTTGCGCGACAGGTCCCACACGGCCGCCGACCCCGTCGCGTGCCCGACCGCCAGCCACAGGGGGTCGGAGGGGCGGGCCATCGGCGAAAAGGCGAGCGCGGTGACGGCGTCGCGCGTCGGCGGCGGTGGCGGGGCGCCGGCAGCAGCAGCGGCGGTTGGGTGGCGGGGCTCTTGCTGCACGGGCGGCGGGGAGGGCAGGTGCCACACGACCTGCGGCTGCGGCGGTGGCGGCGGGGGAGCTGGTCGCTGACCCGCGGACGAGCCTGTTGTTGCCGCTGCCGCCGCCGCCGCTGCCGCCGCCTGCTGCTGCTGCGACGGCAGCTGCAGCACGAGCACCTCGCCCGTCGCCGTGCCCAGGGCCAGCAGCTGCCCGGCCGCCGCGATCGCGCGCGCCTCGCCGTGCTGCTGCCGCAGCTGAGCCAGCGCGCCCCCGCCGCCGCCCGGCTCGTCCAGCCGCAGCAGCGCGCGGCCGCCGACCATGGCGCCCGATGCGTCGGGCCGCCCGCTCGGCAGCCAGTCCTCCGCCCACGCGCCGCGCGTGTGCCGCGCGATCTCGCGCTCGGGGGAGTAGGTGTGGTCGTTGGTTGCGTTGCCTTGGTCGTCCTCGTCCGAGTGGTAGCTCAAGTCGGCGGCAGCGATGGTGGCGGCAGCAGAGGCAGACGAGGCAGCGGCGGCGGCCGACGGCGGAGGCGGAGCGGATGGACGCTGGAGCGGCGGCGCCCGCGGCAGGGAGCCGGGCGGCACGGCGAAGAGCGCCGGCGCGGGCGCCGCGGCGGCGTCGCCGGCCGCCGAGGCCTGGTCCTCCTCGGACAGCATCTCGAGTCGGTCCTCGTCCTCGTCGTCGTCCTCGTCGCCGTGTGCGGGCGGCTCGGCGACGGCGGCGGCGCCGCCGCCGCTGCTTGGAGCAGGTGCCTCCTCTGCTGTCGGCGCAGCATCCGCCTCCGCCGCGCTTCCATGCCGACCGGCAGGCTCGGCCTCGACCTCGGCCCCGGGCGCCGGTGGTGGGGGTGGCGGTGCCTGCGGGGGCGCGTCGGTTTGCGTCGGCGTCGGCGCCGCCGCTGCGACCGTCGCGTCTGCGGCGATATGCGCTGCCGCCTCCTGCTGCTGCTGCTCCTGCTCGTCCTCGCCCAGCAGCAGGTCGTCGAGCAGGGCGTCGATGCCGCCCGCGTCCTCCTCGCGCGCCATATGGCGCACGCCGGGGGGGGGGGGGGCGGCCC
>Ga0315905_10007945_pt1 | contig 10727 bp, 3 predicted proteins | sample LakEriMetagenome_5_FD_203522 | JGI IMG/M metagenome (GOLD analysis project Ga0315905, IMG submission 203522) | Freshwater fungal communities from buoy surface, Lake Erie, Ohio, United States - Buoy 4 MA121 | ecosystem: Environmental > Aquatic > Freshwater > Lake | place: USA: Lake Erie, Ohio... | reverse complement strand
ACGATTGAAGGGGTTGTTAATGATGTTAAAGGATTACCCTTGCCTGGTGCTAATGTAATTATAAAAGGGACAAAAAATGGAGTATTAACTGATTTTGACGGGATTTTTAAAATTAAGGCGAAAATCGGTGACGTATTAATTATTTCAAGTTTAGGATTTGATAAAAAAGAACTAAAAATACAGGGAAATTCTATTAAAATTGTTCTTGGAGAATTAAATGAAGCTTTGAATGAAGTTGTGGTAATTGGTTATGGTACAGCAAAGAAAAAGGATTTAACAGGAGCTGTCTCATCCGTAAGAGCAACAAGTATAGAGAAAGGAGATCCAATAGATCTTCAAACGGCTTTATCAGGTCGTGTTGCTGGTCTTCAAATAACACAAAACGACAACGGATTAGGATCAGGTGTAAAGGCAATTATTCGGGGTGGAAGTTCACTCACTAGTGGTAATCAGCCCTTATATGTAATTGATGGTTTTCCAATTGTTCCAGATGATAATGTGTCATCAAATCCATTATCGGATATAGACCCTGGTCAGATCAAGTCCATCGAAGTTTTAAAAGACGCATCTGCAACTGCTATATACGGCGCAAGGGGGTCTAATGGAGTAATTATTATTACAACAAAACTAGGAAAGGAAGGAAAACCCGTAATAACTGCAACATTAAGCTCTGGAACCTCTTTTGTATCAAAATTTCCTAGGACACTTACTGATTTAGAGTACCTCGATAGACAAATAATTGAAGATAAAATCAATTATTTAAATGGCACCACTGACAATTTAAGCACCTATTGGCAAGATAAAAAAGATGCAAACGAACGAGGGGTAGATTGGGCAAAAGAAGCAACTCAGCTTGCATCAACACAGAGGATGGATCTTAGCATTGGTGGCGGAACTAAAGAAGGATTAAATTATCAAATCTCAGGAAATTTTTTAGATCAAGAAGGTGTAGTCATTTGTACTAATTTTAAAAGATATAATTTAAATTCGAACTTAGTTCAATCTATTGGAAGTAACACTAGAATTGGGACCAATATTAAATTGGCATTTTCTAAAAATATTGGAAGAAGTCTTGATAAAGATGCCGATGGTATTTTTAAAAAGATTTTTTCTACAAATCCTTTTCAGCCTCTTAATTTTCAACTCGGACAAGACACTAGTATTGAACCAGAACTTGATACGGGAGACAATGAGAATGTTATTACTTATTTAAAAGATGTGAAAAATGAAACTCAAAGTACCAGAGTTATAGGAAATCTATTTTATGAAACAAAATTAGATAGTAATTTGACTTTTTATACTAGTTATGGGTTTAATCGCGGGTATATTAATAACCAAATATTTTTACCCTCAACTGTATTGAAAGGATATCGGCAAAATGGAATCGCCGAATTTGAAAAAATTGAAACGATAAATCAAGTATTTGAAACTCGATTAAATTACAAGAAAGAATTTGATAAGCACAATATTAATGCTACAGCAGTTGGTGAATTTTCAGGCAATCTGAAAAGTATATCCACTTTTGGGGCAACAGGTTTTAGTAATCAAACTAATGGCTTCAATAACTTATCAAGTGCAACTATAGCAACTTTACCTAAAAACAATATCGCAAAAGATAACTTAATGTCTTTTTTAGGCAGAGTGGCTTATGGTTATAATAATAAATACCTTTTAACTGCATCCATTAGAGCAGACGGTTCCTCTAAATTTGGGAATGAAAATAAATGGGGATACTTTCCTTCTGTTGCTTTGGGATGGACACTTTCGGAAGAGTCAATCATCAAAAATATGAATATTTTTGATAATTTCAAGTTGAGAGCATCGTATGGCGTAACTGGTAACAACCAGATTCCTGCATATAGCTCTATAGGTTTAATTGGTGCAGCAAATTATGTATTTAATGATGTGTTTTATTCAGGAATAGCTCAGAACAGTGTCTCTAATCCTGGCTTAAAATGGGAAACTACTGCACAATACAATTATGGTATTGATTTAGGGTTTTTAAAAAATCGTTTAAACATTACTGCTGAAGTTTATTATAAAAAAACAACTGATTTATTGTTAGAAATTCAATTGCCTTTGTCATCAGGTTTCGAAACTGCATTAAAGAATATTGGTTCTTTTAGTAATAAAGGGTTTGAATTAACAGTTAATTCAGTCAATATTGATAATAGCAGTTTTAAATGGAGATCTGATTTTACTTTTTCATTTAATAGAAATAAGGTGCTAGATTTAGGAGATAAGTTTGAATTTTATTTTAATGCTAATATTTTTCCAAGTAAATTCATGAATGAAATATTAATTCGTGTAGGAGAGTCAACTGGTATTTATTATGGATACATTGAAGATCAAATCATTAACAATCAGACAGAAGCGGCAAATAGCCCTTTACAAATTGGTGTTGGAATTCCAGATATAAATAATAACGGACAAGTCAAAATTTATGATGTCAATGGAGATGGATTAATTGATAGTTATGACAAAGTGCCAATAGCGAATACAAATCCAGATTTCATTGGCGGTTTAAATAATGAATTCACTTATAAAAATTTTGACTTTAGTTTCTTTTTACGCTTTTCTTATGGTAACGATGTAATAAATGGAAATATTGGAAATTTAGATAAGGGAGGTATTAATAATTGGAACACATTAAAATCCATGTCCGATAATTCTTATAGCGCTGCCTATAATCCTACCGGTACTTTTCATGGTGAAAATAGTAATGGAGTTTATTCTTCTTTATTTAGAAGTGCTTATGTAGAAGACGGCTCTTTTTTAAAATGTGATTACATAACATTAGGATATGCAATTCCTAAATCAATTTCAGATAAATTGAATTTGAATAAATTTAGACTGTTTGCCAGAATAAATAATCCTTTTATGATTACTAGATATTCTTGGTTTGATCCAGAAGTTAATGCTATAGGAGGAACAGCAGGAAGAGTTGGTGGAGGTGTAGATCTTGGTAGTTATCCACGAAGCACTTCCATAACATTAGGAATTTCACTTAATTTTTAATCTATAAAAATGAAAAATAAAATCAAATATTTATTTCTTTTTGTATTGTTTACAAGTTTTCTGGGTTGTAGTGACATTTTAGAAGAAGCTCCTGTTTCAGATCTTACAGTTGAAAATTCCTTTAATACAGAAGCCGATGCCAAAGCTGCAATTATAGGTGTATATAATTCGTTGCAACTGGAAGGTGTATATGGAAAAAGCCAAACTCTTTTTACTACTGATGAACATAATGCTGGATCAAAAGTACCGCTTTCGGGAGTAAACTTGTACTCTTTCACAGCAGACAATGTTGAAGTAATTTTGCCAATTTGGAGAGATCATTATAAAGGAATAAATCGAGCTAATCTAGCGATTTCTAAAATTCCAAATATTGATATGGATATTGATGAAAGAAATACTTTAGTGGCAGAAGCAAAATTTATTAAAGCGTTATTGTACTTCAATTTGATTCGATATTATGGAGATGTCCCTTATAAATATTCAGAAACCACTTCATTGAATGATTTAAATATTCCTAGAACTCCTGTTGCTACCATATATGAAAATATAATTGAAGATCTTGAATATGGTGTGGAACATTTAAAAGTAAAAGCTGCCGGTTTAGCAGGTCATGCTACTCAAGATGCAGCTAAAACTTTATTAGCTAGTATATACCTAACAAGAGGTAGTATGGCTAGAAGGGATAATACCGGAAATGGTATAACAGATTTTACATTAGCAGCTAGATATTCTAAAGAAGTAATAGATGCAAATAGATATTGGTTGTGTCCTTATTTTCCAGATGCGTTTATAGTGCAAAATAAAAATAATGATGAAATTGTTTTTGATGTACAATTTAAATCCCCGGGATTAGGGGTAGGAAATACAATTGGTCTAAATATGGGTATTCCTTCAAATGCAAATGGGGTAGATAATTTGTTGGCTGGTGGTTCACAAGGTGCCATAAGAGCAAATCCCTATCACCAATTTTATTATGAAAAAGCAGATAGTATTCGCATGCAATGGACTAATGCGAGAATTCTAATAAATGCTGCAACTGGTGGGTACACTAAAGTAAGTGCTGTTAGCAATAATCCTCCTGTATCGGCTGCGAAATTTAGAAGATATCCAGTTCGGAGTACTGGCTTCGCACTTCAAACAAATGATTACGATGTGAACTGGCCAATATTTAGATATGCCGAAGTTTTGTTAATTTATGCAGAGGCTTTAAACGAAATAAATGGCCCAACACAAGAGGCTATAGATGTATTAAATATGCTTAGAAGTAGAGCTAGAAATACTAATATAGGTGGTATTCACAGAGATATATTACCCCGCTCTTTGAACTTACAAATATCTGCTGGTTTAGTCAATCTAACTCTTTCAAATCCTTTAGTTTCAACTCAAACAACTTTTAGAAATTATATTTTATTGGAGCGAAGTAGAGAATTAAGTCAAGAAGGCAAAAGATGGTTTGATTTAGTTCGATGGGGTATTCTAAAGAACACCTTGCGTGGTCTAAATGCAAAATATGTTGCTAAAATTTCAGAAACTCCTCCAGTTGAAGTTCCTGTAATAACCAATAATAAATGGGCTAATTATTGGAATGGAAGAGTTGACGAATGGAATTTATTAACTGGTACGCTTCAAGATTTTCATATGTTACTTCCAATACCAAATGCTGAGAGACTCGCAAATCCATCTATAGGACCTAATAATCCTGGATATAATTAATTAAAAATAAATAGTATGAAAACCAAATATTCAATACGTATTTCAATGCTTTTATCAATTTTGTTTTGTTTCACTTCTTGTGAGAAAGATGAAATAGATACCTGGGTGAGTTTAGAAGCTGATAAAACAGTAGTAGCTGTTAATGAAACTGTAACATTTAAAATGTCTGGTAATGCCGAAACCTATGTGATTTATACTGGTGACATTGAAATCAAACCCACTGGAGAGCAAATTTCACACGTTTTTGCCAACAGTTATTTAGTAATTACAGGAGGTAGAACAATTGATGATGAAAGTTATGTTTTAAAACAATCTGGTTTAGACACTTGGACACCTATTTTGACTGCTGAAATTGCAGCTTATAATATTGCAAATCCCAATACACCACTTAATGTTAATACTATAATTAATGGATTACAGAGCTTAGTAGAAAAATCGTATTATAAAGATACTGCAGCAATTAGAATTAGAGAGTTAATGCCAACACTCAAAACTTTTGCTAATTGCCAAAATCTAGTGGAAACTTATTTTACAAATTTAAGTGTATTATTAACTCCTGCTGGGGGATTTTCTACTGGTGTAGCTATAAACAGATATAATTTGACTTATTCCTATAAATTTCGTACTCCTGGGACTTATGAAGTAACTTTATTGGGAACTAGATTAAGCGATAAAAATTATTCAGGTTCTGGTTATATTTATAATAGTACTGCATCAGCTAGTGAATATACATATAACAGAAATACAGACACGGTAACGATTGTGGTGCAATAATATTATATACTTACTCGTTGAGTGTAATTATTTTTTATGACTAATTTATACTAAATTGTCAAAGACTGTAAATTATCATATAATTGAATACCAGAATTTAAAAGGATTTTCGTTCCAATTTTACGCCAATCATTGTTGTATTAAAGCCAAGTGTTTTATCTGTCTTTTGCTTATATGCCTGCCTTAAAATATCAATTACTTTAGTCCTTCGATTTGTTTTTCAAAATATATTCTGAAGGCGACATTTTACAATGGGTTTTAAACCACTTAGAAAAATACTGTGGATTAGAATGACCTATTGCATAAGCAATTTCAGAAATATTTAGATCTGATTCTAGTAAAAGTGTGGTCGCTTTTTTTAATCGCACCGAATCTATAAACTCTTTACCAGTACTCCCTGTTATTATTTTAACTTTTCTAAAAAAGGTTGAACGACTCATTAAAAATTCATCTGCAATATTAATAATATTCAAATTATCCTCTTCTATATTATCATTAACATATTTGAGTAGTTTTTCAATAAATTCTTTGTCCTTACTATTTGTGGTTAAGTCACCTGCATCCTCGTATTTATTAGTTAAAAATAGATTTTTAAATTTATTTCTAGACTCTATTATATTTTTAATAGTTAGATTTAAAATTTTAATATTAAAAGGTTTAGGAACAAAGTGGTCTGCGCCAGATTTCACTCCTTCAAATTGAGTATTCATATCGCCTTGAGCCGTTAAAAGAATTATCGGTATATGCGAAGTTTTAATATCATTCTTAAGGATCTCACATAGTTCAATACCATTCATTATAGGCATTACCAGGTCACTTATAATTATATCAGGCTGCAATTTATTTGCCATTTCAACACCTATTTGCCCATTATCTGCTGTATATATGTTGTAATTATCCATGAAGTAATCGGCCATATTTTCAATTAAATCTTTATTGTCATCTACAAATAAAATAGTAGGTTTTTCAGCATTGAAATCTGCATTTTTATCAAATAATTTAGTATTGACAATTTCATTGACTTGATCATAATTAGCAATACTAAGAGCTCTAGGCATATCATTATCCCAAATGACTTTATCTGATTTTTCTTCATCAGTGTAAGCGTTTTCATTCAACGGTAAATTCAATGTAAAAGTAGTTCCAATATTCAATTCACTACTAACTGAAATTGTTCCTTTATGAAGTTCAACCATTGATTTTGTCAAAGACAATCCAATTCCAAATCCATTAACATAGCGATCCATATTGCCTCCATGATGGTAAAATCTATTGAATATTTTAGAAATATAATTAGGATCAATTCCTGAGCCATTATCGATGACATCAATTATTAAAAATCCTTTATCCGCAGAAGGGAATGCTCTAATTATAACTCTACCCCCATTATTGGTGTGTTTAATGGCATTCGAAACTAAATTATACATTATTTTTCCAAGAGCATTTTTATCAAACCAAATAAATAATTCCGATTCGAAGGAATCAATCGAGATTTTAATTTTTTTAGATTTTGCCAAAGACTTGAAAATAACTTTGATATTTTTTAAAAACAAAATCATATCATTTTTCTGAACTTTTAGTTGGTAATTACCAGTTTCCATTTTGTGAATAGCCAATAATTCATTGGTCAATTCCAAAAGATTATTTACATTTTTGTCAATAGTTAATACTTCTTTTTCTTGTTTGGGATTCAGATTAAAATTAGAAATCAGTTTTTCGATAGAACATAAAATTAGGGTTAGGGGTGTTCTGATTTCATGTGAGATGTTGATAAAAAATTCTAATTTCGATTCATTAATTTTCTCCATCTGCTCATGATATTGTTTTTCTAATTGCTCCTTGTTTTTTTTCTCGAGTCGTTTTTTTGTAATCGATGAAATTGAAATTATTAAAAAATACAGCACGATTATATAGAGACAAAATGCCGGAAAAGTGAGCCAAAATGAAGGTTTGATTTCAATTATTAATGAGGTATAGTCTGAATCCCAAGTTCCATCTTCGTTTGATACTTTTATTTTAAATGTATAATTACCCGCAGGTAAATTTTTATAATCCGCTGCATAAACAGTAGCAGATGCCAATAACCAATTTTCATCAAATCCTTCCAAAATATAGGAGTATTTACAATTTTTTTGATTGTAGTAATTGGGAGATAAAAAGTTGATTTTTAAATTATTTTCGAAATGACGAAGTGTGAGGCTTGAAGAATGATTCTTTGGTCTTCTATCATTTACATTTATACCATTAATAATAATGTCACTAATATTTACAGGTTCGTTGTAATTGACCTGTTTTGTTTTATTAGTAGAAAAACTTGAAATACCGTCAATACCTCCAAAATATAGTAATCCATTGAAATCGGAATAAGAGGAATGTTCTGAAAATTCATAGTTTTGAATACCATCGTTTATGTCATAAATTGTTGTCTTATACCCTTGATTTAATTTAACTAGACCTCTATTCGTACCTATCCATATATTTCCTTGCTTGTCAGTTTCGATTGATTGAATTAAATTACTTGGCAGTCCGTCTTGAATTGTGAATTTTTTTATTTTTGAAGCTACTCCATCTTTAGATAATTTAATTTGAAACAATCCTTTTTTTGTGCCTATCCAACTATTGTTTTTATTGTCAAGAAGTATGTCACATATATAATCATTAGTATCCAGACTATTTGGGTTTTGATTATAATGGGAAAAATTTTTAATGGCAAAATCGTTATTTAATTTGGCTACAACGAGTCCTTTTGTTTGAGTTCCAATCCATAAAAAATTGTGTGTGGGATCATATTTAACAATACGGACGAAATTTATAGAATTTAAAGAGGATGGTGTCAAATTTTTATAGGTGACAAGATTCATTAATTCAAAATCATTCGTTAATGTAAAACTCATGAGATTATTGTCAGTTCCTAGCCAGTAATGATTTTTGACATGTGCAATTGAAAAAACAATGGGATTGGTCTTATTGTTCGTATTTAGTTTTTTAGTGATATAATTATTTTTTTCAAAAGTGACTAGATATAAACCGTCAGAGGCGCCTACTAGAATGTGTTTATTATCGATTTTGGATAATGCGAAAATCGATTTCCCATTCAGTATTGACTTCACTATTGTTTGATTGGCAGTATCATAAATAAAAAGCCCTTCAAATAAAGTACCTACCCACAAATTTCCATTTTCATCTTTAATAATTGATCGGGTATTACTTACTATTGAGTTGTTTTTATAATCTTTAATCTGATAGTTTTTAAATTTTAGTCCAGAGTTATTTTGAAAAAACACACCGTTACCTAATGATCCAATCCACAGGGTTTTATCTCGAGAAATAAAAATACTTTTAATTTTTCTAGTAGGTAAATCAATTGCTGTAATAGTTGAAGAGGTAAAATCATTATTTCTGAGAGCTTCTTTATTTATTTTAATAGCCCCGTCGGCTCGGGATGTCACAATAAGATTGTTTTGATGATCTTGAATGATATTTGCTATTCTGGAAAAATTGACGGTCGAATCATTTTTTGGATAAATTTTGGTTATTAAATAGTTTCCTTTATCTCTTTTTAAATGAAATAATCCCTTGTTTTGAGTGCCTATCCAGATATTAGAAAAGTTATCTTGAAAAAAGGCAGATATAGTAACATCCGCTGAGGGTTCTATGCGAATTTTAGCTAAAACGATTAATTTATTGCCGTTTATTTTAGTTAATATAACTTGGTTTTTATTACTCAACCAATAGTTTCCATTTTTATCTTTTTCATAAATTTTTAAAGATGCAAGGTCTAAATTGGAAGGAATTTTATATCGAATACTCTTTTCGCAAATTGATTTTGTGTTTTCGTCAGTAAAAAGTTCTTTCCCCGAACTGATACTCCAAAGTCCATTTTGACTGGTGAACATAATTTTACCATCAATCAATTTAATAGATTGTATATGTTGACCAAAAACACTGTTTTTAGGATTGTATTTTTTTAAATTGTATAATTTATGTGTAATGGGATTATAAACAGTAAGGCCTTGTTCTGTAGCAATCCAAATATTACCAGCAAAATCCTGTGTAATTGAATTTATAGTATTGTCTGAAAGCTCGTTGAATGAATTTCCTGCATAAAACGTTTTAATATTGATGCCATCATAACGATTCAGTCCATAGTGAGTACCAAACCACATATACCCATCTCTATCTTGAAATATGGAAGTTATGCCATTTTGCGACAAACCTTTTTTGTTGTCTATGTTTTTAAAATTAACAATATTAGGCTGTATACCGTATGAATGGATGCAAAAAAATAATGTGATTAGTAATGTTAGAATTCTTCGCATTTATCGTTTCTATTGGTAATATTGTATGTCTTCAAACTAAAGTTGACTTTTTCTAAGAGGGTATCTAGATAATAATTCAAAGATAAATTTTTTTTGATTTGTTATTGATTTAATTTTTTGGTAATCATTAGTACTACTAATAATTGCAATTTTATCCAATTTTTATTAGACTAATTTGAAACAACAAGCGGAAGTAGCAGGGCGCTGTTAATTATTCAATGTTTGAAAAATGGTAAACAGTGTATGTTTCGTATTTTTCACCAGGTTTTAGAAGAAGCGTTGGAAATGATTTTTGATTTGGAGAATTATAATCTTGGGTTTCAAGGGCAAACGATTCCCTAAAGTGAAATGGCTTCCCCATTTTTCCAATATCGGCACCTTTAAAGAAATTAGCACTAAAAAAATGTAACCCCAAATTAGTAGTCAAAACTTCTAATTTACGACCGCTTTTCGGATCGACAACCGTTGCCGCTAATACAATTTTATTGGACTTTTTTTTCTTTAAAACATAACTTTGATCGTATCCGCCACCTATTTTCAACTGTTCGTTAGCATTTTCTAAAATGATATCTTTACCAATGGATTTTCCTTTTCTAAAATCAAATAGTGTTCCGGCAACTTTTAGAATCTCCCCTGTTTTAATTTTGTCGGGATTCACGGCGCAAAAATAATTGGACGGAATCGTTAAAACATGGTCTAAAATAGTTCCGTTTCCTTCGCCAGAAAGGTTAAAAAAAGCGTGATTGGTCAAATTTACAATAGTTGTTTTATCGGTTGTTGCCGATAATTTCAAGGTCAATTCATTATTTGAAGTCAACTGATAAGTTGCTTCTACTTTTAAAGTCCCAGGATATCCCATTTCTCCATCAACAGAAATATAAGACAATACAAGGGAATTATCTG
>Ga0315905_10007944_pt1 | contig 10727 bp, 11 predicted proteins | sample LakEriMetagenome_5_FD_203522 | JGI IMG/M metagenome (GOLD analysis project Ga0315905, IMG submission 203522) | Freshwater fungal communities from buoy surface, Lake Erie, Ohio, United States - Buoy 4 MA121 | ecosystem: Environmental > Aquatic > Freshwater > Lake | place: USA: Lake Erie, Ohio... | reverse complement strand
CCCCCCACACACACACACGCGCTCGCCTGGGCGCCCCACTGCGCACACCGGAATAGCCACCCCAGACTCCCCCTGCCCCCCTTGGGCGCCCCGCCACACGCACCGGCATAGCCGCTCGAGCGCCGGTTCACTGTTGCCCGCGTGGTTGAAGGCCGCATCAATGCTGGCCCAGGAACGCAGCAGCACGTCCGCTGCAATCTGCGGCCTGCAGGCATTGCGTTTCACACATCGGGGGTAGAGGTTGGGTGTCAGCACGGCGTGGGTAAGACGCGTACATCTGGAGGGGCTGCCCTGCGCAACACCCTGCGCGCACAGCCCGCCTTGCTTGCACCCCATGCCCAACGTTTCGCACTGAGGCATTGTGGATTCTGGGCTGGAGTGTGAAGTGAGGGGCAGCTGCGCACCCACCTAGACTGCAGTGTGTCAAACAGCACGCCCAGCCGGTCCACCAGCAGCAGCCTGCTCGCCAGCTGGTGGTAGCCGCTGCTCCTGCCGCTGGTGCTGGCGCCTGCACGCGGGAGGGGGGGGGGTCGGGGTTGGGGGGCAGCAGCTGTCAAGGCGGCATGGCATGGTGCATGGAACGCGCTCGTGGCAGCCAAGCATCGTGCAGCTGTGATGTGTGCTTACTAGGGTTGTCTACAGCTGTATGACCGGCAGTCGAGAAACAGGTCAAGAAATAAGTCAAGGCACACACTCGCACACCTGCTTCAGGGGTGGCTGCCTCAGGCGGCGGCAGCTGCTGCATAGCTGCCTGCAGCGGCCCCAGCACCGGCTCCACCAGGGCCCCCAGGCCCTGGGCCAGTTGGGCCTGAGGGATGGACCTGCAGGGCAAGCAGCAGCCGCAGCGCCAGGTCTGACTGCTCGCCCACAGTGCGGGTGGGACCCAGGGCGGGACCCAAGCCACATGGACAGCCAGGCACCCGCCCCCGCCATCACCTCAGAACACCTCCAAACAAATCAACAACCCCAACCACATACAAAGAATGCCCTGGCCATCAGTCATAAACCCATGTCCATGGGTGATGGCAACCCACCTGCTGACACACATGCAGACCGCCTCCATGACCGTCTGCACATCCTCCTCCTGCAGGTGCGGCTGCTGCTGCACGCCGCCGTTGGACTGCCCCAGCGCCGACGCGGCCACCCCCGACGCCAGCACCTGCAGGTGCCGCCGTCCAGGGCATCGCGCATGTGGCACAACCAAATGCGCGCAATTTGGAGGCATCCCATGCACCTGAGCCTTCGTTTCGTGTGTGTGCACACTGGGGCAGGGAAGCATCGTGTTGCAGGCATCATGTGCATACACGAGCACGAGCAGGCTACTCACCCGGGAGTAGAGCTGCATCAGCACATCCACGCTCCCGCGCATGTGCATGCCGCATGCATCGCACAGCTTCCTGGTGGCGACCGCCGCCGACTGCGATGCGATGGGCGACCACAAGGCGTCCAGCAGGAGCTGCAGCAGCCTGCAGCGGGCACAGCACATGCGCGGGCGGGGCATGCTGTGGCAGCAGGCATGTCGCATGCACGCAGCACGCTGCGACAGGCAGCAAGGCACCACGCACTGCAGGGGGCATGCTGTGGCGGCAGGCACAGCCATGCAACAGAAGGCAGCCCGCATGGGTAGATTGGCGCAGGCACACCCGCTGGTTGCAGCAGCAGCTGCATGCAGCGCCCCACCTGGGCAGCAGGTCGAGGCAGCGCCCGCCCTGGATGGCCCTCAGCATCCACTGCGAATATGCTGCCACCACCAACGCCTGTGGCCGCGGCATGGAGCAGGGACAGACACATGAGATGCTATGTGCAGCAGGGTGGTGGTGGAAGGGGTGGGAGCAACCTCGTGTTGTGGGCCTTGGATTGTGGGCTGTCATGGCACAGTTGGGAGCGAAACCGGCTGCTGGCGCACGAGGGTGGTGGCCGTTGCACTGCGGCACCCTCCCACCCCCTGTCCCCTCCGCCCCTCCCCCCCTTCCACCCCACCTGGGTGTACAGCAGGTGGTCCTCGCGGGGCATGGTGGGCAGTGACTGCAGCACAGCCTCCAGCGACTGCCCACTCTCCGCCGGCTCGCGCTCCACCACGGTGCGCACACACCTGCGCAGAAGAGAGCCACACAATGGGTTGTGGTGGCGGGTGCTCAGGGGCCACCAGCAGCATGAGCAAGGCTGATGGTTCGTCTCGTCCACACCAACTGCATTTGCGTCGCAGCAATGTAATGAATTCATGCTGCGTGCGGCGCTGATGTTCGTCCTTATATATTCCTTTCCGCCCCCTGTGCACACAGCACGCCCCACCAGCACCACGGCAGGCGCGCGTGCGGGGCATCACCTGACCAGGTACAGCGCCGTCTCTGCGGTGCGCCAGTCAAACGGCTGCCCGGCAGCTACAGCCTGGCCCAGCTCTCCCAGCGGCGCGGTCAACACTGCAGACAGGCGGGCCGGGGGCGGGTGAGGAAGCAGTCCGGCCGCAGGAGTGGAGGAACACTCACCTCCGTGTGCTGCGGAGCCTGCTGCTCACTTGCCAGCGTGTGCTGCGCTCCCAGTGCACAGGCCACGCCCCCACCACCTCCAGCTCACCTGCCAGCACGCGCTGCGCCCCCAGCGCGCAGGCCGTGCCCCCCACCACCTGCACACGGGGCAAGGCACTTGCCGCTCACCTGCCAGCGTGCGCTGCGCCCCCAGCGCCGAGGCCGTGTCCTCTGCCACCTCCCCATAGTCGTGGCGCATGTTGCGCCAGTCGCGCTTCTCGCTGCTGCTCATGAGGTCAAAGCCCTGGGGTATCCTGCAGGCATGGGCCAGGCGGGAGGCGGGGGCGTGGGTGCGCGCCACTGCTGCTGCTGCTCATATGAGGCCAAAGCCCTGAGACGTCCTGCAGGCGTGCTTGCGCGCCGCGGCTGCCATTTCTGATCAGGTCAGAGCCCTAGCTAGGCACCCCTGCGTGCAGCGCGCATTCAACCATGCACCTCCGACAATCACCAAGCGGCCAGGCGTGCGCTCAATGGCACGTCCGACTGCACGCACCTGATGACACGCCGGACGGTCAGCAGCAGGCGCTCAAAGGCGGGCGCATAGAACGCCCGCCGCCGGCTGCGCTCGGCGTCGTCGACTACGCCCTGCAGGCGCCACGCACAGATGGGGGCCTGAATTCGGATTCATTAGTCCACGCGGGGCAGTCCAGGCGGCGGGCGAGGTGCCTGGCATAATTCCCTCGCTTTGTGAGGCAGTGGCATGCCCCGCTGTGCACGACGCCGGCCCGGCGTGTGCATGCAGTACGAGGCGGCACGATGCCATGCCGTGCCATTGCTTGCCTGCTTGCCGTCGCCGCCGCCCGGGCCGCCGGACCACTTGGTGGGCTGCAGCTGGCGCGACAGGTTGTGCCAGAAGCGGAAAGCCAGGCTACAGATCTCGTCCGCTGGGAATGCCACGACCTGCATCCAGCAGGGCGCCGTGCGTAGCTGGTGCACGGGGGGGCACAGGGCTGCGCTGAGCTGCGCGCACGCCCCCCCCCCCTCCTTGGGCGGGGCTGAAGGGTGGTAGTTCCCAGTGCTGGTAGCGTGAGCTGCACAGGCAGTTAGTCATCAGTGAGTCATGCTCACCTCCAGCAGCGCCTCCACCGGTGCCTGCACCTCCGGGGTGGCGGTGGCCAGCAGCTGGATGTATGCCTCGCCCACCTGCACAGCGGGTACGGGACAGGAGGGGCTTAGGATTCAGGGATTAGGGTTATAGACCCTAGACCTAGGGACGGGACACAAGGGGCAGCCCGGGATGCGCTTTCCATGCATTGGCGGAAAAGAGCGGACTGGGAAGGGCCAGGTTCAGGGCAGCAGGGCGCGGGCTGGCAACGTGGGGTCGCACGTTGGGGGACGGGGGTGCAGGGATGCAGATCAGGGCGCCAGGTCAGCACCCACCTCGCACATGAGCCTGGCCATGCCCTTGGCTGTCTCGTAGTCATCGTCCCACTCGTCTGCGACATCGTCCGCCTCGTCGCGGCCCTCCTTCTCTGCAGGGCGGGGGGCGGGGGGCGGGGGGGGGGGGGTCGGTTGCACAGGCGCCATGCGTCACCCAGGGGGCATCGACTCCCCAGCAGCTGCCCACCACAAGCTGGCATGCGTGCCATGCCCCGCAGCCGCCAGCAGAGCAGCAACACGCACCTGCTTGCAGGCGGCGGGACGCCACCGCCAGGCGCGGCCGCAGGGCCATGACCTCAGGGACGATGACCGCGATGAGGGGCTGCATGTCGGGCTTAAGGGCGCAGGTGTGGGGGTCCACGGTCACCCAGATGAGCTCGCTGACCTGCAGTCGTGGGTGGCGGAGGGCGGGCTTGAGGGCGCAGGTGTGGGGGTCCACGGACACCCAGACGAGCTCGACGACCTGCGACGGCTGTGGCGGCGGCTGACGCTGGCGGCATGAGCATCCCAGCCACACCTGCTGGCCCAGACCCAGCGCGCCGCCATCACCCGGTCACCCACCGCATCCACAGCTGCAGAGAAGCTGCCCTCATTCTTCAGCCCTTCCAGGGCAGCTGCCACCAGCGGATGCGCCACCAACGACCCAGGCAGCCCCACGCCGCCTGCGGCGCAGCAGGGCATGTCCGGATCATGTTGACCAAACGCTGCACATGTGCACCCAGCGCACGGCTCTCCTGGCCGAGGCAGGACGCCTACTACTGGTATGGGATATGTGCTTGCGACGCACCCTGAGCTGGTGCAGCCGCTGCGTGGGGTGCAGGTGCAGGCTGCTGCGGGGGCGTCAAGCGCCTTGCTGCAGGTGCAATGTGTTTGCATGCACACACATGCCCCCTTGGGCTCACCTGTGAGCTTCAGCCAGGCCGAAAAGGCTTCCAGCACCTGGCCCCGAGTGCGCTCTGCCGGCTGGTTCAGGCACCCTGTCAGCACCTCGATGGCATTGCCTACTGCTGCCTGGAGCTCGGCCATGAACGCCCGACGCCGCTCAGGGCGCAGGGCGATCCTGTCGCTGTCAGCTTCCTGCAGCCAAGCGAGCACACACCTGTCAAGCGCTGGTGCTGGCGCGCTGGCATCGGCGCTGGTGCCCGGCCGGCTGCCGGACGGTTGGGCGTGGTGGGACGGGCGAGGAGGCTGTCAGCACACCCGCCAGCAACATGCATCGCTGCAGCGCCTTGCCCAGCCATGCCCCCTCCTCTCCTCCTGCCACAAGGCGGTGGTGCAGCGGCCCTTCCCCCACCTGGGGCAGCACAGTGAGCAGCTCCAGCATGCAGGGCATGGCCGTCTCCGCCGGCAGCGCTGCAAACTTGGCCACCAGCCACCGCAGCACCCCGCTGCCGCCGTTGCTGTCGGTCCAGGAGGCGGCCGGGCAGTGTGCCGCCAGCGCCGCCATGGCCAGGCACAGCTGGGTGCGCACGGGCGGCGCTCCGCGCGCAAACTTGGAGATCAGGGCAAACAGCGACTCCCGCAGCTGCGGCACAGCTTCCGCTGGCAGCTCCTCATAGTCCCGCTGTACCTGCAGCACACCCAGGCAGCCAGCCGTGGCGGGCCAGCCGTCAGTGAGCAGCAGCCTGCTCGCCTCACAGCGTGCGCCCTGCCCTGCTCGTGCACAGCATGGGACGCCCCGTGCCGGGGCAGCCTGGGGGCGGATCGAGGGTCATGCGCAACGCACGAGCAAACCAGGCCAGATCGCAACAGCGCGACGCACCTTGGTCTTCAACGTCTGCGCGCAAAAGTGCTGAGATTCCATGTTGCTGCTGGGGTTGTGCAGCACGGCGTCGCTGAGGGACCACGCCTCGGGCGACTGCTGCCACTGCTCCAGCCACCGGTCCGCCTGCGCCTTGCTGGATACGTCGCCATGGTGCAGCGCAGTGATCGCGTTCACCAGATCCATGTTTCAGCAGCCCGGGCACGCGAATCAGGCTGGTGCAGGACAGCGAGAGCAGGCCAGATCGCCGCAGACTACGTGCGCCGCATGCCACAGCCTGTCAAAAGAAACGCTTGCATGCGAGTGAGGCCATGCGCGTGCGACTGGGCGGTTACAGCCGCGGCCCGCTGCCTGCTGGGGGACCTGGTTCCCGCCGGGGCAGCGGGACTCGTGAGCCGTCAGTCCTCCTCATCACTCTGGGGCACCTCGTCGAAATGCTCCTCCTTGACTCTGGGCTCCGACTTGATGAGCACCGACCTGCAGGGGGCCAGCATCGGCTGCTGTCAGCTGGCGCAGGCACCACGCGACAGTGACGGCCCAAGCGGCGGGGCGCCCACCTGAGCCCGCTGCCGCCGGCTGCCCCCCGCTCCGCGGCCAGCGCGCCCGCCGCCGCCTCCTGCTTGATGAGCTGCCGCAGGTCTGACACCCCCAGCTTAGCCGCCTTGGTGTCCCCGTCCTCGTCATCCTCCACCGGCACCACCCGGCCCCCTGGGCCCGGCACCGGCTCTGGCTGGTCAAACACGGCGGCATCTGGCAACTCAGGTGCCGCGTCCTCCTCCTCCTCCTCTCGCGGCTGCGGCCTGCAGTCACGCCAGGAAAGGGCTTGATTAGGCGCACAGCCTATTCTCGGCATGCGCGCAGTTGCTCTGGCAGGTGTTGTTGCTGCACTGTGGGTGGGCCTAAGCTGTGGGCGCATGTCGAAGCACGGGGGTGGCCGGTGGCTTGTGGGTGCCAGGAGGCAGACACTGCATAACTTCGCATGCCAAGCGGCCCCAGCCAGCGCCGTTACGGCGGCTTGCCTGCGCTGCCTGCGTCCCCGGTCGCCCTTCTGGCGCTTGCTGGCTGCGTAGTCGTCCAACTCCATGTCCACTGCGGGCAAGGCAGGCATGGCACCGCTTTCGCGCGTGCATGCTCGACGCTGAGGTGGCGCCCCGGCCACCGTTTGGCCTCGACAGCAGGCAAATCAGCAACAGCCAATCCCACGGATTGATTGGCGGCAGATGACGACCAGGCACGCTCGGTGCAGGCTTGCAAATCGGCACGGCGTTAGAATTGTACCCAGAGGCTGCATCAAGGCGTCCGAGCTGCACGGGCCTGCAAAGGAGTCCGCCCTCCGCAGCGTGCCCAGCCAACTGGCAGCCAGGCATTGCCCGTGCCCACCTGCATCTCCAGCTGCAGGCCTGCCGCCCTGCTGCTGCTGCCGATGCCCGCTGCTGCGGTCGCGCTGAAGGGCAGCAAGCAGGCAGACGGCAGGTCAGCAATACCCCACCGGCAGTCGGCTCACCCGTCATCAGCAGCGCCTCGCCAGCGGGCACACGCCGCACGCACAAGCACAGGCGCAAGCGGCAGAGCAGCGGGCATGCATGCTGATATGATGCACTCAGGGTGGTTGGGCGAGTGAAGCAGCAGCGCTGCCTTGAATGTACCTTGCTGCCTGATGTGTGCTGCCACAAGTAGCGGCTCTGTTTGCGAGGCACTGCGTGGTTCAGCTTGTCCTCTGTGGTGGCCATCCTGCGCAGCAAGCGGCAGGGAAAAAGGGGCGCCACTGCTCACCAGCTGACATCGTGAACCCCTGCCTGCGTCGCATGGCGCAGGCCGTGCTGCGTGGCAGCAGATCACGTGGGCAGCACATGCCAGCAGGCGTCTAGTGCGTAGCTGCCTTCACACGCCGGAGGGCTCCGTTGGTAGAGCCCTGTCGCCATCCCACGCCTGACGGAGGGACGGCTGCCGTGACTGCATGCCTGCTCCATGCTCACCGGTACAGCAGGGGCACGGCGTGGCCGTCCTTGTGAAAGTCCCCGCCTCTGTGCCAGAGGAAGGGCATGTTGCTGAGGCTGACGTCGTGGTGCTGCGCCGCCGCCGCCTGGGCGCGCTCAGCGTCGTCTGCAGCACGCACCCAGGGACGGGCGGCCAGGTGGGCAGCAGAGCAGAAGCGTGTGCAGGGCCTGCCCCGCCCTGGCGCGGTCGGCTGCATGGAGCACGTCGTGGAGGTGGCGGGCGCGGGGCCGCTGCCAGCAGCAGCCGGGACGGTCCCCCATGCGGACGCCATTCCCGGCGCCCAGCGCGCAGCAGAGCCGAGGGGAAGCTGCCCGGCGACTGGCTGGTGCTTGGCGCAGCCGCACGCCCGCTGATACTGGGCACTCACCCACGTCCATGAGCGCTGGCTCATCCATCGCCGCCGCTGCTGGCGGGCCTGCGGTGCTTGCCGACGCCTCATTGGCGCCGCCGCCCTGGTGCTCGGGGGGCAGGGGCCGACCAATCCCCAGGATGGCTCGGCGGGCGGTGTGCTCGTCCCGGAACACCACCACGCCTGCACCCAGGCACAGAGGGAGGCGTTGCTGCTGTGCTGGCGCCGGCTGGCCGCCAGCGGCGGAGGAGTACCTGATGCTGCAACAGGAAGCCACCAGGAAGCTGCGCCCCAGCCCTGGCTGCCGGGCGGGCCGCCGCGGCGTTGCGGGGCACGGCGGCGGGGCGGCTGGCATGGCAGGCTGGCGCTGCTTCGTGCCAGGGCCGGGCCAGCCAGGGCGCGGGCTCACATGAGGAGTCGTTGATCCACTCCACAAAGGTGGCGCAGTAGTCCGCAAAGTAGCCCAGGATGTCGCTGGTGCTCAGATAGTCAACGCCATACAGGTAGACGGCTTCGGAGCGGCGCTCCGCGTCCAGGGGTGCGTCCACGCGGTCTTCGTACAGGTCTGGGGGCGGGCCGGCAGCGGGCAGGGGTGAGCTGTGAGGGGGCGGGCGCGTCGCCATGCAGGCCTGCCGCCGGGCAGGCGGGCGTGGTCGTCCGGCTGCCCACAGCTGGGGCGGCGGGACGCACCCATGTCCATCACCACTTGATCCGCGCTGTTGTAGGCGGTGCCAAACTTGGCTGCGCGGTCCCGCTTCTTCTCCTCTGCATGCAGGGGGGCGCAGCGTTGCACAGGGGGTGGGCACGGCTGCTGCTCAGCAGCTCGCATGTCGCTGGGCTGCAATGTTGCGAGTCAGCGGCGTTGCAGTGCGCGCGCAGCGCGCGCCCCGTGCGCCTCCCGCAGGGCGCATGGCGGCGGGGTGCCCGACCCCAGCAGCACCAGCGCACCTGCTGGGTCGGGCGCATAGCTCAGTGGGTCCTGTTCAAGGGGGATGTTGAACCGGGACGCCCGCTCCCGCCGCTTCTCGGCCTCCTGCTCGCACGTCAGGTCCAGGCCAGTGGTGAAGCCCTCCCGTGTCAGCCGCTCCTTGCGAGCCTCCAGGCGCAGGTCTTTGCGCACTTTGGCAGGCTCCTTGTAGTCCGTGCCGAACTTGCTCGCCCTGTGCAGGGACCGGGCAGTGCCTGATGGGACCCCCCCCGCGCCGACCGCCGCATCGTGCGCCGACATGCAGCTGCCGGCGCCGCGCGCAAGGAGCCAGCGGGTGCAGCACCCCCGCACCTCTGCCGGTGACGGTCGCGCTCCTGCTCCAGCAACGAGGGCTCCGCCTCCTGCGCTGCCGCGCCCTCCTCCGAGTTGAACACGATCGCCTGCCTGCCACTCATGGTCGCGCCCAAGCCTCCCGCGGCTTCCGTGAATTCTCAGAGGCACACCAACGTTTTGTCCAGATCGCGCACAAACGCCCAACTCGCCGGCCCAGCTGCCGGGCGAGTCCAGCGCAACAAACAGCCCTGCGCGTCCGCCCAGTTAGGCTTTCAAAGACAGCGGATTGCTGCGGAAACAAGTCGCCAGCGTCTCTCACCTCAGATCGCCGCTCTTTTACAGAAGAACCCGTGGCCCCCACACGGACACGCAGCCATGGTCTGCATACGCCCAGCTCGAATGGATGATCTGCTGCAGATGCAGCGCTGCAATCTCCTCTGGTGAGCGGCGCGCCCCGTGCCTGCGCGCCCTGCGTCCACGCGCGCGCAGCAGAAGCCACCGCGCACCGCTGATCTAATCCCGGCCCCCGCACCGCGCCCGGCTGCAGCCTGCCCGAGAACTACCAGCTCAAGGTGAGCCCCAGCATGGGGGCGCAGGCCGCGATCCGGCGGCTGCCAGCACCGATCCGCGCTGCCGCATGCCGGCACCCGCAGCAGGTCCCTGCCGTGCCGCCAGCAGCCGACCAGGGCAGCCCGCTGTCGCGTGTGCTGCATTGCAGTACTACTTCTACCACATCCTGTCCTGGCCCCAGCTGCTGTACGTGGCGGAGGACTACTCGGGGAAAATCGTGGGATACGTGCTGGCCAAAATGTGAGCGAGGCCCGCCATGCACGTGGGCGCCAGGGCAGCAGGCACGCAGCGCCATGAACCGCTGCACGTGCCGCCCGCCCGCCCGCCCGCCCGCCCGCCCGCCCGCCCGCCCGCCAGCCCGCCAGGCAGGCAGGCAGCCAGGCAGGCAGGCAGGGGAGTGCAGTACTCGTGCTCAGGCTTGCTGCGGCAGCGCAGCTGCGGGGCGCCAGCCCGCCCGCCGGCCCAGCCTCGTGCGCGGCCGCTGCCGCCTGTGCAGGGAGGAGGAGGCTGAGATAGTGCACGGCCACATCACATCCCTGGCGGTGGCGCGAACACATCGCAAGCTGGGCGTCGCCTCCAAGCTCATGTCCTCTGCACGTGAGTGGGGCCCGTCACCCCTGCGGCCTCCAGGGGGCATGTGGCATGGGCAGCCTGGCACACGCTGCACCCCATCCTCCTCCGTGGCAACGGCAGCAAGGGCTCGTGTGGGCATCGCGCTGGTGGCAGGCACACGATGCCCAGCACCTTCTGCAGCAGTGGCGGCGTGGTCGGCCGCGTTCTGGCAGGCCTGGCAGCCGGGCAGGCAACCAACACGGCGGCAAGCAAGTGCTGTGCCTGCCTTGCCTTCGCCACCTGCAGACAGGGCCATGGAGGAGGTGTTTG
>Ga0315905_10007943_pt1 | contig 10727 bp, 14 predicted proteins | sample LakEriMetagenome_5_FD_203522 | JGI IMG/M metagenome (GOLD analysis project Ga0315905, IMG submission 203522) | Freshwater fungal communities from buoy surface, Lake Erie, Ohio, United States - Buoy 4 MA121 | ecosystem: Environmental > Aquatic > Freshwater > Lake | place: USA: Lake Erie, Ohio... | reverse complement strand
TGTCATGACCGTCTGCCCTGGCAGGTTGGCCTCTCTTGCTTAGTCTCTCTTCTTTCCTGTCTTCCCAGCTGCTCTCCTTGTCGACCTCGTCTGTATCTCGCGTCACTCCTTGTTGACCTCCTGTGTATCTCGCGTCATTGCCCTGTTACACGTTGACGATTCAAAATGTTTGGTCATGTACGCAGAGCCGATTTTTTCACAAAATGTTATGTGTTTGCAAGTGCTATGATTTTCCAATTCCAATGTGTGTGTTATGTACATACATAATATACATAATTATATATATATATACATGTAATGTAATATATATATATATAATGTGTGTGTGTATATATATAATGTAAATATATATATATATATATAATGTATATATTTATAGTGCGGCAAAGGAGTGTGGTACAATCAGGCCAGGCATGGTGCTGACGCACGTGAATGGAGAAGACTTGGGCTCCATGTCCTCTGAAAGGGCTGCCCTTTTCTTGCTCGGTGATGTGACCGCCCAAGCGCAGAAGAACAGCACTGACCGTTTTAGCAGGCCAACAGACTTCGCGACACAGCAGATACACACATGCTGACATACAGTATATATTATAGAACGTGTATATATGTGCAGTATGTACACATCATGATGTACACACACACACACACACACACACACACACACACACAACCATACACATGCGCGCGCATTTGTGTGTGTGTGTGTGCACATCATAATATTTGATGTGTAGTAGTAAAACAGCAACAAGAACGATATCGATGTTGCTGCTGTTCCATTAAAACTCTTCAGTCCGAAAGTGCAATGGGCCCATGACCACGAACTACTAGTTCTGAAATAGTCATAAAATAGTCAAAATAGATTATTAGTATTAGTTGAATACTATTACCCTTAGATAAGGGACCCTCGAATCTATTTTCGGATCTATTTTCGAATCTGTTTTCTTTCCTTCCATCGATTCCTCTCGCGCACGTGCACACACGCGCTCACGCAAACGTGCTTCCCCCTGTCGCTCGCCCGCCGCTTCCTGAGGCACACAAACACACACACACACACACACACACACACACACACACACACAGGCGATGCCGGGTCAACTGTGGAACTGTCTTTTCTTTCCAACCGTACAGTAGATGAGATGAATTTATTGAATGGTAAAGCTTTTTTGATTTTTACTGATTTTTTACGCAAATGACACATTTTCAAGACAAATAATGTGATGTACCGGGGCAAGATGTCTGTGTGCAGCTATTTTTCGTGCAATACTAGCGTTTTGCTCTGAGAGATGAGAAATGCACGTGTGACAAGCGTGAGTAGTAATGATAAAAATCGACACTAGAAAGCTTGTGACAACCCGCGTATGGCCGTGGGCGAAGTGTCGCTGGTGCCAGCGGAGAGAGCTAGCTTGTACACACAAGCACACACACACACACACACACACACACGCACGCACGCACGCACACACACACACACACATACACACACACATGTATACACCGGGCAGATAGCCATGTGTATGAGTGTGAGACACCGGAAGCGACAGAGACAAAACACCGGCGATATTGTCCGCCTATATTGACTGTTGCCGTGCGTGCGGGCGTGAAGGCGTGAAGGCATTCGTGTGCGTGTGGTGTGAGTGTACGTGTGCGGTCGTGTGTATGTGCACTGGTCGAAAGCAAGTAAAGGTGGAGAGATTTTGTTTATGTTTCCCAAGATTTTTTTGGGTTTTGGGGGGACTCAGATTTTCATTTTCTTTTTTCCTGTTGCAGTTCCATCCCCGGAACCAACAGCCAGGTCTGCATCTAGCTCGAAGAACGAAGAAGCCGACAACAAATCGACTTCAGGGTCTACTTCTGGCCGTGAGGGGGAGCCAGACGAGCACGGCACGCGTGTTTCCCCCCGGCAAGTTAAGGTACATTCTCTGGGCGTGCGAGTGTAACGGGGAAAAAGAAAGAAGACAAAAGAAAAAAAGACAAAAGACACGGAACGGGGAAAAAGAAAAAGGACAGAAAAGGAATAAAAGACAAAAGATACGCAAATTAATGTACATTTTCAGCGTGCGAGTGTAACGGGGGGGAAGAGGAAATGGAGTTTCGGAAACGAGAGATGGAGATCTCTTACCAAAAAACAAGTAAAATTGATTTGTTTAAAAATAATGAATAGTAATATCAGAGCGACTTATCTTGCCTATATATATATATTGTTAAAATTGCTGTTGCTGGCACTGATGCATCTCCCCCCCCGGTTTTTGACTGGCGCTCATGCTGCTCCTCTTGCCCCCACCCTCCACCCTTTCAGATCGACCTGACACTGCAGAGGAAGGATCCTTCGGAATTTATCGCTGAGGAAGCTGAAATGGCGCGATTCCGCCGCCTTGGTTGTGCGTGGGGCACGAACACCCTCCGCGTCTAGTGGGCAGCGGGAGTGGGAGTGCCTGATGCTGCAGGCGTAAGCCAAAGGACGAGGAGGGCAGGCGGCCGTTCGCAGCAGGTATCAAGTCAACTGCGAAATTGAGTCTAAAAAAAGAAAAGACAGAGATTTACGATTTACGTGCGCGCATGATGAGACCCGGGCTGGGGAAGAAAAGAAGAAAGGACGTGAGGGCGGGGAGGGACAGTGTCACAACCGAGCGGCAGGAAGACAGCGGCGTTATTGAAAAACAAATATTCGTTTTTATCTAATTCTCTTTCAAGTATTTGGATAAAAAATGCATGGTGAAATGGCCGTCTCCCCGCCCCTCGCCGAGTCCACACAAGCTGAGGCTAGTCGTGTCTCATAGCACGTGTCTTCTTAGTGTCCTCCTCCTTCCCCGCGCACAGCTCCAAGTTTCTCCTAGGTCCTGCAGAAATAAACTGAGTCCTAACTTCCATCATGATCATCACCTCAGGCTGAAAATCAACGCCGGAACAACCTCAAACTCAGCAATGACGCAACCTTCAGGATGCGAATTTGATCCTAGTCGGTGCAATACATTTTCCATGAAAATATATAATCCGATCTTTTGTTTAGTTCTATAAAACCACCGGGTCCTCGATGTCGTTCTTGGCACTTGGCTTGTCGATCGGGATGTAGCAGCGTCCGTTATGCAAGCCGTCGATGTCATGCTTCGGGAAATTCTCGATGTCGGTGTTGATGGCCGAGGGCTCCTTGGTCATGGCAGCTTGTCCGGAGCACGACCGGCTGAGAAGCTTTCTTCTTGGTCGGCTGCTCCTCATCATCCGAGCTGTCTTCAGACGATTCAAGGTCGATCGTTGTGCATTGGTCGAGGATCATGCTGTCGTCACTGCTGCTGTCCTCAGAGGAAGAGTCCTCGTCGTCTTCGCCGTCACTGGCCTCTGGAGAGACGAAGACGTCGTATTCGGTGTACTCGATCTCCTCCTTGTCTGCCGCGCCAAAGTTAGACACGAGGGTGGCCTTGTCGGGGTAGACGTCATAGATATATTTTGATGCCTCAGTTTGCACTTGCTTCTCCTCGTGGTCGGCCTTGACGAAGGGCTCGTGAGAGGCCTTGAAGGCAAAGTGCTGCTCCGGCGCTGGAGTGTAGGGAGGCGGAGGCAAGGCGACGTTGGTGGTGTGAGCTCCATTTTGCTTGAAGCCCACAGACTTGCTCTCAGACTTGCGATTCTTGTTCTGGTTCTTAAAAGACCTATCCTTGTACGCGCCGTGGTGACCTCCGCGCCCGTTGTTACGCGAGACATTCCCGCAGCGACCAGACGAGCTTCCGCTGCTCGAGTTATTGTTTGGGCGGTAGATGCGGGAACCTCCGGAGCCACGAGAACTTCCCTTGTGAAGATGTTTGGACCTGTAGTCGGCAAGGGCTGTGTTCATCATCCTGCACTGACGAGGATCGTGGTTGGCGGAGCCGCAGATCCAGCAGACATCTTCGGCGGAGTACGCAGCCTTGAAGTGTCTGCGCTTCCGGTAGGTGTGTCCCTCCTTTGTCGGCTTCAGCGAATCGACGTGGTCCGTGACGAAGAGCTTGATGTGCTGCAGGTACAGGCTGACGCTCGGAGCAGCGACGTACGCCGCGTTTGGCTTCAGGTCCTTGCACCTGTTTTGGACTTTGGACTTTGGAGTGTGTAGTTCGCGGTAACGTTGGCATCCACAGGGCCCTTAAAGCTATTCAGGTAGATGGCAGCCGCCCACGTGTTCCAAAAGACAGGATCGGAAGGAGGGGCCCCGTACGAAATGATTATCATGTCAAGGTGTGAGCAGATAGATTGGTTTTGGTCGATTGGAGCAGTAAGGCGTCCAAGGTAGTTGAACAAGAGGAGAATCCTGTCACTCCAGGCCTTGAGAGGGTTCAGTCCGAGCTGGACCCGGGAAGGTCTTGATCTGCCGGTGAAGTTCGAGCTGTGCGCGGGTGACGCCATCGGGGTCCTCGGGGACTATCTCAAGACCAATTGCACGAAGCAGGTTGGTCCCGAAAGGTACGATGTTGCCGCTCGCGTCGAGAACCTCAGTGTTAGGGTGCAGAGTGATGGTAGTAGGGTAATGCGGCGCAAATGCGTGGACCAGGGCGTGTTTGAGGCGAGACTGATGGTTGACCTGATTGCACAAACCAGTGGCCGTCGTCGGCGGGTGATTGATCGCTGCGCGACGGAGGGCGTCGTCGAGGATCAGAGTCCAGCGAGCAGCGCCTTCGATGTCCTGTCAGAACCAATCGGTGAACTTGTCGATGTATTGAAGCCAGCCCATTTTTTGGTTGCGTGCAAAGTGCTTTTCATCCAGCTCTGAAAGAACGTTCTTCGACTGATTCGGTGCCATTTTTGTCGAAGTTTAGTACCGGAACTTGGGAACCGGTAGTAAATGTCGATGTCAAAAGTTCCTACTGGGGTCCGTGGAACTTGGATGGCCCGGGGGCCGTGGGGTTTGTCCGCACGTACTTGGGGCGTTGGTTTTACTTAGCTGCTACCACGGTACCCACCCGGCAGGCTAACCTGACGGAGTACCGGGTTGAGCAGTAGAGCGAAGCTTGAACGCCGGTAGGGGGCGATCCGAGAGGGGCACCCGTGAGGGTCGTAGTGGTAGTAAGGTTGACTTTATTGATACCGTGTTGGTAACGTGCTATCAAGGCTGATAAAAGCTCGGAGAACCTTGACATCTTTTATAGACTAGAGACTGGAAGTGACTCGTAACAACATTTTGACGACATCTCTTCATCTCCGAGCGAATTCGCCCGCTCTTCGAGTACTTTTCTGGCGTGATGTAGATCAGTTGTGCCGCTGGTTAAAAAAACGGTTGGGGGAGAGGGGGTGGAGAGAGAACACCAAGTTACGTAGGTGTCTAAAGAATTCTTTAGGTCTTCTCACGTTCTTTACGTGTCTCTTCCTTGACCTTTACATGTGTCAAAGAGCTTTACATGTGTCTCGGCTTTTCGCCGAATCCTTCTTGTATAGCGGTGTAGCTATCTAGACCATCTTCATATCGTTCTGGTACATCTGTACAAACGTAATGATTTCAATTAAATCCTTCATGATAGGTAATTTCGTGGAAATCACCATTAAACCGTTTAAGCGCTCATGGCCTTATGACGCTTGGTTTCATCACCAAGCTCCTCAAGAAGTTTCTCACGAAGGGGCAACAGCCCAGATGCGTTGGTGACGTCTACGCGGCACGCAGTAAGAACAGAGGTGAGCAAGGAGGCTTCCCACAGTCTGGCTCTGAAAGATTCGGGGTCTTCATCAAGAGCTTTCTTGAGGTCGTCAGAAGCAGGAGGGGCGGTGATAGTCCGTCGCGGCCGCGGGCCCAGAGCTGCGCCCATCGCGGCGGTCTCGGCCGTGATGTCGTCTGCTCCACGACGAGGCATCGTCGTGTCGGTCCCCGCCCATGTTGTCACAAACGCGGGAGCAGCAGCAGCGGGCTGTGTCCTCGAGACAAATGCCACTGTGCGTACATGTGCATTCAATTCGATCTGACGTCCGCGGGATACCCGGCAAGCGAACGAGAAGGCCAAAATACTGTCGGGGGGCGCGAGACCAGCTAAGAATGAAGCGAGTGTTGAGGCGTCGGCGCGCAGAGGCAGAGCGGTAAAGGTGCTCAAACCACGAAAGATGAAAAAATCCTGGCTGACATGCGCGCGTGCGCAAGACATGCTGGACGGGTGCGAGGCAAGTTCAGGGCACTGACATTTTGGTTTGGAAGAGATCCGCTGCCTGAAGGGGCGCCGGGTTTAATCAAGCAAAACCTTCTCAGAGAACATTTTCTCAGTAAAATAATTTGTGTCACGGATCAAATTTCTTGCCTAGAGGGTCTTACGTCATTGCTCGTCATACGTGTGCGCGCGCCACATGCTTATCACATGCAACACTTGGTGGTGGCGCGAGCGAAAAGACGCAGGCGTGTGTCAGCCTCAGCCACGCGGCGCTACCGATGCTGACCCGAGAGCGCTCAGCGTGTGCGAGCGAAGAGAGAGCAAAAGCCCTTTTTCATTTATACTACGGGACCCCAAAAACCCCTCGAAAACTTTCTTGTTGTCTATTATTGAAGTCGCGTGTGCCTTCAGGCTTGCGGGTCGACCAGGTCTGCACGTGGTTTGTGAATATGCGCAAACGCGTGTGGAGGCGGGGGCTAGGCTTGCCCGCCGGCACACGTTTGCCAGTGAAGGGCGCATCGTCCCCCAAGCAAGTTCAACATGAGAACTTTGCCGAGGCGAGCTTGGCGCGAGGCGGCGACGCCGAGAAAATACTCCACACAGGGCTGCGGACTGCATCGCCACGGGATGTCGTGGCGCTTTCGCAGGGCATTCCGTTTCACCCAGCCAATCACCAGGGCCAATCGATTTCTCCTATGTGCCTCCCAGTACTGCGACTCTCTGGCGCTCCTCCAGTCCGACATACCCCTGGCACGTCTTGCATCGGCCGTCAAGCCTCGGAATGCAAATGCCGAGAGAGAGAGTTGAACCGCCGCCGTTCATGATGCTCGTGCCACCTAGGTCGCCCTCGACGTCTCCATTCACCTCGTTCGACGACGCCCCGTTTGATGATCCGTGGGGTTCGTCTACCAACTCAGATCATCATGAGTCAGATGCTTGGCACGTGGAGCCCGAACCTTTGTCCACTTGTCACCTCACCTTGCCTAACATCTATGTAAGGGGGTGTACGCAAGCGGCAGCTGCGCTACCAGCACTCACATATGTAGGGGCGAGACGGGCACAGCCCCTGGGACCAGGCCCGGCAGCGACGGTGGAAATGGCGGCCAGGGGCCGGCTGAGATGCCTGGGGCCGGCTGAGATCCTGAGGGGCCGGTCGAGATTCCGTTGAGTCTCAGACTCTCAGTCTCTCAGACCATCACTTCACTACGGTCATTTTTGGACTTTGGTCATGGTTACTTCAATAAAACAACAAAACAAAAAATCGGGCCTCCGGCGGCAACAGTCATGAGTGACTTCAAGCGGCATCACGGCTCGGGAGACCCAGCAGAACCCAGTGCTTGTCTAACCCTCACGCAAACGAGAGTGCGTCCACCAGTTTAGATCATCTTTGTACTTCATGCTGAACTTGCCCGCGTGAGGGCCCTTCGTCAAAAGCCTTGATCACTCCATACCCCAAAACTGCCAAAAAACACGCCCATGCCTCCAGTATGAGATGTACTGGATCACATGCTGTTTCTTGGCCTTTGCAGTTGCCTCGTCGAGGGCGTGGCCAAAGAATTTGCTCTTCATGAAATCTTCTCTGATACCCGAACGAACTTCTTCAGCCAAGAAGAAGATGATTTCCCGAGCAAGTTTCCTCTCTCTGTACGCTTGCTCGAGATTCATGTGGTGTGTGTCACGCGTCACGTTTCCGTCCTGCCCCTTCGTCTTCACCTCTACCGTCAGCATCTCAGCAGTCAGAGGGGTGAATCGAATTTGAAGACGCAAACAAAATGTCCGCGGTCCCAAACTTCGCAGCTTTGCGTCAAAAGTCACTCGGGGATTGCACCCGACCCCTCCTTCCAACCCAGGATCGCGGCGCGGAGGCGAGCGAGATCCAGTTTTTTGGTGGAGTAGGGAAATGGAGAACACTGTCATGAGCCGATCAGTCGTACAGATGGGCGCTGAAAGGGGTTGAGAAGGGGGCGATTGGTGTCAGGGGACGACACTGAGAAGTGGTGGAAAAAGTGAGGACTCAGGGACTGGCAACTCCTGAGTCAGGGAGGTGCGATGGTAGGTTCAGTCGCACACCCGACCCTGTCTAAAGTCGAGATTACGACAGGGGTGGAGGTGAGGTAAGGATCAAGACGTGAGAACGGGTTAGATCCATATTATTGTAGTTAGGTAAAAGTGAGATATCAGTGTCGAGTGAAGCCGCTCTCAACAAGATGCCGCGATGGATAGGGAGTGGTCCGCGTGTGGATCATTTGTAAATGGGCACTGAGGCTGGTGGAAAGGTGCGTGCTCTGTGCATCACCAGGACAACTTAAGGGGGGAAAAGAAACATCATGATACCACAGAAATCATGATAGCAGCATCATCACACGTGCTTTCTTCTATCTCTCGCGGGCGTCCCCAAATGGGTACATAGGCGGTATGCTATATTTTGTTTCTGCAAGAACAAATAAATGGCATCATCCGTGAAACACTACGGACTCGCTTTACCAAACGACCCGCTACTCTCGATACCACCCTGCGGACTTAGATCTAGACACAAAGGTTCACGCCGCGACAGACACGTAGCGTCAGCGAACGCGGTACACGATCGCTCACTGTATTCTTTATTGACAGCTTTGACGGTCCCACAAACCCGGGCGCCCCGCTTCCTTCCGGCTGACGCCGCATACCACCAGCGTCCTACCCCATCTCCATCGACTGCTCAAAGGAACCACCTTTTCCACAAGTCTTTCTAGGACACCAATCTACGCCTCATTTAGGGTCCAGCCCGGTGTAGGCGCTTGACAGAACCACATGAGAAAGGATTGCACTGGTTGTTGAAACCTAATTACAGTAAGATTTTTTATTTCGTCTCAATACATCGCACTTCCCTGCACACCGTGGCTTATTTTCCGCACCCCGAGCTAAGCTGCGTCTCCTCTTCCTCCTCCACCATCGACCTGTGGCCAGAAGAAGACAGCTGCTTAGCAACGGGATTGATGCGGGTAGTGAGGGCCTGGGGCAGGTTAGGCTGCTGCTAAAGGGGGATGCTTCGTAGCTACTACGCAGTGAAAGTTAGTTCTTTCGGTCCATCCCAATCACCTAGCCGCTCCTTCGAGACGGCGCGCCCCGTGGGACGTGCGACCTCCGCCCTTCGGCAGGGCGGAGGTTTCGGGACCCCAAACCGATCGAGGAACTTGAACCTCTGTGGTTCACCGCTCCTCCTCAGAGTCCCGGAGGTCTTTGGATGTTAAATCAGTCTGCACTCGGCCAGGTCAGCACGTAGGCTTACCGCGTTGGGCCGTACCAACCGCAGTCATGCAATGTATACTTCCTTGTAAAAAACGTTTAGGTCGTCCAAGTCCTAGCGTTTTCGCCTTCGGAACTGAGCAGACTGGCGAATGGCAGCGAGGCAGCTCATACCAGGCTCGTCTGCCGTCAGCGCCTGTGTACAAACCCACCGGCATGAATATTAACTTAAGTATCTTTACTTGACTATTTTTATACTTGATTCTATCTGCTCTCTCTCTCTCTCTGACACTCGCTCTCTTTCTCATGCCCGCGCTCACGCACACGCGCACGCTCGCTAGCTCGAGAGGACGAGAGGAGGGAGATACAGCTGAGAGACCTGGAGGGCAAAGACGGCGTGCCGGATCCTGCTGCACGCCGTCAACTGTTTGCATGCGCGAAGGGGCAGCTAAGAGCTCTTGTATGAGATCGTATACAAGTCTCTAAAGAAGAGCAATGAAGAGCATCATTATCATGTGTGCATGTGTCTGTGCATGCGCGTGCGTTTTCATGCGCGTGTTGGTGTCTGTACACACATGTGTGTCTGTGTGTTCGTGTGTGTCTGTGTGTGCGTGTGTGTCTAATGAGGTCTGTCAGACGGCATGGCTCAGTGTCTGTCGCGCGCGTGCGGGACAGGCGCGCGCGCGGGACAGGCGCGCGCACGGGACAGGCGCGCGCACGGGACAGGCGCGCGCACCGGACAGGCGCGCGCCCGCGCCTGTCCCGCGCGCTCCGCTCGCGTACCCCGTTAACGTGATAAAGAAGGCCTCGGACCACGCTGTCCAGAACCTGTAGAGAGGGTGTGTGTGTGTGTGTGTGTGTGTGTACGATACATGCATATTACCAGGATTCAATCTTCACTACATTGTGGCTGTATGTGTGTTAATAGTATGTGGGCATGTGTGTGTTTTTTATTAAAAAAAAGAGTGTGGCATGTATGTGTGTGTCTACCTCTCTGCGTGTACGTGTTTATGTGCATGGACCTCTGACGAGCAAGTAATACGGCTCTTGGTGTGTGTGAGTTGTGTGTGTGTGTGTGTGTGTGTGTGTGTGTGTGTGTGTGTGTGTATGTGCTCATATGCAAAGACCTCTGGCGAGCGAGTAATAAGACTCTTGGTGTGCGCAGCCATTACCAAGGTGTATATCACTGCTGATGCTGCAGCCTGCGTGTGTATGTGTGTGTGTGTGTGTGTGTGAGAGAGAGAGAGAGAGACAGAGAGAGAGAGAGTGTTGATGCATGAGTATGTGAATCAGTGAGTGGGGGGGGGAGATGAGAGAGAGAGAGAGCGCGCGCGCGCGAGAGAGAGAGAGAGAGAGAGAGAGAGATTAAGTGGAGAGTGTGTGTTTATGTGTGTGTATTTGAATCAGTGA
>Ga0315905_10007942_pt1 | contig 10727 bp, 8 predicted proteins | sample LakEriMetagenome_5_FD_203522 | JGI IMG/M metagenome (GOLD analysis project Ga0315905, IMG submission 203522) | Freshwater fungal communities from buoy surface, Lake Erie, Ohio, United States - Buoy 4 MA121 | ecosystem: Environmental > Aquatic > Freshwater > Lake | place: USA: Lake Erie, Ohio... | reverse complement strand
GGCCTGCCTGTGGTGGTGTCCGATTGGGATGGCTACAAAGACACCGTGCGCGATGGCATTGATGGTTTCAGAATTGCCACGTGCATGCCCCAAGCCGGCTTGGCCACCGATTTGGCACTAAGGCACGCCCTAGAAGTAGACACCTACGACATGTACTGTGGCCACACCTGCTCTATGGTGTCGGTAGACATTGAAGCCACAGCCAAGGCGTTTGTCCAGTTGTTTGAATCGGCAGACCTGCGCCGCGCCATGGGGCAGGCAGGTCAAGCAAGAGCCAGGCAGTTGTATGACTGGTCTGTGGTCATTGGCCAGTACGAGGGCTTGTGGCAATCTCAAACTGAGCTAAGGCTGGCCGCACAAACTGGCAACGAGCACAAGGCGCTAGCGCACCCGTGGCCAGCGCGCATCGATCCGTTTTATTCTTTTGAGTCTTACCCTACACACACCCTCAAGCCCGATAGCGTTTTGACGATGGTCGATGTCTCTGTGCAAGAGAGCATGACCAGGGTTCAACATTACCAAGACTTGGCCATGGTGAACTTTGCCAAATTGGTTTTGCCCACCCATGCAGAAATTGCGCAAGTGCTGGGGGCTGCGGTAAAAGGGCAGGCCACAGCCCAAAGCCTTTTGCAAGACATTGCGCCTGACAGGCAGGCATTTGTCTTTCGCGCTTTGGCATGGCTTCTGAAGCTTGGCATCTTAAAACTCGTCTAATGGTTACCACGGTCTCTAGCTTCACAGAGGCGCGCAACCGCGCGCTCATTGCCGATGGTTACGACGGCGTAGTGCGCGTTGTGGTGGGCAACATGTACGGCACGGGCGTGTTGCTGTTTGATGGCAAGGCCGTGCTCACGGCTGCGCACCTTTTTAATGGCAGCAGCGGCTCGGCCAATGTTATTTTTGAATCTCGAAGTGGTGTGCAGACCATCGCCTCTAGCCAGGTGGTGATCAATCCAGACTACAACAGCGTCAACAACAACTCAGACATGGCGCTGGTGTGGCTCTCGCAAGATGCGCCCGTGGCAGCCGAGCGCTTTGGCATCTACCGCGCTGGCAATGAAGTGGGCCAAACCTTCACCATGGTCGGCTACGGCACACCGGGCTTGGGCAGCAGCGGAACACTTAGCGACTTCAAGGAAGTGCCAGTGCGCGTGAAGGCCAACAACCAGTTTGACACAGACATTGCCCCGCTAGACAGACTTTTTAGTGAAAGCGGCCAGTGGGATGCCAACAACGGCAAGCAACTGGTGGCCGACTTTGACAATGGCGTGAGCGCGAATGACGCGCTGGGCGCCCTGGTGGGCATCAACAGCTTGGGGCTGGGCAGTTCAGAGGGTTTGATCTCAAAGGGCGACAGCGGCGGCCCCGCCTTCATTGGCAGCTTGGTGGCAGGCGTTGCCAGCTACACGGGGCGCCTTAGTGCATCGGGTGCGGTGCCCGACATAGACAACACCAGCAACAGCAGCTTTGGCGAGGTGGCTGTGTGGCAGCGCGTGAGCGTGTACCAGCAGTGGATAGACCAGGCCATGCGATTGCGCTACGAAAGCCCCCCCGACACACAAGCGGCTGTACAAAAATCGGTGAACGAGGGAAACAGCGGCACCACGCCAGTGTACTTTTGGGTGCAGCTCAATGGCTACCGAATTGATCCCAACATCATTGTCAGTGTGGACTACAAAACACGCAACGGCACGGCTTTGTCTGGGCAAGACTACATTGCCACCCAAGGCACCCTTAAAATTTACCCCAACGAAAGCCACGCGCTTGTGGCGGTTGAAATCATTGCCGACATCGTGCCCGAGCTTGACGAGACTTTTTACTTGGATGTGTTTAACCCTGTGAACGCAGGCTTTGGTGAGGGATTGGTGCAACTGACAGCCGTGCGAACCATTGTGAACGACGACGGCTGGTTTTGGGGCTAAGAACTTAAGCAATTAAGCTTTGACTTAAAAGATTTAATTGAAAAGCTTTTCAAAATGGACATTCTTTTTATTCATCAAAATTTTCCAGGACAGTTTAAATTTTTAGCGCCTGCGCTTGTGAAGCAAGGCCACAGCGTGCGCGCCATGACCATGCAAAAAACTGAGGCCACGCAGTGGCAAGGTGTACAGCTTATGAACTACACAGCCAAGCGCGGCAGCACGCCCAACGTGCATCCTTGGGTGTCTGACTTTGAAACCAAAACCATCCGCGCAGAAGCTTGCTTTAAGGCCGCGCTACAAATGAAGCAGCAGGGCTACAGGCCCGATGTGATTGTGGCGCACCACGGCTGGGGCGAGAGTTTGTTTTTAAAGGAGGTGTGGCCAGAGGCTAAGCTGGGTATTTACTGCGAATTCTTTTACCACCCGCACGGCGCCGATGTGGGCTTTGACCCAGAGTTTCCCGCCACCGACGAAGGCGAAGTGTGCCGCCTGCGTCTAAAGAACTTGAACAACCTGCTGCACTTTGAAGTGGCCGATGCGGGCATCTCGCCTACGCACTGGCAGGCCAGCACCTTTCCCGAACCCTTTAAAAATAAAATCTCTGTGGTGCATGACGGCATTGATACTCGGGCTGTGGCACCCAACCCAGCAGTTAGCCTCAACCTCAAAATGGCCGCAGGGAAAGACTTGGTGCTAACGCGCCAAGATGAAGTGATTACCTTCGTCAATCGCAACTTAGAGCCCTACCGCGGGTACCACACCTTCATGCGTGCGCTACCCCAGCTTTTAAAAGAGCGTCCCAACGCAAGGGTGCTGCTAGTGGGAGCAGACGACGTAAGCTACGGCGCGCGCCCCGATGCTGCCAAATATGGCGATGCAAAGTGGAAAGATATTTTTGCCAACGAAGTGCGCGGGCAAATATCGGACGCCGATTGGCAGAGGGTGCATTTTTTAGGACACGTGCCTTACCAGTACTTCATTCCTTTGCTGCAGCTCTCTACTGTACACGTGTACCTAACTTATCCATTTGTGCTTAGCTGGAGTTTGCTAGAAGCCATGAGCGCCGGATGTGCCATAGTGGCCAGCGACACACAACCCTTGCGCGAGGCCATTGTACAAAACGAAACAGGCAAGTTGGTTGATTTCTTTGATGCTTCGGCCTTGGCTGCTAGTGTGTGTGAGTTGCTTAGCAATGCTGAAGAAAGAAAAAGATTGGGCGCCAACGCCAGAGCATTTGCACAGGCCAACTACGACCTGCAAAGTGTGTGCTTGCCCAAGCAGCTGGCTTGGGTGGAGCAACTAAAGACTACTTGAGTTACTCAATCACCACCTCATTCCTCCGAGGATTGTTGTACTTCACAGTAGTTCGAATCAGCTTGTAGTCTTTATCTACCGCAGGGTTCCGACCATAAACTTCAGTCATCGTTGAAACCAGATTGTCGTTGTCGTTGAAGTTGGTAGTGGTCATCACAATGAACACCGAGTTGGCCGTATGGCTCAATATCTGATAAGTCAAATATGAAGTGCCCACCAACACAGTTTTATTAGAAGACTTATAAATCTTCATGGTGCCAATAGTCCCAGACTGCCCCGATTTGACGGGACTGGCTGGCAAGTCAAACGTTTTGTCTAAGCTTGAAAAATCTCCGCCGTCTACCCTTTGGCCGATAAATGGATAGTTCAAAATGGCGCCGAACTTTGGGTTCTTCACGGCATAGTACTTGTTAGTTGTAAAGCTTCTAGCTGGCGGGCTGCAGCCGCTGACCGTATTGTCTACAGTGTGTTTGGCCACCCTGGCTTCAAAGCCGTCAAAAAAGGTAACGGGCACAGTGGCCAGTGCGGGTGTTTGCACCACGGTTTGAACGCCATCGCATTCTTTGTATTTGTAGTAAAAGTTGGCAGTGAGCGCAAACGTGTCGCGCCTGTTGGTGGGATAGGGCACAGTGATGAAATACGCGTTGGCATCGCGGCCCGTAATGACAAAGGTGTTGTTGAAATTGACAAAGGGAATGCCTACCAAGTCCTTAGACAAGCCAGTCAGCGTAAGCATGTCGCCAGTCTGCGCGTTGTGGTCGGGGTGTTGAATTAGCAGCACGGTAGACCTGCCATCGTTGGTGTTTGAAACGGCAGTGGCCTTGATTTCTAAATTCCGAAAATCTTGGTAGGCATAGCCTCTTATCACGCCAGTTCGGGTAAAGCCGTTAATGACTTGGGCTTCCCAAAAGCTGCTTAAGCTAACGCTGTCTGCGCCTTGAGGCAGTTTGTCAGGGCTTGTGCTGCTGGCATCTAAGGCGTTCAAAATGCTGGTGTTGCCGGCGGCACCTGTGCTGCCCGAGCTGGCACCGCCGCCGCATGCGCCCAGCACCATCAAGCTGCTCAACACTGCCAACAGTGATACCACTCTAAGAGAAAGTTTGACCATCTCAATGCCCTCGTTGAATACCAAAAGTGTAATGCATGGCCTGCTTTCTTCTCAAGACATGCTAGGATTTAAACAACCCTCCCAAACTGTGTAACGCCTCAATTCACAAGGAAAGTTAGCATGCCTTCAAATCATCACATAGAGGGTAACGCCGCCTCCAAAGTAGTGCTGGGTAATACGCCCAAAACTGTCATTGCTTTTCCTTACAGCGGCGATTACAGGGTGGATGTGCTCATTGATGGCCCCTTAGAAAAATGGTCGCCTAAGCTTGCTGCAGGGCAAGAACGAACCATTACATACAGTTTTGCCATGGCTGAAGGGTACCTGTCTGGCCCATATTATGCAGAGGAGCGTGATGGATTTACCCCCTTCACGCAGGCAGAAAAAACTGCAGCCCGAAATATTTTGACGTACATAAGCTCTATCGTGCCAATTACTTTTGTGGAAGTTGTAGAAACCACTTTGGCCAATAGCCCTGTGGGTGATATCAGAATGGCCAATAACAAACAGGCGACCAGTGCGGGCTATGCTTTCTCTCCCAGCACTACTTGGTCTGACCTCCAACTTCAGGGCGATATTTTTATGGCAAATGCTGCCATCAAAGAATCGTTTGCGGCAGGCACTTTCGAATACGACACTTTGATTCATGAAATTGCCCATGCCATTGGCCTGAAGCATCCTGGAAACTACAACGCTGGGTCTGAGCCAAGTAAAGAGCCGGGAAATTATCTGGCCACCAGTGAAGACAGCAAAATGCTGAGCGTAGTGAGTTATGCAGAGCACGAAGACTATTTGCAGCGTATTGATTTTGGGCCCTACGACCTCCTTGCACTGAAGTACCTTTATGGCCTGAAGCCGCAAAACTTGGGCGACAATACCTATGCATGGACAGACAGCATAGGTGGGCAATTGCAAACACTTGTAGATGATGGGGGGCGGGACACCATTGATCTGAAAAACATCACTCAAGCTACGATGCTTGACCTTAGAGAAGGCTATTCATCTGACGTTGGCACTTGGAGTTATGAGGAAATCACTAACCTACCTTCACAAAAAAACGTTCAAATTGCTTTTGGCACTTTGATAGAAGTGGTGCTTGGCAGCAATCAGGCCGACAAAATTACGGGCAACGCCAGCAACAATTTATTTGAAGGGCGCGGTGGCAACGATGTGCTTGATGGGGGTGACGGCCGCGATACCGCAGTCTGGACTGGTGCATTGAGCCAATACAAATTGAGCAATACCCAAAATGCTTACACCGTAGAAGCTACAACTGGAACCGAAGGCAAAGATCAAATTCTGAACATCGAACGGCTTAAGTTTCAGGATCAAAGTTTGGCTCTGGACATGGCAGGCAATGCAGGCCTAACGGCCAAAGTATTGAGCGCCGTGTTTGGTAAAGCCGCACTGGCAAACAAGCAATATGTGGGCATAGGCCTTTACTACCTAGACGACTTGTCTTTTAGCTACAGCAATCTCTTGCAACTAGCTATCAATGCAAGCTTGGGCGCCAACCCTTCACACGCACAAGTGGTGGACTTGCTCTACACCAATGTCATAGGACAAGCCCCCGACACTGCCACGCGCAAAGTCTATACCGACCTGCTAGACAACCAAACCTATACGGTGGCGGGCCTTGCAGTTTTAGCGGCAGATACTGAATACAACAAAGCCAATGTGAATCTTGTAGGCTTGGCCCAGACAGGGCTGGCCTATTTGCCTTTTCCCAGCTGATCCAGAAATTGGCGCGCTATTTGGTTTGCGTGGCAGAAAGCACAACGACATTACTGGCCGGAAAGTCTGCCAAACCAAATGCAGTGGTGGTTTTGACATTGGCCATAGCGTCTAGCACCTCAGCACCCAAAACTACTTTGCCAAATACCGCATAGCCACCATTGGATGTGTCTAGTGCCACGTTGTCTGCTAAGTTGAAATAATATTGCGAAGTGGCTGAGTTCAAGTCGGCACTGCGTGCCATGGCAATCGTGCCTTTTAAGTTGCTAAGCCCCTTGTTCACTTCTAAGGCAATAGCAGCTTTTTGGCCAGGTTGAACAGCAGGGGTTGGTGTAAGCCACCCGCCTTGCGCCACAAATATGCCAGTAGTCACAACTCTGTGAATGAGGGTGTTGTCGTAAAAATTGCTGTTCACGTACTGCAAAAAATTGTCGGTACTAAGCGGCGCAGCTGTGGGGTTGAGCTCAAGCACCACAGCACCCAAGCTGGTTTGCATGCTGACTTGGGGATTGGGCACATCAAAGCTTACCGACTTAAGTACAGTGCCATCGGCCAACTTGACCTCTAGGGTGACCGCCCTAACCCCAGCCGCACTGATTGTACATGTAACAGATTTAGATGAATCAGTGCCGCCTACAACAAGCGCCAAACTTTTGCAATTTTGCGTTGATACGTTGATATCGTTGTCTAACGAGTAGCCCGTTATGGTGAACTGGGCGGCTTGCCCGTACTTAAGCTGGCTGGCCTGAATGTCAGTCACCATGACGCTTGGGGCGCTACTGCCACCACCGCAAGCAGACAGCAACAAAGCAGATATAGAAACAATGAGTAGAGCAAACTTAGAAGGCATAGGTCGGCAGGAAAATTATTAGATGGGCGTCAAAAAATATATAGGGCAAATACACCCCACAGCCATGGTGCCGCTTGTCGGATTCGAACTGACGACCTACCGCTTACAAGGCGGTTGCTCTACCAACTGAGCTAAAGCGGCACGGGCAGATTCTAGCTTGAATAAAAAGTTCTAGATGTAGTTCATCCAGCCAGCAACAGATCTCGATAGGTCTACAAATCAAGACAGCTTGATGGTGTCGCTTCCGCCGACTACGGGCAGAGATGATTTGAGGGCTTGCAGGTAAGCCGCCTTTGCTGTTTGCAAGACTGCTGCTTGAGCTTGAAGGCGAGCGAGTTCTTGCTCAACGAACTGAATGCTTGCCAGTTGGGCTTTGCACTCATCAGTCAGGGTGTCTAGGTCGTACTCTTTGTTGTCGATTTTGAGGGTTGCCATGATTTATCTAGGTGTGAAATGATTCTTTGCTAATGGGATTTAGGAATAACATCAAATGCCAAAACAATTCGCTCTTCTTCAGATTCAAACGGAATTGTATGGTGCATCAGGGATGCAGGAAATAGCGCCATAGTTCCGGTAACTACATCTATTACTTTTTTCGAATTTTGACGTGAATTAGTTGCATCGCTATCTTTACCTAGGGCAACTACAAGCTTGCCACTATCGTTCTTCAAGTTTGGTGGAACATTTATGTATATGCTCCCACTAAGCCAGCCTTTGTCATGGATATGAGGCTGTAGTTCGCCACCGCTCTTCATGCATATAAGCCAGCCATAGAGGCTGTAGTTTGTCGACCATTTTTTTATGAGTCCTTCTTGGCTGTTTTCAAAATTAATCCGATATCGTTCTATTTCTGATCGGACAACCTTTTGAATTTCCTCAATGAAATTATTCTCAAAATCAAACAGATTTCCAGATGTTTGATAACCATTCGATAGAAGAGTTTGTCTTTTATTTGATCTCTTATTCTCAATTAAAAAAGATTTTATATTTCGGGAAAAAATATCATCAAAGTTATATCGAGATTTCAAGTCAACGAGGCGAACATATTTAAGTGGCTCATTACAAAATATATTATGCTTTTCCTCACCATATCTTAATGTGGAGCGGCAGGTCAGTGAGCCAACAATAGAATTTGGTTTGTCTTGGGTAGTTAAATAATTTAGTTCATCAAAAAATAATACTTTTTTGTCCATCAAATACAGACAAGCCAACATTTCATTGTGGGCTTTAATAAAATCAGGTTTCAAACTGATAGCTTGTGCAAAACTAGCTTCAGCCTCCGCCAACCTACCAAGCTCTTTAAGTAAGCAGCCCAAGTTAAAAATAACTTCTGCAAAGTCTGGCTTGATCGCAATCGCTTTTTTGTAGCTTTTCTCAGCGTCTTCTAGTCTTCCTAGTTCTTGCAGTGTTGTACCCAAGTTGCTATGCGCTTCAGCCAAGTCTGGCTTGATCGTAATTGCTTGTTCAAAATACTTTTGAGCAGTCTCCCAGTCTTTAGTATCTTTGGCAATAGAACCGAGGTTATTGCAAACTTCAGCTGAGTTAGGTTGAATTGCTAAAGCTTGTTTATACGCAATCTGTGCACTTTTAATTTTATTGTCCTGGTGTAATGCTGTCCCAAGGTTTATCCATGCATTGGTATTATTGGGTGCTTTTTCAGTTGCTTTTTCTAAAATAGCAATTGCTTCTTCGATTCTTTGGCCTTGCCTGAGAAACTCTCCCAGATTAATCATGCGGTTCACATTGTCAGGTTCTAGGGCTTGAGCTTTTTTTAAAGCCTCAATCGCACCTGATAAGTTTTTATTTTGATAGCGGAGTGTCCCCAGTAGTTCCCATATCTGGGTAAGGTGAGGTTTCAGAGCGCTGGCTTTCTCTAGGTCTTCAATTGCACCAGTAATGTTTTTTGCCCTTAGTCTAATCATCGCCCTGCTTGCAAATGCTTCAGCATAATTGGGTCTAGCCTTTAGTGCTCCCTCTATTAAAGGAAGGACTTCTAAGTCTCTTTGGTTAGCTACAAGACAAGCAGCTAAGACAAGCCAGCTTTCTGGATCGTCAGTTGACTGTTCGTATCCAGACTGTGCTTTTAAAAGTGCCTCTGCAGGCTTAGAACTCGTAAGTAGCAACCTCGCTTGATTTCGATAAATTGATGGTAAGTTTGGATTAATTAATATTGCAGTTGCAAGTGCTTTTTCTGCCTCTGCAACTTTCTTATCAAGTAAGAAAAGTTGAGACAGTAATGACCAACCTTCAGCATCAGTTGGTTCAGCTTCAAGAAATTTAGTTAGCCAATCTTGTGCTTCTTGATACCTACCCGTTTCACGAAGCTCAATCGCTTGAGAAAGCTTGTTCGGTTCTGTTTTTTGGCTTTTAAAATTTCTATCAAGTTGGACTAATTGCGCTTCTAATGCTTCAACCATCTCCCCTGCCAATCCTCGCGTCTTTCCCTGATCAAGTACTTTCCTTGCATTGTCAAACTGCTTTTCTTTTATAAGCGCATTTACATAGCTGAGCCAAAACTGTCCTTGATTCGGGTTTGATTCAAGCGCAGTTTTAAAAAGCGGTAGCGCAGCCTCTGAATTATTCACAGAGACTGCTAATACTCCTAAATTATGGTTCGCATCGGGGTGCTTGGGTTGGGCCTGCAAGATTGCTCGATACAGTCTTTCCGCATCTTGCAACTTGCCCGCCTTGTGTGCTTCAACCGCTTTTTGAAGCGCCTGCTCAATTGTCATTTCCATAGCACTTTTGATCCCAACATATTTAGTGTAGCAACAACACGTTACTGTCGGCCAAACGCAGGCTAGCCTTCACATCCCTCTGGCTCATTATTTATCTAGTTGTGAAATGATTCTTTGCCAATGATCGAAGTTCTTCTTCATTCAAGTCTGCTTTAGTAGCCGGTGTCCACAAATCAAAATAGGGAGCACCACGATTCATGGATGCAACTCTTTTCAAACCTGAAGATTTTAGGGTTTCTGGATTAGTACCTGCAGACGTAAGAAACTCGCATTGGGCAGGGCATCTATGGTTTCAATGCTGAAGTTTAGTTCAGCTTGAGAGTGTCACCTTCTGGCATCACAGGTAATGCAGCTTTGAGTGCTGCAGCGTACGAGGCACGTGCTGTTTGCAGAACAGCAGCTTGCGCTTGGAGTCGTGCAAGCTCTCCGTCTACGAACTGTAAGCTCTGAAGTTGGGCTTTAGCCTCTTCTGAAAGGTTGTCACTGTTGTGTTCTTGACCGTCGATTTTGATCATTGGCATTTCGGGTTCCTTGATTAGTTCTAAGAAGTTCATTCATAAAAACCCCAACCCCTTGTGAGGGATGGGGTTTTGTGTTCGCTTTGCCCTCAATACTCTGGGGGCGGGGCATATTGGTTATCTATTAAGCTCCGTTTGTGAAGTTTCCGAACGTCAAGTTTGCCACTGCAACACCAGACAACACGGCGACCAGTGAAATTTCTGTATTAATAATTGCGTTATCAGTAGAAGTAGCGAAGTAAACAGCAGTTCCACCGCCTGCAATACCTACTATCATCAGAAGGCTATTCGTACCAGCAATTGCACCAGTCAACGCGCCACCCATTGCGGTCAAAATGTTGGTACCATCTAATGAGTTTGCATCAGTTACGTTAGCAATTGTTGCAGCAGAAACATAAATAACCTCAGATGCAGCTAGTTGGGTTTCGGTACCTGCTACACCTGCATCTTGTACAAAGGCAGCATCAGCAAAATTATTTGTACCAGTCAGAGTAGCCAAACCTGTGTTTATATTGATCCGATCACCACCAGCACCAGCCAAGA
>Ga0315905_10007941_pt1 | contig 10729 bp, 9 predicted proteins | sample LakEriMetagenome_5_FD_203522 | JGI IMG/M metagenome (GOLD analysis project Ga0315905, IMG submission 203522) | Freshwater fungal communities from buoy surface, Lake Erie, Ohio, United States - Buoy 4 MA121 | ecosystem: Environmental > Aquatic > Freshwater > Lake | place: USA: Lake Erie, Ohio... | reverse complement strand
TCGAATTCGATAGAAATATTAATAAGAATATTAAAATTGATATTATAAATACCTCACAAAATAAATGTTTAGATAATAAATTATTTGTGTGCCTCCAAAGAGAAAAAATTATAATTAATAAAAAAACAATTGTATTTAAATTTTTGTTTAGCGGTAAAAAAAAATTTAATACTAATGCAAGAAAAGATAGAAAAATTATTCCATTTAAGGAAGTTTTGCAAAAAAAATAAAAGTTTGAAATAATTTTTTTCTCAAAAATGGACCCTGCTAAGTAAAAATATACTGTAATTAATGTTGATAAAAATATTACTTCAAGCATATATTATTTACTTATGCCTGTGTTCTGTATAGTTTTTTTGTAAAAAATGAACATTTTCCCTTATAAAAATATTGTAAAGAATAGCTTTTTAAATAAATTTATTTTTATTTTTATATTGAGCATATTCCTTATGCAATTTAATAATTTTTTTTTAAACACATACGTTATATTAAACAAAAAATATCAAGAAAGGCTGATTTCAGTTTACGGTTACTGCGATAAACAAGGTTATGGTTTTATTAAATCAATAAATGATGAATTTAATTTATCTAACAATGTTAAGATTATTAACTACGATCTTAAATACCCATCTTCTTATATTTTTGTAAATCAATTTCATGAGATAAAAGATTATCAATATCTTATTTTACTAAATTATTATGAAACTAATGATTTAAATAAAGATTTTAAAAAACTAAAATCTTATGAATCCTGCAGATTGTATAAAAAAAGATGATTGAAATAATTGCGTCGTTATTACAATTTGTAATATTTATTCTATTTTTTTTTTTATTTCATAAGTTTTACAACAAAAATTTATTCAACGTCAATACCAACACAATTTTTCAAACTTTTTCTATAAATATAATTATATTTCTAAATATTTTGCTATTTTTTTCTTTTTTAAATATTAACTCTAATATTATTTATTATTTTATTTTAATATTATCTTTTTTTAATCTTAAAAATTTAAATTTCTTAAAAAAAGAATTAATAATTTTTTATTTTTTTTTCATAATAAATATTATTTTTTTTATAAGCATTGTTCATAATCCTATTTTAGGTTGGGATGGACAAGCAGTTTGGTATCCGAAAGTTTATAATTTTTTTTACGGTGGTAATTTTTTTACGTTGGCAGATTCTCACTTTGCAGAATATCCTCATTTAGGCACATTTCTATGGTTCTTTTTTTGGAAGAATTCATTTTTGCAACTTGAATACTTTGGAAGATTAACTTTTGTTTTTATTTATTTTGTTTCTATTTTTTTATATTTTGGCATGGAAAAAAAAAATTATAAAAATATTTTAATATTATTTTTTATGATTTTTTTAACTTACGATAAAGATTTGTTCGCAGGCTATCAAGAAGTTTTGATATTTAGCTTAATTAATATATTTATGTATTTTTATATATCGTTAAAAAAAAAAAATTTTTTTTTCTTAATCATAAGTATATTAATTTGCAATTCAGTAATTTGGATTAAAAACGAAGGAGTATTTTTTATTATTCCAATTACTTTTTTATTCTTAGTATCTTTAAGCATCGACAAAATTTATAAAAAAATGTTTCTTTTTTTTATTATATTAATTTTAATAATAAGGGTTAGTTTGTCGTTAGAAATGATGGGTGATTTTAGGTGGCAGGGGGAGGGATATAGTGCCAATTCTTTGCTAATTCAAATGATTAAATATGATTTATATTTAGATAAAGTGTATTTAATATTAAAGCACTTTATTATAAGTTTTTTTAAATATCCAATTTGGTTAATAACTTTTGTTCTTCTATTTTTTAGATATTCAAAATTAAAAGATATTTCTTATAAAAACTTTATTGTTGTAGTTGTTTACTTATTAATTTTTAATTTTACAGTTTTTTTTGTAAGTTCAGCCAACTTAGAATGGCACCTAGCAGTGGCTTTAGATAGATTAAATTATATTGCGTCAGCTTATTTATTCTTTTTTGTTTACATAAACTTAACAGCAGTCAAATTTGGTAATTATGACATATAGTTTTGAACCAATTAAAAAATATATCATAGCAAATACTTTATACTGCTTTTTTTTATTTTTATGGTTATGCGTAATTTTGAGTATAAATATTCATGCTCAACATTTCGAATCATCTTTAAATTACAATTTATCAATTTTTGAATTATTGAAAATAATATTGGCAAAATCTCAATTATTAATTTTTATTTTACTACTATTATTTTTTATTGTGAAAGTAAAAGTAGTAAATTTTCTTTCATCAAATAAAATTATATTATTATTCTTTATTTATGGGTTTTTACAATTTTTTCCATTTTTTTTTAAAAATATTAATTTAGCAAATACTATTTTTGTAATTCAGTATTTAAATGTGATTTTATTGTTATCTATATTCTCAGAGATTTATAAAAAAAAAATAAAAGATGTCTTAATAATATCTTATATAGTTCTTTTTTTGGTATTTATTTATTTTTTAACATATTATTATTTAAATTATTTTTCTACTGAGAATATTATGTATGGATTTTATAATGAAAAAATTAATTTTATTTTTGAATATAATGATCCACCAAGATCTTCAGGAATTTCTAGATCGGCTCTATTCTTATTAGTTTTTGTTGAATTTGGTAATTTTTTATTAAAAAAAAAAATTAAGTATATTTTAATATCAATATTATTTATTCCTATTATTCTTTTAACTCAATCTAGAATTAATATCTCATTATTTTTAATTTTATTTATTTATTTATTTATTTTCATAAAAGAAAAGAAAGTTTTTTTTTTAAATTACATTATTATTCCACTGTTATTTATCATAGTAATAAATATTTTTAAGCCATCAAATAATTTATTCGTAAACTCTAAAAACGATTTAAGTTCTGGCGTTTATAAAGTTTTGGAAAAAAATATAAGACAGACAGACAAAGAGTCATTTTCTTCGAAACGTTTTGAGAGTTGGTTTTATATTTTTGAATTAAAAAGAAAAAATTTGATAAGTGATCTAGATTCAATTATTGGTTTCGGACCCCAAGGAGACAGAGTATTTGTTAAATATTCAATTTCAAATGCTCTATTATATGCCTTTCTTTCTTCTGGTATAATTGGAGTTTTGATTTTATCATTAATATATTTAAATCTAATTATTTTACTTTATAAAAAAATTAAAAGTGATTTCAGTCTATTTCTAGAAAGTGAATATGTAAAAATTTCATTTTTTTTAATTCTTTTTATTGTTTTACGATCTTTTTTAGAGAATTCATTTTCTATTTTTGGAATAGATTTTGTTTTCTTGTTAACTGCCATTCAAACATTTAATAATGAAAAAAAGAAATCCTAAAATTTCTATTATTACTGTTGTTAGAAACGGCATGCCATATTTAATGGACTCAATAAATTCGTTTCTAAAACAAAAATATAATAATAAGGAATTAATTATTATTTATTCTAAATCTTCAGATTTGACTTTAGATTATTTAAATAAAATTAAGAATAAGAATATAAGAATTATTATTGATAAATATTCCAAAAACAAATTTGGTTCTTTAAATTTAGGAATTAAAGAAGCTAAAGGAGATATCTTTGGATTATTGCATTCAGACGATATTTTTTATTCTAATGAAGTTATTAAAAATATAGCAGAAACTTATAAAAAAAATTCCTTTGAAATTTTTTATGGCGATACTTTATTTTCCACACGTGATAATTTATTTTCTATTAAAAGATCTTGGCAAAGTGGAATCTTTAAACCATACAAATTATATTTTGGGTGGATGCCTCCTCATACAACTGTTTTTTTATCAAAAAATATATTTAAAAATTTTTATTATCTTACCAATTTAAAAATTTCAGCTGATTACGATTATATTTTAAAAATATTTCGAAATCCAAAAAAAATCTTTTATTCAAATAAAATTATAACAATTATGAGAACAGGCGGTGACAGCTCTTCCAATATTTTAACAAAAATATTTGAAGATTTTTTTGTTTTAAAAAATTTTTTTTATTTACATTTTGTACCTTTTATAATGTTTTGCAAATATATTAGAAAGTTAAATCAATTTCTTTATTCTTATAAATTAAAATCAAACAATTATATAAATTTTTTTATTAGAAAAAATTATGTAAGAATTGTAAATACAATTAGTAATAAAATTTTTAAAAAAAATTTTATAATTATAGGAATAAATTTAGCTTGTTTATCATATATTTTAATACCTTTAAAAAATATGATAAATAATAAATATACTTATTTTTGGCCAGATGGAATATTTTCTAGGATTTTCATTAATTCTAAAATAATTCCAGGAAGAAATTTTGTTGATGGTATTAAAAACTGTGAAAGTTTTAATTCTATTTATTTAATAGGATCTATCAATAAAATGAAGTTAGATTATTTAAAAAAAAAGTTCGTTAATAAGCCGGTCTTATCAATTGATGTACCTTATGCCAATATCGATAATATAATTAATTTTGTGAAAACAGTTAAATTTAAGAAAAAAAGTTTAATTTTTGTAAATTTACCAACGCCTAAACAAGAATTTTTAGCATTTTCTATAGCGCAAAATAATAAATGTTTTAAAATAGTATGTTCGGGTGGGGCAATTGACTATAACAGTGGTCTTCATGTTAAGCCTCCTGAAATATTAAATAGGCTTTATTTAGAAAGTCTTTGGCGATTACGAAATGATTTTTTTAGAAGAATATTTAGATTATTTTATACATTTTTTATTTTTATAAAAAATTTTTTATTGAAAAATTATGATCAATATACCTTTAAAAAAATATGATTTTTATTATGCATGGGCTTCTGATCTAAATGAAGATACCGGCGAAGGCAGGCTAGCTAGATTATTTTTATACAATTTTGCTAAGAATGCAAATAAAAAAATAATTGTAATTTCAAAAGATAATAAATATCTATTTTATAATAATAGATTAAAGATTTTTAACTATAAAAAAAAAATTATAAAATTAATTTTTCCTTCCTATTTTTTAGGTATTTTTTTTTCATGGTTATTTTTTTTTAAAAAAAAAAAATTTATCTATATAAATTATTTACCTCTTTGGAATTTTTTAATTATATTATTATTGTCACCGCATACTATAATTGGACCAATAACTGGCTCTAAAATCTTTAGCAATACTCAAAATATCCGAAAGTTACTTTTCCCAACGCTATACAAATTAAATTTATTTTTTTTATGTATTAGATTTAAAAAGATTATATTTGCTACGGATAATTTGAGGAAATACGTTAAATTAAAGTATATTGATAAATGTAGTTTTAATTATTGTCTGCTTTATCTGAAATATTTAAAACCATTATATTTTTATGACAAAACAATAGATATTATTGTCTACAATAAAACTCATAAAAATAAGTATAATATTTTTACAAAAAAATTAGTTTCTTTTTTGATTTCCAAAAAATATAATATTCATTGTTTTGGAGAAAATTTGAATATATTTGGAATTATCAATCATGGCCAAATATCAAATAAAGAAGCATTAAATTTAATTAAAAAGTCAAAGTATATGATAAATAGTGGTGAAAATTTTTATACTTTTTTCTTAATGGAATCTATCAAATATAAAGTTAAAATTATTTACAATAAAAAAACCTGTCCATTTACTAAACCAAAAGTAAGTGACATATTCGGCGTCGATTATGATAAGTATTTAGTTGCAAGAATTCAAATTTTAAATTACATCTATAATAATTAATTAGCTGTAAATTTTTATAAATTAATATTTATATTAGAATTTAATTCTTTTATTTTTTTGCTAACTTATTAAAATTCTTCTTTAGGATAAATAAAATATAAAATATAGCCTTTAAATTACCAGCAAACTGAAGAATGTTATCTTTTTTTATTTGTAAACATTTTGAGATATTTTTTATTGTTAAAAAAATTACACCAATATAAAAGCAGGTATTTGATAATTCAAATTTTTTAATAAAAATATATCTATTTAATATCTCTATAAACCCAAAATTTATAGAGTTCCTATTAATAGTATTATCAGCATGGTATTTGGCCTTGCTTATAATAATTAAATTATATCTTTTACTAATTCCAAAACTAAAGTCTAGGTCCTCTAAGTAACTATATGGGCCAAATTGAGTATTAAATTTCTTTCCCTTGATTAATAATTTTTTGTAAATCACTGCTTGTGTTGATAACCAATTAACCTGGGTATTTCTTTTAAGATTCTTAGCTTTAGTATGCCAACCAGATTTAGTTACATATCCTGGTTTTGGATCATAAATACCTAAAAATTTAAATATTATACTTTTTTTAATTAAGTCTAATTTTGTACTTTTTTTGTCAATTAAATTAAAACCTATCCCTGCATAATCTTTATTTTTTGAAATAAATTTATACATCTCATTCAATGAGTCTTTTTGAAATTTAATATCATCATCTAAAAACATAATGTATTCTCTTTTTTTTTTAATTTTAGCAATTCCAATATTTCTTTGTTTTGAAATTGACTGTTTAGAGTTATAAATATTTATTTTTATTTTCTTAAATTTTTTTTTAATCAGGAAAATTTTTTTTTTTAAAATTCTATCAGATGAATCGACAATAATAATGTCTTTAAAAAAAAAACTATTTTTTGATAATTGATTTACAGTTCTTATTAATAGTTTTAATCTGTTCCTTGTAGGAATTATTATACTTAAATCTAATTTTTTGGGCATTATTCGAAGAAAATTTAATGAATTATATTTTTATCTATTAAAGGAAATATATATTTTTTTATTAGCATTTTTAGCGAAATTAATAATTAGTGAATTTATTTAGATTTAAAAATTTTTTTTCATAAATACTAATTTTTTGGTTGTATTAGTTATTTAGTTTAATTAAACTCTTTAATAAATATGTATATATTTATCTTAAAAAAAAAAATTTATGAAAAGTAAATATTTAGTTTGTGGAGCAGGTGGATTTATCGGGGGACATCTTGTTAAATCTTTATTAGACGACGGCCAGGAAGTAATTTGTGCCGATATAAAGCCTTTAGATAATTGGTTCCAAATATTTAATTCTAATAAAAATTTTTCACTGGATTTGAAAGATTATAATAATTGTCTTGAAGTGACTAGAGGAGTTGATTTTATATACAATATGGCATGCAATATGGGAGGTATGGGTTTCATAGAGAATAATAAAGCAGAGTGCATGCTTTCAGTTCTTGTAAATACAAATTTATTGCGTGCTTGTTTAGTAAATAAAATTAAAAAATATTTTTTTTCATCTAGCGCGTGTGTTTATAATGCAGATAAGCAATCAAATGCTTTTATTGATGGTCTAAAAGAAACCGACGCATATCCTGCAATGCCAGAAGACGGTTATGGTTGGGAAAAATTATTTAGCGAACGAATGTGTAGACATTTTTATGAGGATTATGGGCTAGAAACAAGAGTGGCAAGGTATCACAATGTTTATGGACCAATGGGTACATTTGATGGTGGAAGAGAAAAAGCGCCTGCTGCTTTATGCAGAAAAATTATAATTGCCAAAAATTCTGGAGAAAGAAAAATTAATGTATGGGGAGATGGTCAGCAAACTAGAAGTTTTATTTTTATTAATGATTGCATCAAAGGTACAAAAAAAATATTTGAGAGCGATTGTCGCGAAGTTTTAAATATAGGCTCTGAAGAACAGGTTTCAATTAATCAAATGATAGATATTATTGAAGCAATTAGTAGTTATAAAGTTGAAAAAAATTATCAATTAGATAAGCCAAAAGGAGTGAGGGGTCGATCAAGTAATAATGACCTAGTGAGATCAAAAATTGGATGGGACTTTGAAATTAGTTTAAAATCTGGTTTGGAAAAAACATATAAATGGATAGAAAAAGAAGTGGCAAAAAAGTTAAATGATAATAAATTTGCTATAAAATATTAATTTAATTTATAGTCATAGTCACATATTTATATAAATTATATTCTTTTGAAATTAAAAAATTTAAAATTTTTTAATTAAATCTTTTATTATGATACCAATTAATTTTGAATCAAAAAAAAATTATTATTTTGCTATATTAATTGTAATAATATTTGGATTTGTACTAAGGGTTTACGGCTTTAATTCAAATGGTTATTGGGCAGATGAATGGTACACGCTATTTTTTTCAAATCCTAATAATTCATACACAGAATTTAAATACAATCTAGGTCCCAATGGATCAGGGCTGCCAACCTATGAAAATACCCCATGGTCATTTTATATTTTTCTAAAATTTATTTTTATAATTTTCGGATATTATGCTGAGATAGGAAGAATATTTATATTAATATTTGCTGTAGGATCTATCTATTTATGTTTAAGGATTATTAGTAGATGCACAACAAACAAACAATTAATTATATTTTTCTTAATATTAGTCTCTTCAAATCCCTTCTTAGAAACTAAATAGCAATAAAGCAGGATTTAGAGAAAAAAATATGTAAAAAAATAAATGATTTTTTTTAAATCTATTAATTAAATTTAAAAATAAATAAATATTACAAAGAGTTAGCAAATAAAAGATAAAGGAAAAAAATATATTTTTTGAAATTCCAATGCTTTCAAGATAAAGCATTATACTTCCTAACAAGCCTCTTTTCGTGAATCCCAAGCTATAATTGATATGAATTTCTGAATATGTCCAATAGTTTACAATATTATTTAATGTAAAGTAAAATACATAAGAAAATACTGATATTAAAAATACAGCAATTATTAGTTTTGTAAAAAATATAGAGTTAATATTATTTTAGATTCATAACTAATAAAAATGTTTCTAATTTTTTTTGTTTACTCATTAAGATTGGTTGCGGGGCTTGGATTTGAACCAAGGACCTTCAGGTTATGAGCCTGACGAGCTACCAGACTGCTCCACCCCGCGATAAAAGTTGTTATATATAACATGATATTTTGTTTTTTCTACTTTTCATAAATTTAATGAACGTTCTTTACAAAAGAAATTCAATTATATATAAGATTTGCGCCTGGTGATTATTGCAAAGGAGTAACACCCGATCCCATTCCGAACTCGGCAGTTAAGCCCTTTAGCGCCAATGGTACTTTGTCTTAAGGCACGGAAGAGTAGGTCGTTGCCAGGCTTTATAAATCCTTCTTAAATTTGAATGAGAAATATATTAGTTGTCACTGGCGGTGCGGGTTTTGTTGGTTCTAATTTAATATCTGAGCTTTTAAAGTTAAAAAAATTTAGCATTATAAGTATTGATAACTATTCATCCGGCTTATCTAAAAATCATATCAAGAATAAAAGAGTCAAGTATTTAAAGGGAAGCACCAAAAATATTGAAATTTTATTGAAAAAATATGTAGATAAAATTCACAGTATCTTTCATTTTGGTGAATTTGCAAGAATTTATCAAAGTTTTAAAAAAATTAACGAATGTTTTCTTTCTAATATTGAAGGAAGTTCAAGAGTATTTAATTTTTCTTTAAAAAATAAAATTAGGTTAATTTATTCTGCAACTTCTGCAAGTTTAGGAAATAATGGGAAAGATATGAATTTATCTCCTTACGCTTTTTCAAAAGCTAAGAATTTAGAGTTACTAGAAAATTTTAAGAATTGGTTTGGCTTTCGATATGAAGTTATTTACTTTTATAATGTGTATGGAGAAAAGCAAATTTGCAAAGGTGACATGGCAACAGTCGTGGGTGTATTTGAAGATCATTTCAAGAGAGGTGAAAAATTACCAGTTGTAAGACCCGGAACACAATTTAGAAGATTTACCCATGTTTCTGATACTGTAAAATCTTGTATTTTTGCATGGAAAAAAAATAGATGTAAACATTATTCCATTGCAAGTAAGGAATCTTTTAGCATTATTGAACTTGCAAAATTATTTAAAAGTCCGATTAAGTACTTGCCAATGAGAAAAGGGGAACGTTTTGTGTCCGCCATAATTAAGATAAATCTAAATAATAAAATTGTAAGATTATCTGCAAAAATTAGACTTAAAGATTACGTAAATAGTTTTTTAATGAGTAATCGTTAACTTTTCTTTACAAAGTGTCTTTTAATATATATCTAGTGTCTTTTAATATATATCTAGTGTCTTTATGAAAGTAGTCAGCTCATTAAAATCTCTTAAAAAAAGAGATATCAATTGTAAAGTAGTTAGAAGAAGAGGAAAACTTTACGTAATTAATAAAAAAAAACCAAAATTTAAGGCACGCCAGGGTTAAGATTTCATGGACATTGATTCTCAAAAAGAAACTTGGTCTAATTTTAAAAAATTAACAGTCTATATATCAGCTGCTATTGTTCTTCTTCTGATTTTGATGGCTATTTTTTTACTATAGACTTTTGAATTTAGTAACGAGCTTTTAGTTTTTTGAATTTTTTAACTCTTCTTGTATTTTCGTCTTTTTCTCTCTTTTTTCTTTCAGATGGTTTTTCAAAGTGACTTTTAATTTTAAGTAAACGGAAAACGCCTTCTCTTTGTAGTTTTTTTTTAAGAGCTCTAAGAGCTTGCTCTAAATTATCATTTTTAACTTCTATTTTAATATATGCTTTCCTCCAAAAAAGTGAGACGATTTAGCATTTTTGATGTTATATTGTCTATATTTTTATGAAGCTTTTTAAGCACAGACCAACAGAGGGTTATCAAACAAAAATAAGTATAATTAATAGAAGAAAAGCAATTTTAACCACTGCTAAATATACTTTTTT
>Ga0315905_10007940_pt1 | contig 10729 bp, 8 predicted proteins | sample LakEriMetagenome_5_FD_203522 | JGI IMG/M metagenome (GOLD analysis project Ga0315905, IMG submission 203522) | Freshwater fungal communities from buoy surface, Lake Erie, Ohio, United States - Buoy 4 MA121 | ecosystem: Environmental > Aquatic > Freshwater > Lake | place: USA: Lake Erie, Ohio... | reverse complement strand
AGATGGCGCCCCTTAGATACCCCCAGCATCTATTATGGGCGCCAATGACACTTTTCTTCTGCGCTTTACATCCAGCACTTTGAATGTGTGCCACTGTTTCTTCTGGGAGGGCGGCAAGCGACACCGTCTCTTTTCTCCTTTCTCTTTTGCAGAGTTCACATCCTGGGCTCGTACGCACGCCGATCCTGTACAGCCATTCCCCGCATGGAAATGAGCATGTGATTACTTGCTTGGCTCGCCTTTTCTTGGCTTCGTTCACCGCATTCGAGTTGATCCAAGAACCTAGGCATTCTCTGCTTTCACCCTCTCGTAACAGGAACTCGGCTGCCCAGGTAGTGGCAGCCGGTTTATTCCAGTTTTCTGCTTCCTGAAGTTGGAGCATGCATCTCCTCCCCTTGCACTCTTTGTTCATCATGTCACTTTGGGCTCCTGCACTGGCTGTTTGTCTAATGCTTCGCAGTCCGACATCGGTGGAGATTAGAAAGGTTTTGTTCCAATTAGTCCCCGCTCGATCAAATGCTTTCTGCCCTTGATGTTCAGCTCCCCCTCTTAGCATTGCGTTTCGGACCGCTTTCGACCATGCAGTTACATGCTGCACTCCATCACTGTCGTTCCACTCGTATGTCATCCTTTGAGTGCGCGTTGTCCATTGCTGACACTCAGATGATAGTTGTCGTGCGTTCTCAGCTTGGGTGTCGGCTTTTTCATTGAGAGGTTCTCCTCGATGCGCTGACTTTAACCATAAATGTGCGTGCTCCTATTAGGACTCGCGCTCTAACACACTCTATGATCGATGTCATTATGTCTGCATTTGTATCCCCGGCGAGCGTAGTACGTGGACCACTCCCTATCCATCGCGACATCTTGTTGAGAGCGGCTTCACTGTCACACAGATAAAGCAGAGGGGTTGCTTGAAGGGTGCGAGCTATTGCTGCTAATTCTGGTCTTAGAGAGCTGACCCCCTCCTCCTCTCTGCCCACCCGAACTACGAGATTGCACCCAGGTCTTTGAAGGCAAATGCTTCCTGCTCCCATTGCGCACTTGTGGACCGATCCGTCTCCCGCCCAGGTTTCTCCTGCGAAGTCGTAGCACCCCAGCCAACCAGCTTCCGTTCCCCTCCAGAAGTGCTGTTCTAGGCCTTGTAGTACGACGTTAATCTCATCCTTACCACTTTCGTCTTCCCATGCTTCGCACAGGTGAGTTTCTGCTTGTTCATCATCGAAGATCATATCTTGTGACACCCAGCATTGCATGTTCGTTTGAGCAGCGCATGCGTCTGCATCTCCTCGTTTCCACCAACTTCTAGCTCTGGTAACGTTTTTGCTACCCGAGCTCCCTTCTTGGTTGTCGTTACACAAGTCTTGTTTTAACTTTGCTCGTTTGCCTTCAAAGATGCACTTCCCGTAATTCCGGAATGTTTGTGTGGCCTTGTCTTTCGGGTTGGCCTTACACCATATCACCCACTCTGCGTCATTCTGGAGCTCCGTGAGGCACTCCTGCTGGCCCTCTAGACTTAAACTTTCCCACAGAAATACTCTCCGTCCTTGCTGAGGTCCCCAATAGGGCGTCGATGGTCGTCCCGCTCCCTCAAAAAAGGGAGCTGCAGTGACTGTTGATTCCCCAATGAGTACCTTAGCTTTGATGATTGATTGTAGTGCACGCAGAATTCGCCATGTTGGAGATCTGTACCCACTGGCTTCGAGAGTGTTCTGAGCTTTCTGGAGATGGACCTCCTCATGAATTCGTCTTAGTAGATCTAGAGGCTGTCCCTGCCACATCACTCAAAGATGGTTCCAGATCGTGCTGTTGACTGTCCATTGGTAACCGTTTTCGATGCACGTTGTGAGTCCTTCTAGACACATTTCTTTTCTCCGGACACCGCTATAGTCTCCACCAGCTGCCGCATGCAAGGCGAGTTTTTGCGTCTTCTATTTCTACAGGGCCGCCGGGAGACCGAGGCGCACTTCACTGCAGTTGGAATGTTATCGCAAAACTACCAAACGGACACGTTCCGTTTCAAGCGCGCGGCATTCTTTCAATCCCTGAAGAGCAAGATCGGCCTAGCAGCCTCCCGGATTGAAAGCGGCGGCGTTGAGGATCAACCTCAATATCCAGGGTTGTGGCATAGTGGCAGCTCCAGTGCACGCTCCTTCTCGTGCTCCCCTTCTTCTCCCCCTCCTTCTTTCACACAATATCCCTCCCCCCCTTGTTCACTAGTGCGTGATGGGCCGACTAGTCCACTAAGCGGCCTCGGCTTCTCGTCTCTCGTAGCACATATCCTCTACTATCCCCCTCCCCCACGCGAAAAGCTGTGTAATAGGTACTGCAGTAATAAACACACACACACCTCCCTCTTTACAGCAGTGACGCGGAGGGGGGGTCGGGGGGGGTCCCGTAAACCGGTGTCTTAAACTTTTGAAGTGGTGCCAGTGACTGCCAGTGGGCATCTAAAGCCCCGGTTCCGAGCCTCGTGATAGAGAAAGCAAAGAAAACGCGGGCGCGGCTGTGCTCCTTGCAAATCCGGGCCATGAGGGCTGGCGACATTGGTTACGCCGTCAAACACCACTTCGTGTTAAGCACGTCTCATCCTTCTGCATCTTTTCTTAAGAGCCCAGTACCCCGAATCCGGCTCAGAAGCGTAGGTGGCATGGCGGACCACATCCTGGTCCGCCGGCCCTTCAGAAGGGCCGTAGCCATCCGGCCCTTCAGAAGGGCCGTAGCCATTGCCAGGCAACGGCTTATAGTGGGCTCGGCAGCAGAGGTAGCGGCAACGCATCTTGTTGGCCTGTCTGCCAAGGCACAGTCGGATTCCCAGGGTTTCAGACGACGCTGCACGACTCGCTGCCGGCCTGCAATTCTCAAAAGTCCTCTGTATAGTAACTTTACATACGCTGCAAATATACCAGGGCACTGACTGTTGAGTCAAAAGTCAGTGCCCCTTTGTGTCAGCCTGCCCTGACCGAGGCAATCATTGTGCAATTCTTCTCCAAGAAACCAGAGCCCTGGCCAGATGACTAGATGCTCCTGTGAAGCGCTGCGCCGACACTAAGCGCGCTCCACCCACGGCGGAAACGCCGCCGCCCGGGTCGGTCGTGATGACGCCACCCTGGGTACAAATTCTGAAAAGTCCCATTTATGGTGACCTTATATAGCAAACCTAGGGCACTGATTTTAATTGAAAAATCCCTGTACAATTCCTCTCCAAGTTTATATGTATAAAATTAAAATAATTTCTCCTCCAGGCATTGGCGAGCACCACGCCTGAGAAGATTCTGAAGGAGGGCAAGGCGGCGGCCAAGCTGCAGTGGGAGCAGATACAGGTACTACCCCCAGCAGCCCCCCCCCACCCCCCCCTGAAAACAATAAAAAAAGGCTTTCGTCGACGCCCCGACGCATTACTGAATTCACCTTGCCATGAATGGTGCAGGTTCAGTTTGAGCGCCTCCGTTCCGCGCCCAGTTGCTTGCCGGTGCAACCCCTTAGATTAATGCAACGGGTGTGTTGTCGCCGGCCGGGGTTGAGGGGACGGAAAGGAGGGAAGGGGGAACACAGTGTCAGCGTCTGGCCTCCTTCAAGAGCCAACCGTCGGTGACCGGAGTGCGCATACAGATACAGAGGTACGCAATCCATGCTCAGAGCAGGAGCAGACATCTTACAACAAAAGGTTCATCAAGAGCTTGACCAAGATTGACCAAGATCAAGCCTATCACGCCTGCCAGCTCCGTCTCATACTGGCGTGCACGTGCAGTGTGAGTGGGAGGGGTACTTCATTTAGCATGGCTACCTGATGTTTCGCGCTCAATGGGCGCAGACATTTCCCCAAGCGCAGTGGGCACAGGGAGGTCAGCGGGACGTTGCAGCACAGACGGAGCCGCCATGCCACCGATGTTTTGACCCTGACCAGCCTTGGCCTCTGCGTCGACTGCGGCAAGGAAGCTAAAGTACCATGCCAGGGACAAGGGGAGACAAGAAGTCAGTTTCATCGTGTGTATCAACACCTTTGCGCGCACGGCAGCGCAAGGGCGCCCTTGTGTCACGTGCGTGCCGCCCTTGTGTCAAGTGCATGCCGCCACGTGTGCTTCTCGACCACGCGCAGATGGCGAAGGGCAAGGAGGCTTACCCGTCATAGGCAGCGCCAAAGGCAGCTTGCATGGGATTCAGCAACGAAGTCTGCGGCCACTGCGCCGCCGGCAGCTGTGCCGCGCCGGGCTGCGCTGCCATTTGCTGCCATTCCCCCTGCGGCTGCTGCATATCTCCCTGTGGCAGCGGGCGCATGACCGGCACTGCCCCGAGCTGCTGGTTGGTAGCATACTGGGGCGCAGGATACTGGGGCGCAGGATAACCTGCGTAGGCGTACTGCGCAGGCGGCACCGGCGCCACGTGTGCCGGTGACTGCACTGCAGGTTGCGCCACATGCTCTTTCAGTCGCTGTTTCGCGGCCGCTATATTGTCTTTGCGCAGCATCTTCCCAAAATAATCGTCCATGTCGCCTCGCGATGCGTCGGACGTGGTGCGATGCGCGTGAGAGATTCGTACTGCCTCATCCCTTCCGTGCGGCACCCCCAGATCACTGTACTGGCTGTCTGCACCCTTCTCTCGCCTTTCGCCCTCCTCTCGCCACTCGTTCCGTCGGCCCCGCTGTCCCCTGCGTCTCTTCCCTTCCCTCCGATCCTGTTCGGTGTGCTCATCCCTTTGCTCGCCGTGCTCATGCACGGACGCGTGGGGGGTCGGAAATTCATCGTTCCAGAAGCTCTCGAGCTCCTTGGCTGCGGCCTCGGCACTAAAGACTGCAAGCCCCTTACTTCTTCTTGCCTTTGCCCCACTTTGAGCTGCCGGCGCAGATGGCTTTTTGACGCCCTTGCTGTGCTCGTCAGCAGGAGGCGACGTGGAGGAAGCATACTTGGAGGAAGACACCATGTCTTTGTCCCACCAGTGCGCAAACTCCTCGCGCGCCTGCTTATCACTCAGGTGCTTCACTGGCACAGCTTCCTTGCCCCCGTGTGTCTTGGCGCGGCGCGCCTTTTCAGCAGCCTCCGTCGCCCGGAGGGCCACCCGGGCCTTGGCTACCATCTGTGAGAGAAACAAATCCAAGTCCTTGTTTGCCGCCTGCGCAGTCATTCCACGGTGGCCGCGCTCCGTTGCAGCAGCCTGCGTCTTTGCCTGAAACGTGCCCCAATAGTCTTGAATATCCTTAGTCGCCGCATCACTAGAGAGGCGGTGTGCAGCGGCGGCTTTCTTTGCGGCTCTTGCCTTTTGCGCCATTTGCTCTTTCTGCTGGCGCGTCAGATCGGCAACGATCTGCGGCGACGATGTCGCATCAGCATGGTTATCTGCTTCTGCATGCTCTTTCTTTGCACCTTTGGTGCCTTTGCTGCCAGCTGAAACCTTTTCGCGCAGGGACGAGAGCTTGGTGCCCTTGCCGGCCGCTTTACCGCCCGGTTCGTGATCAAAAAACGAGATAAGATCCTGGATAGCACTGGAATCCGATTCGCCGCTCTTGTGAGCGACCTTAGCCTGTTTGTCCTGGAAGAAATTGGCAAGGTCTGCGGCGGCCTGGCCCGAGGAGAGATGATGGTTGTTCGTGCGCGAAAGGGCTACCTCCGTCGCCACCGCACGCGTAGCTTTTGCCACCTCCATCAGCCGATGCTTCATTTCTAGCACCTGCTTCAATAGAGCGCCTGTCATGCTGCGGCGTTGCGCCACACGCTTTGGCTCTACTGGCCCGCCTTTTCCGCTTTCTTTGGGCTGCGCTTGCTCTTGTCCCGGTGCTTCGGGCGGCGGCTCCTGGGGATCAAAGTGTTCATGGAGCAGGTGCTCTTTGCGTGCGTGCGAGGTCTCATCTTTGTAGTAAGATCGCCACGAGCACGTACCGCAGGAGCGAGGACAAGCATTGTCGGCGCCTGCACCATCCCACTCGCACCAGAACTGGCGATCGCCACCCGTGGCATACGCAACGCAGGGGTCGCCAAACGGTCCTTGCCACTGAGGGTTGTCATAGCACCAGTGATTCCGATGCCATGAGCCGCCCCACCCTGTGTGCGTGTCATACCACGTCGGATGGTGCGCCAGCCCAGCTTTTGAGGACGAAGACAATCCCGCAGGCCCAGCTGCGCCTGCCCCGCTGTCTGCTCCTGGCACGCCCGGGGCCCCAGCAGCCAGAGCGCGCTCCTTTTGCAGCGTCTCGTCCACAAAGCGCTTCAGATCTGCCTGTGTTATGGGCGCGTCTCCAGCACGCGGCGTCGCAGCCTTGGCCAAGCGCTCCCCAAGCTGCTCCTTGGGCAAGCGCTCCCCAAGCTCCTTGGCCAACGCTGCTGCGCCAGCGCGGGGTGCGGCGCTGGCATCGGCGGCTGGTTTGGACGGCAGCATCGCAAGGTCCTGCTCCCGAGCTTTGCCACGCTTCTTGTCTACCACCAGGGCCGCCGCCACCCGCATGCCGCTGCCCTGCCCACTCTGCCACGCGCGAAAACGGTCAGACAGCGCCCAAGATGAGCAGGAGACGGGCGCAGCGCGCGCGATGGGCGGCGCAGGGAGCGCGCACCTTGAGGAGCATAAGCTCCGCCTTTGCCTTGTTGTCGAGCGCCGCCTTTGCCCTGAGAATCATGTCCCGCGCCTGACAAAGTCTGCTGCCGCAGCCGCTGAGCACGCCTGCTGCCGCGTACCTGCGCTGAAGTTGCAGCAGGCAGACGACAGAGAGCGCGAAGAACCCGAGCACGAGCACCGCGCGCGGCAGCCGCTCGGCCCGGAGTCGGACAACCGGGCCTGCAGGCCTCTCCCTCGCCGCCATCTTCGCTTGACTGTTCGCTGGAACCGTGTCAAAAATATTGTCCCCCGTTCAGGATTGGGATGGTCGACGGCACAGTTGGGGTCTTGATGTGGCCTGTCGAAAAGCAAATTGCTATCTCAGACACGAAGGAAGCGTCGAGCGCCTGTGCTTCCGGCCTGCGGGTCGGGGACATCTTGCTCGAGGTGGACCGCCGTCCTGTCGATGCATCGATGCTGAAGGACGTGGTGGAAAAGATGAAGGGACCGCTGGGTTCGACGTTGCGGCTGACTGTTTCGCGGAAGCGCAAAGGCAGTCTCGGGCAAGACTCTCCGACGCCGTTTGAGACGATTGCGGTTGACGTCGTGCGCGACGTGCCGCTAGTCGTGCAGAAACCTTCGACCCCCGTCTTAGAAAACCAGCAGGAGCAACTCCAAGAAGAAAAGCAGATGAAGGATTCCACCGCCAACATGCAAAACACGGCACTAGAGGGGACAAAAGAGATCAGGCCAGGAACACTGAATGCGTTCCAGACTGCGCTCGCCAGTCTCCGCACTGATATCAAGACACCACACCGACAATCAAGCCTGTGTCCTGATTCTACAGGCATGCCTGCCAACGACCAGACTCCCCTTCAATGGAAGTTTCGTTGCCTCGCAAGCCAAAAAATAGCAGGCAAGTACAGAAGGGGCGACGAAGTGGTGTCAACGGTCAATCGCGCAGCAGGCCTTAGGACGGACACCGGGTCAATGATCGTGAGACCAGGCGGACAAATCAAAGTGGGTGACATAGGCGTCGTGGTAGGCGAGGGCTTCGATTGTCAGCATGTGTTTGTGCGGTTTCAGGTGGGAGAAATCCAACTCCACGGGCAAGCAGAGCTTCGTCAGTGTGTTTATCAAGATGTACTCAATATCGATAGGCAACTGAAAAAGGCAGAGGAAATACGGCAAAACAGGTTTGAGGACAGTGTTAAAAGTAGAAATCGGAAGGAACAATAACGGCGGACTGAAGCGATCTGGACACCGCCCTCACAGCGAAAGAATCCCTCATCAAAAGGTTGACCCTCACTGGACGTAACGCATTTGAGCCAGCCACGAGAAATCGAATGGACTCCTGATGCCTTCTTCAGTCAGCGTTTTCGTCACGTCCCTTGCACGGCCAGTACGCACATGGCTCCGGGTGTCTGAATCTCATCGACACAGCTGCTAGACGATATAAGTTCCAGAGTCGCGGTACGGATTCAGAACGCACAGAACTTCGATCCACTAAGAGAGTGTTTTCAAGGTTCTTCTCTAGCGTTCTCTAGAGAATAATTCTCACTTGCTGATCCGCTTATTTCCCCCATTTCCATAGACTACGATCAAGGGCCCAAGTTGTAATGAGTCCTGCTATCGTCGGTTTTTTAATGAAACAAAACGGAAAAACTAATCGCGACCCGCATCAAAGTCTTTCCTCTTTTTTCTAGGGTCATTGTCAACAACAGTGGGTGGGATAGCGGGGCGGCACATGCCATAGGCTCACAAAGCAAAGAAGTGCCGGGCTCGACTGGTGAAAAATGCATAGCGAGAATCTCCAAAAAACTGACGGATGAATTTCATCAGGTCATCTCGGCAGCTTTGGTGAACAACCGTTGGTCAGCCCACGCCTAGGTAGGGGTGGAGGACCCGGGGGTGATGTGACTGTGGATGGTGTGGGTACGGAGATTTGGCTAGCGAGCGTTTGGAGATGATGTGATTCTCCCTCTGTCTCTCCCTCCCTCACTCACTCCCTCTCTCTCCCGAACCGAGCTGCCATGAGCACTGGTCACAGCGCAAAGACAGTGCCGGGCTTGAGCTGCCATTTGGGATCTAGGGACCAGACAAAATCTTGAAGCCGCTGGCAGTACTCTGGGAAGTAAGCGGTTTCAATGTCGTTGTGCCTTGCGCCCTTGACCTGTGTCACAGTACAGAGAGACCGACAGAAAGAAGAGAAAGGAGAGAGAAGAGAATGAATAAGATGATGAAGGATTTGCGATCATAAGCTGTGCACGGTACAGTAGGAAAAATCGCTCGGTGCCGGTGAACCACGACTGAAGCTAGCAAACACACACAGTAAGCACCCAAAAGGGGCGGTGTGGACGGCGGCACAGCTTGTAGAGCTCCTTGCCGTGTTGACACGGCACAACATCATCCCGCGTGCCGTGCACGATGAGCACGGAACAGTTCACTTTGTGGATCTTTTTGACGTTGCAAAAGGCGTCGAAGGCCGTGTACTTGACGTCATAGGCAACGCGGATACACGAGGTGAAAGCACTCTGCAGAATGACGCCACCGACCTCTGCTCGCGACGCGAGCTCTACAGTGGGACCCGAGCCGATCGAGCGCCCAAACAGGATGACCTCAGACGGCAGCAGGTTCTTCTCTTGCATGAGCCAGCTGAAAGCCGCGGCAACGTCTGCGTAGCAGTCTACCTCGCTGGGTTTGCCGCTGCTCTGGCCATATCCGGTGTACTCGTAGCCCATCACGTTGACCTGCAGCACCTCGGACAGTGTCTTGAGGTGGTCGAAGATGAGGCCCAGGTCCTCTGCATTGGCGTGTGAAAACAAGAGCGTAAACTTGGCCCTGCGCGCCGGCTCCGTCAGAGCGGCTTCTGAGCGCCGTCGCGAGACGGCAGCAGCGAGCGCACGCCGCGGGCGACACACGAGGCGGCATACGCGGGCACGGCCACACAGTGGCACGCGCTCACCCTGGGCACGGAAGATAGACGGCCGGAATCCGCTCCCCGCGCTTTGTCGTCAGCCACACCAGCTCGTCCCAGTCTGCCTGATAGCTCGGCGGCGGTGGCAAAAATGCCAATTTCGCCACGAGCGTCGACAAAGGGTTCCCCATCAGTCAGTGATGGGGCGGCTGGGCAGATGACGCACAGATGACGCGCCCTCACTTGCCGAACCACTGCCAGCCGCTCTGCACTGTTGCTGCATTAGCCCGTAGACTGTATTCCCGGCATGTGAGCTGGACGTCGTGAGCTGTCATATCAGAACTCGAGACCTTCAACGAACACCCTGTGCCGACGGTTGGTTGCCGCCAGCTAGGACCGTGAAGATGCTGCGGTCGCTTTTGGTGCTGCTCGTGCTGCTGGCGTCGATGGACACGCTGGCGCTCGACGCAGAGTGGATGGACGACGCTGTCCGATTCATCGTCGAGCGGCGCCCGCACCGCGCCGCGATCGAGCACTCGGAGGGGGTTGGCGAGAGGCTCGACCGCTACATGGGAGAGGGGATGCCCGATGTGATTGGCTGGTTCGATTACCAGGCACTCCTCGTGCTGCGTGTCCTGTCCGCGCAGCAGCTCGCGGACGGCGTGGTTGGCGGCCTCGCCGAGATCGGCGTGCACCACGGCAAGTCCTTTGCCGCCCTCGCCCTGCTCAACCTGGACGCCGCTGCGGGCGGCGCCGAGCACGCGCACAGGGCGGTGGCGATCGACGTGTTTGACGACCAGCTGCTCAATACCGACGGGTCCGGGGAGGGCGATCTCGAGACGTTCCGCTCGACCGTACGAATGTGGTGCGGGGAGGACTGCCTAGAGCCATCGCGCCTCAGCGTTCTGCAGCAGGACTCGCTCTCCCTCACTGCGGCACAGGTGATCGCAGAAAGCGGGGGGGTGCAGCCGCGCATTTTTTCGATCGATGGATCGCACACTGCCGAGCACACCGAGGCAGACATGCGCACTGCTGCGCGCAGCATATGCAAGGTGATGTTGCCCGTCTCTCTGTTTCGAGTCCGGCTCGTGTCCAGGGCGCTCCTGTTTGCTCGCGTGCTTTGGCAGGTTGAGCGCTCGCTTGAAATCTCGTCTGCCTGAAAATTTTGAAGGCGTTTGCGGTGCGCAGGGCGGGATCGTGATGGTGGACGACTACTTTGCCGAGGGCTGGCCGGGAGTCTCAGAGGGTGTGCACGCGTTCATGTTGCACCAGCGGGGTCGCCACGTGGAGGAG
>Ga0315905_10007938_pt1 | contig 10730 bp, 8 predicted proteins | sample LakEriMetagenome_5_FD_203522 | JGI IMG/M metagenome (GOLD analysis project Ga0315905, IMG submission 203522) | Freshwater fungal communities from buoy surface, Lake Erie, Ohio, United States - Buoy 4 MA121 | ecosystem: Environmental > Aquatic > Freshwater > Lake | place: USA: Lake Erie, Ohio... | reverse complement strand
GTTCGTTGGAATGGAATCCTAAGGGTAATTTTAGAACTTTATCAAACAAATCATTTCGAATGTCACGAACCACGCGTGCTCGATATTCTGATTGAAACCAAACGGCAAAATAACGGGATAAGTTTTTCAGAAAAAAGGCAGCAAAAACAAAAATACAAACGAGAAAAAGAGCTTTTTGAGGATCCTGCATTACCATCTGATTCATCGTGTAATTGTACCAATCAGCTATGAAATTAGGTAGATCAGCAATTTTACCACTGTAAGATGGAGGTGTCAAACTCGTAATTGTGCCTTTTGTCCTAAAAATGAGTTGTAAAAAAGGAATGAAAAGTACGAGCGACAACAAATTGAAAAGCGTAAAGAATAAATTCCCAACAATGGTCAGAATTGCTAATGCCTTGTATCTGAAACCAAAACCAAAAATTTCCCAAAACGTTTTCATACTGCAAAGATAGGCATTACTTCGACTAAATTCATGTTGAATAAATCGATAGAGTTCTCTAAAAACTCACTCAGAACTTCAAGTGCTTTACCGAAATCCCTGTATTTTGAAGTTCTTTTAACGAATCAATACCTATTTTGAGATGGTCTGAAACGAAGTCATCTGTGACTTTTTGATCGCTTTTCTCTGTTTTCACGCCTTCAGGAGTCATGGGTTGATCACTCACTAAAAGTAAAGCTCCTACTGGGATTTCATTGGCAAAGCCAACAGTAAATATGGTTGCAGTTTCCATATCAATTGCCATGGCACGAATTGACTTTAAATATTCTTTGAAGTTTTCGTCATGTTCCCACACTCTTCGATTTGTTGTATAAACGGTTCCTGTCCAATAATCTCGACCTCTTAATCGAATGGTGTATGAAATTGCTTTTTGAAGATTAAACGACGGTAAGGCTGGTACTTCAGGTGGAAAGTAATCGTTAGAAGTACCTTCGCCTCGAATGGCAGCAATTGGTAAGATGAGGTCACCTACCTGGCTTTTCTTTTTCAGACCACCACATTTTCCTAAGAATAATACTGCTTTAGGTTCAATCGCTGAAAGTAAGTCCATAATAGTGGCAGCCATAGCGCTTCCCATGCTGAAATTAATGATTGTAATCCCATCTTTGGTAGCTGTTTGCATGGGACGATCTTTCCCTTCAATTTCAATACCGTTCCACTCAGCAAACATTTTGACATAACCAGAAAAATTGGTTAGGAGAATATATTTTCCAAACTCCTCAATCGGTTTTCCTGTATATCTCGGAAGCCAATTCTGAACTATTTCCTCTTTCGTTTTCAATTAATGTAATGATTCGATGAATAATGTTTCGTTTTCTTTAAACACCTTTAATAATTGGTGTTTGGTGAGATTTTTCAAGCTAACATCCCATTGTTTATTGCTCACGTCAAATTTAGAACGAAGTGATGGCAATTCCATTTTATTTTCAACTTGAACAGTTTTAAGTATTTCCTTTTCAAGGTCAGTAAGTTCAACTTTGGGTCCTACATTTTCTTGCCGCATTTGAGGGAAAAATAGAACTTCTTGAATGGAAGAATTATTAGTGAGTAACATAACTAAGCGATCAATTCCAATTCCCATTCCTGAACAGGGTGGCATTCCGTATTCAAGTGCGCGTAAAAAATCTAGGTCGATAAACATCGCCTCATCATCTCCTTTTTCTGATAGGTTTAATTGATCTTCGAAACGCTCTCGTTGGTCAATGGGGTCATTCAACTCTGAGTAGGCATTCGCAACTTCTTTTCCGTTGATCATTAGCTCAAAACGTTCGGTCAGTTCAGGATTTGAACGATGCTTTTTGCACAAAGGTGACATTTCAATTGGATAATCCGTGATAAAAGTCGGTTGGATGTAATTTCCTTCGCATTTTTCACCAAAAATTTCATCAATCAATTTGCCTTTCCCCATGGTTTCATCCACGGCTATCCCCATTCCTTTAGCGGCAGATCTAATATCATCCTCGCTTTTTCCATGAATATCAAATCCAGTGTATTCAAGGATTGAATCCCTCATGGTTATGCGTTTAAATGGCGCTTTCAATGAAATTGATTTTTCACCAACCTTAATTTCAGTTGTTCCACAAACATCATTCGCCACTCGCTCTACCATTTGCTCTGTGAAATCCATCATCCAATTGTAATCTTTATAGGCGACGTAGATTTCCATTACTGTAAATTCAGGATTGTGTGTACGATCCATTCCTTCGTTACGAAAATCTTTGGCAAACTCATAAACGCCATCAAAACCACCAACGATTAATCTTTTTAAATATAATTCATTGGCAATTCTCAAGTAAAGTGGAATATCTAAAGCATTGTGATGAGTTATAAAAGGACGAGCGGCAGCTCCACCAGGAATAGGTTGTAAAATGGGTGTTTCAACTTCCAAATATCCATTTTCATTAAAAAAGGAGCGCATCGAAGATATCGTTTTTGACCTCTTAACAAACGTATCCTTCACGTGAGAATTTACCACCAAATCAACATAGCGTTGTCGGTAACGCAATTCAGGATCAGTAAAAGCATCGTGTACTTTTCCTTCTGTGTCAATTTTAGGAAGGGGTAAAGGTTTAAGTGATTTACTTAATAGAACAAGTTCTTCAATGTGAACTGATATTTCACCAACCTGTGTTTTGAATAGAAATCCTTTCACACCAATGAAATCACCTAGATCGAGAAGTTTTTTGAAAAAATCATTGTAGTGTGTTTTATCGTCTCCAGGACACAAATCATCTCTATTAACATAAATTTGAATTCGACCGGTTGAATCTTGAAGTTCTGCAAAAGATGCTTTGCCCATTATTCGTTGACTCATCATGCGACCTGCCAAGCACACCTTCTTTCCGTCGGTAAAATTATTTTTAAGGGCGTCTGCGTAATCTGTTACTGCGTATAAATCAGCAGGATAAGGATCAATTCCCATTTCTCTCAACTTGGCTAAGGTATCTCTGCGTTGAATTTCTTGTTCCGATAATTCCAAATAACTCATTCTCTTCTGTTTTAAAAACAAAGATAGGCATTTTCATACGTTGAATAACGCAATTTTATTTAGTGTAAATTCGTCATTTTAGCTTTTTTTATCTATCTTTGCAGTCCTAAAAATGATAGTCAAATGACTTTTTATTTTTAATCAACTGATTTTTAACTATTTAAGTACAAGATATGCCAAGCGGAAAAAAAAGAAAAAGACATAAAATGGCTACGCACAAGCGTAAGAAAAGACTACGTAAAAACCGTCACAAGAAGAAAAAATAATTTCTTTGATCCGCAATAGACTTGCGGTTTTCTAGTTTTTAACCATACAATTTCATTTAGTGAGTCTCGAATTAGTAGTAGAAACCCGTGCTGGTGGAGTATGGATTGCTCTTTTACGTGGAGGTAAGTTAGTTGAACTTCACGAAGAACAAGGCAGTTCAGATTTTGCTGTAGGGGATATTTTCTTGGGCAAAGTAAGAAAGCTTGTGCCGAGTCTCAATGCTGCATTCGTTGATGTGGGGTATGAAAAAGATGCTTTTTTGCACTATCTTGATTTAGGTACTCAGTTTAATTCGCTTAATCGATTCACCCGCGAAACCCTTAAAGGGAAACAAAACGTTGGTGATCTTCAGTATTTCAAATTAGAAAAAGATATTGAAAAGGAAGGTAAAATTGACTCTTTGCTTTCTTCTTCTCAACCCATTTTGGTTCAAGTTGCTAAAGAACCAATTTCGGCTAAAGGTCCAAGATTGTGTTCAGAGATAACTTTGGCAGGAAGATATTTAGTACTTGTTCCATTTTCAGAAAAAATTTCAATCTCTCAGAAAATTAAGGAGCAATCGGAGCGTGATAGACTGAAAGATTTGATGAATAGAATCAAACCGAAAAATTTTGGTGTAATCATTCGAACCGTTGCAGAGGAGAAGAAAACCTCTGATCTTGAGCAAGATTTATATTCATTGATGGATAAGTGGAAAACCATGCATGCGAATCTAAAAAATGCAACTCCACCTCATAAAGTTCTCGGTGAATTAAATAAAACAAATTCAATTTTACGTGATTTATTAAATGGTGATTTCTCTAATATTCATACGAATGATCAAGTAACATTTGATGAATTAAAAGAATATGTTACCGACATTGCTCCGGGCAAAGAAAAAATAATCAAACTTCATGATGCTCGAACAAGTTTATTTGAGAAGTTTGGAATTAATAAACAAATCAAAACACTTTTTGGTAAAAAAGTACCATTAAACAGTGGTGGTTATTTGATAATTGAGCATACTGAAGCGATGCACGTTATTGATGTGAATAGCGGGAATCGTAAAGGAGCAGATGGTCAAGAATCTAATGCGCTTTCAACCAATATTGAGGCTGCTGAAGAAATTGCAAGAGTTCTCCAGTTGAGAGATATGGGAGGAATTATTTGTGCTGATTTTATTGATATGCACGACAGAGAAAACAATCGAATTCTTTTTGAAAAAATGAAAGAGTTCATGCGTTCTGATCGTGCGAAACATAATATTCTTCCACCTTCCAAGTTTGGTGTTATAGAAATTACTCGTCAACGAGTTAAACCAGAAACAGCGATTCAAACTTCGGAGAAATGCCCAACTTGTAATGGAACAGGTGAAGTACAGGCAAGTATTCTCTTTGCAGAAGAAATTGAATCAAACTTGAATTATTTGGTTCTTGATCGCAAAGAAAAAGGGGTTCGTTTAGAGGTCCATCCGTATTTACATGCCTATTTTACCAAAGGAATGTTCTCAAGGCAATGGAAGTGGTTTATGAAGTACAAACAATGGATTCCTGTAAATAGCAGGACAGATAATCAATTGCTTGAATACCATTTTAAAAACAAGGACAACCAAGAAATCACTGTATAATGTCCAACGATTCTATTCCAGTAGAATTTCAAAGTATATATTTTAAAATTGAGCATTATTGTGCTTCTCAAGAACATTGTGCCTTTGACGTCAAACGAAAATTGATTCAACAAGCTGTTCCCACTGAAATTATAGAACAAATTATTGTCCAACTACAGGAAAAGAATTTTATTAACCACGATCGATATTGCATAGCCTTCACAAACGATCATGTGCGCATAAAAAAGTGGGGAAGAATAAAGATTAAAGCTGCCTTAAAGGCAAAATTTCTACCATCTCAATCAATTAATATAGCTCTGCAACAAATTGAGGATGAGATTTATATTGATAATTTAAATTATTTGATGGTTCGAAAGAAAGGAGAATTAGCTAACGAAAAAGACTCACAAAAAAAGAAAGCCAAACTCTTGCGATATTTGGCTTCAAATGGTTATGAATCTGAATTAATTTTCGATATTATCAACTAATCTTCATCTTCCAAATTTGGTTGACTAGCAGCGTTGTTTTTAAGAAGTCTTGAACTTGTTTCACCTGGTTTTTTCATCACACAAGCTCCCTCAAAGAATCCACCTTCCTCTATTGCAAGGCGAACAGTTTCGATATCACCAGTAATTCGAGCAGTTGAACGGAGAACGAGTAAATTCTCAATGGTCAACTCACCTTCTAATGTGCCTTCAATTTCAGCATCAATACAAACTAGGTTTCCAGTAATTTTTCCTGTATTTCCAATTATTACCTTTCCTGAACAGGAAATATTTCCTATTACGTCTCCTTCTACAATAATGTTAGAATCAGAAACAATATCTCCAGTAATTTCTGTGCCTTCAATAATTTTATTGAATCCACCGTTGTTCTCAGAACCAAAAAAATCTCGTTTTATCATGATTTAATAATTTTCATCGTGAAACAATTCATACTCATCAATTTTCTTTAATTCAAGCAACTTTTTGAGATTTTCAGCACTAATTAAAAAAACTTTTAACTCGTTGAATTTGCCCATTTCTCTTTTGGATGCTTTGTACGAAGTTACATAATCTTTTCCTTTCTTTAATGATTTAAACTCTTTCAACAATACTAAGTTTGTTGCGTCACTAAGTACGAGTGTTGAAGATTTTAGTTTCAAATTTGAAAATTTACTTGTATTTAATGCGTTAATTTTTGTTTGAACATCATTTACTTTTAGCGCCTTGTCGGCTACGACAATTATATAATGAACTGCTTCATCTTGGTATATGTATGGCGAAACTTTTTTTACAATACTATCATTTTTAGAAAAACCTTCTTGAATGATTTTGATCATTTCTTTTGCTCTTTTTTCCTCGTCTGTATCTGGAAACTCTGTAACAATTTCGTTTAATGCAGGAAGTAATTCTTTTTTATCAACTGTTAAATTTGCTTGAGCATTAACACGCAATAATTTGAATTTTGACTTCAGTTTTGTTTGAGGTTGAATTTTTAAAAATGCATCTATCTCATTTATAACTAAATTATAATTCTTTTTGGTGTAATTTGAGTAAATTTTCAAATAATCGAGTTCGTTTTCTTTTTCTTTATTTTTTTGTTTTAAAAAGTATTCTGGGTCTAGTAAAAAAGCGGCAAAGTCTGATTTAGGATATATTGTTAAAATATGATTTTTGAACTTATCTGCCCCAGATTTTCCTTCATTGAGACGATACAATTGAAACGACGCACTCAAATCTAGATTATTTACTAATTTTTTACTTGTTATTTTTTCAAAATATTCTGCCGCTTGATCTGCTTCGTTCAATTCTTCTTTGTAGATTATGGCTGCATCATACCACGCATTCAATAATTTGTCTGTAGATGCTTTCATAGATTCTTCGGTTAATGGAAGGTTTTTGGCTAACATTTCAACGGTGAGCGAATCTTCTTTGGGATTTCCTTTATCAACAGCTAAATTATCTTCTCCATCTTCAATTGCGCCTATTGATAAATCAATTTTTTCACTACGTCGCCAATCATCCTCATTCTCTCTATCACCCCAAGTTTTTTTAAATTCTGCCAATCCTTCTTGTCGAGTTTTGTTGTTATTCCAATATCCTTTCTTTCCACTTGCCTCATTTTGTTTGTTCAAGGCTTCTTGCATCTCCTGAAGTTTTTGTTCCTCTAATCTTTTTTGTCGTGCTTTTTCTAGTTTAATTTGTTTTAAAACATCTTCTAAATACTCTGTTCGATCACTTTCAGACATCATGGCAATACGCTGAACACTATCCTCAAAATTAGCCGTTTCAACTGCGGTAACAAGTTTACTTAATTTAGCAGCCTTTGATTTAATATCCTCTCCATTCGGATAATTTTCCGGCATCACTGTTCCACATGAATCGTAGTATTTTTGAGCGGCAATATAATTGCTTTTTTCAAAAGATAAATCACCCATCTTTTCATAAGACATGGCTTTTTGTCTTTTATTGGTGGTTGATGATTTAGCAGATTGAGTCAAATATATCATCGCTTGCTTTCTGTTTTTTTCTTGCAATTCGATGGAGGCTAATGCATAATAAATTTGATCTTTATACTCCTGATTTTTGGCCTCTTTCACCATCCGAATCAATTGTTTTTTAATTCCTTTATCTCTGCCGGATAGCGCTTTATTCATTTTAGCATTGAAATGCATTACATAAGGCGCCGGATAGTTCAAACATTTTGAATAACTCTCATTGGCTTTTCCGGGGTTTTTTATATCGGTGTACAATTGACCCAAGATAAAATAGATTCGAGCTTTCTCTTTTTTGCTGCTTAGTTCAGCTGCTTTTTCTAATGATTCAATTGCAAGTTTGATTTCATTCTTCTTTAAATAATATTCTGCTTTTACTTTTAATAAATCATCACGAAAATGATTAGGGTATTTGGCAGGTTCGTCTTTTTTATCTTTACTTTTAGATTTTTTCTTCGATTTGCTTTTCGACTTGCTTTTTGATTTCGTTTTACTTTTTTTAGAAGATGAGCTACCTTTCTTACCTGAATCTTCATCGCCATATTGTTCCTCAACAACATCTTCTAATGATTCAATATTTGTTAACGCATCCGAGTAATTTTCCTGTTCAATAAAAATCCGAGCTTGCCAAAGTTGTGCGATATAATTGGATTTATCCTTGGCAAACAAGCGTGAAATAAATTCAAAATTTTTGGCTGCATCTTCGTAATTTCTTTTGTAGTAATTTGCTACACCGACTGTAATAAAGTTTTCATCGATGTAAGTATTGTGTTCAACTTTTTTGTAAGAGCCTTTGATTGAAGGCATGCTGTGGTTTTGAATAACCTTAGTACACTTTGAAATAGCAGTATCTATAGAAGGCAAAAGCCCTTCCACTTCCTTTTCATTCGGTAGACGTTCTATTGGTAAAACGGCGTAAAAATCTTCTTTGTACGAAGTCTTGAAGGTTCGCATTGATTGAGTAATTAACTCATTTGCATTAAAATAACCATTGTATTTTGCTGTAACTGAATGGTATTTGCGATTGACGAAAGTGTTTTTTTCTGTCGAGCAAGCGCTCAGAATAAGCAATAAAAGAAAAAGATAAGTTGCTCGAGAAAAATTCATTTAAAAAAACTTCTTATTAGAAACTCTGAATATGCCATTTTATTGTGCTTTAAGCAATATTTGTGAATACTTGTTGAATATCATCGTCATCTTCAATTTTATCTAATACTTTTTCGATTTCAACAAGCTGATCCTCTGTGAATTCTACAGGTGATGTAGGAACTCTCTTTAAACTTGATCTTTGCACTTCAATATTCATATCTTCAAGCGCTTTGGCTATTGTTCCAAATGCAGTATAATCTCCTGAAACTATCAATTGATCATCAGAAACTTCAATTTCTTCACATCCGGCATCGATTAATTCCAATTCAAGCATTTCAGGATCCAATGAGTCAGATTTATTGATTTCAAAAACACTTTTTCTTTCAAACATAAATTCCAAAGAACCTGTTGGCACTAATGAGCCTCCAGATTTATTAAAATATGATTTTACATTTGCAACGGTTCTTGTTGGATTATCTGTAGCACATTCAACAAAGATTAAAACGCCATGTGGCCCTTTCCCCTCATAATTTACTTCAGTAAAGGAAGCGATATCTTTCTGGGCGGCTCTTTTTATTGCTGCTTCAATATTGTCTTTAGGCATATTTTCAGCCTTCGCATTCTGAATAGCTGTTCTTAACTTTGCATTCGTTGTTGGATCCATTCCGCTTTCTTTGGCTGCCATTGTAATTGCCTTACCAAGTTTTGGAAACATCTTGGACATTTTATCCCATCTTTTTTCTTTTGCTGCGCGTCTGTATTCGAATGCTCTTCCCATATTTTGAAAATTTTCCCAAATTTAATGAATACGTTGCAAAAATTCACCTTTTTTTAAAGCTTTTAGAAGTGATTGTTAAACGATTTTTTACGTTCGAATAGAAAATAACTATTTTTGCCAAAAATAAAGTATGCCATCCATTCATTCCTATTCATTTGAAAACAAGAAAGCGCTAGTTCGTGTAGATTTTAATGTTCCTCTTGACAAAAACACATTTGAAATAACTGACGACACTAGAATTCGAGCAGCTGTTCCAACAATAAAAAAAATTCTATCTGGTGGAGGATCGGTGATTTTGATGACGCATTTGGGTAGGCCAAAGAATGGTCCCGAGGAAGCATTTTCAGTCAAACATATTGTTAAGAGAATTGAAGAATTGTGTGAAAGTAGAGTTTCATTTTCAAATTCATGTGTTGGTCAAGAGGCCGAAAATTCCAGTGCTAATTTAGGAAGAGGCGAGATATTGCTACTTGAAAATGTTCGTTTTTTTAAAGAGGAAACAGATGGCGATAGAGCATTTGCAGAAAGTTTAGCAAAACTAGGAAATTGTTATGTGAATGATGCATTTGGTACAGCTCACAGGGCCCATGCAAGTACAGCAATTATTGCAGATTTTTTTCCGAATGACAAAATGTTTGGTCTGTTAATGGAGGCTGAAATAGTAAATATTGATAAAGTTTTAACTAGTTCAGAATCACCAAGAACAGCGATTGTTGGGGGTGCTAAAGTTTCTTCAAAAATTACTATCATTGAGAATCTCCTTTCAAAAATGAATTCAATTATAATTGGAGGAGGAATGGCGTACACATTTATCAAAGCAAAAGGCGGAAAAATTGGTTCGTCCTTGGTAGAGGATGATTACCTAGAAATGGCATTACATATTTTGGATAAAGCAAAACATAATGGAGTTGAAATTATTTTGCCATTGGATACTGTAATTGCTGATTCCTTCTCAAATGAGGCAAACAGAAAAGAGGTTAAAATAGATGAAATACCAGATGGTTGGATGGGACTAGATACAGGAAAAGAATCAGAGCAATACTTTGATAATGTGTTGAGTAAATCAAAAGTTATTTTGTGGAACGGACCAATGGGTGTTTTTGAATTTGACAATTTTCAAACAGGCACGAAACAAATTGCAAAAAGTATCGTAAAGGCTACACAAAATGGTGCATTTTCTTTAGTGGGAGGTGGAGATTCTGTAGCAGCAGTCAACAAATTTGGTCTTGCTGAACAAGTCTCATACGTCTCAACCGGAGGTGGAGCAATGTTGGAATACTTGGAGGGAATAGAACTTCCAGGAATAAAAGCAATTCGAAACTAACAAAACTGAAGAGGCATCTGTAAATTTACAGTAAGGCGTTTATGGTTTTTTCAAGTTTAGTTTTTTTATACCTTTTCTTACCATTAAATCTCATTCTTTATTACGTTTCCGGTAATTTGGTTTATCGAAACATACTTCTGACTTTATTTTCATTTTTCTTTTATGCGTGGGGTGAGCCTGTATGGATTGTACTCCTTTTATTTTCAGCACTTTTCGATTAT
>Ga0315905_10007935_pt1 | contig 10732 bp, 15 predicted proteins | sample LakEriMetagenome_5_FD_203522 | JGI IMG/M metagenome (GOLD analysis project Ga0315905, IMG submission 203522) | Freshwater fungal communities from buoy surface, Lake Erie, Ohio, United States - Buoy 4 MA121 | ecosystem: Environmental > Aquatic > Freshwater > Lake | place: USA: Lake Erie, Ohio... | reverse complement strand
TGGACTAATCCTGATGATGCTACATTCACAGAGTTTTACACCAATTCAGTAACCCATTCAAATGGTGAAGTACTTACCGCAAGATTTAATTTTGATTTTGGTGGTAATGTAGATGAAACTAAATTCACCTCCAAAGCAAATACTTTTGTAAACAATGTATGGGGTACAACAACTAATACATCAAGAGCAATAAGTGGTTTGGGTAAAGTTGATATTACAAATGATTTAGACACCGCAAAAATAAATGATGGGTTTAAAGCAACAGTAACACCGGGACAAGTGGAATGGTCAATTATAAATCCATACGAAACTTCAAGAAATGGACATAGATTACAAATCGATGAAAGAGAATTTCAAGGAACGGGTATAAATTTAAATCAAATAAAATCTATAAAATTATTTGATTTATACGAAGGACCAATTACACCAATGGATTTTAATGGGTGGTGGAAACAATGGATAATTCCTGGAAATATTGACCTCACTAATAAAGTATCAACAAGTTCATTTCAAAGTTCTTTAAGACTACAAGATGGTTGGTATGGGATAAGGGCTGAATATACATTCACACCAAATACAATTTTTAAACAACATGGGATTGAATTATCATATACTAATCAAAATGATTTAAACACATTATACAATAGTATTGTAACTGTTTCGGACGTGTTTATTGCATTTAAGGAATTATCAAACGGTGGAATATTTGGAAATGAGAGTGGATTAGAATTTACATCAGGAATTCAATTTATGAATGCTGACGTTGATGGTAATGGTGTGTTTAATGAATCTGACACATACAAACTATTACAACATTTAACAGGAGTACAACCACTTACACAATATTCCACATTGACATATTTGATGAAACTATATGGTAAAACTGAATATGATGCAATAACTAAATCTAATTGGAACACACAATTTAATTCAACAAGAAGTTTATATCCATTTAATTTGAATAGTGGAGTATTGAATAACACATATAATGTAAATGTAACTTGGGTTGGTGATGTGAATCTATCACATTCAGCTCGACAAACCGTAAGTGGTGTTGCAAGTAATTCAATCAGAACAATGAGTTTATCGACTATGAGTTCACCAATTACCAATCAAATTAATGCGTACTTAATGGGTGAAAATATTGGTGGTAAGGTGGTAATAACAATATCATTAGACCCATTACAACAGGAATTAGTAGGTACGCAATTCAATTTAAACTACGATAACACATCATTAAAGTTTGAAAAGGTAGAATTCACCACGAAAGGTAATCCAACAAACTTTGGTACTGATAGAGGTTCATATGTGACATTAGGTTCATTGATAACGGACGGTTCGACTACCTTGGATAAAACGACCGAATATAAGATAACATTTTTACCATTAATCGGAATTAACAGTATTTTGGGGTTGACTTCAATATCAACAACAGATGCCGTAAATAAAGACGGAAAACAATTAAAAATAAAATTAAATTAAAAAACAAAAATTATGGCAGACAGAAACGGAGACGGAATAGTATATCATCGCTCAGATTGTGGTGAGAACTATGTAAGATGGTATGGATTTGGTGGAGATGGTCCTTGTTCATCATGTGACACATGGGGGCTTACCAATAAAGCAATAAGATATATTCACGACCATCCTGAAATAAATCATAGAGTTGAAGATGTGGTAGGTAGAGAGTGGGATGAAGAAGTTATGCCGGTACTTATTAATGTCGGAAACCAAATAGAGTCTGGTGTTAAAGAAGGCTATGAAGTAGTAAAAGATGGTGTTAAAGAGGGCTATGAAGTAGTAAAAGATGGTGCAGTGATAGCATATAATTGGGCGGATGAAAACGCATGTAATATAGCAATAACTGCTGCAATCTCTGCAGGTGTTGTTGCGGCATTTTCACCGGCACAACCTGCTGGAGCAGCAACTTCAACTACATTATCATTGATGGCTACACCTGTTCTTTACGTTGCAGATATGACAGCTAAAATGGTAGTATCAACAGCAATGGGTGTAATTGTGACGGAGGCATTTTTACAAATACCAGGTGTTAGTGATAGTGTTGACCACGAAATATTAAAAAATGTAATTTCAAATTGTATCTATCATAGTTTAGAGTCTGCACACTTATGGGCAACACCAGCCGGTGTTGGTATCGCAATCGGAGCAGCAGTAGCACCAATTGTTGCAGATTTGATATGTAAAAGAACTTGTCCTAATGGATTCAGTAAAGCATTGGGTGCATAATGAAAAAACTAATAATCATATTATCCTTACTTTGTATTGGATTTGTTTCGAAAGCACAAATACAAAAACCTGATACATTACAATTATCTCCAAAGGAATTATTTGGTGAAAGTGATGATTGGAACGATGTGGGTATATTACAATCCTATGTTAATTTCTCAAAAGACGTTCTCTCATCATCAAACCTTTCAATTGGTGTGATTGGGAGACAAGTATCCACCACTCTCAATTTAGGATACCACAAATCGTCTTTAAACGGTCAATGGGGACATTCATTTGCAGCATCTATAAATCCTATATGGAATTATTATGGAGTTGGATATGGTCTTAGTAGAAACACAGAAAAAAGAACAACAACAATACAAACATTTTATTCTACGGACTTTGACTTTCAGAAAGACATTAACCTATCTTTTATAGATGTGTTTAGAACAAAAAAGTATGGAACATTTGGTTATAGTTTAACAGCATCAAAATCATTTTGGGGGACTTATCAAGGTGAATGGGAAGGAAAATATACGGTAGATGAAAATGGTGATTTTAAAGATTTAATATATCCACAAATGCCAGCATCATCCGAACTTACTTATAGAGGTATGGTGATGTACACTTATACATTGAAAACAAAAAGGGTGGATATTTCACCACAAGTATTTGTTATGAGTGACATATACAAAGTATTCAAAGATGGTACTGAATCGGATTTAGCGTATGTGGATGACTTCAATTTGGACTTATATTATGGTGTATCTATGGATTGGAAAATAACCAAAAGATTTTTGTTAAATACGAATGTTAGATATAACACAACTTGGGATAAATTATCAGAATCAGTTGGTTATAAAAAAAGTAACCCAATAATGTTTATGATAGGAACAAACTTTCAATTCTAATGAAAAAAATATTATTCATATTATTCTTGGGTACAATATTATCATCTTGTGTTTCTTATAAAATTAGGGTAATAGAATACGATGGAACAGGTTATTCTTTATATCTACCAATGAAAAGATATGGGTTTGATATGTGGTATGACGATAACATTGTTTATTATTCGGAAGAAATGGCAAAATTTAAAATAAAAAAATGGAAAAGTGGTGAATACCATTCAAACCCTTGGAAAACACCAAAATATATAAAAATAAACTAATGAAAAATATATTATACATATTTCTAATTTTACTGTGGGGATGTACTAAACCTGAATTACCGACCCCGACTATGCCGGTTGAAAAAATATTCAACGTGGGTGAAAGTAAAGTAGTAAACGGGCAATCTATATACTTTAATTTACCGTCGGCAGGAGTATACACTCTAACACTGATTGATAAGCAAAGTGAACAAGTTGTAAGTAGGGAAAGATTTAACGGTCAAAATGGTGAAAATGTGAAGAAAATTTACACCAATTCCCTAAGTAAGGGATATTTATATTTAGTTCTTAAAGATGCTAATAATACCGAAATAAACAGGACTACAATAATAATTAATTAAAAAAAAAGAAAATGAAAAAGTTATTTTTAATAATGTTAATTTCTATAACTCTTACAGGATGTTACAAGGATGACATTTTCCCAATTAACGAACAAGAAGTTACACCTGAATTAAAAATTGCTAGTTCAGTAGGTATTAAATTACAATCGGCGTTTGTAACATCTGAAGTTGCAATGAACGTTAAAAGTGAAGTTGGAGGTACGGCAACAATAAAAATATTTGATATTTCAAATAAAGTGGTTTCGAAAGAAAATGTTACTTTAAAAGTGGGTGATAACGTACTTAAAGTATATACATCAGCTTTACCATCATCAGCCTATAGAATTGGGTTTTATGACATGAATGGTAAAGAAATGGGTATAACAGATTTTAATAAAATAAACTAAAAAATTAAATATAACACAATGTCAGAAGAATTAGAACAAAACAATGATGGTACTTGGTCAGGTTTAAAAAAGACCATTATAGGTGTCGCAACAACCGCAGTTATGGGTTTAGGAACTTGGGGTGTGACTTTGATAACAGGTGGTGAAAAGGAAGAAGCACCAGTACAACAAGCTGCTCCTGTAATTAACATTACAAATTCAAACCAACAAACACAACAGGCTTCAGGTGGCGGAGGTAAAACCGTTATCATCAAGGAAAAAGAAACTGTTAAAGAACCAGCAAAACCGGTTAAGAAAAAAGAAGGTGACGAATTTAAAGAAGAGGCACCAAAATGGTAAAATGGAACAGGGTTTAAGTTTTATCTCGGTAGTTACCATATGTATGGTGGGGGTGATAATCGATTCACCAATATGGTTTTTAAGTACATTTATAATTGGTTGTGCTTATCTATTGATTAGAGGAAAGAAAAAAGGATGGAGTTGGGAAAGATAAAAGAAACCCATTCTTAATAATAATGAAATTAGAAATATTAATATGGAACAAACAGGTGGATTTAAAGAATTACTAGCTAACATGATGAAACGTAGATGGTTCATCACTGCAATTGTATTAGGTGGTTTTATGATCATCATAATGGGTATATTCGGAGCAATCCTGAATAAATCGGCAATTGAGGGGGAATGGAAAGAACTTCTTCTATTGTTATTAGGAGCTTTCATTGGTTCTTATGGTAAAATCATTGACTATTGGTTTAGTGATACTGATAAGGATAAAATGTTAGTTCAGAAGATGGACGAAGAAGATGGTACATCATTGAGTAATACTGCTGATATGCCGAACAACCCAATTGTCCCAATGTCAACTACACCATTGGTATTATCAGAATCAACAACACAAGATGCGGTACAAATAGAAGAAACATCAAAAGTGGAGAAAAAAGGTGTCGAAGTTGATGAAGATGGTGATGGTGTAATGGATGGTTTAGATTTTGACGGAGACGGTAAAATTGACGAATATTTTGCACACAGACAATGTGAACACGTTTGGGGTGACCTAGATGGTGACGGTACAGAAGAATGTTTGAAGTGTGGTAAAATAAAAGATGAGGCTGCTGAAATAAACATGGAAGGTTAAAAACAAAAACAAATATGGGATTTAAAATTAAGATGCCGAAAATCAAGGTACCAAAAATACCTAATCCGATTAAAGAAATTGAAAAGGGCGTAAATCAAGTTGTTAATCAGACAACAAATGTGGTGAATAACACAGTAAAAGATACTGAAAAACTTGCAAAGGACACTGTAAATACGGTTAAAAACTTTGCAGTTGGACCTGTATATCAAGTGGCGGTAGATTCTACTAAAAATGCGATGAAGTCAGCAAAAGTTGCTACAGAGGCAATGGATGATATTGAAGCGGGAGCTAAGTTAGCCGTTAAGGGAATTGAAGAAGGTGCATATAAAGTGGCTGAAGGTGGTGAACTTATTGCAGAATGGGTAGAGGCAAATTATTGTCAAATAGGTGTTAGTGTGGCTCTTGGAACTATATTTGCTGGTTTACTTTATAGACCTGAACCGGCAAGTCAAGCGACAACAACAGCAGCAACTGCACCATTAACCGCAACGGCAATTGCATATTTAGCAGCGAAAGAAACTGTCGGTGCAGTGGCGTTAGGTACGGCATGTGATTTAACGGCAAGTGCTTTCGTAGAATTAATTTGGATGTCTCCTGATGTTAAAAAAGCCATTGGTTCAAAAAACAAACCTTTATTAATTGCGGGTATAGCATTTACATTAGCCAAATCAATTGACAAGGCTGCGGGTGCGATGATTATCCCACAAAGTTGTGCGGCGGTAGTCGCTGGTATCGTAACAACATTAACAGCTCAATTAGCTTGTGAAAGAACATTACCCAACGGAGCACGTGAATGGGCAATGGCCGGATCAAGTGGATTATAATAAACAAAAGACAAAAAACAATAAATTATGGGATTTTTAAAAGAATTATTTAACGACAACAACACAATCAATGAAAAATCAGTAGTTGGTTTTGCTTCATTCGTATGTATGGTGATTGCATTAATAGTTGACCTTGTAACAGGTTGGCTTGGAAAGGAATTACTTATAAATGAATTTATCTTTGATGGTTTCTTGGTTATAACACTTGGTGCCTTTGGTATTGCCTCGGTAGATAAGTATATAAACAACAAACACAACAAAAAAGAAGAAGTTGAGGAAATGGAAGGATAAAAAGGGGGAGTTTAACTCCCCTTTTTAATATTTATTATAAAAAACATGAAGAAGATAATTTTACTTTTAGGTATTATACTCATGAGTATAACCTCATTCGCACAAACTATTGGGAAAACTCAAACTGAACAATATAAAGCGTCATTTGAAACTGCAATAGATATTTCACAATTCTTAGATTACGATGGACCTCAAATTCCTATTCAAATCTTGAAGGCAGGTATTTCTGACGAAATGTATGAAATGTATCCTGAACTAAAAGAAAAAAGAGTGGGATTAGGTGTTGCTAACATTTCTATGGAATATTTGGAAAACCTTAATCGATTTAAATTTACTGAAGATAAGACAGAAATTAAGAATAGAATGGTTAAACAATTCCAAGCGTCTCAAGCAGGAATTTCCGAAAACAAATTGGATGGTAGAGGAAAAATAAATTTAGCACAATACTTTGTAACAATCGAATGTTACGATTATTCGGTATCTGAAGATGAAACTGTAAACCTTAAAGATGGTGTTAAGAATATGATGGTAACTCGTATCGGTTTGCAAGTTAGATTTACTAATGCTGAAACAGGTGTGGTATTCGGGGCATCAGGTTTAGGTGAAGCTAAAACTACAAGAGAGTTAACACTTCTTTCAGATGCAACTGTAGATGAAATGAAATTTAATCAATCGACAATTTCAATTGCAACTAAAAAAGCATTAGATATTGCTTGTGCTAGAATTTTAGATAGGATGATAAAGAAGGGAATCTTCAAAAATTAATAACGGTAAAAATTGAAATATTGAGTAAAAAGGGGAGGTTTAAACTCCCTTTTTTTATATTTATAATTAACTAAATTACACAACTATGAAAAATCTATTGTTTTTATTAGTGTTTATCCCAACATTATCTTTCTCACAAGTTAGTAATTGGAGAAGTAATCCACCAACACCACAAAGGTCTACACCATCAATACAACCGTCGGTACCACAAAGAAATGATGTTAGTAATTGGAGAAGTCAACCACCATCAAGAGGGTATGATAGACCTATAAGAACAAGACCTGGTTCAAACATAATCGTTAGAGACCCGTGGTTGATGAATAATTTTGGGTGGGGATGGAATAGATGGGACATGTGGGGTGCACCTGCATTTGGTTGGAACTTTTGGAACCCCGGGTTTTACTTAAACGATTGGGGTTATAGACAACCTGCAAGAGTTTATGTATATGATAATGGAAAAATGGATACCATTAAAGGTAAAAGACCAATTATCAGCTTCGGTATTCAGAAAACAGGTGGTAATCAGATTGGTGGATTCTTTACTATGGGAAACAAAGCATATTTTATTGCAGAATACAATTCAACATTTGAAAGAGATAATTCAACATTCTTTCCGTATGGTAACATAACACAAGTCGATTTTCCAATGGTAAGTGATTTGGTGGAACAAAGAAGTTTCTATGTTGGTGTTGGTAAGAGGATTAAAAGAACGGGTATTCACATGATGATTGGTAGTGTGACTGAGGATGTAAAATGGAGAGGTAGAGATGATATTGGATATATCACTTTCCCAAAATATAGAGATAGATTTACAACTGTTAAAGTTGGGGCACTACATGATTTCAAAAATATAACAATAAAGTATGACTATGACCCAATAATTCGTAACAGTACCTTTGGTTTAGGGGTTAATTTTTAAAATGAAAAAATACACCTCACTTTTAATTTTGATGTTTTTATTCGTTATTAATGCGAATTCTCAGACGTATACACAAACATTCATTGATAAATGTAGTGGTGAGAAGAAAGTTGCAACCACCACCATGATGAATGGATTTGCAACCGTATCATTTTATAATCAAGTAAGAACTTTTTCACCCACTGAGGTGCAAACTGGTATAGTACAAAGTTGGTTATTAACGACTAAGACAACTTACGAAGCATTAACTTGTCCTGTCATTAATAATCCCATTGTACAACAGACGGTAGCAAACGCTGCGGCTCAAACTGCAAGTAATGCAGCAGCATCCGCGGCGAGTACTGCGGCATCTACCGCCGCGAGTTCGGCAGCCTCATCATCAGCAAGTTCCGCTGCTAGTTCAAGTGCAAGTTCAGCAGCCGCGAGTTCAGCCGCATCAACACCACCACCTACTACTCCACCACCACCAACAAGTAGTAGTTCATCGACACCTCCACCAGCAAGTAGTGGAAGTTCATCATCTTCATCAAGTGGTTCGTCATCAAGTAGTGGATCATCTTCATCTTCAGAAACTAAAACGGAAACAAAGACCGAGGCTAAAACAGAATCCAAATCCGAATCTAAATCGGAATCTAAATCTGAAAGTAAGAGTGAGGAAAAGAAAGAAGAGGCTAAATCAGAATCTAAAGAAGAAAAGAAAGAGGACTCTAAATCGGAAGAGAAAAAAGAAGAGAAAAAAGAGGAAAAGAAAAAAGAAAAAGCTGCGGTTTCCAACCCAATGTTATTGTCGTCTGATTTATCCACAATTGAATCTCCAGATGGTCGATGGTTACAATCTGCAACAATTGGAGTATCGAAATCATCTATGGCTGGTGACGAAAGTTTTTCAGCTAATGCCGTTATTATGAGTGATTTAAAAACATTTATAGTAAGTGGTGGATATACTAAAATGGATTTTTCTAATGGTAAATTAAATGCCATACATTCTTACTCATCTTCATTTGCATATTTGAATGGGACATACATGAACTTATTAGGTTATACGTGGATAAAACCAACACAAAAACGAGGAGTCTTTGGTTATAATTTGGGTGTGATTAACTTAATGATTGAGAATGAAAAACAAAAATATGATTTTAATATGTCAACTTCGGTAGTTGCATTTTGGACAAAACCATATCAATATAGTAAAAAATTAACAGTATCTCCACAAATATTCACAATGTTTGCCCCATTGTCGTGGAACAGTGTTGCTGGTAATTCCACAATTAATAGACAGATGGGATTCTTAGTTGGTTCATCATTTGACTATAAAATAAGTAAAAGATTTGGTCTTAGTTTGAATTATAAACTAAGTGGTAATACTGCCGCAGGTTCTCCGTTTTTGAGTAATGTGTTAATTGGTAGTAGGATGGTGTTATAAAAAAAATCCCCATTGTAAATACAACGGGGATGTTTGACAAAAAACAATAAATGTACCTCTGATGTGATACATTTAAAATGTATTATTTTTTTTTCATTTTGTCAAGTCTTTTGACAAAGAAATTATTTCGGAACATGTTTCATAATCCTCATTATCTTCAAAAAATGGCATTAAGTCCCGTTTTAGGACAAATGACTCATTTTTTGTGAAATTAAATTCAGTATCCCATTCTAACCCTTTAATATTTGCTGACACAAAAAGAGTTAACGTCTGTTTCCTTGTTTTTTTAAATTCGTGAAATAGTTCAATAATTGACTTATAAATCAATTCCTTGTTCTCGTCATAAAAATCGTTAAAATCATTGTAATTCCCTTTGATTTTTAAATCTTTGAAAATGTTTTGGTTTCTTTTTGTGGTTTTCATGGTGGGTTATGTTTGAGGTTAGTTATTTTTACTTCTATCCCATTTTGCTTTTCGAGCCTCAGGTGGTAATAAATGAGATTCGTGTATGGTGTGTTCAATTTCTACTTTAATACATGTTTGTGGTGTTTTACAATTTTTAAAATAGTTGTTTATGTATCCCATCATATTCGCACTACCAATTGGATTTGCCGAATGTACGTAAATTTGTGGTAAGGGAATATTTTTATTCATACTTTCACTAACTAAAAATTTACAGCAATCCATACCAGTTTTTTCTTCTATGTTATTATAATTTAACTCGTAATTATTTTTAACATTTGTGTAGTATTCAACCATAGCACTTTCACCCAAATCGTGATCAAGAGAAATAACTTCAAATCCCTCTAATCCGATTAATTTTATTTGTGCAACAAATTCATCATAATTACGAACGACAATCCAATCTTCCGAAACTGGTGTCCTTACATCGTCCAAATATAATCTTTTTTTTTCAATTTTCATCTTTCTTAAATGGTTTTGAATATTCAGGATAAATTATTCTCCAAATATTTTGTTTATGTTCCTTTCTGTCTAACATATTAAATAAAATGTTAGAGTGTCTATAATGCTTAGCCCTGATAGCAAACTCTTTTCTATCTAAGTTTCGTGAATTTAAATTTTCATAAATCTCAATATATTCCTTATTAATATTATCAAATCTAATGGTTAAGTCTCGAGCTGTTTCTTTAACCCAATTATTAAATTCGTCAGGAACCTTTTCAAGCAATTCATCAAATGGTTTATTATCCTTCAAATATTCCCATATATCTCTATTAGATACGTTGGTTA
>Ga0315905_10007934_pt1 | contig 10732 bp, 9 predicted proteins | sample LakEriMetagenome_5_FD_203522 | JGI IMG/M metagenome (GOLD analysis project Ga0315905, IMG submission 203522) | Freshwater fungal communities from buoy surface, Lake Erie, Ohio, United States - Buoy 4 MA121 | ecosystem: Environmental > Aquatic > Freshwater > Lake | place: USA: Lake Erie, Ohio... | reverse complement strand
CCGCTAGAGATTCTCTCACATCAGATCAAATTCACAATGGATTTGAATACTAAGGCAACATACCTTTGCGCACAATCTATGCGAAACCTCATTCTTATCATCCCAATCCTGTTATTCCTTGGCACGGCATCCTACTGTCAGAGCGATAGTTTGAATTCAATTTCAGGAGATGTAACACTACTGGCCGATTCATCGATCATCAAGCTAGAACGTGGCATGCGGAGATTCAAAGAAGTCAAGGGTTATCGCGTTCAAATTTTTCTGGGTCCGCTGGAGGAGGCGAAAGCTGAACGTAATAAGTACTTGTCACTCGGGCTTCCATATTCAGCTTACATGAAGCAAATTGTACCTGAACACGCTTTGCAAATCGGTGATTTTACCACAAGAATGGAACTCGACAAATGCTTAGCCGAATTAGAGTCGTACTACCCAAAAGCCTTTTCGGTCGTCGATATAATAGAACCACCCAAATCGAATGGTGCATCTAAACCTACACGATAAAACATCCACTGATAAAATTTAGTTTTTTCGAAAAAGCACCCGGCTAAATTTGCTTTCACAACCAAACACAGATGCCTTTTTACCATCAACTCGGAAACATTCCACCCAAGCGACATACTGTTCATGAAAAGACAGGAGGCGGCATGTATTATGAACAGCTCTTCGGCACGGAAGGATTTCACGGCATGAGCTCGCTGCTCTATCACACACATAGACCAACGATGATTAAGTCGATTTCAGAGCCGGTTTTCGCAGGTCCCGTAGCCGCTGTCGATTACAACATTTCTCCCATGATGCTCAAGGGATGGAACGTAAAACCAACATCAGACTTTCTCGATAGCCGCACTTACGTTCTGTTCAACAACGACCTCAACATTGCACTGGCTTCGCCTCAGAATAGTTTGAAGGAATACTTCTACAAAAACGCTGATGCCGATGAAATGCTATTCGTACATCAGGGCTCGGGAGTGTTGCGCACATTACTAGGAAACATTCCCTTTAGCTATGGCGATTATCTGATCATACCTCGCGGCATGATTTATCAGATTGATTTTGAAACAACGGATAACCGACTTTTCATCGTAGAGTCAAACTCACCTATTCTAACACCTAAGCGCTATCGCAACAATTTTGGTCAATTGTTGGAACATTCACCTTTTTGCGAGCGCGACATACGCCGACCTCAGCAATTAGAAACACACGACTCCAAGGGTGAATTCATTGTGAAAATCCGCAAGCAACAGCACCTCCATACCCTCGTTTATGCCTCGCATCCCTTTGACGTCATAGGGTGGGACGGATACAACTATCCATATGCATTCAGCATTCACGACTTCGAGCCCATCACCGGACGCATACATCAACCGCCACCCGTTCACCAAACATTCGAGGCGCACAACTTTGTGGTATGCTCTTTCTGTCCAAGACTATATGATTATCACCCAAAATCAATACCCGCACCCTACAACCACAGCAACATCGACAGCGATGAGGTTTTGTACTATGTGGATGGTGATTTCATGAGCCGTAACCATGTAGAAAAGGGCTATATCTCATTGCATCCCGGGGGCATACCGCATGGACCTCATCCGGGAGCGGCGGAGAGAAGCATCGGGCAAAAAGAAACCGCTGAACTAGCTGTAATGGTAGATACATTCCGCCCACTAAAAGTTACGCTTGAAGCGGTTCAAATGAACGACGACACTTATAAAACCAGTTGGTTAGAATCATAATAACTCACCTCACTCTCGAACTATGAAACCCGACAACACCTCACTTCAACTTGAGAAGACCGTTGCAGAAGCTGAAGATTTTTTACCCTTACTCGGCACCGACTATGTAGAATTATATGTGGGCAATGCAAAACAAGCTGCCTATTACTACATCTCTGCGTGGGGCTTTCAGCCACTGGCTTATTGCGGGCTAGAAACCGGTGTTAAAGACCGTGTGTCCTATGTGCTGCAGCAAGATAAAATTCGCCTTGTTCTCACCTCAGCACTTCAGCCGGATGGTCCTATTAATGCGCACGTGAACGCACATGGAGATGGCGTTAAAGTGATTGCGCTTTGGGTAGATGATGCTTCTAAAAGCTGGGAGGAAACAACTTCGCGTGGCGGTATAAGCTGCATGAAGCCGGAGACACATGTCGATGAAAATGGAAGTGTGGTTCTTTCGGGCATTCACACTTACGGTGAAACACTGCACGTATTTGTAGAAAGAAAAAATTATAATGGAATTTTCCTTCCCGGTTATAAAGCTTGGAACCCCGGCTACCGCGCTCCGGAAGTGGGACTAAAGTTCATCGACCATATGGTCGGCAATGTGGGTTGGAATGAAATGAATAAGTGGTGTGAGTTCTACGCAAAAGTGATGGGTTTCGCACAGCTCGTTTCATTCGACGATAAAGACATCTCGACCGAGTACACTGCTCTCATGAGTAAAGTGATGAGCAACGGCAATGGCCGCATTAAATTCCCGATTAACGAGCCGGCAAGCGGGAAAAAGAAATCTCAAATCGAAGAATATATCGACTTCTATCATGGAGCCGGAGTGCAGCATATTGCAGTTGCAACCGATAATATCCTGGAAACGGTTACCGCATTAAAAGCCCGAGGGGTCGAGTTCCTTTATGTGCCTGAAACATACTACGACGATGTTTTGGATCGTGTCGGTAAAATTGATGAGGACCTCGCTCCGTTGAAAAAACTCGGCATTTTGATAGACCGCGACGAAGAAGGTTATTTGTTGCAACTATTCACCAAGCCTGTCCTCGACCGCCCCACGATGTTCTTCGAAATCATACAACGCAAAGGAGCCAAGAGCTTTGGAAAAGGTAATTTCAAAGCACTTTTCGAAGCTATAGAGCGCGAACAAGAGCTGAGAGGCACTCTCTAACAATCGATCTTGACTAAAAGTTAAGAATAGGGCCTCGCATGGCGAGGCCCTAATTTTTTCATATTCTGAACGAACTCAACTATGGTGTGTACTTGCCACTATCCTATTAATTTCGCGCCCGCATGAATACCACCATTTCCATGAGTTATGTGATGATCGGCGTAATGCTGCTCCTAGCCATTGCATGCCTTATCGCTGATTCTGCAGAACAATGGCTCCCGGGAAATAGACGCTATGTTATGGCCGGAGTATTGGTTGTTTACACCGGTATTCGCTGGTATCGTCTTCAGGTTTTCAAAAAACGGTTACAGGAAGAGCAGCATGATTCAAATTAAATTCATACCGATTCTTATCGGCATCCTGCTTTTTTTCTCGTGCAACGTTGCTCAAGACAAGAACGCAGAATCCATCACTTCAGGCAAGCTGAATCTGGGTGTTGATGAGTCATACTCTCTGCTGATGGACACAGAGGTTTTTACCTATACACACCTAAACAAATACGCTTCCATCCAAGCGCATACGGGGCCGGAAGCCGACATCATTGAGCAACTACTCGCCGACAGTATTCAAGCTGCTGTAATTGGTCGAGCTTTAACCGAAGAAGAACTAGCCTTCTTCAAAAGCAAACAACGCGTTCCGGAGAGTTTTCTCATAGCAAAAGACGGCATTGCGCTTATTGTTCATCCGGAGCACGCTGACAGCGTAATCCACCTTGATAAAATTCGAGGACTTTTTACCGGTACCGACAGCCTGTGGAGCCAAATTCAAGCAGGAGGAAGTGACCGGGTTGTGAAGGTTGTATTCGATCATCCGGGCTCCTGCAATGCTCGCTCCATGAGAGAAAAATTCGGAGTCACCTCTTTTCCTTCCTGGTGCTTTTCAGAACAAACAACAGAGAACGTTATCAACTTCGTTCACAACAATCCCGGTAGCTTAGGTGTTATTTCTTTGAGCTGGATAAGTGATGCTGAAGACAGCACCTGTGCAAAGTACCGCAAACTCATACGCCCATTAGGCATTATCGATCCATCGAACGTGATAAAACCTGACATGCCACGACGCCCTTTTCAAGCTTATGTTTTTGATGGCTCATATCCACTGCTCCGCGAGGTTTTCTATATACGCACAGGCTTAAGGGGCACCCTTGGCACAGGCTTTGCCAACCACCTCATCGGCGAGAAAGGACAGCTCATCATTCATAAAATGGGAATGGTGGCGGCCAAAACCCCGAACCGAACTGTCAAAATCGTAGAATAATGAACCCGAATAAATCAATCACCATGTTTAAATCCTTGTTCTTGATGAGCACCTTTTTGGTACTCTCACTATTCAGCAATGCTCAGACACTTACTGAAGCCATTCAAAAAACCTTAAGTGAACGCTTCGAGGCAGCTGATGCCGACCTCAATGCTCTGATTGCAAAAGAACCAACGATTGGAGTCAATTACGCGGCCGCAGGCTACAACAACTTCTATTGGGGGGTGAGCGATCAAGATGATGCAATCGAATTAGCAGAGAAAATGGAATCAGCTGAAAAGCTCTTTCGCAAGGGTATGGAGGTTGCGCCTACAAACCCACTTTGTTTCGTGGGTTTAGGTCATTTGATGGCTTTCCGCAAAGACGCCAACGGCTGTAGCGAGCAATTCACCAAAGCCGAAACAATCATGAATACAAAATCAAACAAGGTTGACAAGCTAGTGAAGCAACAAGCCTTGTTGAAAATGGCAGAAGCATGTTTGATAGATAACAATGTGCAACTTGAAAAAGCACTTGTTTACCTGAACACTGCTCTTCCTTTAAACGATAAGAATCCGGAAGTTTACATTCAGCTAGGCGACTACTATCGTCTTCGCGATGGCATCAACCAAAGCAACGCCATTGCGCAATACAACAAGGCACTTGAAATTGATTCTAAATCGACTCGTGCCATTCTGCGTAAAGGAATGTTGTACAAGCGTGTTCAGAACTGGGACGAAGGTTTGAACTATTACAACGAAGCCATTGCTCTCGACCCAAGTTTTGCTCCTGCATATCGCGAAAAGGCAGAATTGCTGAAAGATGCAGGTCGCTATGCACAAGCAATTGAAGCCTATGCGGGTTACAAGGAACACAACGAAAATTGTCGTGTAAATCAGCGATACGCGATGTTTGTTTACCTCGCCAAAGACTACAAAAATGCATTGGTTGAGTTGGAAAAAGCTCTTCCCTGCAACGATAAGAACGAATACGTATACCGTGTTCTCGGATACACCTGCTATGAAACCGGTGATTACGCAAAAGGATTGCAGTATATGGATACCTATTTCAACCTTGCAAAGGAATCCGGCGAGGTTAAAATTTCAGGTGGCGATTATGGCCAAAAAGGAAAACTGCTTTCTAAAAACGGCCAGGACTCGTTGGCGGTAGAAATGCTTAAGCAAGCCATTGCAGAAGACCCGACCTACGTAGAAGGTTATAATGAAGTCGCATCGATATTGATGAAGCAAAAGAAATACTCTGATGCGGCAAACTATTACCAGCAGAAGATCGATCATTCAGAAACTCCGGCAGCTCTCGATTTCTATTACTTGGGTCAGTCACGCTACCGCAACAAGGAATACATTTTGGCCGACACAGCATTCGCGCAAGCCGCATCCAAATATCCTGACGCAAACTTCTGGAGAGGTCGTTGCAAAAACGGAATGGAAGCAAATCCGGATCAACCTGAAGCAGGTTTGGCAAAACCTTATCATGAGAAGTTTATTCAGCTCGTTGGCGGTGATGTTCGATCGATTGAAGCCAACAAAAAGAACTTGATGGAAGCATACAACTATCTAGGCATTTATTATTTGATCAAAAAGGATTACGAATGCAGTCGTGCGGCTATCAACAAAACACTGGAGCTCGATCCGGCCAACAAGATAGCAACTACACTTGCCTCTGATGAAAACGTTTCAAAAGCGACAGGTACATGCGAATTGATTCCCGCACAAGCAGGTGTTGGAAATGAATAAAAGCTTAAATAGCACCATTGAAAAACCGGATTTATTCCGGTTTTTTTATTGACCGGAAGGAAGTTCTTCCGCCTCGCAAGTGTCTTTGGTACATTCGCTGTCCCGAATACATACGATAGACACCTATGGACATTTCCATCATACAACAAAAAGCAGAGTCGTGGTTAGCATCTGCAGTGATTGACGAAGCAACAAAGTCAGAAATTCAACGCATGATTGCTTCTGATGAAAAAGAACTTATCGAAAGCTTTTACAGTGACCTGGAATTCGGCACCGGGGGCCTTCGTGGCATTATGGGTGTGGGAACTATGCGCATGAATGTTTACACCATAGGCATGGCTACACAAGGCCTGGCGAATTACATCCTGGCTCAATTTCCTAAAACAGCTTCGAGAGTATCTATTGCCTTCGACTCGCGAAATAATTCAAAGCTTTTCGCACAAACAGCCGCGAATGTCCTTACTGCCAATGGAATCGAAGTGCATATATTCAGCGAGCTGCGACCGACACCGCTCCTTTCCTATGCCGTGCGTTCGCTGAACTGCCAGGCAGGCATCGTCATTACAGCATCACACAACCCGAAAGAGTACAATGGATACAAAGTGTATTGGGAGGACGGGGCGCAAGTACTGCCACCTCACGACAAGGGAATTATTGCAGAAGTGAGAAAGATAACTCGACCCGACGACGTGAAATTTGCAGGCAACGAAAACCTCATTCACACTATCGGCGATGGTGTTGAAACTTCTTACTTCGAAAACGTAAAGAAGCTTTTGCACGCCACTGAAGCCATCCAAAAAGCGAGCGATTTAAAAATTGTCTACACCTCTATTCACGGAGCAGGCATTACGATGGTGCCGCGAGCACTAGAAGCTTTTGGCTTCCAAAACATAAGCGTGGTGGAAGAGCAGGCCACTCCCGATGGCAATTTCAGCACGGTCCAATCGCCCAACCCGGAAGAACGTGAAGCGCTCACCATGGCACTTGAATTAGCGGAAAAGGTTGGAGCCGACCTCGTAATTGGCACCGACCCCGATACTGACCGCGTAGGTATGGCCATTCGCGACAACAATGGCGAAATGGTCTTATTGAATGGTAATCAAGCGGCATGTCTGCTTGTGTATTATCAGTTGGAACGAATGCGCGAAAAGAACGCCATTCAATCCAATCACTACATCGCAAAAACAATTGTAACGACCGATTTACTTGAAGAGATAGCAAAATTGCATAAAGTAAAATGGTACGACACGCTTACAGGCTTTAAGTATATAGCCGGTGTAATACGTGAAAAAGAAGGCAAGGAAGTTTTCATTGCGGGTGGCGAAGAAAGCTATGGCTACTCAGTGGGAGAATTTGTGCGCGATAAAGACGCAGTTCTGTCATCCGTAGTACTCTGTGAAATAGCAGCCTGGTGTTCCGCTCAGAAACGAACCATGTGGGACTTACTCATGGAAATCTATGAGCGATGCGGGCTCTATCATGAGTCGCTACTTTCTGTTACACGAAAGGGGCTCGACGGCCTTCAGCAAATTCAAACACAGATGGCAAACCTTCGTGCAAATCCACCGAAGCAGTTGGCAGGATCACCCGTGATTGAACTTCGCGACATTCAATTACAGCAAAGCACCAACTTGCTATCGGGTGTTATCACAAAAAATGATCTTCCTGCATCCAATGTGTTACAGTTTTTGTTGGAAGACGGCAGTAAAATATCGGCGCGCCCCAGCGGCACGGAGCCAAAAATTAAATTCTACTTCTCTATGAAAGCTCCATTTGGCGGGAAAGAACATTATCATGCCCAAGTAAAAGAAATGCAAGCCCGCATGAAAACGATTCAAGAAGAATTGGGAATGTGATAATTCTCTTCCCCCTTTTTGCGGCAAGCCTTGTATTGATTATCACAGATTCGCGCTATCTTCGTTTCAGTGAAAAGGGCAGCAATCATAGCCATGCTGAGCATTTATGCACTGCTTTCGTTAGGGGTGCAGTTGCATTTGCATTATTGCTGCGGTGAACTTTCCGATTTCCATTTCTTCGCATCAAAAGAGTGCAAACAGACACCTTCAGATCAAGAAGATCATTGCTGTAAAAAAGGAAATTGCTGTTCGTTCATACACATCGATTTAAAGGTCGATGATTCTCACCAGCCTTCTGAGACAGCTCGGTTTATTCCGACCACTTTTTCGGAGCCGATTGTTTGCTCAAACCCGATTGCTTCCGTTAGCACCGCTCAGGCAATCACGTTTTCAAAAAACGATTATCCTCCGCCGAATAGCAAACGGTACTTGCTTTTTCATTCGCTCGTTCTTTACGCGTAAGCAGCGTGTTTTGATGCGAGGTCATTTTCGCATCAACTTCAATTTTTTGCGCACTGCTGTGCGCAATGACACAGAGTTTACCAATAAGAAATAGCAACATTAAGAACATGAAAAAGGCATTTATACTCTTGCTTACACTGACGATTTCAGTATCTGCATTTTCTCAGAAAACCGACAACAAACCCATAACAGCGACCTTCTGGGTAGCGGGCGTGTGTGGCATGTGTGAAAGATCGATTGAAGCCGCTCTCGATACTAAGGGAATACTACAAGCAGATTTTCAGCTTTCGAATAATCAATTGACTGTAACCTACAAGCCCTCAAAAATTACGGAGACTCAAATACACGCTCTACTCAATGAGGCAGGTTACGATACCGAGAAAAGCACTTGTACCGATGAGCAGTATGCTCGAGTGCACGGCTGCTGTAAGTATCGCGAACTCGAAAAACACTGAGGCCCATGAGACTGTTTATTCTCGCCGGACTGATGGTTTCAGTCCTTATAACGCACGCTCAAGGTGTAACGGGCACCGTAACAGGCCAACTCATCGATGGAACGAAAGAGCCGCTTGTATTTGCAAATGTTGTTTGGAAAGACACGCGCAGTGGCACCCTCACCGATGAGCAAGGCAAATTCAAAATTGGTGTTGCACCGGGAGCGAACCTGCTGGTAGTGTACTACATCGGTTTCGAATCTGACACAATTGTGTTCAACGGACAGCGAGAAATCAACGTCGTTCTGAAACAGCTCGACTCGGGTGGCAACGACATCGTCATTGAAGGAGAACGCTCTTCGACCTTCATCAACTCTCGCGACCCCCAGCTTTTTCAAGTGATGAACGAAAAGGAGCTATGCAAAGCAGCTTGTTGCAACCTGAGTGAAAGCTTTGAGACCAATGCCTCGGTCGACGCAGCTTATGCAGATGCTATTACGGGCACACGACAAATTCGCATGCTCGGTCTAGAGGGTAAATACACCCAAATGCTCTTCGATAACATACCGGCGGTTCGCGGACTATCAAGCACGTATGGTTTGACGTATGTACCGGGGCCTTGGGTGAAAAACATTTACGTCACCAAAGGCGTAGGTTCTATTACGAGCGGTTATGAAAGCATGGCGGGACAAATCAATGTTGCCTTGAAAAACCCGGATACCGCTGAACGTTTTCACTTGAATGCTTATGCCGGAAACGGCGGAAGAACAGAGCTGAACCTGGTGGTTGGGCCGAAAAAAGCGGGTGAGCATGAGGAGCACGAAGGGCATGAAGATCACGAGGATCACGAAGAGGAAGAAGAACACGAGCATCATGAGCACCACCATCACATCAAGGGCAGCTTATTGGCCCATGCGGCCATGTCACAGCTGCGCACCGATATGAACGGCGATGGATTTCTGGATAATCCACTCTTTTCAAACCTTTCCTTGCGCAATGAATGGCACTTCGATGGTCACAGTGGACTGGGTGCACAAGTAGCACTGAACTATCAAAACATCAACACCGTAAGTGGTCAATTGGACTATAATCCAACCGACGAAGTACGATCACAACTATGGGGGGTGAATACGCAGACGCGTCGATACGAAGCATCCACGAAAGTGGGCTATGTGTTTCCCGGAAAACCATGGAAGAGCTTTGGCTCACAGGTAAACGCGCTCTATCACGACCAAGACGGTGAATATGGGTTTCAAACCTACAATGGGCAGCAGCGCAGCGGGCGTGTTAACCTGCTTTTCGCATCACGCATTCTAAACGAAGCGAACACATTCACCACCGGTTTTACCTATGTGTTCGATGATTATCGCGATACGCTTCTCTCCAACTTTGAGGACGATCTAACCGTTCAACCCCTAAACCGCCAAGAGCGCGTACCCGGAGTTTTCTTCGAGTACACGCTGAAAGTAGAAGATAAATTCACGCTGGTTGCCGGATTGCGTGAAGACCTTCACAATATCTATGGGCCATTGTTTACTCCTCGCTTGCACGCGCGATACAGCATCAACGATCATATGACGCTCAAGGCAGTCGGTGGAATTGGTTATCGCACTCCTGTGCTTGTGATGGATAATGTGGGTATGCTCGCATCGAATCGATATGTGATGATTGACGGCGATGATTCACCAACCGACAAATATTTGGGACTGGACATCGAGAAATCAAGAAATGCCGGTCTTATTTTCACTTGGAAAGGCGATGTGTTATATCGACCCGCGACATTGAGCATTGATGGATTTATAACGGTATTTGAAAAGCAAGTCGTAATTGACTACGAAACGCCCGGACATGTGGACATCTATAACCTACAAGGCAAGAGCTTTAGCAACAGCGCACAGGCAGAATTGCAATGGTCGCCCGTGAGAAGATTTGATGTGCGCATGGCATATCGTTGGTTGGAGGCACGCACACAATATCGCGACGGGTTGCGTGATCGTCCATTGGTGAACCGTCATCGTGCATTTACCAATCTTGCGTATGAGACTCGCAAAAAAGCAAATGGGTCGCAGTGGCGTTTCGATGCCACCGTGCA
>Ga0315905_10007933_pt1 | contig 10733 bp, 6 predicted proteins | sample LakEriMetagenome_5_FD_203522 | JGI IMG/M metagenome (GOLD analysis project Ga0315905, IMG submission 203522) | Freshwater fungal communities from buoy surface, Lake Erie, Ohio, United States - Buoy 4 MA121 | ecosystem: Environmental > Aquatic > Freshwater > Lake | place: USA: Lake Erie, Ohio... | reverse complement strand
CCAGGCAATGCGCAACAGCCTGCAGGTTTCCTCATAGCACGATTCGAGATCCAGGGAAACCGCCTGACTCTCGTTCAACCAGATCGGCAAGGTGGGCAACGCCTGGCCCACCCGCAAGGGGTAATGCCAACTGTCCAGCAACCTCTGGGTGGGAGTGGCACGCAGTCGCATGGTCACCGCCGACATGGGTGACGGCTCGGGTCCCAAATCGGGATCGGTACTTTCGAGCCAATCCATCACCTGCTCGTAGAGATTGAACTCGAAGGTTCCGACCACATCCACAATGGAGACACAAATTCCCCGCTTCAACAGGGGGGCGATTTTGGCCACAAAACTGGAACGGGTCTCCAGGCGATCTTTGTTGGACCGACTGACCAATTCGATGGCGGCCACCAGTCGGCGATCGCGGCGACTGTCGTACACGCGAACTTCGTAATGATCCTGGAGCGGCAACCGTGGTTCCACAGTTCGTGTGGGGCGAGGGGGAGCATAGGACGCAACGGCGATCGGCGGCCCCGACAATGAACTCTCGTTCGCCTTCGGGGACGGAAGACGTGTGTCGGCTACCAAATCGATCTCACACAAACTGCTCAATCGCACACTAGGCGCTGCGAAGTAGGGCTCAGGCAACACATTGGAGAGTTGCCGGACAATCATCGCCGGCCACATGCCATGCAGTTCATCCCAGGAATGGACGTCGTCGAGGGGCGATCGGAAGTGATCTCGCAAGGGCATTCGGCATTCCTCCGGGGTCATGATACCCTCTGACCCCGGTCAAGACAGGCCCCACGCGGTCGACTCAATTCGGCCGGGGAATTCCCTGGCGGTCGTCCGCCGCCAATCCCGCCACCCGTCGGCGGGCCCCCGCCCCATCTCCCCCCCCCGCCAAAAACTCGCTAGAATCTTGGCTTGGAACCTGTTCACCCCTGCGCTTCCCCCCGGATGGCGGAAAGCCTCACCCTGGTACGTCGTCGATGGATCCCCGCTTCATTCGCAACTTCTCGATCGTCGCCCACATTGACCATGGGAAAAGCACGCTGGCCGACCAGTTGCTGCTCAAGACCGGCACGATCACCCAACGCGAATTCCGGGCCCAGATCCTCGACGACCTCGACGTCGAACGTGAACGGGGGATCACTGTCAAGGCCCGGGCGGTCGCCATTCATTACCAGCACGAGGGACAGACCTACGAGCTGAACCTGGTCGATACCCCGGGGCACGTCGACTTCCACTACGAGGTCTCCCGCAGTCTGGCCGCCTGCGAAGGGGCCCTGCTGCTGGTCGACGCCTTCCAGGGGGTGCAGGCCCAGACGGTCGCCAACGCCTATGCCGCGATCGAATCCGATCTGGTGATCATCCCCTGCATCAACAAGATCGACCTGCCGATCGTGCGGACCGAGGAAGTTCTGGAGGAAATGAACACCGTGCTGGGGATCAAGCGGGACGAAGTCCTGATGGTCAGCGGCAAATCGGGCATTGGCGTCGACGATGTCTTCCGGGCGATCGTCGAACGCATCCCCCATCCCGCGGGAGAACCCCAGGCTCCCCTCAAGGCGATGATCTTCGACGGCAAGTACGACAACTTCCGCGGGGTGATCACCTACATCCGGATGCGGGAGGGGACGCTGCGGAAGGGAATGAAGATTGTCTTCATGACCGCCGGCACCAGCCACGAAGTGCTGGAAGTGGGGCAGTTCCGGCCCGACATGCAACCGTGCGAAGAACTGGGCCCCGGGCAAGTCGGCTACTTCGTCGCCGGGATCAAGGAACTGGGAGGGGTGCATGTCGGCGACACCGTCACCGAAGCGGGCCGGCGGACCGCCGTGGCGTTTCCCGGGTACAAGTCCCCCCAGCAGATGGTGTTCTGCGGCATGTACCCGATCGAAAAGACCGACTTCGAGAAGCTGCGGGACGAGCTCTCGAAGATGTCGCTCAACGACGCCAGTTTCAGCTTCCTGCCCGAGACCAGCGATGCCCTGGGCTTCGGCTTCCGCTGCGGATTCCTGGGCATGCTGCATATGGAGATCATCCAGCAGCGGCTCGAGAAGGAAGCCAACATCGATCTCATCCAGACCGCGCCCAACGTCACCTATGAGCTGCTGATGATGGATGGCTCGATCCTCAAGATCGACAACCCGCAGGATGTGCCCGAAAATGGCGGGATCCGCGAGTTCCGCGAGCCGATCGTGCGGGTCAACTTCATCCTCCCCAGCGACAGCATCGGCCCCATCATGCAGCTGTGCGCCGACCGCCGCGGAGTCTACAAGAGCACCGAGTACCTGGGCATGTCCCGGGCCCAGCTCGTCTATGAGCTGCCATTGGCCGAGGTGATCTACGACATGCACGACCGGTTGAAGAGCATCACCCGGGGCTATGGAACGCTCGACTACGAGGTGATTGGGTTCCGCCCGGCTGATCTGGTGAAGGTCGATATCCTGGTGAAGGGAGTGCGGGTCGATGCCCTGGCGACCATCATGCACCGCGGCAACGCCGAGCGGCGGGGCCGAGGGCTCTGCAAGCGGCTGAAGGAAGAGATCTCCAAGCATCAGTTCGAGATCCCCATCCAGGCGGCGATTGGCACCCGGATCATCGCCCGCGAGACCATTCCCGCCCTGCGCAAGAATGTGACCGCCAAGTGCTACGGCGGCGACATCACCCGCAAGCGCAAGCTGTGGGCCAAGCAGCGGGAAGGGAAGAAGCGGCTCAAGCAGTTCGGGGAGGTGGAAATTCCCCAGAAGGCGTTCCTGTCGGTGCTGGACGTCAGCGACGACATGTAAACCGCGACGCGGCGACCCGACAGGCGCTACAATGGGGGACCATTTCTCCGGGAGTCCCTGTTGCATGTCCGCCCCTCCGAAGTCCCCCGCCGCCACCGAGGTTTCTGCGCCCGCCGATCTGCGGCTGGCGATCGATGGTCTGCACTGCGCCGCCTGCGTGGCCCGGGTCGAAAAGGCGATTGCCGCGGTCCCCGGGGTCGAATCGGTGGTGGTCAACCTCGCCACCCACGAGGCCCTGGTCGCCCCGGGGGGAGTTAACCTCGAGCGGGTGCAGAAATCGGTGGCCGACGCCGGCTATGCCGCCCGCCCTGTCGCCGCCGATGAATGGCTGACAAAACCCACAGCCCCCGCCGACTCTGAAGACGAGCCCTGGACTCCCGAACTGCAGGCCCACTTCCGCCAGTTGGTGCTCGCGGGGGCTCTGACCCTGCCGGTCGTGGTCATTTCCATGGCCGACCTCATGTTCCCCGGACGCGACTGGCTGCTGTGGGCGTTGTCGACCCCGGTCGTTTTCTGGTGCGGGGCACCGTTTTTCGCCGGGGCCTGGAAAAACCTCCAGCGCGGTTCAGCCGACATGAACACGCTGATCGCCCTCGGGACCGGCACCGCGTATTTCGCCAGCGTCGCCGCCCTGCTCTTTCCCCGCCTCATGCAGCCGATCTTGCCCGAACTGCATTCGACCGCTGGCCACAGCGCGGCGGGGCACGCCAGCATGCCGCCGGTTTATTTTGAAGCCGCGGTGACCATTACCTTCTTCGTGCTGCTGGGCCGGCTGTTGGAAGAACGTGCCCGCGGACGCACCTCCCAGGCAATTCGCCGATTGATGGGACTGCAGGCCCGGACGGCGACCGTGGTCCGTGAGGGGATCGAGCAGCAGGTTCCCATCCAGGAGGTGCTGGTCGGTGACCTGGTGGTGGTCAAACCGGGTGAACGGGTCCCCGCCGACGGAACCGTCGTCGACGGCCGCAGCCGCGTCGATGAATCGATGCTGACCGGCGAGGCGCTTCCCGTGGAGAAGACCGCGGGGGCCGCCTTGGTGGGAGGGACCCTCAATCGGGGTGGCAGCCTGCGATTCCGGGCCGACAAGGTGGGGACCGACACCGTGCTGGCCCACATCGTGCAGTTGGTGCGCAACGCCCAGGGGTCAAAGGCCCCCATCGCCCGGCTGGCCGACCTGGTGAGTGCCTGGTTCGTCCCGGCGGTCCTGCTGATCGCCCTGCTGACCTTCGCCGGCTGGTGGTGGCTGGGGCCCGCTCCGGATTCGTTTCGCATGGCCCTGACCTGCGGCATCAGCGTGCTGATCATCGCCTGCCCCTGCGCTCTGGGCCTGGCGACCCCGGCCGCCATCATGGTAGGAACCGGGCGGGGGGCCGAGTTGGGGGTGTTGATCAAAACCGGCACCGCCCTCGAAACCACCTGTCAGGTGCGGACCGTCGTACTCGACAAGACCGGCACGATCACCGCGGGGAAACCGAGCGTGGTCGAGGCCGTACTCTCTCCCGCAGTCAGCCGTACCGACGCCCCCCGACGGTTCACCAAGCGCGAGCTACTGCAGGCGGTGGCCCAGGCTGAGTTGCGTTCGGAACACCCACTCGGGGAGGCGATTGTCGACACCGCCCGGACAATGGGTCTGACGCTGTCCGATCCGACCGAGTTTGAATCACATGCTGGGTTGGGGGTCGAAGCAGTCGTCGAGTTGCCATCGGGCCCCGTGCGGGTTCTGGCTGGCAATGCGGCATTGTTGATTCAGCGGGAAATCGACCCCTCGCCTCTAACGGTCGACGCCCGGCGGATGGCCGAACTGGGGCAAACGGCGGTGCATGTGGCCCTCGAGGGAGTTCCCGCCGGGGTGATTGGCGTCGCCGACCCCGTGAAACCCGAGGCGGCCGAGGCAATCGCCCGGCTGCGACAACTGGGGCTCGAGGTGGTGATGCTGACGGGCGACAACGAGCAGACCGCTCAGGCGGTCGCCCGGCAAGTGGGGTTGAGCGAAGTCTGGGCGGGGGTCTTGCCCGCCGGCAAGGCGGCCCGGGTTGCCGAGCGGCAACAGCGGGGACACAAAGTGGCAATGGTGGGAGATGGGGTGAACGACGCCCCCGCCCTGGCACAGGCGGATGTGGGAATTGCCATGGGCACCGGGACCGATGTGGCCCTCGACGCCGCCGACATCACCCTGCTGCGGGGAGACCTCCGCGGGGTGGTGACGGCGTTCGAACTGTCGCGCCAGACGATGCGCACCATCCGCCAGAACCTGTTCTTCGCCTTCATCTACAACATCCTGGCGATTCCCTTAGCCGCCGGCGCGTTGTATCCCCTACTGAAGCTGCTGCTCAGCCCGATGATCGCCAGTGCGGTGATGGCGCTCGAAAGCGCCTCGGTGGTCACCAACAGCCTGCGGTTGAAGCGTTTCCAGCCCAGTCTCCAAGCCGCTAATCAGGCCGCGGTCATTCCGGCCCCCCCGGCAGCCACCAAGGCAACTTCCGGGGCCACCAACTCGCTCCCGGTTGTCACCAGTTGACGACCGGCGGTTTCCCCGTGACAATTCGTTCCATTGGGCGGTGTTCATGAAGTGACACCGCCCCTTTGTGCCCAGCCCCGGCTCCCTGGATATTCGGAGGGCCGGGGTTGTGCATTTCTCTTCGGCCCTCACTCCGCTCACCCCAAAGCCGTGCCATGATCCAATTGAAGAAAATCCTGCTGCCCACCGACTTCAGCCAGAACTCGCGTTCGGCCGAAAAATATGCCTGTGCGCTGGCCGATCAGTTTGGAGCCGAGTTGCATGTGCTCTACGTATTGCAGGACCTGACGCTGGTGATGCCCGAGCCCGGGGCGATGTTCGCGATTCCCGCGGTCAACACGGCCGAGATTCAACAGAGTGCCGAGAAGGCGCTGACTTCCGTTCCTGATCCCGGCTGGAGCGCTGGCAAGAAGGTGGTGCGGGCGACGCGGAATGGCTCGCCCTATGCCGAAATCTGCGGGTATGCGGACGACACCGGCATTGATCTGATTGTGATTGGCACGCACGGTCGTTCGGGCCTGTCGCACGTGCTGTTGGGAAGTGTGGCCGAGAAGGTGGTGCGCAAAGCCAACTGCCCGGTGCTGACAGTCCGCCCCAACGAGCGCGATTTCGTGAAGTAAATCACCCCGAAGACCAGGCCGGCACTCAGGAAGGCGTTTGTCAGCGACTGGGCAGCAGCCGCTGACAAACGCCCGGCATGGCTTGGATCTCGCCACGACTCTTGAGACAACGCTCGGTGGCTTGCGGTTCTCAGCCCCCGGTCGGTGGAGTTGCTCCGGGCCCCTCGTCGGCTGCGGAGTTTCGCGAGCCATACTTCGGCTCTTCTCCCCGCAGCAGCCGGCCGATGTTGCTGCGATGCCGCAGGATGATCAGCGCTGGCACCAGCACGCTGAACACTCCCAGGCTCCACTGGCTGCCAGAGAAGAGCTGCGGGCCGTATTTCCCGAACTGCGTGATGGCAAACACCGCGGCGGCCACCATGGCCCCCAGCGAGACGTACCGGCAAAGCCCAAAGCAGATCAGAAAGGCCCCTCCGGCAATCAGCGTGGCGTGCGGGGCCAGGCAACTGACCACCCCCAGCGCGGTCGCCACCCCTTTGCCACCCCGCAGCCCGAGAGAAAACGGGTACATGTGCCCGACAATCGTCGCCACCCCCACCGCGACCTGCCAATGCAGAAAGCCCTCCGTTCCGGGAGGGAGCAATTGCTTCGGCAACAGGGCCACTGGCAACCCCCCCTTCAACGCGTCGAGCGCCAGCACCAGCAAACCCCAACGGTTCCCCAGCACCCGCCCCACATTGGTGGCTCCCACATTCCCGCTGCCATGCAGCCGAATGTCGATACCGCGGACCCACCGGGCCACGAGATAGCCCACTGGAATGCTGCCCACCAGGTAGCCCAACAGCACGCAAGCCACACCCCAGGCAAACTCCATGATTGATCCTGCCTCAGGCGGATGGGGAGGGAACAGCCAATTGCTGAGACAACGCCACCAGGCGGTCCAGCACGTCATTCGCCCGGCCGGAATCGAGCGCCGCGCGGGCCCGCTCGACTCCTTCGGCCAGCGTCCCCACCTTGACCGCCGCCAGCAGCGCTGCCGCCGCGTTGGCCAGCACGATGTTGCGGTGTGGGCCCGGCTTGCCGGCGAAGATCTCGCGGATCGCCACGGCACTCTCCGCCGGTGACGTCACTTTCAGATCCTCGGGAGTACACGCCGGCAGTTGCAGTTCTTCCACCGTCCAGCGGTGCGTCTTCAACTGCCCCGCCTCGACCTCGATGGCAGTCGTCTCGCCCCACAGACTCACTTCGTCGAGCTGGTCGGCCCCGCAGACCACGTAGGCGTGTTTCCGGCCCAGGTCGGCCAGTGCCCGGGCCAGCAATCCTGCCGTCTGCACCCGGCTCACGCCAATCAACTGGTATTCGGCCCGCGCCGGGTTCGTCAGCGGCCCGAGCAGATTGAAGATGGTCCGGAACTTCAGTTGTCGGCGGACCGGGGCCACATGCTTCATCGCCAGGTGGTACGTGGGAGCGAAGCAGAACCCCAGACCGATCTCGTCGATGCAGCGGGCGGCCGCCGCGGGGCTCAGCCCCACCTGCACTCCCAGTTGCTCCAGCACATCGGCCGAACCACTGCTGCTCGAGACCCCCCGGTTGCCATGCTTGGCCACGGGCACCCCGCACGCCGCCACCACAAAGGCCGTGGCCGTGCTGATGTTGAAGGTGTGCAGCCCATCTCCCCCGGTACCGCACGTGTCCAGCAGCCCCGCCCGATGCACGGGAACCGGAGTCGAACGCTCACTCATCGCCCGGGCGGCCCCCTCGATCTCGGCGACCGACTCCCCCTTGACCCGCAACGCCGTGAGGAAGGCTGCAATCTCCACCTCGCTGGCGCCGCCATCCATGATGGTGCCAAACGCCGCGTAGGCGGCATGACTGTCGAGAGACTCGCCCGATGTCAGCCGCGCAAGCGCCAGTTGCAGGGTGGTCGCTGGAGTTGCCTGTGCCATGAGGGGGGCTTGCGAAGGGAATGACCGGGTGCGAGGATGCGGGTCGGGGGAGATCCACTTCTCTTGTCTGGCAGTCTGGCGAATCTGGCGCCACGCGCCAAGACCCGCCCCCCGCCCCTGGGGGGACGGCTCTCACCATCTCGTTCCCGGTTCCTCGTTCCCGGTTCGTTTGCAGGATTTCCCCCCGTGAAATTGATCGGTCATCTCCTTCGCCGACTGGGTCTGCCCCGGCTGGGCCCGCTGCTGGCCCTGCTGGCTGCGCTCTCTCTCGCTTGGCCCACCGCCACTCACGCCGCGGACGCCCCCCCGCCCAACATCCTGCTGATCATCTCCGATGACCAGGGTTGGACCGACTTCGGCTTCATGGGACACCCGGTCATCCAGACGCCGCATCTCGACCGGCTCGCGCAGGAGAGCCTGATCTTTCCCAACGCCTACGTTCCCACTTCCCTCTGCCGGGCCAGCCTCGCCACGCTGTTGACCGGGCTCTACGGGCACCAGCATCGCATCTGTTGCAACGATCCCCCCGATGGCGTCGCCCGCGATGCCATGCATCCGTTCATCCAGACGGCCCCCGCCCTCCCCCGCCTGCTGCAGTCGCGGCAGTACCGCAGCCTGCAGACCGGCAAGTTCTGGGAAGGGCACTTCTCCAATGCCGGGTTCACACATGGCATGACGGTCAAGGGCCGACATGGTGACGACGGGTTGGTGATTGGCCGACAGACCCTGCAGCCGATCGATGATTTCCTGTCCGACCGCGGCCCACAGCCGTTCTTCGTCTGGTACGCTCCCATGCTGCCACACGAGCCGCACAATCCCCCAAAGGTGCTGCTCGAAAAGTACACCGCTCCCGGGCGCCCCGCGAAGCTGGCCGCCTACTACGCCATGTGCGAGTGGTTCGACCAGACGGTGGGTCAGGTGCTGCAACGGTTGGATGACCTGGCGGTGCGTGACAACACCCTCGTGATGTTCGTGATTGACAACGGGTGGATCCAGGAGACGGGTACCGTCCGCACCACGCGGGGCTGGTTCGCCCCGAAAAGCAAGCTGTCTCCCTATGATGGCGGACTGCGGTTTCCCCTCTTGATCCGCTGGCCGGGCAAGATTCGTCCCGGGCGCACTGAATCGCTGGTCTCGAGCATCGATGTGGTCCCCACGCTGCTGGCTGCCGCCCAGGTCGAAACCCCACCGGAGCTGCCCGGGGTCAACCTGCTGACCGAAGCGACCACGGGCCAACCTTTGGCCCGCACCGCGGTGTTTGGCGAGATTTTCGAGCACACCGCGTCCAACCTGGAACAACCCGCGCTCGACCTCACGCATCGCTGGGTTCGCGAAAACAACTGGAAGCTGATTCTGTTCGAAGAGCCGGGGCAGGGGCCCGAACTGTACGACCTGCAAGACGACCCCCACGAAGAGCGCAACCTGGCCCAGCGGGAACCACTGCGCGTCGAGACACTCGCGAAGTCGATCGACACGTGGTGGGCTGGCCGTAAGGCGGCTCCCCCCCTCGCCACCCGTCGCGGCGGCCGGGCTCCCGACAAGCTCGACCTGTTCCCCTTTTCGCCGCAACACACCCACGGCTCATGCGTGGTGGAATGCCCCAATGGCGATCTGCTGGCGTGCTGGTACCGCGGCTCGGGCGAACGCAAAGCCGACGATGTGCTGGTCGAAGGGGCCCGCCTGCGCCGTGGCGACACACGCTGGAGCGAGCCGTTCCTGTTGGCCGACGCCCCCGGCTTTCCCGACACGAATCCCTGTCTGTTCATCGATCCGCAGGAACGGCTCTGGCTGATCTGGCAGACCATTGTCGCCAATGACTGGCACACCGCCCTCTGCCGTTACAAGGTCTCGGAAGATTTCCTCAAGCCCGGTCCCCCCACCTGGAACCGCACTGACGACCTGCTGCTGAAGCCCGGAGCCGAATTCGCCGCAGCCCTCGAACGCCACGCCGGCGAAGTCTTGAAGCACCTCGACCAGATTCCCGCCGACCAGCGCGAAAAGTTGCCCGACTACCTGGCCGAACGGAGCCGCCGCGCCGCAGACAGGTTCTACTCGCGGATGGGGTGGATGACCCGGGTGCATCCGGTGTTGTGGCGTGATCGGCGGATGATTGTCCCCCTTTACTCGGACGGTTACGACCTCGCGCTGATGGCCCTCTCCGACGATGGGGGCCAGACCTGGCGGGCCAGCCAACCGCTGGTAAGCCTGGGAGGGGTACAACCCTCGCTCGCCAAACGCCGCGATGGAAGCCTGGTGGCTCTGATGCGCGACAATGGCCCTCCGCCCAAGCGGGCCCTGCAGGCCACCTCGGCCGACGGGGGCGAAACCTGGAGCACCGTGACCGACACCGACATTCCCAACCCCGGCTCGGGGCTGGAAGTGATCGTGCTCAAGTCGGGCCGGTGGGCTTTGGTGAACAACGACACCGAACAGGGACGGCACCGCCTCTCGGTCTGGCTCTCGGACGACGAAGGACGCACCTGGCCCTGGAAACGCGCGATCGAAGACTCCCCCGCCGGCCCCGGGGCCGACACGGCCAGTTACCCCTCGCTGATCCAATCGCGCGACCTGTCGCTGCACCTCACCTATTCGTTCGTTCGCAAGGGGAGTGATGTTCCCCAGACCGCCCAGGGAGAGCCCCTGCGCGAGACGATCCGTCACGCCCACTTCGACGAGGCCTGGGTGATGCAGGAGGCCACTCCGTAATCGGCGGTGACTCCAAGTAACTGATTAGTTCCCAGCGGCGATGAAAAGGTGTCAGCGATAAAAAGGTGTCAGGAACCTTTTTAAAAAAGGTTCCTGACACCTTTTTTTTCCCGGACGGTGGCCCGCTCAGCGCTCGGCGATCCATTCAAACCGGGGCACCGTCCGACCCGCGACTTCGACGGTTTCCTGAAACATCGCCCGCGGCCGGACCCACCAACTCCGGTCG
>Ga0315905_10007932_pt1 | contig 10733 bp, 17 predicted proteins | sample LakEriMetagenome_5_FD_203522 | JGI IMG/M metagenome (GOLD analysis project Ga0315905, IMG submission 203522) | Freshwater fungal communities from buoy surface, Lake Erie, Ohio, United States - Buoy 4 MA121 | ecosystem: Environmental > Aquatic > Freshwater > Lake | place: USA: Lake Erie, Ohio... | reverse complement strand
TAAATTACTACAGACTACACCGTGAATTACAGCTAGCGGCAATAAATTATCCCGTATAAGGGATCGCTATTATCGCTCTATTGATTAGCAGCCCCCCCGACACGACGTCGTCGCCCTTGTACGCAAGTCCTAAGTCCTCAGTTTGTACAGGCACTCTTTACTGTGTACTTATTGCAGGAACTCAAGGTCCCGGGGCCTTTTTAAGGAAAAGACCCAGGCCAAAATACAAACGCCAGTTTTCAAATCCCTGGCGGCCAAAATGCAGTGAGGGTCTGCGTGCCTGGTGAGCCGTGCGGTGTCGAAACAGGCACCCTCCCCACGTCTATACCTGACTTGTCCTTGGACTCCGCGGCTATCCGCTGCTGCCCCAAGACGTCCACCTAACTCGTGGCCCAGTGGCTGATCCGAGTACGGTTGCTTGTGCCGGCGTGGCCGAAAAAGGAGGGGCTGACAAAAGCATTATTTGGGGAGGAGGCGGCAGAAGCGGAAGGGGGGATGAGGGGAGGCGACCGGGGGGAAAGATGCGGGGAGTGCGAAGAAGGAAAGGGCCAAGATTGCGCTGTTTGGGGATGATGACGAGGAGGATGCTTTGTTTAGTGCCAAAAGCCTAAAGGCACTGGCGTCCAAGGGCATACCTCCTCACCCCCGATGCGCACTCCTTCACGCGTTCCCCTTCACGCGTTCCCCTGCTGCTTCCTATGACACTTCCCCTCCTCTTCACACAATCTCCCTACCCTTTCCCCCGCGTTCACTAGTGCCTAGACACACCCTGTTAGCCAAAAGCGCCCTTGACTTTATTTTCGTTACCCTGACTTTATTTCCGTTACCGTGTGTCCGTGAGTGTGTGCGTGTGCGTTTCTGTGAGTGGGTGCGTGTCGAGCTTATCAAGTGCCCGTGCCCTCTGTTGCCCTACCCAATCACCCTTTACGTTCCTGCCGGCGGTTACTCAGATCAGCATTCCCCAACGGCGTGGCACTCTCGCGGGTGTATCTGCTCGGTAGGGCAGACACCCATGCTCGGATTCCCACTGCCGCCACAACCGCCCTGAGCGCTTGTATCTTTTTTTTTTCGCGCACCGCTACTACCGCCCTAAGCGTTCGCCCCAGTGCCTTCGAGCGATGAAGGCCGGTTTAGGCGGAGGATCAGATGAACTAAAATGACTTTTTCAGTCTCCTCCACTTCCCGGCGTCGCTTCTTGCATGAGTGTGATATTTTCGCCTTTCAACATACAACGCCCTAGCTTCTTGCGCGTGTTCTTCTTCGAATTCACCTCCTCCGCGTCGTCCAGCACCAGGTTCATGTACTCATCAAACCCCTGCGCGCGCGTGCACGCACGCACGCACGCACGCACAAACACACACACACATACAGCGGGTCACGTCAATTGACTTTGCACAGTACAAAATTTAGTAGTTTTCTTTACATGGACGCGGGCAGCTGGCATTGAATGTGTCTGCCTCGGCTGGTAGTCCTAACCCATAAACCTAAACCCTGCAGCGGCGGCTTGTGCGGGCCAAAAAAACTTACAATGATCTGCCCCTCAATTGACAAGTCGTTGTTGTTGAACAACCAGATCTTGATCCTCTGTTTATTCTGGAGGAACCTGAAGATCAGGTTCTGCCGGGGGGCGAAGGTGAGGGCGGGCGGGGAACACAGAACGTGCAGTGAGGGGCCAGCCAGAGCGTCAGCAAAGAACAGAACGGCCGCGTGCGCATGCGGCTACGTGCGGGCAGCGAAGGCCCTCGCTGCCCTGGTGCGCGGTCCTGTGGCGGATCAGCGGCCGCTGGCTTTACGATTCTCCAGGCATTGGCAGCCGCAATGCCTGCGGGTGTTCGGCACGACCGAACGCAGCCTCGCGCCGTGCGCCGCGGCCGCGATGCGGCCGGGCGCCTGCACAGCCCCGCGCCCTGGTGGCGATGCAGAGCATTTCACACCGCACCCGGCGCCCCCGCCGCTGGCCGGATCTGCCGCGTGGCTCCCGCTCGGCGCCGCCAGAGCGAAAAGAGGATCAAAAAGGATCCGCAGGAGCCCCAGGGACAAGAAGCGCGGGCGGACTCACAATGGGCTGGGTCATGATCTTTTGGAGTTTGGACGCCATCGTGACGAACGGGCTGCCCGCTCTTTGCTCCGCGCCTTGTCTTCCCTCGTCGTCCTCCCGCCCGAAGCACTCAGTGCGTGCCCACGAAGGTTTAAGGGTTTTAAGGGCAATTAACACGCAATCACCCACGAACGTCCGTTTTCGAGTTTTTGAACAGACAATTCAGAAGTATGGGCGGAAGGGCAAAGGGGGGAAGGGAAAAGGACGGGTCCGCGCACGCGCCGAGCGGCGCGGCAGACTGTGTCAGAGGCAGCGACGCGGCCGCGGCGGACCGGGACGACGTGGCCGAGTGCAAGTTCAAGCACCTCCTCGAGCCGATCCGCGACCTCGCGATCAACTGGAACATAGACATTGCGCTGGTGCTCGCTCCGGCTCCCAGCGCGGGCGTCAGGGTGCCTCACCGTTCTTGTCTTCCTCGGAGCACTGCGGCCGCGCATACACTCCGCGGCTGCCGCTGCGTTTGCGCGAACACAGGCCCGCGCGCGAGCTCCCGGCGGCGCTCGCGTTCTACAGTACTGAGCCTCCCGCGCATGTGGCTGCAGGAGCTGGAGGCCTATCTGGGGCAGCTGGAGCAGGTGCAGGTCTCGCTCGACGGCGGCATCTCGCTGCTTAATTTCGCCGAGGCCGCGCTACTCATCCAGGTTGCCGCGCGCCTGCTCCACCTGCCCGCGCGCTGGCCTCTTCTTGCCCTTGCGCTTTTGCCGTTGCTGGCTGCCTCGTGGTCTGTACCCGGGCAGCCGCTTATGGGCGCACCCAGTCACTCGGCGGCGTGCTCGGCGCCCCGCAGGGATCTACGAGCGTTTACAGCCGCAAGGTCGAGTACCTCCACCGGCTCGTCCTGCAGGTGCTGGATGTCATCGATCACAAGCTGTCAAGGGAGCTGCGCAAAGATGCCGCTGAGCAGGGGGAAAACGACCCCGAGGACGAGTTCCCGGCAGACCCCGAGTTCATCTCGCTGGACGACATTCCGGAGGCAAAGAGCTCGGCCATTGATATGGTGGAAAAGAACGACGCAGCACGTGACGGGGCCGACGATGCGCTGTCCGGAGCCCCGATGGTGGTGATGATGAACATGGAAGTGGACAACGACAACCCGGACCCCAACAAAGACTTGCGCCTGTCATCTGCTATGATGCATGAATCTGGCGCGCACATTCTCAAAAGTTCTCTATATAGTGACTTTAGCTAGGGAATGTGCTTGGGCGCTGACTTTTCCCTTATTGGAATTTGTGTCAGGCGCCTTGCTCCTCGACCCCTGCTCTGCCTCGCGTCTCGACGGTGCCTGAACCCTAAACTACACCCTAAACACTAAACTACACCCTAAACTACACCCTAAACCCTAAGACCTTGCTCCTCGACCCCAGCTCTGCCTCGCTGCTTGACGGCGACATTTCTCAGAGAGAGAAAAATACCCTGTATAGTGCCTTTATATTGTACTAGGCCCTAAACCCTAATATAGTACTATGCCCCAAACCCTAACCCCTCAACCCCGAACTTTTGAGAATTAGGTCTGCCACCTACTTCTATAGGTGGCCTGGTACTATACAAACAGTGAATCAGTGAATTCACGAACTTGTGAGAATTTGATCAGCCAATTTGATATCCCGCTAATCGCTCGGGATGCGTCTCTGTCTAGCTATTCCATATATATATATATATATATATATATATATGCATTTATATATGTATATACATATACATATGCATATATATATATGCATATATATATGTGTATGCAAACATATGTATATGCATATATATGTACATGTACAAATCAAATCGCTCAAGATGAGCGGGATCGCCAACTGCGCATATGTATTTATAGTAAATGCTGGATGTATTCATATAGTAATTGCTCGTCATACGTATTTAAATGTTGGATAGTGAATGGATAGTGAATGGATAGTGAATGGATAGTGAATGGATAGGCAACTCACTCGTGAGACTTTGGGCAGCCAATTTGAACCGTAAATTGCTCGGGATCAGCGCGATCAACTACTCGTCTTACTCTCCCGGTACTGAGGGGTTAGGGTTTAGTTAGGGGTTAGGGTTTAGGGCCTAGTACGATAAGCGCCATGGCCTACTCGTCTTACTCTCCCGGCACTGCGTACACGTACACATATACATACATACATACATATATACATACACACACACATACACACATACACACATACACACATACACACATACACACATACACATACATACATACACACATACACACACACCATGCATACATCCCAGAGCGCATCCGTTCGGATGAGAGCCCGTCCTCGTCGTCGGCCAACAATGTGCTCACGGGTATGGACAGAGAGCCCACGGACATGGAGCACACAAACAAAGGCCTGCCGCAGGTGCAGCCCTTTGAGACTTGATGAGACTTGATGAGACTAGTCTATTGAGCGCCCTCCACAGACCAGCACACGGCCCTCCCTTTGAGAATTGATGAGACTTTTTTGAGACTTTATGCAACTAGTCTATTGAGCATGCAGCCCTTTGAGACTCGTCTGCACAAGGGAAGGAGGAGTGTTGCTTGGGAAGGAGGAGTGTTGCTTGTTAGTGGGGCAGTGCAGCCCTTTTAGACTAGTCTGTGTCTAGATCGCCCTCCACAGACCAGCACACGGCCCTTTTAGACTGGTCTGTTGAGCGTGCAGCCCTTTGAGACTAGTCTATGTCGCCCTCCAACTATCGCATATTACATAAAAGATAAATTAGATGTATTATATATTCAATGTGTATTATATATTTACATGATATATAAATATATGTTTTATAGATGTATATAAATATATATTGCATTGACATGCATAAATGTCGTCGCCGCCATAGTTTATATCTATATATCTATAACATGTATGTATATAGATGAATATTCTATAAAACAAAAGTCTAATTCGGGCTCCGGGGGGACAGGCCGTTGTCGGGTGTGTGTGTGTCGTCCGTGTCTGTGTGCTCCATGTCAAAACAAAACAAAAAGTCTAAAAGGAAGAAATCAAAACAAAAAACAGTGGCAGCGACGACAGATGTATTATATAAATTAATGTATGAATTCAACGCGTGAATTCAATCTCTTTACACACACAAGCACGTGTCTTTACACACACAAACACACGTGCACACGTGGGCGCACTCACAGGTGGCACCCATAGACTATGGCAGCGACGAGAGCGATGGAGACGCGGGTGAATTCAATGCCCCGGACCTTGACGAGCTAGAGCTTCCAACAGAGGGAGAAGCCTTGGGCGCCAAGGGTATATATCCATATATGTAATATATGTATGTATGTAATATATGTGTATTTGTACGGCAAATGCCAACAGAGGGTTTTTTTTGGGTTGAAAATGCCAACAGAGGGAGACAGCTTGGGCAAATTATAAAATATGCATATGTATGTATATGTATATAGGCGTTTGGGGGTCGGCTGCTGCAGGCGAGGAGGAGGATTTGTGGCGCGTTCTCGACCCCCATGATGGAAGCGCATACGGCGTCCGGCCCCTCAAGAAAGGTGTGTTTCTGTGTATGTATGTGTGTGTGTGTTGAACACACTGTCTTCACGCACACACACTCTCTCTCTCTCACTCACTCACTCACACTCACAGGTCGCACTGTACGGCGTCCGGCTACGCAATCAAGGTCAGGGCAGGCAGCCATGTCCCTCGACCTGTGGGCCAAGCAGACGCGCTCCCTCAAAGTCCCTTCGCTGCCGGAGTTTTCCGAAGTCTTTCTTCAGGAGCGCTATATATATATATATATATGTATGTGTGTGTGTGTGTGTGTGTGTGTGTGTGTGTGTGTATGCAACAAGCTCTTTGGCCTCCCTCCGTCTTGCCGCTGTATGTGTTATATGTGCATATGTATATATTGGGTTATATGTGAATATGTATATATTAACGCGGCTCACGCCTGAATTCTTCCTGCAGGAGCGCAACCGCATCTTACGCCTACGTCTCGCCGCTGCCAAGGTACATTTATATACATATATATATATACATAGATACATAGATACATAGATACATAGATACATAGATACATATACGTATGTATATATCAAGGCGCGTGGTGGGCGGGGCAGACTTGCCTGCAGCAAAGCGGCCGGTGGGATGGTGACGTCACGCATCATGCAATTGCTGGATGTGGAGGAGGATGACTATCAACTGCCCAGTGAGGGCGCATATGAGGGGGGGGATATTGAGCACGGCGATGATATGAGCGACGACGGGGGCGCAGACGTTGATGGAGGGGACTTTGGTGATGAGGGTGAGGGAAACGGGGAGGAAGTTGTGTATGGCGCCGCCACCCCCCGCAAGTATGGCGGCGGCACCCCAAGCAAAGGTCCGGGCGTGCGTGGCGGTAATATATACATATACACATATAGGCGTGAGTGGCGGTAATATATACGTATACACATATAGCACATATATTATACATACGCGCCATTGGCGGAAGAGGCTTGGTCTGGGCGTGATTGGCTGTCATGTGTATATATAGCACATGTGCAGATAACACATATATGCACACGCACGGGCAGGCTTGACAAGAGGGGAGCAATGGGACGAATTGACGTGCATGCATTCACGTGCATGGCGTACATGTCAATACTACGTATATATATACGCCGTATGACGTATATGTATACGTACAGGCTTGACAAGAGGGCAGCAATGGGACGAGTTGACGTATGAAGACCTGTGCAAACAGCACATTGAAAAGTACCTGCGCGGCGTGGATGATATGCTGCACCGATCGGCGCTGGAGTCGAGAGTGCGTGACTGGCGCAAGAAGATCGAGCCGGCCCTCGAGGACGAGGAGGCACGCAAGCCCTTCAACATCCACGAATACGGCGAGCAAGTGAAAACTCGATTGGCACATGAGCTGGACGCGTGGCCTGGGACGAAGCGGACCGAGGCCAAGTTTGCCTTTGACGTGGCAGTGCAGGGATGCACACGGTACGATGTGTGCCGAACCTTCCTCGCCACGCTGCAGCTGGCCAACGACGGCAATGTCGAGATCGCGCTCCAGGACCCGCACGACAGTTCGTCAATTCAGCTAAAGCTCGTCTCGCAAGATTCAAAGCACAAGCAAATGGTTTCCACATACATCGCACCCTCAGTTGCTTCAGCGCGCAAGAAGCGCGTCAAGACCAGCCAAATCCAGCCAGGGGACCAGGCCACACTCGGGGCCGCAGAGGAGGCCGAGGGCGAGGAGGACATTGAGCCGGCGGGCGGCAGACTGACTCAGACGAGCCAGATGCCCACGCAGGAGTTGCTGGATGAGACGTCAGAGGCTGCGAGCTCTGCAGTAACCAAGGCACCGCCCGGAAAAGGCCGCCGCGGGCGCCCCCCCAAGGCCAACAAGGAGAATGTTGCCGCCCAGTCTTTGCCTTAGTCAATTCACATATCGCACTGCCCATGCTGCCGACGACAAAAGCGCAAGAGGCGTACTTGGACCGCTCTTGCGGTCTCAACTGTGGAGCCTCGAGAGCATGGAGCATCGAGAGCACTGCTCCACAGTCCAGGGACTAGGTGTTGGTTTCGGGGGTGTGACTGGGTGTTGGTTTGGGGGTACCTCTCCCACCTCAGAAGTTATTGAGTTATTGGGTTTCTCAAGTGTCAATGTCGTGTTTAGTGTGTGTGGGGCGGGGCGGCAGACGCTGTCCCGCCGGGGGGTCTGCCAAGGTGTGCTGAGTGTGCCCGCCGAAGCTTAACAACTAACAATAAGTCTGGATGTAGCGCACGAGGCTATGGTCGCCTAGCCCACGAGATTCTCCACGGGTGGGCATCTATCTATCCATAATGAAGCGTATTGAAGCGGTCAGGCGTACACGTGCCCGCCTAGCTCGCCTCATCCCTCCTTCGCTCGCCTTTTCGGTTTCCCTTTTCCGCATTCGCTCTGAGAAATTACCGGGTCCAGGACCCACGATGTCTCACGCAAAGAACAAGAAATTGGCTGTTGGGACCCTGTTGGCTCTCCTCGGCGGTCGCCACGCCACAGCCATTTTGCACCAAGCAGTTCCCCGCCAAAACCGTAAACCGTAAACCCACATCAGCTATACACCAAGCCCTGTGCGTCTGCAGCATCTTCCAGGACGCCAATGAGCCCGGCCTGCCGTCTCTTTGCCAGCGCCTCGATCTTCGCCATCCTATTCTCGCCCGTGCCCAGAATGATCTTGTCGCCCTCGGGTTGGAGAGCGTTGGGATCCGCGCTAGCACTCCGTGTACTCCAGCGGCTGCACTGTCCGATTACCGGCGTCGATACCAGCCTGAGTATCAGATTCGGCGTCGATACCAGTATCAGATTCTTGCGGTGAGCGCACTTGAGCCCGCCCTTGCATTGGTGCGCGGCTGGGCTGGGCGTCAGGGTGCGCATGCTGAACACACATCGCTGGCACACGCAGATCCTGCACACATTACGCGTGAGCGCGTGAGGGGAGGCAGAGAAACACTTGCACGCGTTTACGCGTACACTCATATGCATCCATGTATGTGTGTGATATGTGTATATGTAACATAAAGTATGCATGGGGATGTGCATGCTCGCTTCGTCATCACACGCACACCAATACGGCCACCGCAGATTGATTTAGATATGGTTTGCGTGGAATCACGGGCGCACCTCTTTAGATGCTTCTGTCGCAGCGCACTTAAGTGTCGCCCCGCCAACAGCGCACCACACACCAGCACACGCGAAAGACTCAGAGACGTAACACGGTTGGCGACAAAACATGCGAACGCGCGCGCGCGCGCAAAGACAGCCAGCAGCGGCGGTAAATGCGCGAGAAAAACAGGCTTGGTAGTCATTCCCGGACACCTCGTGTGACGGCTTTTTGGTGAGCTTCTTGTGTGCCCAGAAGCCATCTCCCAGCCCCTTGCCTGCCCAGAGACACAGACCGAGCACGGTCACGTGACTGCACGCTGCAGCTGCCAGCTGGGACAGCCTGGCAGCGCGGGGGCAAGACTGACCAAATTCAGACGACACGAGGCCCGTGAAGACCAGGGAGCCACCCACAACGGCGCAAGCGATAAGCTCCATTTCGCTCCTCTGTTACCCTTGGTTTTGCGTTGATGGCACGGCTCACGCCGGCGGAGCCGCAAGAGCGAAAAACTCTAAAAAAAGTGTAATCGGATACCCCCGGCCAATAACACATCGTCGAATCGTAAGCCCACCGGGGAAGAGAAGAAAACGATGTGAGTGTAACGGCGCAGAATGGGGCTACGACCGCAGCTCCCCTCAGTGGGCCGCGATTTGCCGACGACACGAAGCGGATTGCAAGCTCATCGAACAAGCAAGGCACGAGTCGGGCACGCAAGACAACGAGACGACAGTCGAACTGGTCGGCATGGGCTTCACCCACCGGGTCATCGTCAAGAAAATCATAGCGCCTAATAAGTTTGAAGTGGTCTGTATCATGAGCAACGAGGGCCACCCCACCCAGTGGGTCTCCGTAAACCCACACATAGGCACACGGGACGGAGGCGAGTACGAGACGACGACACAAAGCACCCAGGACATCGACGCTCTCACGGGGCACATCAAACCCAGGGCGAGGCACAAGAGCTGGGACGCGGGGCCGCCACCGGCTGACACCGACGCACCCGACACGAGCCTGGCCACCGGACAGCCAACGTGTACACAACGGCAGACATCGACGCCGCCCAAACACACTTCACGCACACACACGTCACACGCACACACACGCAGGACGCCCGGAAAGCGGCAGAGGGGCCCGTGCACCCACCAACGCCCATCCCCTACCAAACCCATACCACCCCTAACTCGCCTCTCCTCACTCCCCCTCTTAACCAATTAGCCCACGGAGAATGCTGAAAATGCTCAGGAACAAGCGGGGGATAGGGAGGTCAGGACGGGGGGGGACGTGGATAATGGCGGTGGTACGGAGCTCATCGCATCGCAGGACGAGTCCCACGGGGAGGATCCGGCGATCGCTCATGCCCCGGCGGAGGAGGAGGAGGAGCAAGGCCTCGGGGAATGGGCGGCGGAGGAGGAGTACGAGGAGCACGAGGAGCAGGACCACACACGATGCAATGCTGCACTCGGCACTTTGGTGCTGTGCACCCGGTCTGGAGCGCATTCAGCACTCAGTGCACAGTAAATCTTTAGCACTCAAATGCACTGAGCACTCAGTGCTCTCGAAGTAAAGGGCACTCAGCACTCAGTGCCCCTCACCTTCTAGGCACTCAGTGCTGAGTGCGAGCATCGTGTGTGGTCCCATGTGCCCGTGAGCCCCGCCGACCTCCCTGGTTCTCTGGGCCTCGGAGAGAGTCTCCGAGTGAGTCCGAGTCTCTCCGCCGGGCCGAGTCTCACTTAGGACTCAACATCCGGGCCGGGACTTTGGACCACGGGCCTCCGTAGGGATTGCCAAATGTGATCTTATCGGATCGGAACCGGGCCCGTGACCAAAACTCTGTTTTTTTCCATCATATCGACGGAGGTCGATCCCGGCAGGGACGAGACGGGGGGACGCCGGGGGCACCGGCGGCGCACAGCGGCACGACAGCGGCGGTGGCGCGGGCGAGTCAGCGGGTTTGACGAAGATGGCCGCAACGATGGAAAGATTTGTCCCGGTGGTCAAGCAGTATCCTGGCCAGTAGCAGGTTGATCTAGCCGTCGAGAT
>Ga0315905_10007930_pt1 | contig 10734 bp, 9 predicted proteins | sample LakEriMetagenome_5_FD_203522 | JGI IMG/M metagenome (GOLD analysis project Ga0315905, IMG submission 203522) | Freshwater fungal communities from buoy surface, Lake Erie, Ohio, United States - Buoy 4 MA121 | ecosystem: Environmental > Aquatic > Freshwater > Lake | place: USA: Lake Erie, Ohio... | reverse complement strand
TTTTTTCCCGCCTCCCAGTCTAGGACCCGGTCGACCAGCAACAGTGGGTACCGATGCGGAAGATATTGCTTGATTTGGTTGACATCTAGGCTTTTCATTTTGATCTATGCCTGTTCTCAGGAAGTGGAGTCATGCTTTGCCGTCAGCTGCCTGACGAGTTTTTCTAGCTCGCGCACGCGATCGCGCATGTTATCAAGCTGGCGTACAACCGCTGCTGTTTTTTCCCAGTCAGCGTTGCGCGCCAGCGGATAAAAGCCGGTGTACTGCCCAGGCTCGGCGATTGAACGTGACACCAGACTGCCCGATGAGACATGCACATGGTCAGCAATGCTCAGGTGCCCCAGCACCATCGCAGCCCCACCAAAGGTGCAGTGCCGACCGATTTTCGCGCTGCCGGCGACGCCCACGCAGCCTGCCATCGCTGTATGTGCGCCAATCACACAGTTGTGCGCAATCTGTATCTGATTATCGAGTTTTACACCCTCTTCAATGACCGTATCCTCCAGCGCGCCACGGTCTATCGTGGTGTTTGCACCGATCTCGACATCGTCGCCGATACGAACACGACCGGTCTGGGGAATTTTGATCCAGTGGCCCTGATCAGCCGCAAAACCAAAGCCATCGCCACCGATCACAGCGCCCGAATGCACAATGCAGCGCATCCCGATTTCACAGGACGCGAGAAACGTCACCCGCGGATGAAATAGCGTATGCGCAGCTACACGCGCATCGCGACCAATGAATGAACCGGCGCCGATAATGCAGTGCTCACCAATCACGACACCAGCCTCAATAGTGACATGCGGACCAATACTGCTGGAACCATCAATTTGCGCTGAGGGATGAACACTAGCGGTCGGATCAATTCCCGGCGTTACAGGCTGTGCCTGCGCTGCTGCAAAGAACTGCGCAGCGCGAGCAAACCACGCATAAGGATTCGGTGTAACAACGCACACGCCCTTGTAAGCTGCAGATACCATCGGATGATCTGTCGAAGACAAAACCAAAGCCCCTGCACGCGTTGCAGAGGCCTGAGTGCGCAGTTTTGGGTTGGACAGAAAGGTGATGTGCGACGCGGTAGCTGCGTCCAGAGGCGCTATGCCGAAGATGACAATGTCAGGGTCGCCGATCAACTCCCCGCCCAGGCTTCCGACCAAATCGCCCAGTCGAGTGCTCATGGCGGTGTTCCTGAATTATTTGTTAAGAGCTTTCAGCACTTTGTCGGTAATGTCGACGCGCGGGCTGATATAGACAACAGGCTCCTGGAACAAAATATCGTATTTTTCAGCCTCAGCAATTTGCTTGATCACCTTGTTGGCTTTTTCAACGATGATATTGAGTTGTTCGTTTTTTTGCTGCGACACGTCTTCGTTGAACTCACGCCGTTTGCGCTGCAATTCGCGATCCATATCCGCGAATTCACGCTGACGTTTCATTTTGTCCGAGTCAGACAACACTGGATCGTCGCGAGTGTTCTTTTCGGCAGTCGCCTTGAGTTTGTTTTGGAGTTCCTGGAGATCTTTCTCTCGCTTAGAAAAATCCTGCTCAAGTTTGGTGAATGCCGCCTTGGCGGGCGCCGAATCGCGCAGGATGCGCTCGATACTGACAAAACCAATCTTGATTTCCTGAGCCTGAACCCACGAGCTCAGGCCGAGTGCCAAGAGCAGACCGGCCATGGGTATTGTCTTTTTGAGTACAGATCTCAATTTATTCTCCGCAACGCAAATGATTATTATGCCACCGGGATATCAAAAGCCGGTGCCAAGCTGAAACTGAAACCGCTGAACTCTATCGAATGACTGCGCATTGAGTGGGTAGCCCAGCGAAAGTTTGAGCGGACCAACGGGGGAAATCCAGCTGATGCCCAGACCCGTACTGTAGCGCAGGTCGACCAAGCTTAATTGCTGACCGTCCTGCGGGTTGAACACCTGACCCGCATCGAGAAACGTAAACCAACGCAAGCTGCGATCAACGCCAGTGCCCGGGAAAGGTAGCTGGAGTTCTGCGTTCATGATCAATCTGGCCTGACCACCAATGGGGAGGTTGTAGCGGCTCGACGAGGTACTCGTGCCAGTGCCATCCACCGACAGCGACCCTGCAAAGAATCCACGAACTGAACCAATACCACCTGCATAGTAGTTTTTGAAAATCGGATAGGTTTTACCGGCCAGGCCAGAGCCGTAGCTTAACTCGCCATTGACAGCCAGGGTAACGGACCCAAACAGCGGCATGAAGTACTGATCCTGATAGGTCGAACGATAGTACTGCGCACTGCCTGCGGGCGAGACTTCGAGGTTGGCCCGCCGAAAACGTCCCTTGGTAGGAATCAGTGCACTGTCGCGATTATCCCGCTGCCATGCCATGGTTACTGGGTAAGCCGTTGTTTCTGCGGCGCCGATGCCCGACGTGTTGTCCGAATTCTCGGATACGAATGTTTGATAGCGTACCGGACTGTTGGAGTAAGTTTGTACCTGCGTATTTTCGACACCCACGCCAACGAATACGCGGTCGAGTTCAGACACCGGAATACCGAAGCTCACGTTACCGCCACGCGACTCAACGCGGAAATCCACATCCGTCAAATACAAAGGCGGACGCGTGGTTCGCAGGAACACTTCCACGGTACGGCTCACGCCATCATCAGTGAAGTAAGGATTGGTATGCGACAGCGATATGGTTCGGAAAATCCGGCTGGTATTAACGGTGATACCGATGTTGTTACCACTACCAAAAGCATTGGCTTGATTGATCGAGCCAGACAAAGTAACTCTCTCGCTACTGGAAAAACCAGCACCGACCATCACACTGCCGGTAGGTTTCTCGACGACGTTCACATTCAGGTCTACCTGATCGGGTGTGCCGGGGATGTCAACCGTGTCAACGGTCGTATCGGTAAAGAACCCTAACCGTCCCATACGGTCTTTCGAGAGACGAATTCTGTCGCCGTCGTACCATGAACTTTCGAACTGCCTAAATTCACGGCGAATGACTTCGTCGCGGGTACGGTCATTGCCACCGATATTGATTCGTCGCACGTAAACGCGCTTTCCTGGATCGACAAACACAGTGAAACTGACTTCGTTTTTTTCGCGATTGATTTGCGGGCTGGCGTTCACGTTCGCAAACGCATAACCAAAGACGCCCATGCGCTCAGCGATCTTGCGCGTACTTTCAGTCATTTTTTCGCCAGAATAGGCTTCACCAGGCTTCAGGCTGATCAGTGTTTCAAATTCCTTTTCGCGCCCAAGCATCTCCCCTTCAAGCTTAATGCCGGAGATGGTGAATTTAGAACCCTCATTGATGTTGACCGTGATGTAGATATCTTTTTTATCAGGCGTGATCGACACTTGAGTGGATTCAACCTGCATCTCCAGATAACCACGATTCAAATAGAAAGATCGCAGGGTTTCGATATCACCTGCCAGCTTTTGCTTGGAGTACTGGTCAGCTTTGCTGTACCAGGTAAACCACCCGGAGGTCGAGAGCTTGATCTGATCCCGCAATTCTTTTTCGGAAAAGGCCTTGTTGCCGACGACGTTGATTTGCTTGATCCGCGCAATCTCACCCTCGTCTACTGCAAAGGTCACGTTCACGCGATTGCGCTCTATGGGGGTAACTGTGGTGGTGATCTTTACGCCGTACAAGCCGCGCGTCAGGTACTGGCGCTTGAGTTCTTGTTCGGCACGATCGACCAGCGATCTATCGAGAATGCGTGACTCACCCAATCCCAATTCCTTGAGTGATTTGGTCAGCTGGGCCTTGTCAAATTCCTTGATGCCGGTGAAATCAACGCTCGCAATTGCCGGCCGCTCTTCCAGCAGCACCACGAGCACGCTACCGTCAGCTTCGATACGAACGTCTTTGAAAAAACCAGTGGCATACAAGGCCTTGATGGCCGCTGCCGCTTTTTCATCATTGAAGGTGTCACCGACGCGTACGGGCAAATAGCTGAATACCGTGCCGGCTTCAGTACGCTGAATGCCTTCGACAAGAATATCAGTGACCGTAAATGGATCAAGTGCCAGCGCCTGCCCTGCACACAATGAAAATGCAGCAGCGGCAATCAGTCGGGGCACAAACGGGAGCGGGTTACGCTTGAAATGAAATGTCATCAAAAAAACCAGCTTCGAGAATTATCCGCCGATGGTCGACAGGAATTGCCGGCATCACCAGATCAGGCGGGCAATATCATTAAACATCGCCACTGCCATCAACAACACCAGCAGTCCCATGCCTGCTCTTTGCGCTAGAGCGCTTACCCGCTCAGATACTGGACGGCCGGAAAAAAGTTCCAGCGAATAATACAACAAATGCCCCCCATCCAGAACGGGAATTGGCAGCAGATTCATGACCCCCAGACTGATGCTGATAAACGCCATGAACGACAGAAAACTAATTAGACCAACCCGTGCGGTCTGGCCCGCATAATCGGCAATCGTAATCGGCCCTGTGATGTTTTTAAGGGAAGCCTCACCGATTACCATCTTGCCAAGCATGGTGACTGTCATGACGCTGGTATCCCAGGTCTTGCGGGTCGCTCGAGCGATCGCCTCTGGCAGACTTGCCTGAACAATCGTCGTGGCAGCTGACATGTCCACCTGCGCCCGGATGCGTCCAACGGTGCGCTCGCCCATACGCTCGGACTGGGGTGTCACCGAGACCGAAAAAGGCTGCCCTGACCGCAATCCCTCGAGCGCAAGCATTTTGCCGGGGGCAGATTGCAAACGCTCGACAAATGCCACGCCATCGGGTACCGGTTCACCATCAATACGCAGGATCCGATCACCCGGCTGCAATCCGGCACGCTCGGCGGGCCCGCCTGCAATCACCTGCCCCAAAATTGCGGGCGGACGCGCGAGATCCAAACCCAGACGATCGAGCAAATGGCTATCAAGATCATCGGCGGCGATACTACCCAAAGACAATATGACTTCGCTGCTAACGCGATCACCCCGCCCATCCACGCGAACCAATTCGATACGCGCTGACTGACCAGCAATCGCCGATTGCAGCAGCTTCCATCGCATTTCTGACCAGGCGCTGACCGGTTCGCCATTCACTGCGGTCACGGTATCGCCCGATTTCATGCCTGCGATCTCGGCCAACCCTCCCTGCGCCACACGTACTTTCGATACCGGCTCAGGAATGCCGTAGCTGTAGAGCCCGGCGAACAGCACAATCGCCAGCAGAAAATTCGCTAATGGCCCCGCCGCGACAATAGCAATGCGCTTCCATACCGACTGCCGGGTAAATTCACGCGCTGCATCGGCTTCACTTATCTCGCCCGCATCGCTCTCGCGTGCATCGAGCATTTTGACGTAGCCCCCAAGTGGCACAAGTGATATCGCCCATTCGGTCTGATCCGGTCCGAACCGGCGTGACCAGATCACTTTGCCCAAGCCCACTGAAAATCGCAGCACCTTCACACCGCACCATCGCGCGACTAAAAAATGACCCAGCTCGTGAATGACCACCAGCACGCCAATGACGACAATAAAAGCCCCTACGGTTCTCAGCAACTCCATCTCACCACTCCAGTAGGAAAATCAGGTCAGCCGCTCGCGCGCCTCTGCACGAGCTCGCTGGTCTTGCAGCAGCAAACTGTCGAGGTCATCGACGGGCGCGTTGGGCAATCGGTTCAGCACTTGCTCAATAATCTGCGGGATTTTTCGAAAACCAATTCTGCGATCCAGAAACGCCTCAACGGCAATTTCATTAGCTGCATTAAGAACTGCAGGCGCGCTACCACCCGCGTGAAGCGCGTCGAAGGCCAGCTTCAGGCAAGGGAAACGCAGATAGTCGGGTTCACGGAAATTCAGTTGCGCAATGCGCGCCAGATCAATCGGATCGACACCCGAATCGATGCGCTCCGGATAGGCTAATGCATGCGCAATCGGCGTGCGCATATCCGGATTACCCAGCTGCGCCAGCACCGAGCCATCGGCATAAGACACCATCGAATGAATTACGCTTTGCGGATGAATGACGACCTCGATCTGTTCAGGCTGGGCGCCAAACAACCAGTGCGCCTCGATCACCTCCAGACCTTTATTCATCATCGTCGCCGAATCCACCGAAATTTTACGCCCCATGCTCCAGTTCGGATGGGCGACCGCCTGCTCAGGTGTAACCTCATCAAGCGTGGCGACATCACGGTCAAGGAAGGGCCCACCGGAGGCGGTCAGCAGAATCTTGCGTATGCCATGCGCCTGCGGCGTGCGCTGATAACCGAGGGGCAGGCACTGAAAAATCGCGTTGTGTTCACTATCGATTGGCAACAGCGTCGCACCACTGGCTGCTATGGCATCCATGAACAAGGCACCCGACATCACCAGCGCCTCTTTATTCGCCAACAACACTTTCTTGCCGGCCCGTGCCGCTGCCAGCGTGGGACGCAGCCCCGCTGCACCAACGATCGCAGCCATCACCGTTGTGCACTCGGAAGCACTGGCGACATCACACAAAGCTTGTTCGCCGTAGGCCACTTCGGTAGACAGACCTTTGTTTTTCAGCAGCACAGAAAGTTCTTCAGCCGCGGCAGCCGTAGCCACCACCGCAAACACCGGACGAAATTGCTCGCATTGCAAAGCGAGTTCGGCGACGCTCGTATGCGCGGTCAGTGCGTAAATGCGATAACGATCCGGATGACGGGCGACCACATCCAAGGTGGAGACACCGATTGAACCCGTTGCACCGAGCAAAGTAATGGATTGCATCGTATTTTCTTATCAGCCCATACTGACACTGATTAGGAATGCCAGCGGCATTACCGGCACCAGCGCATCAATGCGATCCAGCACACCACCATGCCCGGGCAGCAAGGCGCTGCTGTCCTTCACACCAGCACGGCGCTTCATCAGGGATTCAAATAAATCGCCCACCACGCTGGCGGCGACCAACAAGCTCATCAGTACAACCCAGAGCGGCCAGCCAAAACGCGCTTGAAGCGCGGGCGCAAAACTGTCCGCCAGTATCGGAACTTGGGTGGAGATGCCGGCTAACACAAGCACTGCCAGCCAACCACCAGCCACACCTTCCCAACTCTTGCCGGGCGAAATCTCTGGCGCCAGTTTACGACGGCCGAATGCTCTGCCGGCAAAATAGGCACCTATGTCAGCTACCCAGACAATCGCCATGGCAGAAATCAGGAAAACGGCAGAACGCTGAAACATCCCGGCAATCGCAATGAAACAACCAAAAAGCGACAACATATAAACGATCGCAAACAAGAAGCCGCGCGGCCCACCCGTTGGTGGCAAACCCAGTTTGAGCGCCGGCGCAAAACGCAGCACCCAGATCAGCACGCACAAGGCAGCGAGCGCCCTCCAATCACCCGGGGCCCGGTCTGCCATCAGCGGTAGCAGCAGCGCTGCTGCAATAGCGAGCGGCAACGCAAAACGCACGCCAAACAAGCGCAGGCTCTCCCAGCAAGCCGCACCGAAAAACATCGCGAGGGTGAGATAAAAAACCACCAATGAACCTGAACCGAGCACACCTGCCAGTAAGAGCAGAAGCACCACCGCCGTCAGCACGCGCTGGCGCAGCATCAGGAAGCCTTCCTGACCTCGATCAGCTGCGCGCTGGTGCGTCCAAAACGTCGCTCGCGCTGCTGATAAGACGATATAGCTTCATCAAGCGCAGCCGCATTGAAATCAGGCCAGAAGGTTTCGGTGAAATACAGCTCGGTATAAGCAAGCTGCCACAACAGAAAATTGGAGATGCGCTGCTCACCACCGGTGCGAATGAATAGATCAGGCTCGGGCGCATGCGCCATGCAGAAATAGGGCGCGAGATCATCCTCGGTGTAGGTGGTAAGTCCCGGGCGATCGACGAGCATTTTGTTCATCGCCTGCAGCATGTCCCAACGACCACCATAGTTAGCGCAAATGGTTAGGGTCAAACGCTGGTTATTCGCAGTTTTCGCTTCGGACTCGGCAATCTGCGCTTGCAGTCGCGCATCGAAACGCGAAAGATCACCGACGATCTTGAGACAAATGCCATTGGCATTCATGCGACTGACTTCACGATCCAGCACACTGGAGAAGAGTCGCATCAGCGTGGCGACTTCGTCGGGTGGACGGCGCCAGTTTTCAGAGCTGAAGGCAAACAGCGTCAGGTGGCCAATGCCCCGCTCGATACAGGCGCGGACGATGCCACGGACAGCTTCCACACCCTTCACGTGTCCCGTCACGCGCGGCAAGTAGCGCGAGGTCGCCCAGCGCCCATTACCATCCATGATGATAGCCACGTGGGCCGGCACCAGCGATGTGTCGGGAATATCAAGCGTTGAACTAGTTTGGCTCATGCGGCGGTTTCCGTTGGCAGGGATGGTAGAAGAGAGGCGACTCAGTGCGCCCTCCATCGCTTACACCGTCAGTACTTCCTTTTCTTTCTCGGCGACCAGCTTGTCAATTTCCGTAACAAATTTGTCGGTGAGTTTTTGCACATCGTCCTGCGCGCGATGCTCATCATCTTCAGAAATCGCTTTGTCCTTAAGGAGCTTTTTAAGCACTTCATTGGCATCACGCCGGATATTACGAACCGCGATTTTTGCATCCTCAGCTTCGCTCTTGCAGAGCTTGACCATCTCCTTGCGGCGCTCTTCGGTGAGTGCCGGCGTCGGCACCCGAATAATGTCACCTTGCGTGGAGGGATTCAGCCCCAGATCAGATTCACGAATCGCCTTTTCTATGGTGGCGATCATCTTTTTTTCCCAAGGCTGCACACCAATTGTGCGCGCGTCAAGCAGCGTGATATTGGCAACCTGACTGATGTGCGTTGGCGTACCGTAGTAATCCACCTGAACGTGATCGAGTATCCCGGCGTGAGCGCGTCCGGTACGCACCTTGGCCAAATCGGCCTTGAGCGTGTCGATCGACTTTTGCATTTTTTGCTCAGTATTCTTTTTGACGTCAGCAACAGTCATGCTGTCCTCCTGTAAACCGGATAAATAAGTTCGCCCTGCCCGCTGATCACACGTGAACCAGCGTACCTTCATCCTCCCCCAGAATGACGCTCTGCAGCGCGCCGGGTTTGATAATGGAGAATACTCTGATAGGCAGCTTCTGGTCCCGGCACAGCGCAAAGGCAGTGGCGTCCATCACTTGCAAACGCTTTGCGATGGCTTCATCAAAGCTGATTTTGGAATAGCGGGTTGCCGTCGGATCTTTTTTGGGATCTGCGCTGTAAATGCCATCGACCTTGGTTGCTTTGAGTACCACCTCGGCACCAATTTCAGCGCCGCGCAATGCGGCAGCCGTGTCCGTGGTGAAGAAGGGATTGCCCGTACCCGCGGCGAAGACAACGATCTTGCCTTCTTCGAGGTACTGCAAGGCCTTGGGTCGCACATAAGGCTCAACCACCTGCTCGATACCAATGGCCGACATCACGCGAGCCATCATACCGGCCTGGCGCATCGCGTCGGCCAGAGCGAGCGAATTCATCACGGTAGCCAGCATGCCCATGTAATCGGCGGTCGCACGATCCATACCCTGCGCACCCGGTGCGACGCCACGAAAAATATTACCGCCACCAATGACGATGGCAACTTCAACGCCCAGCTTCGCCACATCGGAAACGTCAGCCACCATGCGCTCGATGGTCGCGCGGTTGATGCCATACGCATCGTCGCCCATCAAAGCCTCGCCGGAGAGTTTCAGAAGTACGCGCTTGTATACGGGTGTCGTCATCAGCAATGCTCCCAATTCCTTTATTGTCGTTGAAGAGGTACCGGCGGGCCCCTTCTGCTTCGCTATAAATTTAATCCCGGAACACCGGCGTATTTTACCGGCTGCGAGCCTGCTTGTAGCAATGCTCGATTGCCCTCAACCCAAAAAAACGGGCCTTTCGGCCCGTAATGATCAGATCAACCTTTCTGTGCAGCGGCTACCTGCGCCGCAACCTCGGCAGCAAAGTCATCTTGCTTTTTCTCAATGCCTTCACCCACCACATACATCACAAAGGACTTCACCGATGTATTGGCGGCCTTGAGCATTTGCTCAACCGTCTGTTTGTCATTCTTAACAAACGCCTGATTGAAGAGCGACACCTCTTTCAGGTATTTTTGTACCGAACCTTCGACCATCTTGGCGGCGATATCCGCAGGCTTGCCGGACTCTTCCGCTTTCAGTCGTGCAACCGAGCGCTCTTTCTCGATCAGATCGGCAGGCACGTCATCTGAGGACAGCGCCACTGGCTTCATCGCTGCGATATGCATCGCAACATCCTTGCCAACCTGCTCATCCGAGCCATCAAATTCGACCATCACGCCAATACGGGTACCGTGCAAATAAGAGACCAGCTTGGACGATGTCTGAAAACGATGAAAGCGACGAATCGACATGTTCTCGCCGATGCGGCCAATCAGTTCAGCGCGGATTTCTTCAACGGTCTTGCCATCCAGCGGCAATGCCGACAGCGCAGCCACGTCGGCAGGATTTTTCTCGCTCACCAGACGCGCAACGTCAGCAGTGAATTTCAGGAAGTCGTCGTTCTTGGACACGAAATCGGTTTCGCAATTGACTTCGATCAGTGTACCCACGCCACTAGCGATATGCGCACCCACAACGCCCTCAGCGGTCACGCGCGAAGCGGCCTTGGAAGCTTTACTGCCCAGCTTAACGCGAAGAATTTCTTCGGCACGAGCCATGTCACCTTCGGCCTCGGTCAGCGCCTTCTTGCATTCCATCATTGGGGCATCTGTTTTTGCCCGCAGTTCACCCACCATTGCTGCTG
>Ga0315905_10007929_pt1 | contig 10734 bp, 11 predicted proteins | sample LakEriMetagenome_5_FD_203522 | JGI IMG/M metagenome (GOLD analysis project Ga0315905, IMG submission 203522) | Freshwater fungal communities from buoy surface, Lake Erie, Ohio, United States - Buoy 4 MA121 | ecosystem: Environmental > Aquatic > Freshwater > Lake | place: USA: Lake Erie, Ohio... | reverse complement strand
CGCGGCGGCGGCGCCGGGGGGCCCGGGGCCCCCCGCCCCCGCCCCGGCCGCGGGGCGGGGGCGGGGGGGGGGGGGGGCGCCGCCCCCCCCCCCATGCCCAGACTGGTGTGCTGCTGCAACAGCCCGCTGGCTTGCCTTGGCGTCCACGCAGATGGCAGCCGCCTTGTTCATGTCAGCTGCTGCGTCGATGTAGATATGGCAGATGCCATCCGCGTGACCCAGGACGGGGATCTTGGTGTTTTGCTGGATGTGAGACACCTGGGGAGGGGGAGGGAGAGGGGGGGGGGGGCTCCTGGGTCCATACTGGCGCCACGCAGGGCAGCCACGGCGCGACCAGGGACACGCATGAATGTTGGCGTGCAACGGTGGCAGTGCCCCTGCTGCGCCCGCAGGCCGCTGCTGCTGGCTGTGCAGGAGGCACCGTTCCTGGGGTGGTGGTTGGGCGGGGGCCCCGGGCTCACCAGAGCGTTGCCGCCGCGCGGGATCACCAGGTCGATCACATCATCCAGCGCCAGCAGGTCCGAGATCTCCTCGCGGGTGGTCACCAGGCTGATGAGGTCCGGGCCCAGTGGCCCAATGGCGTCCACAATGACCTGGGTGCGGTGAGGCGGGAGCGGCTTGCAGTCAGCCAGGCCAGACCCCAGACCTTGGCTCAGTGGCCAGCGTGGCTGGGGCGTGCCCTGCATTTCCAGCCCTGGGAAAGCTGTGCTAGATTCACAAGCTGTACGCACGGCTGCACAGGAGAGCCAGCATGGTCAGGCTGCATGTGGCCCCTGCGTCAGCCGGCCGGGGAGCCCACCTTGTGCAGGCAGGCGTTGGAGCGCGCCGCCTCCTTGCCACCCTTCAGCAGCAGGCCGTTGCCGCTGCGCAGCGCCAGGCTGGCAATCTGGGGCAGGGCGTCGGGGCGCGCCTCAAAGATGATGAGCAGCACACCGATGGGCGCTGTCTGCTTCTCCAGCACCAGGCCTGCACACCCGGGGGGCGGGCAGGCGGGCAGGTGGGCAGGCAGGCAGGCAGGCAAGCAGGCAGCGCGCGCCGTCGCACGCCGCTGACGAGTCCCCGCCCAGCGCTGGCTGCCTGCACTGCCACCCCCGTGGCGGTCAACAACACGCCAGCTGCAGGTCATGGCGGCCTGGCACACTGCGCACCCTGGGCGACCTCCATGCGGGAGATGGTGCGCCGGATGGGCTCCTCCTGCGCTGCAATGGCGCGGATGCCGTCCGCCAGCTGGCTGATCTTGCTGGGCTTCAGGATCAGGCGCTGCAGCAGGGCGTCCACGATCTTGCCTGTGGCCTCTTCCACGTCCTGCACGGTGGCGGCGGCGGAGGCGTGGTCGCGGCTGCTGAGCCAGGCCCGGGCGGGCGTGCCCGCATCGAGCTGCATGCGCCCCCCTGGTGACGGCTTCGCCAGCAGCGGTGAGTGCGCTGCGTGTGTCAAGCTTGCCTTTGCATTCTCCGCCATGATGGTGGCCTCATTGGCCAGCAGGGCGTCCGCCACGCGGTGCAGCATGGCGACTCTCTCTTCTGTGGGCATGGCCTGCAGCTTGCGGGACGCCTCACGGGCGCGGGTGGCCATGCTGCGCACGGATACACTCGTGCCGTTCATGCTGGAGGAGCGCGGCGGGTCGTTGCTGCAATCTGGGGCCGAACGTTTACAGTTGGCTGCCGCAGCGCGTACTTCTGGTTGGAGCAATCACCGGTCGTGGTATGAAGATGATTGGGGGCGCTTGTGCATGCCGCGCCCAGGCAGGCGGCGGGGGGGGAAACTCTGCAGCCCGGGTGGGGCAGCACTGGTTGCACCACGATGCCCAGTCACAAGCACAGCTGACGTGCAATGCTGGCACTGCCACGCGCGAGCCTGTTCGGCTTTCGGTGGCGCCGGCAGAGAGCTGTCAATGGTTTGCTTTGACTTTCGTCCTCCAGCGTACATGGTGTAGGACCGGTGCAACGCACAATTGCTGCCAGTTGTTAGCTCAGGGCCAGCACAGGCGGGGAGCGCTGCCACGTCCGGCAAAATGCACTCCGAGCTCCCCTCGTTGTCCCTGGTGAAGCAGGGCACGCTATGGAAGCAACCAGCACTGCTTGGCAGCATGCTGGGGGCCTGGGAGTCGCGCTGGTACATGTTCAAGGCGGGGGTGTTCACCTACGCCCACGACGCCAAGGTGCGGACGACAGGGCACCGCCGCGCGCCGCGGCTCGGACCCAGCACCCGCCAGCCTGCAACAGGGCACAGGCCCAGGCACGCAGCAGGCGCGGCCCATGCCATGCATGTTCCTGGGTCCCCGCGCCTCAGCCCGCCGACCGCCCGGGGGATCTGCCGCTCGTGTCTCTCAGAACGCCATGGCATGCAGCAGCAGGCGGCGAGCCACTGCTGCACATTGCACCACAGTGGCCGTGCCTGGCTGCTGGCTGCAGTCTCACAGCGAGCAGGACAGGGCGCTGTTCCCCAGCAAGGTGATCAGGGCCGGGCCTGCAAGCGACGTCCACATAAAAGGACACCAGGTGAGGCGCGGGGCCGGCCCGGCCCCAAGCAGCTGGTTGGAGCGCAAGCGTGGGAGCGCAAGCGTGCGTGTGAGCAGTAGCATGCTTCTGGCGGTGAGGCCTCACACTGCTGCCCCCCTGGGTCGGCGGTGCAGATGTACACCTTCAGAGCCGAGGACGAGCACGGCAGGTGGCGCCTGCTGGCGGCCGCCACTCCGCACGAGCGGGATGAGTGGTGTGCCGCCCTGAACGGCAGCGAGGTGGGGCGCCTGCCCCCACTGCGCACGCAAAGGAGTGCACTGCGCCTGCAGGGGGCCCGGCATGGGCTGCAGCCTGCAGTCTTTCCGCGGTGGTGCCCACTGCCCAGGGTGCTGGTGCTGCTGGGCGCTGCAGGTGCACATGAGCGAGCGGTTCCTGGTGCACCACAGCCTGGTCATCGGCACGGGCGTCTTTGCCAAAGTCTGCTTCGGGCAGGTGAGGCTTGCCACGTTGAGGATCAGGCTCGTCTGCCACATCTGGGGCCGCCAGGAGCCATGAACAGCACCGCCAGCTGCCGGCGGGGCCCCTGGCGACCACAGCGCTGGTGCAGTGGGCATGCACGCAGCAGCATGAGCTCACAGCAGCACTGACGCGGCTTGGTCTCTGCTGGTAATGCGGCCCCACCTCAGGCAGCCCACCCGCCCAGCACTGCACGCACACCTACCGCCTCCGCAGGACCTGCAAGACGGTGGCAGTGTGGCCATCAAGCTCATTGACCCCGAGACCATGGACGCCTTTGGTGACCTGGTGGCCAAGGAGGTGGCCATCTGGAGCGCCCTGGGCCGCCACCCCCACCTGGCCGCACTGAAAGAGGTGTACCAGGGCCGGCGGCGCACCTGCTTCGTCTCAGGTGCGCCAGGCACCCGCCTGATGCAGGCGCTGCAGGCAGCGGCCTGCTGTCCAGCCTGCATGCTGGTCGCTGCGCTGTAGGCCGGAGCGCCGCAGCTGCCTGGCTGCGTTGGGGAGGCGGCGCCCTGCTCACGCCTGCTGCCTGCCCTGCAGAGCTGTGTGAGGGCGGGGAGATGACGGACGTGCTGGCGGAGCACAGCGTGTACAATGAAGCAGATGCGGCTCGCATGATTGGGCAGGTGCTGCAGGTGAGGCCGGCGCACGCGGGATGGCCCCGCGGCCTTGCCTGCGTATCTCCGTGGACTGCACCCGTCTGTGGACGGGTGGACCCTGCAGGCTCTGAGCCACATGCACCACCTGGGCATCCTGCACCTGGACGTGAAGCCGGAGAACATCCTGATGACCAGCAGGTGCGGGCCCCCACGACAACCCACACCAACCCTGCACCAGTCCCCGTGGATCTGAGCAGCAATCTGCTGATGGCCAGGCAGCCGGGTGCCGCATCGTCAGCCTGAAAGCAGGCTGCGCGCACGTGTTGCGCCCGTTGCTGAGGCAGGGAGGGCGCCCCCTGCCGCTGCAGGTCCCCTGACGCTGCTGTGAAGCTGATCGACTTTGGGCTGTCCTCCTTTGCCCACACCCCCACGGAGCCGGGCGGCACGCCAGAGTTTCTGGCCCCGGAGCTTGTGCGCCACGCTCAGGCAGTCAAGGCAGGTCCACTGGCGGCGCAGCAACTGCCATGACCGTCCTGCCACCCAGCCCTTGCAGCTAGCAGCTGGCCAGCTACGTGCTGTAGATGAGGCAGACATGGCCTGGCCCGGGTTGGTGGCGGCAGATGGCATGCCTGTCCAAGGCTGCACCTGCCCTGTGCTATGGACGGCAAGTCACCCCTCCGCTGCTGCTTAGCTCGGTGCCTGGCTGCGTGGTGGTGCAGGACAAAGGCTGCGGCCCCGAGGTGGACATGTGGGCGGTCGGTGTGCTGACCTTCTACATGCTGAGTGGGGCCACGCCATTTGATGCAGCTGACATCGACCGCATCCTGGCCAGGCAAGCGGGCAGCGGCCAGGCAGCGCGCGGGCCGGGACCCATGCCTTCTTCTGGCCTTATCTGCCACTGACTGGGCATGTGCATGCAGCACACGGCTCTGGCAGCACAGCCAACCACTGCCCCGGGGCCAGCCAGCCAGGCCGCCAGTCAGCCAAGCGGAAACGCGTGCTGCCCTTACGCAGGGTGAAGACGGGCACCTGGACCTTTGCAGGCCCAGCATGGTCCGGCATCTCAGCGCCCGCCAGGGACCTGATCACCGGGCTCCTGCAGGTGCGTGGGCCCAAGCCTGCTGACCATGTATGCGCGCATGCGCAGGCCGTGACTGCTGCATTCGGTGATCCTGCATCTGCACCTGCTCCCAACCGGCGCCTGATCATATGCAACCTGCGATGACGGCATGGCCTGCAGGTGGAGCCCAAAAAACGGCTGAGCGCCCGCCAGGCCCTGAGCCATCCCTGGATCTGCGGCAATGGCTTCAGCCACCCCAGGATGCCCCTGACACACGCGCTGGCAGCATTCAAGGCACGTCGTGCTCACTTCATGCCTGCCTGCTGCTGGCACATTCTTCCCATCCAGCAGCTGTGTGGTTGCAGCCCCGCACCGTATCATCACCGACGCCCTGCCACCACCATGGGGCACTCCAGCCAGACAGCTGACGGGGCTGGCTGCCATGACCAAGACCCACACCCGCCCACCTGACTGGGTGCAGGCGGACAAGTCCACCCGGCACCAGGCGCACACCGCCAGCGCCGGGCAGCCGCTGCTGGCCACACGCTCCATTACAGCGCAGCTGGCGGCGCAGGCCAGCGCTCTGGCACACGACTGGCACCAGCAGCAGAAGGGGCAGCATGCCTTGCCGTCTGTGGCGCCCTCCATGCCCAGCCTCCCAGATCAGCCCAGCGTTGCCAGCACAGGGCTGATCAAGCACGCATCACTGGGCGCCGCCATGCTGGCGTCCCTGGCCCAGCCGGCCGCCTATGCAGCCACCCAGCAGCAGCAGCAGCGGCCGTCGGCGGAGTCAGCGTCGACAAGCGCAGCGGGGCCAGGGCAGTCCCCGTTCACTGCAGCTGCTGCCTTCCCCGTCCTGGCGGCCCTGGATTCACGGTCCACAAAGCAGCCGGCTTCAGCCGCAAGCACGAGCCAGCCAGCCGGCCAGGCGCCAGCGCAGCCGTTGCACCCGCCCCCAGCAGCCCAGAAGTCGCAGAGGGCCTCCAAGGCCGACAGCCTGGCCCATGCCCAGGCCCTGGTGTCGGCCATGCAGGAGCTGTCGGTGCTGAAGACAAAGCTGTCCGCGCGGCCACCCAGCCTGTCAGGCAGCGCCATGGCGTCCAGGGCTGCCAGCGTGACCGGCCATGTGGGTGCGGCCGGCGCGCCATCAGCAGCAGCCACGCCCGGCACGGCAGCAGCCACCCGGTCCCCAGCGCACAGTGCCACGGGCTTCGGCCAGCATGGCTCCACCAGCCCGCTGCCGCAGCCGCAGGTGCCTGCAGCCAGCCTGAGCGCCGTGGGGTACGCTGCCAGCAGCGGCGCCACCCCTGGGCTGGTGACGCCCGGCCTCAGCTTGAGCGCCGCGGTGTCGGGTCAGCTGCCCAGCCAGCTGCCCTCGTTGACCACCAGCAGGCGTGCCAGCAAACATGACTCCTACACTGCAGCAGGCAACCGGCGCACCAGCCAGCAGGATTCCACCATCATTGGGCTGCAGCACCTCACGGGTGCAGGCGCGGCTGGCCTGCACGCACCGGTTGCTGGGGGCGGCTCGCTGGATGGCAGCGGGCGCCCGGCTGGTCCCTCGCCAGCCAGCCCCGTACGCCGCACGTCCAACCGGTCCTCCTACCCCGAACCTCCCAGCGATCAGGCAGACTCGGCTGGCAGCTCGGAGGCTGGCGCAGTGGCAGCAGCAGCGGCGGAGGCAGCACCAGCGCTGCGCAGCCCCACAAAACGGCCCCCCGTGGGCAGGTTCATGTCGGAGCGACAGCTGCCGGTTGTGCCCACGCTGAAGGCCCTGGTGGAGGTCCTGGGGCCCTCCAGTGACGCGTCCCTGGGCCCCAGCAGGTCTGACCTGAAGATGGCTGCAGCGGCCAGGCTGCAGCACCAAGTCGAGCTGGAGGAGCGGGAGGCGGCCGCACGCGAGCCCACGCCACGCGCGGGGCCCGGCGGGCTGGCAGCACCGCCTGCGGCTGTGGCGGCTGCGGCTGCTGCTGCCTCAGCCACAGCGACCGCCAGCAAGCTGCAGCAGCTGGCAGCTCTACAGGCGGAGGTGGCCAGGCTGCAGGCCGCCAAGGGCCGGCGAGGCGGCGCTGCAATGCGCATCACGTCCGACTGAGGGAAGCAGATCACACGCAGCACGCACTGATCCAGGGGGGGACGCCGACCCAGACGGGGCTCACGGAGTATTTTGGAGCCCCGCACATAGCACTGTAACGCACGCGTCGCTGTGCAAGGAGCGACAGGGAGCGTGTTTGTGGAGCGAACCCCGCGCCCAGCCCCTTGCACCGCGTCCACTGGCATGGAGAGCCTGAACTCAGGCCTCAGGAAGCTGCGGGCGTGCAGCATACCGCGCACAAGCCGCCCGCTGAGCCCCGGTGAGTCAAAGCGCGGCGGAACAGCCTCCCAGCCGCATGCCACGCCGTTGCACTGCCACCATGATGGTCATTAACGTTAGGCCCACCTGCTGCAGGCAGCCATGCGGCGGGCGATCGCACGTCTCCGGCCTTGAGCCCCGGCACTGAGCCCACACCGCGGCACGACCCGCGCCCGCGCTGGGACAGCGGCGCCCGCGCCAGCTCTGCCACCTACGCGCCCCTGTCACGTCATCACTCCATGCGGGGCACTGCTGTAGCCCCCCACATCGTGGCGGCGTCCCTGCCATCGCCCATGGAGTCCGGTGGCAGCAACACCACGCCAGCACCGCTGCATTCCGGTGGTGGACCCAGCAACCCGTTGAGCCGGGAGGAGGGAGGGGAGGTGGAGGTAAGGGCTGTCTGTGCATGCCCAGCACCACCGCAGCATCCTGCAGCATGCAAATGATGGCCGCGCGCACACTGCACGCGCCATCTGCAGGCTGCTGCCTGGCGGGCCTGCATCACATGCAGCCAGCAGGGCGCCCCCACAAAACGGGTGTGCCCCCACAAACCCAAGCAACCGGCGCAGCTGCTGATCCCTCTCTGGCACCCAGGTGCCTACCGCAGCCCTGCGGGGCGCATGCAAGCTGCGGCAGTCCCAAGTACCGTCGTCGCACCTGCTGCAGGTGATCCAGAGGCCAGGCGTCCACAGTGATGCACGCACCCAGCTACGGCACCCACAATCCATCAGCCAGGACGACCTTCCTGCCCCGCACTACTCTGCCATTGCCGGCCTCACCAGCCAGATGAGCAAGGCCAGCATCGGCATGCAGAGCAACAACAGCGTCACCAGCCACTGGCAACCACAGTCACGGCACACGATTGGCAGCGAGGCTGTCAGCTGGGGTGCCGCCGCTGCTGCTTCGGGCAGCGGCATGCGCAACGCTGGGCCTCGCGCATCACACACCCCTCTGCAGCCGCACAGCGGCGGCACATCACACATGCCCACCAGCACCACACTGCCCGTAGTCAGTGACAGGGCGCGGCAGGGTGCCGACTGCTCGCCGGTCAGGCGGCTGTCCTTTGCTGGTGTCGACAGCAGGAGCATTGCGTGCAGACCCAGGCAAGCTGCCGTGCTGGCTGGGAGCACAATCACCCAGGGCAGCTGCGCATCTGTGGACAGCTTCGGTGGCGCCTGCGGCCCTCACAGTCCATCTGAGACGCTGCTGCGGCATGAGCACGTGCAGCTTGGCAGCTCACACACGGCCATGCCCCGCCAGGACGGGCTGCCCTGCGCTGGCACGCGGGGCCTTGTGGCTGAGCATGACTGGTCCTGTGACACGGATGGCAGCAGTCACACAGCTGGGCAGCGGATGGTGCCTGCCCCTGAACACTGCATCGCCCCTCAGCTGCACACCTTCGGCCGGGCCATGGAGCAGGGCCGGGCGGCAGCAGGGGCATTCATGCCCTTGCACTCATGGCTAGACCGCCTGCACAGCAGCAGTCTGATGAGCGCCAGCGAGGCCATGGGTCTGGATGTGGCAGTGGACCCTGGCAGCACCCAGGTAGGCTGCTGTCTGCGTCTCTGGCTGTCCCTTCTGTCAACCGCCACTGGCTGCACATGCGGGGGCCACACAATGGCACACGCCTGGGGCACGGACACCTACCACGCCACTCCAAGATGGCGGCACCGGGGGCTGCTGTTGGTCTGCATGTTGTCATCGAAGCAACAATTCACAACTTTACGTGCGGGCGAATGCGCAGGACGGCGGCGCTGTGCGCAACACGGCAGCCCACCGCGCTGGCCACCAGCCCTTCACCCACCGGGAGGGTGGTGCACCGTCGTGTGTGGGCGTGCAGCAGCAGCAGCAGCAGCAGCAGCAGCAGCAGCAGCAGCAGCAGCAGCAGCAGCAGCAGCAGCAGCAGCAGCAGCAGCAGCAGCAGCAGCAGCAGCAGCAGCAGCAGCAGCAGCAGCAGGCAGAAGTGCGGATTCAGCAGCTCAGGGAGGCGGTGCGCAAGGGTGCGAACGCCCAGATGCAGCACCAGCTGCTCAGCGGCAGCCAGCAGCCAGTGGCGCGGCCGCCAGGTGCACCAGGGCAATGCCTGCACCAGCAGCAGCCAAGCATCCCCATGCCGGCTGCGAATGATGAAGTGCTGCACGGCTCCCCCTCCACTGTGGACAGCGTGCTGGGCCCACGCAGAGCTGTCGAAGGCTCAGCCTGCAGTGGCAGGAGCACTAGTTCTGCCAGCAGCAGCTTTGTGCTGACCCCTGAGGAGCGGTGCGACCGGCAGCAGATGTACGAGCAGCACATGCAGCGACGGCAGCAGATGGGCGTCGCCAACCCCAGGGCAAAGAAGCGACTGCAGTTTGGTGGCAGCGCCAGGCGCTAGGCCAATGTGCACTGTATCATGCACGCGCAGCTGTGTGCGAGTGCGCGGGAGACACGCAGCGTCACCCTGCTGACTCTGTATCAACCTGGGATCATGCCTCCTGCTGCCCAGCAGCTCTCTGTGGGGCGCTGGTCACCACTTGCTTTTTGCTTCCATGGTCATGCATACGCGCTCAGGACGAGACAAGGCTTGTAATCGTGGGTGATGCTGGATTACATGTATCCTACTGTTGGCTGGCTTGCACGCTTGCACGGCGGCAAAGGCCGACACTCCACGTATGCAGCTACACACCAGGACTGCTGCACTGCACACTCTGCACCCAAACGCAGGCGTAGCCGGTGTCTCCCCGCACAAATGTGTATGTTCTTCACAAGCTGGCAGAACAGTGTTGGTGTCTCCGTCAAAACCTGATTTTGAGCGGGCGTGCACCAGCGGCAACAACCTCCCCAACTGACTCGAGCCGTGCTCAGGGCCGACCCTGGTAGTGATCTCTGAAACAGGCTTTGCAGCTTGCAGGATGTCGTTCACATGGCACAGCAGCATTGCGCGAGCACAGTCGGCAAATTCCGAATGCTGGCAAGGGGCTGCTGGCTGCAGGAAGTCGGAAGGGGCCAACACTCACAGCTGCATGCAGGAAGATGGGTCGTGCTGCAGCAGCACCCAGCTACACCATTGCACGTGCGTGCGCAAGCCGCTGCGAATATCACACGCTGGAATGATATGCGATGCACCCTCGCTCAAAAGTCACGCAATCCGCTTCGCAGCACACCGCTGATGGGGCACACTTGAATCTCATGGGGAGGCGCACGTGACGGGTCACGGCACGACAGGCTGGTCGTCTAGTGGGCACCAGCAGTAGAGCCAGTGGCTGCCACGACAGCTGCTGCCACTGCCACAGCGCTCTCCAAGTTCATGCTGGACTTCTCCTCCTGCAGGCGGGCACACGGCAGCAGCGGCACGCGTCAGCAACCCCTGGGGTGATGGCGGCCAGGGCACAGCACAGCACACTGCTGAGCACACCGGCAGCTGCCTGCCTGCTACCTTGCCTTCCAAGCTGCCCCTGCCTCCCACGGCCTGCTCAGCCGTGCAGAGCCACACAGTGCCAGGCTGATGAAGCAGGTTTGCTGCAGGTCTGCGGTGCGCTGCGCAGCTGTCGGCTTCGCCCCGCCCCCACCGCCCCCTCAGACTCCCCGCCAGGCCCACCTTGTGCTCGGGCTCCCTGTGCTCCGCCTTGGGAGCCTCCGGTGCCGCCTCCACGGCCTTGTGCGTGTCCTCGGCCGGTGCATCGTGCTTGTGCTCGGTTGCTGCGGGCGCCTCATGCTTGTCCTCGTGGTGGTGGTCGTCTGCAAGGGGGGGGGGGGGGGGGGCAG
>Ga0315905_10007925_pt1 | contig 10739 bp, 4 predicted proteins | sample LakEriMetagenome_5_FD_203522 | JGI IMG/M metagenome (GOLD analysis project Ga0315905, IMG submission 203522) | Freshwater fungal communities from buoy surface, Lake Erie, Ohio, United States - Buoy 4 MA121 | ecosystem: Environmental > Aquatic > Freshwater > Lake | place: USA: Lake Erie, Ohio... | reverse complement strand
GCCGCAGCTGCCCGCCGTGCCGCGCCGCGTCGTACGCCCCTCCGCCCCCGCCGCCGCCGCCGCCGCCGCCGCCCAGATAGAGGATGCACGTGACGACGCGCCCGTCGCCCGCGAGCTCCTCGGCGGCGTCGCAGTGGACCGGAAAGCAGCCGCCGCTCCCGTCGTTGCGCTGGAGCTTGACGGTCTGGAGGTCCAGGCGCAGGGGATGATGAGGCCGAGGCCCTCCTCCTCGCTCGGCCCGGCGCGCCTCGAGCGCGGCGCCCAGGTGGAGCGAGAGGAGCGCGCGCAGGCCGCCGTCGTCCGCGAGCGCCGACCAAAGCGGCGCGCGCGCGCGCGTCTCGGCGTCGAGCGTCACCTCCGCCTCGGCGATCCCCGGCTTTTCCAGCAGCGTGACTTTGCCCCCCGAGCCGACAAAGTGCGTGCAGTTGGGCCGCAGGAGGTGCGGGGCCGATCGCGCGAGCGCGCGAAACTCGGCGAGCAGCGGGCGCGTGACGTCGCGCGAGAGGGCGGCGTCGACGACGGCGGCGCCGTTGCGGGCGAGGACGGCGGCGACGGACGGAGTGATGGCGCGCTGGAGGTCGCGCGACGCCTGCGCCAGGACCTGCTCGTGGTGAGCGGCGGACGAGGCGAAGAGGCGGCGGGCCAGGCAGATGGAGGCGCGCATGTCTGTCGTGTCGATGGTGCTCCTCGCTGCTCTTCCTGCCTCCTCCTCCTCCTCCTCCTCCTAGTGCCTGCTCCTCTTTGGCACTCGAGGAGCGCGTCACTCCATGCCTCTTTCGTTGTGTGTGTGCGTGTGAGAGCGCCAGTGATGCACGAGGAACGTACGCTGCACGAGTACCGCGTCTCCAGATCTCTCCCTTCTTTTGTGTACGCGCGCGCGCGCGCGCGATCGAGACACTTAGCCACTCTCCACCAACCTCATTGGCAAACGCGCCCGCGCGCGTCCCTCCTTCCTGCCCCCCTTTCGCTCGAAACACCGTGATCCAAGGAGAGGAAGGGGCGTCACCACCGCCCAAGCGCATATGCCGCCGCCCTCGCGGGCGCTGCTGCAGGCGCGGCGCCTGCTTCTCGCGACGCTCGAGCGGCACGCGTCGGCGGCGGCGGCGGCCGAGGCGCCGCGATCGGCAGCAGCGGCGGCACTCTCTCCCGTCTGCCGCGTCCCGCGTTTCTTCTACCACCCGCGCCTGGCCCTCTTCGAGTCCGGCAGCGCAGGCACGACGACGGCCAGCAGAAGGGCGGCGACGAGCAGCGGGGGCGGCGCGGGCGCCGGCTCGGCATCGACGCCGCCGACGCCCGTTGCTCGCCCGTCGCCCTACGCGCCGATGCGGTGGCAGCAGCCGCCTCAGCCTCAGGCCGCGGGGCGGGGCGGCGCGTCGGCACCGCCCCCCTTGACGGCCGGAGCTGCGACAGGCGCCCCGCCACCCCAAGCCCAGGCCGCAGCAGCCGCAGCAGCAGCCGCAGCAGCAGCAGCAGCAGCAGCCGCCGCCGCCTCCGCCCCCGCCCTCGCGCGGGCCGCCGCCGCCGCCGCCGCCGCCGCCCCGCCTTTCGCCGGCCCGCTCGCCGCCGCCTCCTCCCCCTCCTCCTCCGCGCCCTTTCGCCCCTCGCGCCTCTTCCGCCAGCGCCAGGGCGTCGTGACGGACGAGGCGACCGTCTACTGGGCCATCCTCGCCGCCAACTTTTTCGGCGTCGTCCTCGCCAAGCAGGCGGTCGAGGCGGCGGCGGCCGGGGGCCGCGATCAAGCGGCGGCGCCCTCGTCGACCGCCTCCGCCCCCGCTGCCGCCGCCGCCGCCGCCGCCGCCGCCGCCGCCGCCGCCGCCGCGCCCGCCAAACGGCAACCCCTCTCCGTCTCCCCGCGCGACGCCGTCCTCGACCACTTCCGCGCGAGCCTCGCCGCGGTCCGCGACGGGCGCTGGCACACCCTCCTCACGAGCCCCCTCGTGCACCTGTCGGCCGTGCACGCGGCGGCCAACGTGCTGCCGCTCGCCGTGTGCCGGCGCGCCGTGCCGCTGTCGGGCGCCGAGCTCGCGGCCACCTACGCGGCGGGCTGCGTCGCGGGCGCGCTGTCGCACGTGGCGTGGATGTGGCACGAGACCCGGAGCGCTCCGGACGAGCGGTACGCGCTCAACACGCCCGCCTTTGTCGGCACGTCGGGCGGGACGGCCGCCGTGCTGGCGTGCCAGGCGGCGCTCGCGCCCACGGCGCTGGCCGCGATCGCGGGCGCCGTCCCCTTTCCCGTGGCCGGCGTGGCGTTTTTGTTCGCGTGCCTCGGGGTGAAAGAGGCGCTGTATTCGGACGGGCCGCCCGCCAAGGTCGGCGGGGTGCTGGTCGGGGCGGTGGCAGCGATGGCGATCAAAAGGGGGCGGATCAGGGGGTAGCAGCGGGTGTGTTTTAACGGAGGTCTTGATCGCGCCACGTCGATTCGGGAGGCGCCGCCGCCCCCGGCCGCCGCCGCCGCCCGGCCGCCAAACCAACCGCGACCCGGCCGACAGCTCTTCGCTGCTCTCGTCCGCGCCCGCCTTCCAGATAGTCAGTCGACTCCTGACCGGCCGGATGCGATGATCGATGACGACATGTCCGTCCCGAACTAGTAGACATTATTGGTGGGAGTGCTGGTCGCGGACGAGGGCGGGAGAGAGCGCGGCGGGCGGGAGGAACCTTCTCGACCCCCTCGCTGCTGCTTTCCTCTTCTTCTTTCGCCCCCCCGCGCACCCGCCGCGACCTCATTGCACACATCCTTTTCACCAATACACACACGACTCAACAAACAAGCGCGCACACACGCGAGCAGCCCATCGCGCCTCCTTCTCGTGCATGCGTGCCACGGCCCTGAAGCGACTGGCCGCGGCGATGATGTTCTCCTCCTCCAAAGCGAGTGTCGGCCGTCGGGTGAGTGACTCGTCGTAGTCCTGATGCTGTGCGTCGCACAGGTGTGCGGACGCGCGCGCGACGACGCGACGATGTCTCTCACCCCCTCCCTCCCCACCGCCAACACCACACAACCAACACTACAGGCCGCCGCCGCCGCCGCCGCCGGCCCCGGCGCGGCGGCGGCACCCGCCGCCGCCGCCCTCCCCCGCAGCAGCAGCACCAGCCGCCGCGCGCCTTTGCCCAGGGCCCTGGCGGCGTCCGGCCTCGGCGCCCAGCAGCAGCGCATGGCAACGCAGGCGACGGCGCGCCCCCTCGCGGCGGCCCTGCCCTCCTTCGCCCCCGCTCGCCGCAACGACCGCCGCGCGCTCCACACCACAACGGCCGCCGCCGCCACCGCCGAGGCTGCGGAAGCCAAGCCCGAGACGTTCCAGTACCAGGCCGAGGTCGACCGCCTCATGGACATGATCGTCAACTCCCTCTACTCCAACCGCGACGTGTTCCTCCGCGAGCTCATCAGCAACGCCTCGGACGCGCTCGACAAGCTCCGCTTCACCGCCGTCACCGACGCGGACGCCATGCAGCGCGGCGGCGACGCGCTGCGCATCCGCGTGAGCGCCGACGCCGAGCGCGGCACGGTCACGATCGAGGACACGGGCGTGGGGATGACGCGCGAGCAGCTGCTGTCCAACCTGGGCACGATCGCGCGCTCGGGGACGCGCAAGTTTATGGAGTCGGTCAAGGAGGCCAAGGGGGACGCCTCGCTGATCGGGCAGTTCGGCGTCGGCTTCTACTCGGCCTTCCTCGTGGCCGACCGCGTGACGGTCGTGACGCGGTCGTTCGAGGGCGAGGCCGGCGTGGGCGACGCCCCCGGCGAGTCGCGCGGGTGGGTGTGGGAGTCGGCCGCGGGGAGCCACGAGTTCAAGGTGCGCGCGGCGGGCGACGCCGACGTCGCGGCGCCGGGCGGCGCCGACGCCGCCGCCGCCGCGCCTTCTGCTCTCAAGCGCGGCACGCGCATCATCCTGCACCTCAAGGAGGACGCCAAGGAGATGGCCGACCCCGTGCGCCTCGCGCGCCTCATCCGCCAGTACTCGCAGTTCATCCAGTTCCCCATCGAGCTGTGGCAGGCGACCAAGGAGAGCAAGACGGTCACGGACGAGGCCGCCACGGCCGAGCGCCAAAAGGCGGCCGACGCGGCGCTCAAGGAGGGCGACGCCCCCGTGAAGGTCGAGCCCGTCACCAAGGCCGACTACGTCGACGTTTGGGGCTGGCGCACGCAGAACGACGACAAGCCCCTGTGGACGCGCCCGCCCAAGGACGTCTCCGAGGGCGACTACGCCGAGTTTTTCAAGGCCGCGTTTGGCGAGTTCCTCGACCCCCTGGCGCACGTGCACTTCAACGTCGAGGGGACGATCGAGTTCTCCTCGGTCCTGTTCGTCCCGGGCATGGCCCCCTTCGACCAGCAGCAGGGCAGCCCCACGGCCAAGTCGCGCTCCATCAAGCTCTACGTCCGCCGCGTCTTCATCTCGGACGAGTTCGACGAGGACCTCATGCCGCGCTGGCTGTCGTTCGTCAAGGGCGTCGTCGACTCGTCCGACCTGCCGCTCAACGTGTCGCGCGAGATCCTGCAGGAGTCGCGCGTCGTGCGCGTGATCCGCAAGCAGCTCGTGCGCCGCGCGCTGGAGATGATGGACGACCTCGCGTCCAAGGAGGGCGGGGAGGACTACCGCACGTTCTGGGAGTCGTTCGGGCGCCAGGTCAAGGTCGGCGCGATCGAGGACCAGGAGAACCGCCCGCGCCTCGCCAAGCTGCTGCGCTTCTTCAGCAGCCACGCCGCCCAAAAGGCGGGCGGCGGCGACGCCCCGGGCGGCGGCGGCGGCGGCCTCGTGTCCCTGCAGGACTACGCGTCGCGCATGAGGCCCGGGCAGAAGGCCATCTACTACATGGCCGCGGACAGCGTCGAGATCGCCGCGGCCGCGCCGTTCGTCGAGCGCCTCGTGCAGGAGGGCGTCGAGGTGCTGTACCTGACCGAGCCGATCGACGAGGCCGTGGTGACCAACCTCGCGTCGTTCGACGGCAGGGACCTCGTCGACGTCACCAAGGAGGGCCTCGAGCTCGACGACGTCCTCGCCGGCGGGGCCGGGGAGGGCGGCGGCGGCGGCGAGGAGGGCGGCGCGGAGGAGGAGGCGAAGAAGAAGAAGAAGAAGGAGGAGGCGGCGGCGGCGCGCAAGGCGGCCGAGGCCGAGCTGGCGCCCGTGACGGCGTTTCTGAAGGAGGCGCTCGGCGAGCGCGTCGAAAAGGTCGTCGTGTCGTCGCGCCTGACGGACTCGCCGTGCGCCTTGGTCACGTCCAAGTTTGGCTGGTCCGCCAACATGGAGCGCATCATGCGCTCGCAGGCCATGGGGGACCCGCGCGCGATGGAGTACATGCGCGGGCGCAAGATCCTGGAGATCAACCCGAAGAGCGACGTCGTGCAGGGCGTGGCGGCGCTGCTGGGCGAGGGCGACGACGCGCGCGCGCGCGACTGCGCCGAGCTGCTGTACGAGACCTCGCTGCTGACGAGCGGGTTTGCGCTGGAGCAGCCGCGCGACTACGCCAACAAGGTGTTCACGCTCATGCGCCTGGCGCTCGGGGCCGAGGCGGGCGGGGGCGCGGAGGAGGAGGGCGGCGGGGGCGGCGGCGGCGGCGGCGGCGGCGCCGAGGTGGTCGAGCCGACCGTCGTGCGCGAGGGGGACGGCAAGTGAGGGCCGGTCCCCCCCCCCCCCCGAGTGTGAGATGGTTTGTTTTTTTTGGGGGGGGTCGTTTTTCTCTCTCCTCTTTTTACTAAAAAGTTTTTCGGGCGCGATAGGACGGATGCTTTTCGATTGTGCGTCGCATGCGCATGCGCGTGTAATTGCGTCGTCGTATAGATCCAGGCGCGGTAACTGCGTGCGCGTGTGCGTGCGTGTGCGAAGTCGTCGAGTTGGGCGTAAAGAGGCAACGGATGGCGGCGGCGGGGCGGGGCGGGGCGGCGGCGGGGGCGGGGGGGCCCTCAGTCGAGCCCGCCGCACGCCTCGATGTCGCGCCCGAGGGCCGCCGTCGCGCGCGCCGCCAAGAATCCCTCCTGGTCGTAGCCGAGCAGCACCTCCCAAGCATAGGCGTCGCCGTAGAGCCGCGCCAGCGGCACCGCCACCTCGCGCAGCGCCTGGGGGCCGTGCCTGGCGTCCTCGCGCACGTGCAGCCGCCAGTAGCCGCCCAGCTGCTGGCCGCGGTCGCCGCCGCCGCCGCCGCCGCCGCCGCCGCCGCCGTGGTGGTGGTGGGCCTCGGCGAGGCGGTCGGCCGCCGCGGCGTACGCCTCGTAGGCGCGCGGGCCCGACAGCTCGAACGCGGCGAGCGCGCCCGCGTACCGCAGCGCGTGGCGCCGGCGCTCGGCCAGCAGGAAGCTGTGGTTGGACGCGGCGAGGTGCTGCCAGGGCGCGAGGTCGAGCCAGCGCTCGGCGGGCGACAGCGGCGGCGGCGGCGGCGGCGGCGAGGGCGGTGGCGGCGGCGGCGGCGGCGGGGGGGCCGACCGTCCCTCCCCGCTTTCCAAGGGCGGCGGCAGCACGCCGCACGCCTCCATGGCGGCCGCGTAGAACGTCGAGTGCTTCTTCTCGAGGCGCCCCCCGCCGTACTCGTCCGACAGGATGCGGAAGCACGCCGACGCGGCCGGGTGCCCGGTGCCCGCGCACAACGCGCGGCTCTGGCGCGACCCCTCGGTCAGGCCGTCGTGCGCGCCCGCGGCGAGCAGGTGGGCGTACCCCCGCGGGTTTAGGCGCGCGCCCAGGGCGTCGAGGTCGGGGGACGGCGGCGGCGGGGCGGCGGCGGCGGCGGCGCCCCGGTAGCGGTCGCGCTCGAGGCGGGCCAGCAGCTCGCGCTCGACTGCCGGAGCGTCGTGCGCGCGGTACCGGGCAATCAAGCGCGCGCCGGCGGGCGCGCCGTCCCGGCCGGCGCCGCCGCCGCCGGGGGCCCCGGCGCGCTGCATCTGGGCCAGCTCCCAAGGCTGCCACGCGCGCTCGATGCGCTCGCGCAGCGCGAGCAGCCAGGGCGCGCGCTCGTTGCCGTAGGTCGCGTCGAGCGGCAGGCCGTGAAAAAAGTACGAGAGGCGGTTGACGCGGTACAGGCAGCGCTGCAGGAAGAGGCGGGCGGCCTCCCGGGTGGCGTCGGCGGCGTCGGCGGCGGCGTCGGCGGCGTCGGCGTCGGCGGCGGCGTCCGTGGCAAACAGCGCCTGAGCGAGGGCGCCGTCGACGGCCGCGTCGACGCGCGCGGCCGCGGCGCGCGTTTTTTCGGCGGGAGAGGCAGGGGCGGAGGAGGACGAGGGCGCGCGCCGCCCGCCGCCCGTCGATGCTGTGGGGGCCACCTCGACGAGCAGGGGGTCGGCCACGAGGGCCGCGAGCGCCGCGTCGGCCTCGGCGAACGGCTCGAGCCGCCGCCGCGCGCGGGGGAGCGCGGTGTCGACGAGGTGCGCGGCCGCCGCCGGCGAAAACGACGACGACGACGACGACGACGACGACGACGACGACGACGACGACGAGGCGGACGACGAGGCCGCCGCCGACGCGCGGGCTGGAGGGCGCGCGTGGAGGAGGCGCGAGCGCGGCGGCATGGGGCGCGGCGGCAGCGCCGCCACCTTGAGTGGCGCGGACGAAAGCAGAAGCATCGTGAGTTGTGTGTGTTTTTTTTTCTGTGCGGCGACCGCTCTTCCTGTCGTCGCCGCCCCAAAAGAGGAGGAGGAAAGAGAGAGCGGCGGCAGCAAAACCACAGCCTCTGTTTCTTTCGGTTGGCGAGCCAAAGCAGTCCAAAAGCAAACAACAACGACAAAGATGGCCTCCTCCGCGCGCAGCGTGCGCGCCTCAGCAGCAGCCGCAGGCGGCGGCTCCGGCGGCTGCGCCCCCCGCGCGCCCCCCTCGCCCGCGGCCGCCGCCGCCGTCATCGCCGCCGACGCCACCGCCGCCGCCGACGCCCCTCCTCCTCCTCCCTCCTCGCCCGCCGTGGTCTTTGCCTGCGACGAGGAGAGCGCGCTCTTCAGCCGCGGCGTCGCGCGCTTCCTCGAGCGCGAGGCGTCTCGCGCGCCGCCGCCTCGCGCGGCCGCGCGCCTGGCCGTGCACGAGATGGGCGCGGGCGACGGCCGGCCAGTGCTCGCGGCGCTGCAAGCGTCGTCGTCGCCGTCGCTGCGCCCAAACGGCCCCGTCGTCGTCGCCGTCCGCGCCTTCGAGACGTGCCCGCGCGCCGCCGCGCTCGCGCGCCGCAACGCCGCCGCGGCAGGCGTCTGGCCCCACACCTACGACGTCTGCAATGACGACTTTTTCCTCCCCCACGCCGCGGCCGCTCCCGAGGAGGGCGGCGCCCGTCCGCTGCTCGTCGCCAACCCGCCCTACCTCCCGGCCCCCTCGCGCGACGGCCTGCTGCTGCCCGGCCTGCACGGCGGCCGCGACGGCGCCGACGCCACGCGCCGCCTGCTGGCCCTGCCCTCGTACCGCGCGTGCCTGCTGGTGGTCGCGGGCGTCGCCAACCCGCGCGGCGTCCTCGGCGCGGCGCGCCGCGCGGGGTACCGCGCGCGCGCGTTCGAGGCCGCGCGCCTGCCGTTCGGCCTCTACACCTCGCAGGCGCACGTGCGCGCCTGGATCGCGCGCCTCGAGCGCCAGGGCCTCGCGCACACGCTGGGAGACGAGGAGGGCGGCTACGTGTGCGCGGCCGTGGAGTTTGAGCGCGTCGGCGACGCGGGGGGCGACAAGGGCGGGCGCGGCGTCGTCGAGGCGCGGCTGCTCGAGCTGCTGACGGCCGCCGAGGCGCTGCCGCGCGACGAGGGGGGGGTGGTGGTGGCGGCGGCGGCCGAGGCGGCCTGACCTTTCGAAACGTCCTTCCTGTACACTAGCGCTCTCTCTCTCTCTTTTTCTTCTGTTGCTTCTCGCGCCCGAGTTGATCTCGCGCACACACATACACAAATACACGTCGAGGGCCGACTAAAAGACCTTACACACACCCACAATGTCGGTCGTGTCTCAGAAAACGCGGGTCGCGGGGAAAACATCGCGCAGCGGCCGGCGCGCCCCCTCGCCAAAAAAAAAAAAGGACGGGGATGAGGCGGGGATTCGAACGTCGGCGGCTCGGAGGATTGGTTTTTGACCTATGCTTGCTTTTGCTGCGTTCCCTCCTTACCCCCGTCACTTGGCCGGAAGCGGCCAGCGCAAAGGGACGGGGGTAGGGGCGGGGGTTTGGGGGGGATCTCGGGAGAGCGGAAGGGCGGGACGCGGCGGAGAAAGGTGCAAAGCGGGCAGGGGGGGGGTGGCGTCGCCGGCCGAGGCAGCAGCAGCAGCAGCAGCAGCAGCGCGAACCGCGCGCGCTCCTCTCACCACGGCCTCAGGCCGGACGTGAAGGACGGCAGCCCGCTGCGGAGCGCGGCGGCGGGCGGGCCCGCCTCGCTGCCCTTGCGGCTGACGGGCGGCAGGGCGCCGCTGCCGGACACGCGGCCCGAGATCATCTGCCCGAGCGACACCTTGCGCCCGCCGTTGGACGCCCCGCCGAGCCCGCTCCACCCCCGCGCAGGCGGCGGCAGGCCCGCGGACGAGGGCGGACCCGCCGCCGGCATCGCAGCAAACGGCGTGGGGCGCATGCCCCCGACGCCGTGGAACAGGCCGCGCACGCCGGGGAGGCTCGGCCGCAGGGCGCCCGCGCGCGCCACGCCCGCGCCGCCGCCACCGCCCGGCATCTCTGCGCCGCCGGCCGTGTCGCCGAGCGAGATGATGTCCGCCCCCGCCGCTGCCGCGCCGTCGCTCACGCGCCCGCCGAGCGACGGGCGGCCGCCCAGGAGCGAGTGGCCCAGCCGGCGCAGCGCGGCGGCCGCGCCCCCGAGGCTCAGGAGGGGGACGGCCCCGGCCGTGTCGCCGGGGCCTCCGGGCAGGCTGCCGCTCCCCAGGGTCTGCAGCGGGTGCGAGCCCACGTGCTGGATGCCGTTGCCGCCGCCGCCGCCGCCGGGCAGCAGCAAGGCGCCGCTGCCGAGCCCCTCGAACGCGTCGAGCGTCGCCGACGACGACGCGGCGGCGGCGGCAGGGCCGTTGTTGCTGCTGCCGAGGCCGCACGCCTCCGAGACCGCCGCGTAGGCGCCGTCGCCCAGCAGCCCCGCGCGCGCCGCGCGCGCAAAGGCCGCGGCCGCCTCGTCGATGTCGGCGCCCAGGGCCAGGACGCCGCCGTCGCGGAGGATGAGAAGGCGGGTTTCGGGGTAGCGCCGCTGCTGCTGCCGCTGCTGCTGCTGCTGCTGCTGGCCCCCGCTGCCGCCACCCGCCTGAGCCTTGAGAAACACGTCGACCACGGTCGGCGCCTCCTCCGAGTGCGGCCCGGCGAGCGAGGGAGACACGGGCACGCCCGCGAGCGCCGCCGCGGCCAGCGCGGCCTCGGGGACGGCGCCGCGCGCGAGCAGGGCGACGCAGGGGACGAGCGCCCAGCGCAGCTCGCTGACGGCCTGGGGCCCGAGGATCTTGAGCAGGGCGGGTCCGAGGTCGTGGGGGAGCAAGTTGCCGCCGCCATTGCTCTCCTCGTCGACGGGCGCCAGGGGCAACGGCGCGCAGCCGACGACGCCGAGGCCCCCTGTCGTTGCGGCGGGCGCGGCAGAGCTGGCGAGGAGCAGGTCGGCCGTCGCCGCGGCCTTGGCGGCCGCGGGCTCGAGGCGGCGGCCCTCGGCCAGGAGCGCGCACTCGAGGTAGGGGCGCGAGACGGCGAGGCCGCCGACGGGCTGTTTGGTTGATTGATTGATTGATCGATTGATTGATTGATTGGGTGTGTGTGGGGGGGGGGGGGGGGGATGTGTGAGAGTGAGGGGGTGGCGGTGGCGGCGGCGGCGGCGGCGGCGGCGAGAGGAGCGC
>Ga0315905_10007923_pt1 | contig 10740 bp, 5 predicted proteins | sample LakEriMetagenome_5_FD_203522 | JGI IMG/M metagenome (GOLD analysis project Ga0315905, IMG submission 203522) | Freshwater fungal communities from buoy surface, Lake Erie, Ohio, United States - Buoy 4 MA121 | ecosystem: Environmental > Aquatic > Freshwater > Lake | place: USA: Lake Erie, Ohio... | reverse complement strand
TTTTTTTTCTTCTTCTTCTTCCTTGTGCGATCTTTTATCCCGCCGCGCGGCCCGCTCCGTTGCTCTCCACCGCTCCCCCCCCCCCCCCCCATCATTCGGGGCGGATGGGCTGGAGTCGTGGGCGCAAGGGCGCGCGCCGGGCGAGCGGGGGGAGCGCGGCCACACACAGACAGCGCCGCCGAGACAAGGAACGAGCGAGCGAGCGAGAGAGAGACTAAGAGAGAGGGCGACTCTGCGCGCGACCCCCCGCACCGTGATCGATCGGATTGTTCGACAGCAAAACGTGTCTTTTTTTTTCAGCGTCATGATCCCCACACCTTTCTGGCCGGGGCCCTCTTCATTTCGCACACGCACAAATAGCCAACCAATCGCGCACCACGAGTAAAAAAACGAGAGCGAGCGCATCATCTCCTTTTGCCCGGTCTGGGCGCGCGCTCTCGCGCGCTCGCCCTCCCCGGGCTTGGCGGCGGCGGCGGTCGGCCGCGCCCGAGCCTCTCTTGTCGCTCTGGCTCCGCCTTGCTCGCACGCACACAATCGAGAGAGCAGCAGCGTATACTAGCACCAGATAGAACAAGCGCGCGCAAACACATACGTATACACGACGCACGCGCAGCAGAGAGAGCGAGCCGCACGCACGCACAGAAACGCAAGAGAGCATTCATCGGCACACCGAAACGTTCTTCCGCTGCGCCCGCACGATGGCGCAGCCTCAGCAGCAGCAGCAGCAGCTGACGGACCTGCCGGACGGTGCGCTCGCGCGCGTCCTCGCCCTCCTGCCGGCGCGCGACCTCGCGGCCGCCCGGGCGGCGTGCGCGCGCCTGCGCTCGGCGGCCTCGTCGCCGCCGCTGTGGCGGGCGCTGCTGGGCCGCGACTTTGGCCTGCCGCTGGCCGCGCCCGCGCGCCGCGAGGGGACGTCCATCGACGCCAACGCCAACGCCGCCGCCGAGTTTGACGCGCTCGGCGCCTACGCCACGCTGGCCGAGGCCGTCGGGCCGCCCGACGACGAAGATGAGGCAGCGGGCCAGCGGCCCCCTCGCCGCTGCCGCCCCCGCCGCCGCCGCCCCCGGCCCCCGCTGCACGCGCTGCGCTTCTCAGCCGTCTACTGCGACGGCGGCGTCGACCGCGACAACCACGACGACTACGCCTTCGACCACGCCCTGTGCCCCAACCGCTGGGCCCCCTACTGCTCCGAGGCGGCCGTCGACGTGTCGATCGTGGGCCTGCTGGCCGACGACCAGCTCTCGGCGGCCGAGCCCAACGCCGCCGACGACGCCGACGAGCTCTCGCGCCGCCTCGTCCACAGCTCCAACGACCGCACGGTCGAGGAGCACCGCAAGTGCCTGATCGAGCGGTGCCGCCTGGCGGCGTGCCAGATGTACATGAAGCGCGTCGACTTTTCGTCCGTGCTGCCGTCGCAGCAGCAGCAGCAGCAGCAGCAGCAGGAGGAGGCGGCGGCGGGAGCAGCAGCGGCGGGGACGGCGGCGGCGGGCACTGCAGCCGCCGCAAGAGGAGCAGGAGGAGCGGCGGCGGGAGCAGGCGCAGGCGGCGAGCGCCGCGGCAGCGGCGCCGGCACCCCTCCGCCTCCCCTCAGCTGCAACGCCGCGACGGGCCGCGGCCCCCTGCGCACGACGCCCGCCGGCGCCCGCACGGCGGCGCTCGCGGCCGCAGAGGCGACGCTCGCCGCGTGGCCCACAAACACGCTGCGGCGCCTGTTCGCCGACCTCTGGGGCGACCTGCAGCAGGGCGAGGTCATGAACGGCGGGGCCGGGACCGTGCCCATGGACCCCGAGTACGACGGTCCCGGCAGGTGGGGCCGCCTGCTGCTGCTCGAGGCGCGCGACGGTGCGGCGGCGGCCGCAGGGGCAGCTGCATCGGCGGCAGCAGCAGCAGCAGCAGCAGCAGCGCCCGTCGACCCGTTCCGCGGCGCCGCGCCGACCGCGCGCGCGCGCACCGCGTGCGCCAACATCGCGTCCCAGATCATGTTTGAACGCCTGAGCTCGGCGCCCCAGACGCTCGCCCCGGACGCGCAGGAGCGGGAGCAGCAGCAGGGGGGTGCCGCCGCCGCCGCCGCCGCCGCCGCCGCCGCCACGAGCCCCGCCTCCCCTCGCCCCTTGTCGCCTCCCCGCCCGACGCCAGCCCAGTCCGCCAACAACCCCCTCTTTGCGCCCTACTGCCTCGCCAAGGCGCGGCGCCCGCACCGCCTGCTGGCCAACGACGTGCACGACATGCACTTTTGCGCGTGGGGCGCGCACGCCTTCCGCCAGGCCGACGGCCGCGCGGGCGACCCCGCGCCGTTCGGCCGCCGTGGCGTCACGGCGTGCGTGCGCGAGCTGGTCGTCTCGCGCGCGGGCGAGCTCACGTGCCCCGTGGCCGCGGGCGTGGTGGCGCTCGGGCAGGTGGCGGACGGCGACGCCCCCCCGGACGACCTCGTCGGCCCCGACAGGATCGAACGGCGCTTCGCGGCCGGCGTCAAGCTGTACGAGCGGCTGACGGGCGCCGACCCGGCCGTGCCCGACGGATTTGGCGATCTGATGTCGCGCCGCGTGGCCGAGGCGGCCGAGGCGGCCGAGGCGGCCGAGGCGGCAGGGGGCGGGGGCGACGCGTCCGACGCCGGGCGCCCGCCGCTCCCCCGGCTCCTGACGGCCGCCGACGTGCTGCGGGCCTCGCGCGAGGGCGTGCTGCCGCCCGTGCTGGCGCACCACGTCGTCGACGGCGGGGAGGCCGAGTGGATCGAGTTCTGCCCGCCCGACGCGGCGGCGCAGGAAAGGGCGGCCGACGGCGGCGGCGGCGGCCAGGAGAAGCGGGCGTCCCCGCTGCCGCTCGTCCTGTGGTGGCGCTTTGCCGCGCGCGAGGAGCTGCCGATCGACAGGAGCCCCGGCTGGGACCCGGGGGAGGGCGCCCTCGTGAGCGAGGCCGCGATCGAGTGGTCCCTGTCGTCTGCCGCGGCCGCGGGGATCGGCGGCCCCGAGCTCGCCAGCGCCTTTTTCGCCGGCGGCAACGTCGGCCCTCAGGCGGCCGCGGGGGGGGTGCCGGAGGCGCTCGCGCTGGCCGCGGCCGCGGGCGGGATCACGGGCGGTGTCGATCCCAACTGGGTGGACGACGACGACGACGACGACGCGGAGGAGGAGGAGGAGGAGCTCACGACGGCCGACGAGGGCGAGGACGAGGACGAGGACGACGACGAGGAGGCGTTCGACGAGGCCGAGGAGGACGACGAGGACGACGACCAGCCGATGCTCAACAGCGACGGCCTGCCCGTCGGAATCGGCGGGCCCGCGGAGCTGCAGCAGCTGGAGGCGGCGGCCGGCTCCGCGGGGCCGCAAGCCGTGTGGGCGGCGCCGCCCGAGGCGCCGCCGGACGCGGCGGGGGAGCCGGACGACGCCGTGCCGTGGGACGCCTACGGCGAGGCCGACCTGCCGGGCGAGCAGCCGCCGCAGCAGCAGCAGCAGCAGCAGGGGCAGCAGCAGCAGCAGCAGCAGCAGCAGCAGCAGGGGCAGCAGGCGCCGACGCAGCAGCAGCAGCAAGCGCAAGAGGAGGACGAGGACGGGCCAGGGGCGGCGGCGGCCCCCGCGGCCGTCGACGCGATGCTCAACCTGTTTACGGACAACTGGGCGGACGGGCGCGGCGTGGCGCCCGGGCACGTGCGGCGGCGCGAGCTCCTGCCGCACGTCGAGACGCACCCGGAGACGGTGCTCGACTGGCCGTCGCGGGCCAGCGGCGGCATCTCGTGGCCGCTGGCGCGCGTCGTGGGCGGGACGGGGCCGGCGCAGGGGGGCGCGCGGGGGGAGGAGGGCGGCGACGAGCGCAAGGCCAACACCGCGAGCGGCAGCGACGGCGACGACGACGACGACGACGACGACGACGACGACGACGACGACGACGACGACTACGGCGTGGTGGGCATGCTCCAGAACGGCGTGCACCTCACCGACCTGCGCCCCGAGGCGTTCGACCACGCGGCGGCCGCCGCCACGCTGCGCGGCGAGCGGCCCGGCCGCCCCGCGGCCCCCTCGTCGTCTTTGCCGCGGCCGCGCGGCCTGATCGTGCTGCCGCCTGCGCCCGTCGCCGCCTTCGAGGCGCCCCTGGTCCGCAACACCCCGGGCGAGCGCCTCCTCGCGGACATGCAGCGCAGGTTTGAGGAGCAGCAGCAGCAGCAGGGGCGGCAGCAGCAGCAGCAGGGGCGGCAGCAGCAGCAGGACGACGCCGCGCCCAAGCGTCCGGGACGCGACGCGGCCGCCGCATCGCAGCAGCCCGCCGCCGCCGCCGCCCGCCGCGGCGCCCGCCGCCGCCCCGCCCCGCCGCCCGCGCAGCCCACGCACGTCCAGCTGCGCATGCGCCTGTCCCGCCCGCGCTGCGGCAACGCCCTCGTCGTGCGGCTCCTGCAGCCCGAGGACCGCATGGCCGAGTTCCACGACCACCACCCCGCGCCCAACGTCGACGTCGCCTTTGTCTCGGTGCGCGGCGCGGCCGTGCGGCTGTGCGACGGCCGAGACACGCCCGAGGGGGCGCGGGCGTGGTGGCGGCGGCCGTGCGCCTCGGCGCGCGGCGCCGCCGGGGGCGACGCCGGCGCGCCGCCGCCGATCGTCGAGCTGCGCGCCGACGTCGAGGGCTGAGAGGTTTTTTGTGCCGTTGCCGCGCGCGCGCTCCCTCCCCGTTCCCGTTGTCGCGTTTGTGTGTGTAAATATGGTTGGCGCCTCGCATTGTCATCAAAAGAGGCACACGCGTCTTTTACAAAAAAGGAGCACCTGCCGCTGCTGCTGCTGCTGCTGCTGCTGCTGCTGCTGCAGATGCTGCTGCTGCTGCCGCTGCCGCTTGCCTAGTGTTCCATGCCAAAGTGGCGCTTGACGCTCGCCGGCAGGCCCCGCGCCAGCTCCTTGGTGTCGCCCAGCGAGTAGCCGCCCTGCCGCCCGAAGCGCAGCGCCTCGACCGCCAGGCCCTCGGTCACGCGCTGCGGGGCCACGCCCAGGTCTGCGTACGTGCGCGTCGCCGCCGCCGCCGCCGCGGCCGCCGCGCGCCTGCCCGCCCCCTGCCGCTGCCGCTTCATCTCCGGCGGCAGCTTCTCCTCGGCGATCTCCTCGGCCCAGTCGGCCGACTGCATGTAGTTGGCCAGGAACGGCAGGCCCGGCGGCACCGAGCGCCGCACGGCGTCGAGCGGGGCCCACATGGCCTTGGCGATGGCCTTGGGCACGGCGACCGAGTTGTCGTCGCGCGTCTCGTGCAGCGTGCCGAAGACGAGGTCGGCGAGCTCGCGCATGGTGACGACCTCCGGGCCGTACAGGTAGTGCACGGCGCTCTCGGGGGAGGGGCCGACCGCGCGCGGGTCGCGCAGCGCGGCCACGACCGCCGACGCGACGTCCGTCACGTGCGTCGGGGCCAGCCTGGGCTCCCCGCCGTCGACCAGCTGCATCAGCGTCGAGAACTTGGCCTGCGCCATGAGGTTGTTCAGGAAGTCGTCCTCGTCGCCGATGACGGGGGCCGGGCGGAAGATCGTCAGCTTGTCCGCCACGCCCGAGGACGCCGAGAGCAGCGCGGCGTCGCCCGCGGCCTTGGTGCGCATGCGCCGCGACGCCGAGCCGGCGTCGGCGCCGATGTCGGAAAAGTGCACGAGGCGCTCGAGGCCGTCGCGCCCGCGCACCTCGAGCGCGAGCTCGGCGAGGAGGGCGGGCCACTCGGCGTGCACCTGCTCGTACGTGAAGTTGCGCGTCTCGACGCTCTGGCCGATCAGGTTGACGACCACGGTGGCCTTTTCGAGGGCGCGCCTGGTGGCGTCGTCGTCGCGGAGCCGCCAGTCGCGGAGGGCGACCACCTGGCCCAGGTCGCCCATCTGGCGCAGGGGCATGGCCTTCTCCTCGACGCTGCGGTGCGGGCAGATGACCTGGCACCCCGCGCGCGCGAGGGCGTTGACGACGTAGCGGCCGAGGAAGCCCGTGCCGCCAAAGATGGCCGCCGTGACGCCCGCGACGGACGAGCGGCCGCCCGGGCCCGCGCGGCTCGGGTTGTCGAGCAGCGGGGCGACGGCGAGGGCGGAGGAGGAGAGGCGAGCGGTGCTGGTGCTCGGGGCCGACGAGGCGGTGCAGTCGGCGGCGGCTGTGGGTGTCGGGGGGAGAGGGCGAGGGGGCGGGTTGAGTTTTTTTTTTTTTGGAGGGGGGGCGGGCGCGGGGAGAGTGTGCAGCGAGCTGCCTGCGCCGGCGGAGCGCGCGCGCGCCGGCGGGCGACGCAGACCAGCCAAGGAGCCAATGCACTCACCCGCGCTCAGCTGGCGCAAGAGCGCCGCGCGCCGCTGCATCGTGGATGCGTGCGCCGGATTCCTGGGCAGCGGTCGCTCAGTGGCACGGAAGGGGGCGCGCGCGAGAGAGAGGAGGAGGAGGGTTCAGCCTCGCTCCTCTGTCCGCCTTTGTGCCTCGCTCTCTCGACGGCGGGCTGTGCCAACAAGACCCGTTGCAAGGGGCGACGAGACGGGCCAGGAGCACGGCCTGATGGCGGCGCGCCGCGGGAAAGAATCGAGACGAGGGACGGACGAGCAAAGTCTTGGTGGGTCGTGAGACGATCGACGTGGAGCGAGAGAGCGAGTTGGGCCGCGCGTGACGAGGACGACGACGACGACGACGACGACGACGACTGGTGCTACCTTTGAGCGTGGCTGTGTGTGCGTGTGTGTCGCGTGTGTGCGTGTGTGAAGCCTTCGCTCGCGCGCGGCGACGCACGAGATGAGCGGCAGATCGGCGCGCCGCCAAAGCCGGCGCTCGACGCCGAGCGAGCCGGTAGCCGGGGGCCGCGTGCTTGGCGATTTCGGGGTCCGCCCGCCCTCCGGCCGCACGACGCGCTCCGCAAATCGCCGACACGTTCACGCGCACCTCGAGAGACCATCCACGATCGTCGCTTGACCGAAGGCAGACGGATCCTTGCGAATGCAAAGCGAGCCTTGTGAGCCTCACCCCAACCAACCGACGAGTCCAAGCTGGCGACGCGCGCCGCGTCCTCGTCCAAGGTGAGCCGAGCCTGCACGCGCGTTCATTGACGTCGTCGGAGAGCATCGACACGTTGGCCCCTTGGTGCGCCCAGCCGCAGAGCAGCTCGCCTCCAAGCCCCCCGAACGCCGCCGCTCACAACAACCCCGACGCCCGCCCCCGCTCCTCACCCCCATTAGCGCCCGCTGCTCCTCGCGGCCCTCAGCGCGTGCGCCGGCCTGCTCGCCCTCTCGACCGCGTTCCCGCGCCCCACCGCCCGCGACGAGGGCGACGCCGAGCGCGCCCTTCGCGACCAGCAGCAGCAGCAGCTGGCCGACGCGCTCGACCGCGAGGCGCGCGCCGTGACGAGCGGCGCACTCTGGAGGGGCCTGGAGGCGCCGCAGCCGCAGCAGCCGCCGCCGCCGGGCGAATCGACCAGCGGGCAGCACGAGTCCGATTGATCGATCGAGCACACCCCAAGAGAATGGCGACCCCCACCGCCGCCGCCGCCACCGTCCCGTACGGCCCGCTGCGCCTGCTCGTGCGCGACGACGTGGCCGTGCTGCAGCCGCTGCCGCCCGCCCTGTCCGCCGCCCCCGCCCCGGCCACCGTCGACACGCTGTGCATCGACCTCCCCTCCGGGCGCGTGAGCCGCGGGCAGCTCCCGCCCCTGGCCTCGGGCCCCGCCGCCGCCGACGTCCCGGCCGTCATCGGCCTGCTGCGCCTGGCCGGCGGCGCCGCGCTGGCCGTCGCCACGCGCGCCGAGCGCGTCGCGTCGCTCGACGGCGCCCCCGTCTACCGCGTGGCCGAGACGGCCGTGATCACCCCCGGCATGCGCGTGGTCGGAGCTGGTGCTGCTGCTGCTCCTGCTCACAACGGCACCACCAGCAGCGGCAACAGCGCCGCAACAACCGCCCCGGAGCTCAAGGCGTCGATCGCCATCTCGCGCGCGCCGCGCGCCCCGTCTGGCGGCAACAGCTCCTCCTCCTCTGCCGCGGCGGCGGCGCCGACGCACGACGCGGGCGACCGCCGCCTCCTCGCCTACCTGCGCGCCGCGCTCGACCCCAACGGCGCCGGCCGCGGCCTCTACTTTGCGCACGGCGCGCACCTCACGCTGCACACGCAGGCGCGCGCCGACCTGATCCGCCGGCACGGCGGCGCGGCCGCGGCCGTCCCGCTGCCGCCGCGCTGCGCCGACCGCCGCTTCTTCTGGAACCGCGCCCTCGCGGCGCCCTTGCTGGACGCCGGCGCCGACGCCTTTGTGCCCACCATGGTCACCGGCAGCCTCCGCGTCATCGAGGGCGCCCATGTCGCCCCGGGGCTCGCCGTCGACGTCGCCCTCTTTGCGCGCCGCGCCGCCGACCGCGCGGGGACGCGCCACTGGCGCCGCGGCGCCGACCCCGACGCCACCGGCGCCGTCGCCAACTTTGTCGAGACGGAGCAGGTGGTCTCCGTCCGCCAGGCCGCGTCCTCCGCCCCGGTCCTCGTCGCCTCGTTCGTGCAGGTGCGCGGGTCCGTGCCGCTCGTGTGGACGCAGCTGCCCAACATCAAGTACAAGCCGCCGACGGTCGTGCTCGACGGCAAGGCGACGTCGGCCGCCTTTGACGCGCACGCCTCCGCCTTGTTCGAGGCGTACGTCGCTGCGGGTGGGGATGGAGACGGCGGCGGGATCAAAGGCGCGGTCACGTGCGTCAACCTGGTCAACCAGTCCGGGAGCGAGGGGGCGCTCGAGGCGCGCTTCGCGGCCGAGGCGGCGCGGCACAACGCCGAGGCGGCGGCGGCGGCGGCCGGCAAGGGGGCGGCGGACGCGGGAGCGCCTCTGCGGTACGTCCCCTTTGACTTCCACCACGAGTGCGGCGCCACGAGCTACGGGCCGGGCCTCGCGGCGCTGTGGCGCCTGCTCGCGCGCGACTTTGAGGCGGACGGCATGTGGGCGGTCGAGGCGGCAGCCGGCGGCGGCGCTCCGACCGTCGTGAGCCGCCAGCGCGGCGTCATCCGCACCAACTGCGTCGACTGCCTCGACCGCACCAACGTCGTGCAGGGCCTGCTCGGGCGCAAGGCCCTCGCGCGCGCGCTGGCCATGGCGGGGGCGTCGCTGCCGGGCGAGGAGCAGGAGGAGCAGGAGGAGGCCTCCGCCGCCGCCACCACCCTGCGCGCGCTTTCGCCCGACGGCGGCCCCGGCCCCGCGCTCCCGGACGCGCTCGAGTCGCGCTTCAAGCACATGTGGGCCGACCACGGCGACGACGTCAGCCGCCAGTACGCCGGGACGGGCGCCCTCAAGAGCGGCTTCACCCGCACGGGCAAGCGCACGGTCGGCGGCCTGCTCGACGACGGCGCCAAGTCGGCCGCGCGCTACTGGCTGAACAACTTTTGCGACGGCCGCAGGCAGGACGGCCTCGACCTGGTCACGGGGGCGTACGCCCCGCGCCCGGACGCGCGCGTGCGCTTCCGCGCGCGGCCGTCCCCCCTGCTGCCGGTGGGCCTGGCGCTGGGCGCGCTCGCGTGGGGCGGGGCGGCGCTCGGGCGCGCGGTCGGGGCGGTGGCGGGGGCGCTGGGCGGCGGCGGGGGCGGCGGCGGCGGGGGCGGCGGCTCCTCTTCGACCCTGGCGCCCGCGGCGCTGCTGGTCGAGGTCGTGGCGCCGCTCGCGCTGGCCGCCGCGCTGCTGCTGCTCGTCGTGCGCAACGGGCGGCACCTCGTCGACGCGCCGCAGCTTTGCCCGGAGCGCGCAAACACCGTGGCGGCGGCCGCGGGGCGGGGCGGAGGCGTGGTGGCAACGTTGGCGGGCGGGAAGAAGAAGGCGCACGCCAAGGCCGAGTGATATCGATAGCGCTTGATTGCATATAGTGACGACCTCGATCACCCCTCTCCACACCAGTCACAGTCGGCGCCCTTCCGCTTGGCGCGCTGCGAGCGGTCGGAGCGCACACCCCACTGCAGAAGGAGCACCAGCACGCCCTCTCGTCTCGCCCCCCTACCATCGAACGCACCCGCACGCCATGTCGCTGCTCCGGCGCGTGGCGCAGCTCATGGCCGCGCGCTCTGAGCTCCGGCGATCGGCCGCGGCGGCGCTCGGCTGCAGGGCCGATCCGGCGATCGCGACAACAGGAGCAGCACACTCGCCTTTCCACCCGTCGTCCTCCTCCTCCTCGCCCGCCGCCACGCCTCAGCTCCCAACGACGACGACCAGGTACTACCACTCCCCATCGTACGCCTCTGCCACAGCAGCGGCCGAAGCGGCGGCGGCGGCCGCGGCAGGCGCGCCAACAGCAGCAGCCTCTTCATCGCGCCCCGCGCCGCCGCCGCCCGGCGAGACGCCGCAGCACGCGCCCGCGCCGCCGTGGACGCCGACGCACCTGCTCGCCAAGCGCAAGCGCCCGCAGAAGCGCATGCGCGCGCTCATCCAGCACCTCGAGCGCGAGCACGTCGAGCGCGCGGCCGCGCAGAAGACGGCCATGCTGGCGGCGGCAGCAGGCGAAGCAGCAGCAGCAGCAGCAGCAGCAGGAGCAGGAGCAGCAGGAGCAGCAGGAGCAGCAGCGGCGGCAGGAGCGGCCGCGTCGTCGCTGCCCGCCCGCTTCCCCGCGTCCAAGCGCGAGCTCCCGCGCGCGGGCGACGTGCTCGAGGTGCGGTGCGTCGTGCCCGAGGCCGGGCGCAAGGTGTACATGTACCGCGGGGTGTGCCTGGGGCGGTCGAGCAAAGGGCCGCGGTCGTGGCTCAAGATGTACAACGTGTTCCCGGACGCCGGGGGGGTCGTGCAACACCTGCCGATGTGAGTTGCTCGTGGACGTTCTCGCGG
>Ga0315905_10007922_pt1 | contig 10740 bp, 6 predicted proteins | sample LakEriMetagenome_5_FD_203522 | JGI IMG/M metagenome (GOLD analysis project Ga0315905, IMG submission 203522) | Freshwater fungal communities from buoy surface, Lake Erie, Ohio, United States - Buoy 4 MA121 | ecosystem: Environmental > Aquatic > Freshwater > Lake | place: USA: Lake Erie, Ohio... | reverse complement strand
TTACGAAGCCATTGGCAGAAACAAAAGCTGAGTCAAAGTCCAAGGTATTGAAGCGGAATTTATTCGCGCCGGCAACTACCTTATAAACTGCATTATTAATGGTTCCTGATCCAAGAACGGTTCCGCCTGAAATGGCTGAATAAGAACCATTACTCTGAGCAAACTGATACTGAAGCGGAAGCGGGGTATACACGGAAACATCAAAGGAAGAACCAATGGGGCTTCCTGTTCCGGCATGGTAAACACGGAAATTATACGTTTGACCTATGGTAAGCCCCGTAAGGTTAAGAAGCTCAGTAGCATTTGCAGCCGTTGCGTTAGTACACTCAAGCACAGAAGCTGCGCAGTTTCCGTTTTTCACATCAATCACCGGATCAAATCCACCTTTTCCGACAACAGCAATGGAATGGCTGGCTGCCGTTGCCACGAACTTATACCAAACATCATCATCAGGAGATGTGGCAGCGTTGGCAGGGCAAATAACACCTACAGAACCATCAAGCGTTGCAGCGCCCGTTGATACGGCGGAATAGGTATTCTGGCGGGCGGTATAACCAAAACCAGAACCCGTTCCGGTAGCTGCAGAAGAAAGAGTGATATCCGTAGCTGATGCAACAGTTCCAATGGTATTGGGATCCACAAAAGGTCCACTCAGAACCCACTGCGATCCAACAGTACCCAAACCAGCTGTAGAAGCAACAGTAAGTGTACTGCTTCCGCTGGTTACAGAGCCACCGGTCAGGGCAACTGCGCCTATTTTACCAGCGGCACTAATATTGGTAAGAAGTGAGCCTGCAGAACAATCATCATTGGCGGGCTTGGCAAATACGATGATACCAAACTCACCGGTAAGACCGATATCCGGAGGATTCACCGTAATGGTCGGAGCAGAAGAGTAGCCGAGACCTCCATTGGTGAGCGCAAAGGAAAGTACACCACCAGTGTTAGAAGCAGAAACTACTGCACCAACGCCACCACCACCAGATAAAGTAACTTCCGTTGTAGGAGAAGTTGTAACGCCTGCAGGATAACCGGTACCACCGGTAACGGTAGTAAGGGCGGCGATGGAACTACCACCAAGAATAGCCGTTACCTGAGCGGTTGTTCCGGTAAATTTATTGTATACGCGAACATAATAGTCATCACCTACGGTAAGACCTGTAAGGGTTGTGGTAAGTGAAACAGCACCTTCAGTGGTTCCTACATTACAACTCACAGGAGCGAGCGGATTAAGGGAAGCATCCAGTACTTCGATTACCGGAGTCATACCGGCAGAAGGATAGATACGAACCTGAATATTCGGGTCGTTGGCATTGAACTTGAACCAAACATCCTTCGGATTGGCAGGACCACCGCACACTGGTTGCGGAGACTGCGTGGCACCCTTCAGGCTAAAGAAGTTGGAACGGGCAGCCGTTGCATCCCAGGCAATGTTCGATGGGAAAGCCGTAAGCGGCGTGATGGATACCGCACCACCTACATTGTCGTTTACCGGAGCAGAAACCACAGGCGTGAAAGGCGAAGGCGCTACATAAACTCCAGGAGTGAAAATGTAGGAAGACCTTGGCTCAGGATTCTGGCTTAGTGCGTTGGCACCAAGGCTGCTTGCCAAAGTACCGCCCTGACTGAAGGCCGTGGTATTCTCATACTGAAGTGCCAAAATTTCACCCGCCTGCGGGAATGGAGAAATGAAGCTTCCTCCGAGACCCATGGAATAGGTGTGACGGCGGTTGAAGGTACCATTGAAGGTCTGCATGTTTCCATAATTGATGGAAATCTTGTTGCCGTTCTCATCGAGAACCACCTGGTAGTACAACTCAGGACCACTGGCAGAGAAGTAACTGTACTTGTACCACTCTACAATGATTTTAGCGGTACCGGAGCCGAGTGTTCCAACGATTTTATAGTACAGGTTACTGTAAGCACCATAGTGATAGGTATCATCCCAGTAAGGGGCAATGACCGAACGAATGGCAGCAGAAGCAAAACCATTACTAAAAGTTGAGGCTGTTTCCGCCGTATTGAAGGTCAACCAGCTGTTGGTTGAAACCTTAAATCCGGTTACTGCGGTGCCCTGGAACTGGAAGGTGGTTCCTGCAAGACTTACCGTTCCGCAGAGAAGGTCATCGTTATTCGATGTCTGGGTAATTCCCGGCATCAATGTACCTGTTCCATCTCCACCCTGTGCAATGGAAGCAATGGAATTATAGGTATTTCCGGTTGTACGGCTCACGCTGTAGTTCAAGCCGGCAGGTGCGGTAAAGGTGCTCGACCAGCCGAAATACATGGTAGAGGCAAATACAATCGGGCCAACCGTAGTGGTCGCTGTAGAACGGGAACCGGTTGCAGCCATGCCACCTGTTCCGGTTGTAACCGAACGGGCGGTCCAGCCGGAACTCAGACCGGTATTGGATTGACTGATGAACAGCGAAGCGTTGTCCGAAACCAGGTTATCCGAAGCATCCCAATACAGATCAACCGTTGGCTGTGTTGTGGCACCAAAGGCTGCACCGTTCAGGATATCAACCTTGTAGGCACGGGATCCGCGCATGGTACCGGCACCGGTCGAAGAACCCGATGGAGCTCCAACCTGTTCAACTTTTATCTGCGTGATGTTGGAACCACCTGCAGGTGCCGTACCGGTTCCGCAAAGGATACGGAAAGAGCCGACACCGCCGGTTGCACGGAAAGGAAATACCCTGGTTCCGGGGGCAGCAGCCGTACCGATGTAGTTCAGTTGAATGGTACCATTATACACCCAGCTCACGGAGCTGGAGCTATTTCCAAGGTAACCGGAATTCTGGAACAAAAGAGCATTGCCACCCATATTAACCGGACCACCACCAAGGGTAAGTGGTGCCGTACCGAAAAGGGTAACATTACCGGTAAAAGAAACTTGTCCAAGACCAGCGCCCAGCGTGAGGTTGTTCCACTTGCGGCCGGATGGAACCAGACCAGCAAGGTTGGTGGCCTCATCGTGCGGCACCGAAGCCTGCGTAGCAGGCGTTGTCCAGTCAGCAGGGGTAGGAGGCGCCGTATTGGCAAAATTGGCAAGACTCAGGTTATACAAAGCGGCCTTTACCGTTGGGGTGGTAGCGGCTACCTCACCGGCAGCAGCTGTTCCAAGGGCAATGGTAGCCGAAACATAATCCGATCCGGCATTTACAATGGTAAAGCCATTGATCTGGCCGGTGGTGGCATTAAGGGTCGCAGTAAAACGAGCTGTACGATTGGCAAGTTCGGTTGTCCAGGTACCATTAGTACTTGCAGCTACGGTTGGTGTACCTCCGGTGAAAGTCACACCGGTTGGAGGCGAAGACCAGGTACCGCTGATGGTAAGGCCGATCACGCGTCCGCCTGCCAGTACAGCAGTGGCGGTTCCGGCAGTTCCTACGGCAGTTCCTCCCACCACAGTTACGGTTGGCGTACCGGTATAACCAGATCCGCCGCTGAACCCGGGGAGATGAGCCAGGTTAATACCATTCGGCAGGGTAACACCTACCGCAGGAGCAGCCGCATAACGACCACCGTTGGCGGTTACCGGAACACCCAGACGACCATCGGCTACGATGGTTGGAGTGCCGGTGATGACAGCAGATCCTGACTTTTGCACACCGGCATTACCGGTGGCAGCCACCGAGAAGCTATGATAGGCCAGCAGTGTTAAACTTGCCGTAGTAGTTGGAGCTGAGGATGTAAGAATAACAAAAGTAGGGTTACCCACATAACCGGAACCGGCGGTGGTGATGTTAGCCGAACGGATAACCAGATTGGTGGCATCGTAGTTCAGGCTGATTTTGGCAGCAGAACCAACATATTGAAGTGTGGCAGTGCCGGAAACGGCGATACCGGAAGTATGCGTAGGAGGAGCAGCTGCAGAAGGTGTTCCGCCTACGGTACAGGTGTAAAGATTATCTCCATAGAAATACTGCGTACCAGAAGTAATGGCTGTGATGGTCATAGCAGTTCCAACAGAACCTGCAGCACCTACCCAAAGCCAGGTAGCGGTGCCATCGGCAGCCGTACCACTGGTATGGCTGGGAGCAGTAGCACCGGTTGTGCCGGCTACAGAACACACATAAACCTGGCCATTGGCCACACGAACAGCTGAAGTTGTAACCGCCTGAGATGCGACCCAAAGTTGAGCAGATGCAGGTCCCACGACAGGTGCAACCGAATACCCGGCACCCATGTTGGAAATCACCGCCTGAGAAAGCGTACCCGTAAAGGTAGGCTCTGCCCAAACCTGACGCTTGGTATAATCAAGTTCGATGTTATTAGCACCCGTGATGGTACCGTTGAGCGAGTTAAGGGTACCCACATTACAGGCAAAACCGACATTGACTGTTCCGGTATTGTTTCTGCTGATGGCAGAGATGGTGGGTTTTACACCGTTGCCCTGATAGGTACCCGTACCACCGAAGGTCTGGGAGCCGGTACCGGTGAAGTTCATGTTAGACAGATACAGGTTGGCGTACCCATTATTGGTAAAATTACCCAGGCAGTGAACAGTTGCACCACCACCGGAGGTGGTGTAAGGAAGAAATCTACCGGTAGCACCGATGGTAACATTGCCGGATGCCGACATGGCATTGGCGACGTTGTTCCAATACAGGGTACCGTTGATGGTGTAATCAGCATAAGAGATTACCTGGTCTACGGTAACTACGGAACCGGCAGGAATCACGATGGAGTTGCCCACCGCATTGACAGGCACAACACCACCTACCCAGGTATTTCCATTTGACCAGAGACCGCCCTGAGCGGTGGCAGTAAAAGTTGAAGGAGGGCTAGAAGTGATGTTAACTTTATCCACAGCATAGGGCGGATTAACACCTACCGAACCATCGTTCCTCCAGGTTAAAATTACCCGGAAGCTCTGGCTGCCCAGCGTAGTGGTGGAAAAACCAGCTGTTTGGCCTGTAAAAGTAGCCAGGTTTCCATCAAAGGAAAAAAGCTGTGTGGCGCCAGAGGTAGCCTCCGTTCCGGCAACAGGTGTCGCCGTAATAGGCGCCACATACACCCGGAAACGGTCGAAACCGACATCCACCGGGTTCCCCTTCAGATCAAAGGTAATGGTGATGATGTTTTCGCCCACCGGCGCTGTAAAATCCTTGTAAATGTGGTTGGCCTGCGTGCTACCATTGTTGTACCCATTGGTGGTACCATCGTTGGTAATGAAGGCAGACTTGGAACCATGGCTGGCCAGCGCCGTACCGTTTACCCAATAGTTGGTGGCAGACTGCGCGGCAGTCCATCCATCGGCCGACAAACTGGCACCCTCGAAGCTACCTGCAGAAGAGGTGCCCGAGAGCAGGGTGGTCTGGGCAAATGTACCCAGCGAGAACAATGACAGCAGGGCTGTCATAAGCATCAACGGTGGCTTCCAAGCGGAGGGCCGGACCGTTTCAGAGAGGCGTTGTAAGAGTTTACGCATACTCACAGCATTTAATTGTTGAACATTGATTAAAGGAAACATAAAGGGGAGTCTTTAAAGTCTTAATATATTTTTTTGTTATGGTGCAATTTGGTCGTTACCTCCCTTTATCTCGGTAGTTTTGGGAAGGTAATCGGTATTTTGCAAAAGAATTTCTTTGGCAAGGGATTTTTCCCGATTCATGTATTGAATCCATGGATCACTGCTGCCTTCAAGGGCTTTCAGAGAGGAGAAAGTATAGGTCTTGATAAGCTGATAGTTTTTTCGCTGGTTAAGCAAACTCAGAAAAGAAGGATTGTTGATGGCGATGGCCAGCACATCTTCCTTCTGATTTTTCACCAGAATGTTGCGCACGCCATTTACCTGAGTAAGCTCTTCTGCCATTTTGAGAAAGAGCCCATGGTTTTCGGCATCCGAAGAAGATGGTGCTACAATAATAAAAGGACTGCCAAGGGCACCGGTTCCTTCATCACTGAGCGGTATAAATTTAGCCAGCGAATCGGCCAGCATAACAGGGCTGTAAGGAGGCAGTTTTTTACCAGCCTCACCTTCAATTTGGTTGGACAGGGAGTTAATACCCGGGTCTGCGGCCGAAGGCTTCTGATTTTTGGCCGGAGCAGCCTGCACTTTTTTAGCAGGAGCCGGAGATGTTTTGGATTTTTTATTCTGCGCTTGCAGGATGGCAGAAGAAAGTAAAACAATAAGAAGAAGTATGGGTTGCTTCATCCGGTGTCTCAGGTAATTGTATTACAAATGGTTAACGATTCACAACTTTGTTTCTGTCCGGAATCATGGGTTTTCTTCCGAACGATTGAAAGTAGACAAATATAGGGGTAAAAACTTACATGCAAATTTTTAAACCGGATTTTTTTAAAAAACATCGGTTAAACACTGCTTATCAAAGAGAATCCCGAAGATTCTTCGCCTGGCGGAATACGGCTGTTTTAGGGTGATTATTGCTGAAAAAGCAATAATAATCAGCAGGATTGCTGAGAAAACTCCTGACCCGTCAAGACAACAAAGAGCATGTTGAGAAGTGTTATTTTGGTTTTTCCTGGAATGAAAATTATATTTTGAACACAGTTAAGTTGAACTTTTCCAGCAGAAAGCCATATAAGTGGAAGGAATCTTTCATGGAGCATATATCCCGGGATTCACCCTGGCCTCAGGTTTTTCCTGTGTCATAAGGTTGAAAGCCTGCCGCAGACCGGCACCGGGGAAATGCGCTGGCCAGCTGGTTGAATACCTGATCAACACACTTTTTTTGAAATGCTTGTCCGTATTTCTGCAGTCAATTAAGAAAAATTGTGGCTTCTTTGTGTTATTAATTACCGCGGGAAGCCGAAAAACTCTGTGAGACAAAAATCCATTGAAATACTGGACCAGCTTGGCTCGCTGGCAAACAGGTTGCCGCCTGAAACTTATTCCCTTCCGCTTTCCTGCCTGCAGGAAAATAGCATCGGAAGGCATGTGCGGCATATTGTTGAGTTTTTTGAATGTCTGCTTGAAAGCACCGAAAATGGAGAGGTAAATTATGACCTGCGCCGCCGCGATCTGCTCATCGAAACCGACCCGGATTTTGCCTTGCAGCGCATCGGCCGCATACAGATTGCCCTGCCCGATCTGGAGGATGCCGCTCTTCTGCTCCGGGCCAATCTGGGAAATGGAACACAAGAATTTAAGACCTCGGTTTTCCGCGAACTGGCATTTACCCTGGATCATTGCATTCACCACCTGGCCCTGATCCGGATAGGCATGCAGCAGCACTTTCCGGAAATTCCACTGGAAGAAGATCTGGGCGTGGCTTTTTCCACCCTTCGCTACCTTCAAGAGAAACCCGCCTGATATTTAATGTGTACGGTAAGCTTTTTTCCAATCCGGGAAGCTGATTTCATTTTAACTTCTAACCGGGATGAGCGCCTGAGCAGGTCCGATACGCTTCCGCCTGCAGCTTATCCGTATGAAAAAGAAAGGCTTTATTTTCCCCGTGATCAGGAAAGCAGCGGCACATGGATTGCCTGTTCTTCTTCCGGAAAAGCTTATTGCCTGCTCAACGGTGCATTTGAATACCATAAATCCGAGCCCCCTTACCGGAAAAGCCGGGGACTGGTTTTGCTGGAAATCCTGCAGGCCTCAGATCCGGAATCGTATATGGAAAAAGAAGGTCTTGATGGAATTGAGCCTTTTACATTGGTGATGGCAAGTAAAAATAATGGGATTGTTCAACTTCAGGAACTCCGCTGGGATGGGGCAAAGGCTCACCTCATCGAACTTGATTCAACTTTGCCTCAAATCTGGTCTTCAGCCACGCTTTATGACGCTGAAGTCCGGGAAGCCAGGAAGGAATGGTTTCAACGCTGGCTGAAGGAAAACCCGAAGCCCGGGGAAGATGAGCTGCTGCATTTTCACCGCTTTGGGGGAAGGGGCGATGGCGAAAACGACCTTGTGATGAAAAGAAGCAACGACCGGCAGACCATCAGCATCACCTCCGTTATTTCCCGCCACGGAAAAAGTGAGATGTGCTACGAGGATCTGGTGCATGAAACCAAACACCGGATTCTGATTGTCTGATTTTTTAAAGAATCTTCCTCAGAGATTACCTTTTTCCGAATATTGAGGCCCGAAAACAAACACGATGAAACTCTTCATCCGCGACGCATATATTCGTATACTGGCATCATCAGAAAAGCCGTTTTTCAGCAGCTATACCGAAATCGGAACGGCAGATCCCGAAAATCTCCATGGGTGTTGTCTCCTCGGAAATGCCCTGGAACAGGACCTTCATCAAATTCTGTTATGGCTGGAACAGGATAAACTCCGTAAGCTGGAGGAACTTGTCTGCATCAGCGAAAAACCGGAAAGCCTGAAAGATTTTGTGAAACGGCAATTCCGTGTGGTGAAAGCGGCAGGCGGACTGGTGCGGAAGCAAAAACAATTTCTGCTGATACAGCGTCTGGGCAAGTGGGACTTACCAAAGGGCAAACTGGAAAAGGGTGAAAAAATGAAAGAGGCCGCTGTGCGTGAAGTGGAGGAAGAATGCGGCGTACGGGTTGAAAGAGGAAAAAAAATCTGCAATACCTGGCACAGTTATAACCTGGACGGAAAACGCATTCTCAAGAAAACGGCCTGGTATGTTATGGATTGTCTTGAGGATAAAAAAATGAAGCCACAGAAAGAAGAGGGAATAGAAGACCTCCGATGGATGACAGAAGAAGAAGCAAGGGAAGCCCTCCTTGATTCCTACAAGAGCAATAAAGAGGTGCTAAATTGCTACCTTTCTGCCAAAGATTTCAGAAAGTGAGGAAAAGAAAAACAGAAATGAAAATTCTGATTGTCAATGGCCCAAACCTGAACATGCTCGGCCGGCGGAATCCGGAGCATTACGGGAACCGCAGCTTTGAATACTATCTCGAAGAACTCCGGTCGGCATTTCCGGAACTTCAGCTGGTGTACTTTCAATCCAATCACGAGGGTGACCTGATTGATTTCCTGCAGGCGGAATCACCTTCTGCAGCCGGGATTGTTATCAACGGCGGCGGACTCAGCCACACTTCTGTAAGTCTTGCGGATGCCCTCGCAGATACGGGGCTTCCCGCCGTGGAAGTGCATATTTCTGATGTATATGCAAGGGAAGCATTCCGGCAACATAGCTTTCTGAAAGAAGTTTGCCGCAAACAAATCAGTGGCCGGGGTCTGGAGGGCTACCTGCTTGCCCTGCAATTTCTTACGACTGAACCATGAGTAAATTATTTTCGTTCTCACAGCCGGAAAATTCCGGTTCATTTGTACTAAGATTTTCTATTCCATTGAATATGATAAAAAACATCATTCTTACCATTCTGCTGCTGCTTTTTGCCAATATCCTGTTTGCTCAGAATAAATCAGCCAACGAAACAGAGTTGTCCCGCATCAGGGAAATTTCAGCCTATTCCTCACTGGAATCTTTTGCCCGTGCAAAAGACCTGAACATAAGTGCTCAAAAGGGCGACCTGGTTGTACTGCAGGATGATACCCGGAAACTGTATTACGGTATCATCGATTCTGTGCGCTCATCTGCTTCCATTGGCATTATTCTGTACAATGAAAAAAATGAGCGGGAAGTGGTAGAAGCCACTTATGATGACCTTTATTACCTGAAAATCAACCGGAAGGAAGTGAAAAGTATTGCCCCGGAAACGACCAGAACCGACCCGGGAATCGCTGAAAAACTGGCCGGAATGGAGGAAGAACTGAAAAAACAGGACCAGAAAATCAACCAGCTTACCAATATGGTTGAAAGTGCCGGAAAATCTTATGAAACCTCTGATATCCTGATGTATGCCACCTACATAGGATTCGGACTTGGCAGCGCAATAAGTGCCATCGGAAGTTTTTCAGGCTCCACGGCCGCGCAGGCCCTTGGCGGTGCCATGGTTGCTACTTCCCTGGGAACCACAATCGGATCCATTGTAATGCGTTTCAGCGGACACAAGAAACTTAAGAATGCCGGAAGAATGCCCCGGCGCTGATGCTACAGGTTGTTATTCAAAAGCCCTGAAGCCAGAACGCGGTCATTGCTCAGTCTGGGTACTTTATTTTGTCCGCCCAGTTTTCCCTTTGACTTCATATAGGCCTGAAATGCTCCCTGACGCAGAGAGCGCACATACAGGGGACTCAGAATTTTTCCCTCAATCAAATCCCGGTAATAGCTGTTCAACAGGCAGAGGCTTTCATCGAGCCGCCGCTCAAAAGCAGGCATATTGGCAGGCATGGCAGCAAATTCAATAAGCCACTCATGATGGGGAAGACCTTCCTCCGGATTTACCTGTGGTGCAACAGTAAATTCTGAAACTGCCACTTCCGGATGATATTCCAGCGTTCTTTTCAAAGCCCTCTCCACCTCTTCGCCGATTACATGCTCACCAAAGGCAGAAATAAAGTGCTTTATCCTTCCGCTTACCACCAGCCGGTAAGGATTTTTGGATACAAACTTTACGGTATCCCCGATGCTGTAAGCCCATAATCCGGCATTGCTGCTGAGCACAAGTGCATAGTTTTTTCCCAGTTCCACATCCCGCAGACTCAGCCGGACAGGATTCTCAGAAAAAAACTCTTCTGCCGGAATGAACTCATAAAAAATACCGCTGTTCAGAAGGAGGAGAAGTCCTTCTGTACCGGGCTGATCCTGAAAAGCAAAAAATCCTTCAGAAGCCGGAAAAAGCTCGATGCTGTCGATCTGTTTACCAATCGAATCGAACAATTTCTTCCGGTAAGGCCCAAAGTTCACACCACCGTAAACGAAAAGGGAAAAGTCCGGGAAAACA
>Ga0315905_10007921_pt1 | contig 10741 bp, 5 predicted proteins | sample LakEriMetagenome_5_FD_203522 | JGI IMG/M metagenome (GOLD analysis project Ga0315905, IMG submission 203522) | Freshwater fungal communities from buoy surface, Lake Erie, Ohio, United States - Buoy 4 MA121 | ecosystem: Environmental > Aquatic > Freshwater > Lake | place: USA: Lake Erie, Ohio... | reverse complement strand
ATGTCATAGAGTTGGTTCATCAGCGCAAGCGGCAGCGCGCTTGCCTGTGGATCGCTCTCTTGATGCTCGTAGACCTTTCGGCGCGCATGGGCCCAACAAGCCATCCGAGTCATCTTCGACCCCGGCGCAAGCACCACGCTCATATTCCCAGAATAACAGTCCGCCATCACATGTCCTTGGTATCCACTGAGGATCTCATCTGGCCCATCGCGATGGCGCGACACTCGGAAGTCAAAGATGTCATACGGCGCGCTCGAATCGAAACTCGAGTACCCCCACATCTTGGCATCCAAACTATCTTTCTTTTCTTTCTTGGCTTCGATCATCTTCTCGATCAGGCGCTTGATCTGGGGATCTTCGATCCCTTCGGCTTTATCAGGAAGATCCTTGGGCATGATCAGTTTGACCTGCGTATCATCAAGTCCCAGACAGCGCCCTTTCTTGATCTGACTGAGCATGAGCTTGGGTAGGTCTTGAGTGGTCTCATGGACCAAATCGGTCAAGTAATCGAGCGACGAGCGGCTCGGTGTCCATCCAGACGATGCAAAGAGGTCTTGGAGGCGATAGTAAGGCAGATGAAGCCCGAACTTGCCGTTGACGATCTGCGCGGCTACCGATGGATGATAGCGGCCTTTGTCGCCAAGATTCGCTTCGCCCTAAACAGGGACCTCTTGATCAGGGGTATTCGCAAAGGCAAGAACTGGTTCTCTGTATTCAACGACAACGAGCTTCGAAGGGACGAACTTGAGCGATTCGAGGATCGATTCGCGAATGAGGATCATTTCGCCCGATTCGATTCGTTTTTTGAATTCTTCGGGAATGTCGACTTGGACAATCTCTCGGGGCAAGTGAGCTGGGAATGTATCTTGTGCAACCTTGCGAGGCTTCGACTTCTTGGTTCGTGTGTAGTTGATCTCTTCGATCTCTTGCTCCGCCTCTTTCTTAGCGGCTTCGAGAGATGCTTGGAGCTCTTTGTCTTCGGGGAACTCCAAGAGCAATTGATCGGCGTTGATGAACTTCTCTCGCTTCTTGCCAGACCGAAGAAAGCGGATCTCGGCAAGGGCTTCTTGGAGCGAGGTATTGAGCTCTTCGATCTTGACTTTTTGTTTTACCAACGTGTTCGACTGCACGAGAATGACCTCGTGAGCGGTGCCTAAATCGTCGGGTAATTTCTTGTCGTCTTGCATGCCGGAAACTATAGCGCGAAGATGGAATAGCGCAAGAGGAGATCGGCAATGCAAGACAAAAAAATCAAAAAATATTTTCTGCGGCAATCGAGCATCATCGTTAAGCGACGCTTGTTGATTGAGCGACATAGCGTTTGCGTTTACGAACTGAGGCTAGAGCGTTGGGATAGAAACAAGGGCGCACCTTGAATCTACCCGCAAGCGGGCCCTGCGCTTAGGGAAAGCCGATTAGGCTGGTGTACGCTCACATTCGGGGATGACTCGCTTGAGGTCACTGAGTACAAATTTCACATGATCGATCATCTGGCGGTAACACACCCCGGTCTCCTTGGCTTTATCTGCTTGAATCGCTGCCAGATCCTTACCCTGTTTTTGCAGGTTGCCAAGGAGAGCTTCGTTAAAGACATAAGGACCTGCGCTAGGTGGACGAAAGTCCGTGTGCAGGCTTTTGCCTCCCCACGAGGTCTTGATGATCAAAATCGGTGCGTCGGTCAATTTTTGCATGGTCAATCCGAAGGTAAACTCCGGCCCGATTTTTTCGGTGGACGCACCAAAGCCAGCCGTCAGCTTGCCGGTCTGTTCGGGCTCGGCACACCCGATCGAAGAAATCCAGACGCGCTCGCAGACCGTTGGTTTGCGATCGGCTCCGAGCATTTCGTCGAGCATCGGCTTGGTCGCCGGATCCATGCCGATATGTTCGAAGGTGCTGATCTTTGCATGGCCTTGCATGTTCGACTGGCCTGCAAGGATGTAGACCTGCAGAGGCTGACTCTTGCTGGCGGGCTTGTCCGCTGAGACCAGAGGTTCCTTGGGGGTTTCGAAAGCTAGGGCGTTGCAGGCGACCAGTGTCAGCGATACGAGCATCCATGCGGCTTGGAAGGGGAGTTTGTTCATGGGTTCACTGCACGATTCAAGGGGAGTAGGGCGAAGGGGATTCGGCTGCGATGAGAGAGTCCAGGTAGATACCTGTTTCGGATGCGGATTTTCCGTTTTTCTCAGGCGCGACGTCTCGTTGTCCTAGGATATCCTAATGCGAAGGGATGTTCGGATAGAAAACGCAGTACTCGATAGAACATTGCAGGTTATGCAGGTTATAGGTAAATCAATTTTTCGTGCGAGGATGTCTCACGATGGGAGGTCTTTTTTCCAGATTCTCGAAAATAGCTGGCTGCCTTGAATTCTGCCTTGAATTGTGCCTTGAATCCTGCCTGTGGTGCATTGGATTCGAGCGCAGAACAACGGCGGCAAGAAGACACCAGCCAAACAAGCCCGTATGTTAGATGGTAATCCAAAATCGCTGCGAGACTGAATCATCGGCGATGCTGACTTGAGTTACGACCACCTGACTAAGCACGGGTTTCAGAGCTTTGGCGTGGCGGTCGAGAGGATTGCTCATGTTTACTAGCGAAGAATCATCATCGCCGCAGCCGGACTGGTACCGGACGATCCTTTCGAGCATCGCCGACGCGGTCATCGTCACCGACCACGCGTTGCGAATCACCTACCTCAACACCGTCTCCCAGGCACTTACCGGTTGGGCACAAGTCGAGGCGGCGGGCAAACCTTTGGCAATGGTCTTGCGCTTGGTCAATGAACAGACATGGCTGCCAGTCGAGGATCCCGCCGTCCAGGTCGTTGCGCGGGGTGAAATCGTCGGCCTGGCTAACCAGACGGCCCTTTTCGCCAGGGATGGGAGTGCATCACCCATCGAAGGCAGCGCTTCGCCCGTCCGAGCCCCAGACGGTAGGCTCGTCGGTGTCGTATTGGTTTTCCGCGATATAACCGAACACCAGCGAACGGAGCGGGCCATCGCGGACCGGCAACAGGCGGTTCAAAACGCAATGACCTTTTCCGAGAGACGCTACCGGCGACTCTTTGAAACTGCCCGCGACGGTATCCTGATACTCGATCCCGACACACGCCGCATCGTCGATAGCAATCCGTTCCTCAGTGAAATCCTAGGCTATTCCCGCCAAGAGCTACTGGGCAAGGAACTCTGGGAGATCGGTCTATTTCGGGACATCGAAGCGAATCGGGAGGCTTTCCAGATCTTGCTAGCGGAATGCTACGTCCGTTACGACGACCTCCCACTCCAGACAAAAACCGGGATCAAGATCGATGTGGAGTTCGTCAGCAACCTTTACTCGGTGGGCGATTCTAAAGTCATCCAGTGCAATATCCGGGAAATCACCGTGCGCAAGAGGGCGGATACGGCGCTGGCCGAAAGAACGCGCCTGGCAGAATTGATCGGAAAAGTCGGTATTGCGCTGAGCGAAGGGGGCGTTTTGCGACAAACCCTTCATCGCTGCGTCGAGGCCATGGTCAGATACGCCGATGCAGCCTTTGCTCGGATCTGGACCCTGAACGACCAGGGAAATGAACTGGAACTACAGGCCAGTACCGGCATTTACACGCATCTCGATGGACCCCACAATCGGGTTCCCGTGAGCAAGTTCAAGATCGGCCTCATCGCCGAGCAGCGTAAACCCTACCTGTCCAACCAGGTCAGCGACGACCTGCAGGTCAGCGAACAGGATTGGGTCCGACGCGAGGGCATCGTCGCCTTCGCGGTCTGTCCTCTGTTCGTCGAGGGAAAACTCATCGGGGTCATGGACCTGTTTGTTCGCCGACCGCTCTCAGAGGCCACTTTCAGCACGATCGTAAGTGCTTGCGACGCGATCGCTATTGGAATCGAGCGGAAAAACACCGAGCAGATGCTGCAAAAAGCGTTAGAGATCGCCGAAAATGCAACCCGGTCCAAGAGCGAATTCCTGGCCAACATGAGCCATGAAGCTCGTACGCCGATGAGTTTGATCCTCGGCTATGCGGAAATGTTACAGGACCCTTTATTGACTGAACAAGAAAAGGCAAGCGTGGTTCGAGCGATCCGCACCAATGGCCGTTATCTGTTGCAGATCATCAACGACATCCTCGATTTGTCGAAGATCGAAGCTGGCAAATTGGAACTGGATGTCCAGTCCTGTTCACCCTACGAGATCGTGCAAGAGGCGGTTTCCTTGGTTCGTATCCACGCCGATCAAAAAAAACTACTGCTGGAGGTTTGCGGAGTCGGCCGAGTGCCTGGCACGGTGATTACCGATCCGGCACGCGTGCGGCAGATTCTGACCAACTTGCTGAGCAACGCGGTCAAGTTCACAGATCCAGGCCGGCGCGTTGTGGTCCGGTTGTCGGCCCGGCGATCGCCTGCGCGGTTATGCTTCGAGGTCGAGGACGAAGGGATCGGGATTAGCCATGAGCAGTTGGATCGTATATTCAAACCGTTCGAGCAGGGCGATAACTCGTCGACCCGCAAGTACGGCGGTACCGGGCTGGGGCTGAGCATCTCGAAACAACTGAGCGATGCCCTCGGTGGCGACATTCAGGTACGTAGCACGCCCGGACAGGGCAGCCTGTTTTCATTGATGCTGCCGCTAGCTGACCATGATGAGACCCATTGGGTGGATGCAAGTCATTTTGACTTTGCAGCTTCCCTGAAAAATTCCCCCCGGGTTTCCCCAACCCTGCCAACCTTGACCGGCCGCGTCCTGCTGGCGGAAGATAACAAGGACATGCAGCGTGTATTAATCTACTTTCTGAAGCTGGCCGGCCTTCAAGTCGAGATCGTTGAGAACGGTAGCCTGGTTGTCCAAAAGGCGCTTGCGGGTCGATTCGATGTCATTCTCATGGACATGCAGATGCCGGTGTTGGATGGCTACGAAGCAACGAGCGCCCTGCGTCAGGCAGGCTACCAACATCCAATTATCGCTCTGACCGCCCACGCCATGCTTGGGGATCGAGAAAAGTACATTAGCTGCGGTCTGACGGATTACTTGACCAAACCAGTTCAGGTCCAAGAGTTGCTTGCCACGATCGCCAGGTATCTGCCAGCTGGCGAGCCGCAGCAAGCGCCCGCTCCTGTTTCTTCTGGTGACGGCCCTGGGCCCATCACCAAATTCGAACCCGCTGCCACCACTGAAAAGGAGGGCTTCGAGTACCTTGTGCAGCAATACTCTCGAAACCTTCCCCAGCAGTTGCAGGCTATACGCGAGGCCCTTGAGATTGGTAATTTTCCTTTGTTGAGTTCGCTCGCGCACCAAACGTCAGGTGCAGCCGGTATGTATGGTTTCACGAACGTGTCCGAAACCGCTGGCCTGCTTGAAGAAGCAGTTCGGGAGAGCCAGAATGTTTCCCTATTGCGAGAACTGATCGAGGAACTCGAAGCGGCTGTCCAGCGGAGTTGACCGCAGAGGGAATCAGCCCCTTGACTCCGGTTCGACAGATAATGAGCTTTCTTCGGCAGCAGGTCGTTTCAACCTAGCAAGACGGATACCGTAACGTTTGATTTTCCTGTACACCGTGGCTTGGCCCAGTCCAAGAAGTTGGGCTGTTTGTGAGACGCTGCCGCGCGTTTTCTCCAGGACTTCGAGAATGGCTTTTTTCTCCATTTGATCGATCCGCGTCAGACTCTCATCCCGAAGGCCTGAGATCACTAACCCGCCCGAGTGTGGAAAAGCTGGTTTAAGGCCAACAGCGGCCACAGGCCAGGCAACGTGTTGCAGAACCTCGGGGGGAAGGTCGTCGCGTTGAATGTCTGGCCTTTTGCTGAGGATGGCCACGCGCTCGACGACATTTTCTAGCTGACGCACGTTGCCTGGCCAGTCGTAGGCGACCATCGCTTGCAATGCGGCGTCGGTGAAGGTAGCCAGGTTCTTTCGGTAGCGTACGGCTGCCCGTTGCAGAAAGTGGACAGCCAAAAGGGGAATGTCCTGGGGACGTTCGCGCAGGGGTGGAACGACAATAGGAATCACGTGCAGACGATAGTATAGGTCTTCGCGGAAGCCGCCTTCGCGAATAAGAGCCTGGAGATCGCGATTCGTCGCCGCCACGATACGCACATCCACTTTTTTTGCCTTGCTGGAACCGACCCGTTGCACGCTTCGCTCTTGCAAGAAGCGCAGTAACTTGGCTTGCAAGTGCATTTCCATATCGCCGATTTCGTCGAGAAACAGGGTCCCCTTATCGGCCGCCTCGCAGCAGCCCGGCTGTGCCTTGTCGGCGCCCGTAAACGCCCCTTTCTCGTGGCCGAACAGATTGCTCTCGGCCAGTTCCCGCGGCAGGGAAGCCATGTTCACCGGCACGAACGGACCTTGCCGGCGGTTGCTTTGGTAGTGCAGCGTGCGGGCCACCAATTCCTTGCCAGTGCCCGTCTCGCCCAGAATCAAGACCGTCGCATCGGTTGCCGAGATGCCGGCAATCAACTCGTCGACTCGGTTCATCGCGGGGCTTGTACCGAGAAATGGCTGCACAACGTCCCGCTCAACCATCAATTGCTCCAGCCGCTCGAGCCGTTTGTTCGAGACGTGTTTTTCGATCGCACGCTCAACGACCACGCTGAACCGGTTCAGATCTAGCGGTTTGGTCAGGTAATCGAAGGCGCCGAGCTTGATGGCCGAAACAGCGGTCTCGACCGACGCGTTCCCCGTGAACAACACCACACACAGATGCGGTCGTTGCTTAAGAACCTCGCAAAGCACGTGCGCTCCGTCGTCCTTGCCAAACCGTAGATCGAGAAGCAACAGGACCGGTTCTTCCACTGCCAAGCGTTCCCACATCCGCTGCTTATCCGGCGCACAATGCACTCGGTAGCCAAGTTCTTCCAGGCGGAACTGCATGGCATTGAGCACGTTGGGGTCATCGTCTGCAACCAGTATCAGCGGTTTACCCGAACTGACCATCGCGTGTGTATCCCTCTGTTCTCTAAGACGACTCTCTGCGGACGACTTCCGCCAGCGGACTTGCATACTACTAGTTTTTATCACTTTGATAAGAGGGTAGCTTCATTTTTTTATCAAATTATCACGCGAAGGAATTTCATTGTGATAAGCACTTAGCTCGCTCCCGCCTGGGTGATAATTCTTAAGTCCTTTATGGGTCGATAGTTGCGCCGATTTTTTGAAACTTGGGAGAGGATGTGGAACGGCTTGTGCTTATCGATTGCTTGCCAACACAAGTAAGAGCACCAAACCCGTGGCAGCCTGTTGTCAAACCGGCCGTTGCATCCTCAAGGAGAATTCGATGTTTCTGTTCACAAGATTGTTTAAGAAAAACGCCGTCCGCAAACAACTCGTTAAGGCCGAAAATCGCAGAAAACTCAGGGCCCTGCTGTTCGAGAGGTTTGAGGAACGAGTCGTTTTGACGGGCGGGGCCTACGCGTCGAGCGTCTTTAGCGACCTGCCCGATTACGCGCCGGGCAGCACAGCAATCATCTCCGCGAAGGATTTTGCGGTCGGATCAACAGTTCAATTTCAGGTCTCACACGTGATAGACCCAGGCGTCGACGAAGTCTTCGGCACGCTGGACGACACGCTGGGTGACAACACAGGCTCAGGCCACGCGCCGTGGATCGTAACCGATGGCAGCGCAGGCGACCTCGACAACCTCGCCAACGGCGATATCCAGACCACCTGGTACGTCAATCCCGATGACTCGCTGGGTGCGACCTTCCTGGTCACGGCTGCAGGCGTTGACATCGGCGCCGACGCAGTGGCAGGCACGGCGGATGACAGCCTGACGGGCGAAGTGGCGAGCAATTCGTTTACGGACAGCGGCGGCGCGTACAGCCTCAAGTGGATCGCAGCCGACCCGGCTCTGAACAAAGCCCCTTACTTGCCAACCTACGCCAAGATCACGCCGGAAATGTGGTTGGCCGCACATAGTGGAATCTACCCTGGCACAACCTTCGCTGGCGGCCCAGTGACAACTGGCCGTGCCGCCGATCCCCTGGCCAACGCCGTTGTCTACGCCACACCGTTGCAGCCCAGCAACCAGGACGCCGTGACCTCCTTGGCCCCGAAGGACATGGCCCTCGGCCAGATCGTCCCGTTCTTCATCGAGATCAATACCAGCGGCGTCACCACGCCGGAGAACGGGGTCATCCAGTTCACGACCAACTGGTTGGGAAAGACGACATCGGGGAGTGACTTCGGGTTCGACATTAACTACGGTGTTATTGCTGCGTTCGTTGACACGGCCGACCCGGGCACCACTGAAGTCGGCACGCCCGACGCGAAGGTCGATTCCTTCACCTGGACGGTCGTCAACTCAGGAACTAACAACGAGCAGATTCAGGGTACCTTCAACGTTTCGGGTCTAAGCAACGGCGAAAGTACGGTCGTCGAAATCTGGGTCGTGCTCGACAAAACGATCGGGTCAGGTATCACCGGAAACGTGCAAACCGGGCTTGTCAGCGCCAAAACGGCGAACAACGACACCATCAGCACTGGCAACCAGACCGTGCCGCTGCTGCAGGTGGGCGCCTTCTTCACTTCCGACGTCGATCTGGCGGTGATCAAGAGCGACAACCCGGCCAGCGTGACGGCGGGCGAGGACGCGGCGACGACCCTGATCGGTAGCCAGTTGACCTACACGATCATTGTCGACGCCAATCATCTGTTCGACAACAAGGGCGATGATATCACGTCGGTCGCCAACGCTGTCGTCGTATATGACGTGCTTGACCCTAACACTTTGTACGTTGTTGGCTCGGCTTCGAACGGTGGATTCATCAACACCGACTCGACCGATGCGATTCCCAACGGCGCTATCCAATGGAATTTAGGCGCTCTCGTCCCGGGAGCATCGCAGACGCTCACCTATACGGTGACGATCCTCAGTACGGCCCCCACGGCGACCACGCAAGACCTGGTAAATACGGTTTTCGTCACGACGATATCCGACGATATTGTCTCTGCCAACAACAGCAACGTGGAGCACACGGATGTCCTCGATGCTAGGTGGTCGATCTCAGCAAACCAAACGATCTCCGAACCGGCGACAGCGCAAGACTCCACCGGCAACTACACGATCTCCCTGACCGGGGCGTCGCTGGCCAACGGCCAAACCGCGACGATGACCCTGGATGCGCTGAGCAGCACGACGACCGAAGGCGTGGACTTCGAGATTTTCCTCAGCACCCTTATCGGGCTGCAGAGCGTCACGGTCAGCTACAACGAGACGACCAAGCTGCTGAGCATCACCAACAACAGCGGCACTGCCAAGGCCGGCGACCTGGTTTCGTTCGAAATCAACGCCTTGAGCGACACGGTGGCGGAGCTTAGCGAGACATTCACCACCCAGATCTCGGCACCGAGCCTGGGCTTGGTGGGCACGGGGTCGGTGACCACGACGATCACCGATGCAACGACGCCAGTAATCACGCTGAGTGGTCCGACGGCGGTGGTTGAAGGCGCGCTGACCAGCGCCTACACAGTGACCTTGAATGGCGTGTCCATGGCGGCGGGAGAGAGCATTAGCTTCACGCTGGATACGGCCTCGGGCACGGCGACTGAAGGCACTGATTTCACGGCGCTGATTGCAGCCAACCTGACCAGTGGTCTGAGCTTTACGACAACCGCGGGCGCAAACGGTGCTATCAACGTCACGGTTACGAACAACAGTGGCTCGACGCTAGCATCGGGCTCGACCCTCGTGCAATTCGCCCTGCCCACGACCGACGACGCGATCGTCGATGGACCGGAGAGTTTTCCGGTCACGCTGAGCAGCACGACGGCGACCGTGACAATCGGAACGGTCACCACCATCATCACCGACAACGACACCACCACGGTGAACCTGAGCGCCTCGACGGTGTTCGAAGGCGCAACCGCCAACTACACCTTCACAGCGACGCTGACCAATCCGGCCACGACCGATATCACGGTCACCACCAGTCAGGGCGTGATTACGATCCTGGCTGGCGCGACCACCGGCACGCTGGTGATCGCCTCGGGCAATACCGAGGACGTGTACCTTGATGCATCGAGCTTGGTAGCGACGATCACCAGTGCCACCGGCGGAAACTTCGAGAATCTACTCGTAGGTGCTGCAAGTGCCACGGCCTTTGTCACTGACACCCTCGATAACACCACGGTGAACCTGAGCGCTTCGACGGTGGTAGAAGGCGCAATCGCCAACTACACCTTCACTGCAACGCTGAGCAATCCCTCGCAGGGCGTGACCACGATCGTCACCAACCAAGGTACGATCACCATCGCGAACGGTGCGACCACCGGCACGCTGGTGATTGCCTCGGGCAATACCGAGGACGTGTACCTTGATGCATCGAGCTTGGTAGCGACGATCACCAGTGCCACCGGCGGAAACTTCGAGAATCTACTCGTAGGTGCTGCTAGTGCCACGGCCTATGTCAACGACACCCTCGACAACACCACGGTGAACTTGAGCGCTTCGACAGTGGTAGAAGGCGCAATCGCCAACTACACCTTCACTGCAACGCTGAGCAATCCCTCGCAGGGCGTGACCACGATCGTCACCAACCAAGGTACGATCACCATCGCGAACGGTGCGACCACCGGCACGCTAGTGATCGCCTCGGGCAATACCGAGGACGTGTACCTTGATGCATCGAGCTTGGTAGCGACGATCACCAGTGCCACCGGCGGAAACTTCGAGAATCTACTCGTAGGTGCTGCAAGTGCCACGGCCTTTGTCACTGACACCCTCGATAACACCACGGTGAACCTGAGCGCTTCGAC
>Ga0315905_10007920_pt1 | contig 10743 bp, 9 predicted proteins | sample LakEriMetagenome_5_FD_203522 | JGI IMG/M metagenome (GOLD analysis project Ga0315905, IMG submission 203522) | Freshwater fungal communities from buoy surface, Lake Erie, Ohio, United States - Buoy 4 MA121 | ecosystem: Environmental > Aquatic > Freshwater > Lake | place: USA: Lake Erie, Ohio... | reverse complement strand
ACACACACACACACACACACACACACACACACACACACACCCACACACACACACACACACACACACACACACACACACACACACACACACACACACACGCACACACACACAAACACAGGCAATATGTACGTGTGTATGCATGCATGTATATGTATGTATTCTATGTATTATATGTACACACACACACACACACACACACACACACATGCAAACCTGCGTGGCGGCGAAAGACGCGTTCCAGGTGGCGCATAAAGGTCGCCGCTTGGAATATTCTGACATGAGTGGCGTCAGGGTGACCAAACAAGTGCGTATTAACAGCGCACAAAATCTGCCGCTTGGCGCCTGAGTTCGTGGCCGAGTTCGTGACAGGGGTGAGGAGGAGGACTTGTGCCATGGTTGTTGAGCGCTCTAGGGCTTTTGTCAGCTGCAGCGCGGAGAGGAAGAGGATGCATGCATGTCATATGAGGAGAAGGATTCATGTGCGCTTTTGTCAGCTGCAGCGCGGAAGCAATGGATACTTTGTACGTATACATCTGTGTGCATTATACATATATAAACGTATATTTCTCTACCGATACTTGGAAAGTGGCAAGGGTCTTGATGTCTGCAACAGACGTGCAACAGACGTGCAACAGACAAGTGGCAAGGGTCTTGATGTCTGCAACAGACAAGTGGCAAGGGTCTTGATGTCTGCAACAGACGTGCAACAGACGTGCAACAGACAAGTGGCAAGGGTCTTGATGTCTGCAACAGACGTGCAACAGACGTGCAACAGACAAGTGGCAAGGGTCTTGATGTCTGCAACAGACAAGTGGCAAGGGTCTTGATGTCTGCAACAGACGTGCAACAGACGTGCAACAGACGTGCAACAGACGTGCAACACCTTGCAACGCACATAGTAGAAATACCCGTATACATTTTACACATATATATGTATAGTTCTCTTATAGACACCTGCAGCGCAGCAGGGGTCTTTTTGCGGGCAGCAACGGCTGCCAAGTCAGCAACGGCTGCGTATACATCATACATGATACGTATATATCCGTATACATCACACGTATTACCCACGTATAGTTCTCTTATCGACACCTGCAGCGCAGCAGGGGTCTTGCGGTCAGCAACGGCAGTCAAGTCTGCGTAAGCCCGCCACCCATTAGTAAGGTCGACAACCTCGGGGGGCTCCACGCGCTGCAGGCGATCGCCTCGGTAGAAAATCGCGCAGCCTATGGCTGTGTGCTCACTCATCTTGTTGCTATACACGCCTGACAGAAAAAAAAATTTAAAAAAGAAGACAATCGCGCAGCGCATGGCTGTGTGCTCACTGATGTTGTTGCTATACACGCAAGAAAAAAAAAATCTCAAAGTCAGTGTCCCAGTGTGTTTTACTAGTTTACTAATGATAAAGAACCTATTCAGAGTACTCTTTTATTTTGTGATACTATGTGATCCAGGGTAATTTTTATTACATATTACCAACGTAGCCTAGCTAATTATATATTACCAACGTAGCCTTGAGAGGGGGAAAAAAAGAAAAAAGAAACATGCTCCAGGTAGCCTTGAAACACATGACATGACATATTATAATTACGTCACATTATATCGCATTACATTACAATCATATTATATCATATTATATCATATTATATCATATTATATCATATTACCGACGTAGCCCAGAGGGTTTAACACAGGCTCCAGGTATCCTTGAAACACATGCCGTGACACCTCCTGCAGGCACAGCACATCTCCTCGGTATCCCACGAGCTCCCACGCAGCCAGCTGCTGTCTGTAGTCAACACCCAGCGCCTGGCACAACAACAAAAAAAAAAATTCTCGAAAGTCAGAGCCCTAGCATATATACTAGACACAGTAATTAACGAGAATACTTTTGAAAATCTGTGCGCCTCCGCGGGACAGTACGCGTACAGTTGCTAGAGACCTACTACAGTGTCAAAAGAGACCTACTACAGTGTCAAAAGAGACCTACTACAGTGTCAACCTCCGCGGGACAGTACGCGTACAGTTGCTCCCGAGCAAATTTCGTACTAGCATAGGCGTCCGCCAAAATATTGTAAGACACCACTCGGAGCGGCCAACCCCCAACCCCCCCAGCCCCCCCCGCCGCCTTCTCCATACGCGTGGACCCGGGCCGCAGCGACAGTCGCTGCGCATGTACCGAGAGATCCGGAGGCGCTGCCACGGAATACTCGAGCACCACACCCTCCGGGCGCCCATAAACAATCTGTGTGTGTGTGTGTGTGCGTGTGTCTCCCTCTCCCTCCCCTTCCTCTGCAGCCCGTGTCGGGACAATGTCGACAGCGAGCAGTTTGCCAACATCGGCGTGCGTGGGTGTGTAACTGATGCCGTGGCCTACGCACACACGATTCACTTCGTCTTCGGGCACCACGCCCCCCCCCCCCCCTTCCGAAGTGCCGCCCTCGAGGCGCCACCACGTAAATTCGACAGACGAGTGGAACTCACACGAGTACTCAGGCACTATGGCGAAGCCCGCGACGGGACGCTGGCGCACGAGGATGCTCTTGACCGAGGGCTGGTTGCAACGGATCTCATAGGCGTGCCCGCCCAAGTGTAACACGTGCCCGTTCGTCAGCACATCTCTGTTGAGGCTCTCCTCTGACACGGCCTCGCCGCCGGAATCCGCCACCCAAACCGGCGCGTCCACATCGGGCACCTCGTCGCCATCTGGCGCATCGCCCTGCCCTGCCCCCGCCGCCACCTGCGCTGCCTCGGCCGCCGCCTCTGCTGCCGCTGCCGCTGCCGCCGCTTCGGAAGCTGCCGCTGCCTCGGCCTGGCGCAGCCGGCCCTTGCCCTTGCCCTTGGGCTTCTTCTCCTTCTTTTGCTTGGCGCCCGCACGCGCGCCCTCGCCGCGCTTCTTGGTGCGCTCCTGCACGAGCTTGCGCAGGCGGTCGAGCGTCGTCTGCACGGGGTCCTCCTGCATGCGGTGAAGAACCGACAACTTGCCACCCACTTCGATGGCCAGGCTCAGATGTGGCTCGCCCTCGACGCACCTTACCCAGCATGCGCGCACGGGGTTGGCGTCCCCGTTCGCCCCGGCAAACGTGGCGGCCCACGCGCCGCGCTCTTTTCCCCTGTGCATCAGTATGCTGAATGGGCGCATGCTGAGTGGGCGCGACCCAGGTAACCAATGCTGAGCATGCTCATGGGGCCAGGCCCCCGCTCCGGAAGCCCATTTCCGCCCATGCATGCCCGTGCCCGCCGCCCGCGGCGAGACCGCGCGACCGCAACGCTGCGGCGCTTGGAAACTGGTTGCCGGGACCCGGGAGCAGGCAGACGCGAGCGCGGCGGGGAGCTGAATCGCCGCTGCGCACCGCCAGCAGAGAACGAGCATGGCAAGGCGTGGCAACCCCCCCACCTTCCGCGTCCTCTTCACCCACTGCATCGGCGGCCGCCTCCAGACGCCCCTCTGAGGCCTTCGATCAGGCCCAGCGCAATTTGAAGAACTCGAGACACGAACCGGTCGTCGTTGTCAACGGCATCGTAGCGAGATGCAGGAAGACGAGTCGGGCAGCGCGGCCTTCAAGTCCGTCCGCAGGTTGCCGCGCGCACGCAAGCATAGCGCAGGAGTATATAGTACCTCAACCCAGTCTCTAGCGTCCACTCAGCGCGAGCGCGGCCGGGCGCCTGCAACTGAGCAAGAGCGCGTGCAGCGCCCGGCAGCGTCCGGCACTGTCTTTCTCATTGTAATGTGCCCTGTGGCGGCGGCGGCGCTGTCATCCTCATGTTTAATGTTCTTCCGGCTGGAGCAGCATGTGGCAGGAGCGGGTCGGCGCGCCTGAATTTGGAGGAACGAGGAGTGGGCGCCGGGTGCGCGCTGGCGCACGCCAGGCGCCGCCGGAGCGGGCGCACGCCGCGGCGCCACCGGCGCATGCCGCGCCAGACGTCAGCCAGGTGCCACCTCTGTGGACTAAGGGCGGAACGCCGCGCGTGGACGAGCGGGGGCGGTTGGTTGCCTCCCATGGAGGAAACGAATACATCGGAGGAGAGTCCGAGCGTGCTGCGCCTCAGCACTCCTCCCCGTTGTCGGTGGCGAGCCTTTCGGGCAGCGACGCGGCAGAATCGACGATGGAGCTGTCGGTGGGGAGCTGCGACGAGCGCGAGAGTGAGCAAGCAGGCAGGGCCATGGATGGATATGCGCCGCTGGTCGCCGCGGCGGGCGAGAGCAGCGCGGGTGGGGAGCAGATGACAAAATGCGATGCGGAGGAAGACGAGCCCGAGGCCGACGAAGACGAAAGCTGGAGCCCGACGCTCGTTTTGAGCCCTGCGACACAGGGAACAGAAACAAAACCTGGCCATGCTGTCGACCCAGAAACAGCAAAGGAGTGTGACAGCGCGAGCAAGAGAAGGTCGCGCACGTTTGAGGACACCTCGTTCCTCGAGTTCGGCTGCGACCATGACTCTGGGCCGCCAAGAAGTGCTCTTGACGTCGACGGGCAAGGACCTGCGCAAGATGCGGAAGCCGATTGCGATGCTATCTCGGGGAGCCCCGGGACATCCATGATCCTCCACCCTGCCCCCTTGCCCCCCTCTCCCCGTCATCGTTCCCAATCTCCAAACGATGATGCTGCACGGATTGCCGCGTCGGACAATGAGAAAGCAGCGGCGCAGCCTGCCCCTGCGGCGCCTGCTCCTGCGGCGAGCTTAACCAATTTCACCCCTCGACGAGCACGGTCGGAGGCGGAGAGCAACGCAGCCAAGGTCGCGATCAACGAGGCCAAGGCTGCTCTGGCAAGGCTGTCCGTCTCTCCCTCCTCTTCACCGTCTCACAACTCGTCGTCCCTGGAGGGCGTAACGGGCCAGAGCCCTCCGCCTGTACAGCTGGACTCACTTCAAGAGGGCATGGAAGGGGACAACCCCGATGATGGCGCACTTCCCGGAATGCAGAACGCTCTTGATGCGGCACATGAGGAGATTCGTCGTATACAGGCTAAAGCCCAGCGAGCTGATCAGCTCGAAGTCATGCTCAATCGCATGCTCGAGGAAAATGTGCACTTGCGAGCCTTATCGGCGTCGTCAAACAAAGAGAACGAGCAGGTGTCAGCGTCTTCGGCATTACCGTGGAATAAGCCGGGCACACATCAAGACGAGCGCCGAAAATTTCAATCGAAAATAATATTTTTAGAGGACGAGCTGGAAAAGTCCAACGCAGAGTTGAGCCGCACAAAGGCCAAGCTTTCCTCGTCGGATATCGAGCTCAATGTCCTACGAGCGCAGTTCAAAAGGCTTGAGCACAAGTCCTGGCGCGGGGGAGACATTTACTCGTCGACAGCTTCTCGGGACATGTATTCGTCCACAGCCTCCAAATGGCAAGACCGTGACTGTGATGAGCAAAAGGAGATGGAGGTGCAGTTGGACATGGCTGACGCTGAGCGCCGCGTGTTCAAAAAAGGCGTGCAATCGCTCCATGCGCACGCCGCAAGCCTCCAAGAAGAGAATCTTGCTCTACATCAAAGCTTGCAGGAGGCGTTGGCCAGGCTCGCGCATCTCAACTCGCAAAAAGCCTTGGGAAACTGTCCTGCGTGCGGCACAGAGTTCGTGTGCGAGGTTGCTAGAGGCCCTATTCTCGCGCACTCACGCCTCTCCACTCCCGCACACTCTCAAGCTACCAGCCGCCCAAGCAGTCCAGAGCGGCCAAGAGAGACTGAGAGGGAAAGACCAGCAACGTTCGCAAAAATAACAGCGCACGTCCTGACAGTGCAGGGCAGCATGGGAAGGCCGTTGGGCGAGGTCAACGAGAGCGATGGTGACAGGGTGTTGCCGGAAAAGGGCGTCACGAGTAGTCACAGTCACGGTTTGCGGCAGTGGTACTTGAGCGATACCAGGTATTCCCGCGTCATGCCAGCGGTTGACTGCAACTTGGAGGACTCGGGGGGAGCAGAGAGAGCGAGAGAGATAGAGCTGGGGGGCATCAACAGTCCACAATTCGCGCACGTGTTTGACACAAGCCCCCAGTTAATTTAGTGTGTGAGAGCCCGGGGGGATGAGGGAGGGGGAGTTTTGGGGGGGGGGATCAGATTTAGAGGTGAGCTGGTTAAGCGGCTCTGCACAGGGGAGTGGACTCGGAGGGTGAGAGCGGATCCTCCTAGTGAGAAAGACCTGGGCGCGAGCGAGAGACATCACACGCGCATGCGAGTAAGGGGAGGAGAATTTATTCGTATTCAATCTCGAGCGATACGGTACATTCATACGCAATTCGTATTGCGCTCACTTGCGTGTGCGTGAAAGAGAGAGGGGAGGGGAAGAGAGGGTGTGAGACCTCTCGCAAGCTGAACATTGCAAAATTTATTATTTCTTAAATAAGGAATCTCATTATTGCCGTTTGATCCATACAAAGTACTTGTCTGCCTCCTCGCTCGCTGAGCTCTCTTGCTTGCTCCCTCGATCCCTCGCTCGACACCACGTCAACCATTCTCATTCCGAGAATTCAAGAGTGTAAGCGGCTTCCTGGAGACCCCCCCAACTCTCTCTCTCCCGGCCACCGAACAATGCAACGATGCAGCACACGCAGTCCGCGGTGGCGGCGGGTGATCCGCGGACACGCCGCCGCCGCGGACTTGCCGCGACCAATGCCCCCGCCTCATCTCCCCTTTTGACGAAAGATGAGATCGTGCTCCGGGGTGTGAGTTAGTGGATACTCCCGAATTGCAAACATTAAGACGGTACGTATGTGAAAGGTCTGGGGAGACTCCTCTGATTTCCTTGTCTCGCCTCGAGTTGGTTGCTCCGCACAGCGCTCTGTATTCAGCCGGAAGTTCAATTTGGTGCTGTGCATATGCGCGTATGTTTGTGAGAGAGCAAGAGACAGAAAGAGAGCAAGAGAGAGAGCGCGCGCGAGAGCAAGACGAGAGCGAGAGCGAGAGAGCGAGAGAGCTAGAGAGCGAGAGAGCGAGAGCGAGAGAGCGAGAGGAAGGGAGGGAGGGAGGGAGAGAGAGAGCTCGGTTGGTTCAGTCGGTTCTGTGTGCATCTGTGCATGGAGTAGTTCGTACTAGTGAGTTCGTACTAGTGAGTGTGTATGTGCGGATGTACGTGTTTATTTGAGTATGTAACAGCAGTGTAGGTAGAGAGAGAGAAACACTATTACGTGCGTGCTGCACTGCAGCTGGCAAAGATCAGAGAGAGAGGGAGAGAGGGAGAGATGGAGGGAGGGAGGGAGGGAGGGAGGGAGCGAGAGAGAGAGAGAGAGAGAGAGAGAGAGAGATCTACTCAGCCGAACCGAATCAGAGTCGGAGACGAGGACGTCATCATCGATGACTCGATGCTCGCGGAGCAACGCGTCAGGAATGTCCTCTAGGCGCACGGCTTGAAATAAAAAGGGGAAAAAAACGAAGGATGAGCGACGGGGTGGGCGTTGTCGACAGTGACTTGTCAATGCTCATAATGTGTGTGTGTGCATCAGGTACCTCTGGAGGAAGCAACGGCGTTGATTGATGCAGGAGGAGAGACTGATGCTGATGAGCTGAGGTCCGCACGCTCCTGTAACAAAAATGTCAAAAACGGGTTTAGTTTGTAGGGGCTCAGGCAAATCCGTATACTATGTAGTATACCAAAAAAGTCAAGGGAAAAAAATGGAAGTACCTCCTCCAGCATGTCAACGAGATCAAAGAGAGAATCGTCATAGAAATCCTCGGCGTTGCTGAGGTGCTCCTGCTGCAGAGACCGGGGAAAAAGTATACGCATAAGTAAAACCATAGCGAAGTTACTACTGTATGTAAGTAAAACAGCAAAAAGTTGAGTGATGTTACCACTGTATGTCAGTACAACACTGATTAGTGAAGTTCCTGCTGCATGTAAGTCAAACCATAGTGACGTTAGTACTGTATGTAAGTAAAACAGCAAAATGTCTGACCTGCTGCGGTGGAAGCGACGCGTCAATGGTGGTGTCGCCCACTGTTAACGGTTTAGGTGTTAGGGTTCAGTTAGGGTTTAGGTAGGGTTTAGCTAACGTTGAGTAGGGTTTAGTTTAGTAGGATCGCCTGCGCCGCACGCAACATGACAAGCATGAATGAAAACAAAGGGGGGAAATACAGACAGCAAAGCATGTCGACAAACGATACACATACCTACACCATCACGCGTCTGCGCCGCACGCACCCTTGTCAGCGCCCTCCCCCGCTTCCCACCCGCCCACACCCGCGACCCTCCCCCCCCCCTTCCACCTCCTCGCACACTACCACTACGCGAAGGGCTAGGACTCGCGTGCGCGCGTATGCCCCCCCCCCCAACCCCCCACCCACGCTCCGAGTCCTGTTGTCGGAGGGCTTTCGCTGGCGAGAGCCTCGCGCCGTCAGCGGCCGGCGGCTGGGAGGGAGGGGGGACGCTCTGGACAGGGGTGGTGGTGGTGGAGGAGGCGCTTTTTCGCGGGTTCGAGGGGCTGGTGGCCTTTTTTTCCGCACTGAGGGTGTGTGGGAGGGTGTTTGACCAACATGGAGGACAGGCGAAAGTGAGTTCCCTCGTGTCGTCATTGTCTGAAAAGAGAGTGCCCTAGATTGCTTACTCTGCAAAGGCACTGGATGCTGACTTTTGAGAGTTTTTGTAAGCTAGCTAGTTAGTTTTAGTTTTTGTCTGTAGGGTCTGTGAAAAGTGAGTGCCCTAATGTGCTAAGTCTCCAAAAACATTTAATCTCCAAAGCCACTGGATGCTGACTTTTGAGTGTGAGAGAGTTTGTGCCTGGAGGACAGGGCGTTTTCAACCAACATGGAAAGCAGTTCCAGCTCCGCCTCGGCCAAGTCCGCCACCTGCCCTGCTGAGTTTTCAAACTCCGCTGGCTCCACCTCGGCGGTGTGGTTGTGGGGTGAAGGGACAGCAGGAGGGGAGTCGAGCGCCTGCGATGACTGCTATATGCAGAAATTCTGGAAAGTTAGTGCCTTAGCCCAATTAGTACATGAGATTAGGCTGGGGCACTGACATTTGGGATTTTCTGCCACGGTGGAGGGTTCCTGGCGTAGCGCAAAGGACACGGAGCGGCTGTCGGTGCTGCATCGGAATATGGGCGCGCGAAACTGCTCGACTTGTTCCTCTTCGCTGCTGCTACTGCTGATGTCGTCGCGCAGAGGCACGGTGCTTGCCGACGTGCGTGCGCTCGTGCTTGTCGACGTGCGTGCACCCGTCACCTCCATCCCACCGGCTGCCACCGCCTCATACACCAAGCATCTCTTACGGGATTCACCGTGTCTGTCTCTCTCTGTCTCTCTCTGTCGTGCGTTCTCGAGCGCCGCCTCCTGGGATTCGTGCACGGCACACCTTGAGTGGTGCAATCCCGCCACATTTTTGCCCTCGCTCCTCCGCACGTCTGCGGCAGCACGCACGCGAGACTCTAGACCGTCTCGGTGTATCACTCCGCATGATACAGCATCATGCGCTGCGACGGTTGCACTTGCGAATGGAAGCTCCTCTTCAGCGACCACTTGCTCGCTGCTCCGCAGCGTCGGCGCACTGCTTCCAGCGTGCGCGGAGGCAGCCAAGGCCCCCGGTGGTTCAGGGGCATTCGCACCACTGTCCATTGCGACTGCCCCTTCTTTTGGCCCCTCTGCGCAGCCGTGGGTGCTCGGCACAGGCCTAGGTCTGTGGCCGCTGTCGCTGGCTACAGCACTCTGCAGCGCGTCTGGATGTGCGGGCTCGCGGGCGCGGTCTGGGAGCGCCCGTTGATGCACTTGATTCTCCTCCTTGTTTGTCCAGCTCGCAGAGCTCATATCGCCGTGTCCTGACGGAGCATCGCTATGCGAAGGACCGTTCGCCCCATGCGTGGCCATGCGTTGCCCACCCTGCGCCCCCACCGTGGCCTGTGCGGAAAGTGCGGAGCTGGCCTCATCGAGCGAGTGCGGAGTCGGCGCAGGGCGCTGTGGCGCGGGGGTGCTCTCTTGCGTCCCAGGCTCCTGCGGGGCAGAGCCATCAGCGGCAAGGCCGGCGGCAGGCTTGCAGGGCGTGTGAAGCCGGTCCGTGCTCTGCGCCAGCGCCGCGGCTATGCTGTCGATGGCGATGCTGAGGTCCCCTGCGCCTTGCGTGGCGAGGATGACGCGGGTGCTCTCGCTGAAGCTGGCCGCAGGGGCCGTGCGAGGCGGGGTCGGCGGCGGCACTCGCGCGCCCGGCATCCGTGCCAGCAGCATCTTGTGCTCGTGCTGGAGCGCGCTGAGCGCCTGGTCTGACGTTACGAGCGCTTGCTGCATCTCCCGCACCCTCTTTTGGTAAGCTCGGAGCAGGTCCAGGGCGTGCGCCAGCTTTGCGCGCAGGCCACCCACCTCCTCGGCGAGCTCAGCCGCCCGGGCCTCCGCTTCCTCGCGCGCCTGCTTTTCGCCCGCGAGCTGGCTCGCGCTGCTGTCATTGAGCTCGCTCAGCTCCAGCACCTGCTTGAGCACTCCCGCAATTTGTCGCTTGTCCTCCTCGTTCAGGTCAGCCATCGAGCACACGGCGCCCCGCCCGCACAGCAGGCAGCTCTGCAGCGTCGCGGCAGCAGGTCCGCCGCCGTCGCCCGCCTCCTTCTCCTCCTTTATTGCGCCCGGAACCTGCACGCCGACGTCGCCGCCGTGCTGGCTGCGGCGCGGCTTCTCCGGCGCCCCCTGCAAGGCGCGCTGGCCAAAAGGGATGAGCGCTCGCCCGGCACCCGTTGTCACAGAGCTGCCCTTTGTGCCCTGACGCACGACGCACTCGCCGGTCACACGCGCCGCTGTCACCGGCATGGATGCGCGCCGCAGTGGCACACACGCCCTG